>Ga0187892_10008279_pt1 | contig 14300 bp, 11 predicted proteins | sample MA1701073metaG_FD_139345 | JGI IMG/M metagenome (GOLD analysis project Ga0187892, IMG submission 139345) | Bio-ooze microbial communities from a basaltic lava cave in the Kipuka Kanohina Cave System on the Island of Hawaii, USA - MA170107-3 metaG ... | reverse complement strand
GAAACGCCCCGATGTCTATCTTGTTTATATATTCCGAATCCGAGAGTATCATCGCCCTCTCTATCACGTTTTCGAGCTCCCTCACGTTACCGGGCCAGTCGTATTCCATTAATTCCGATATGACTTCGGGCGTCGTATCGACGATCCGCCGTTTTAGCTGTCTGTTGTGTTTAGCGATGAAATGGCGGACGAGGACGGGGACGTCCTCCTTCCTCTCCCTGAGCGGGGGTATGGAGACAGGGAATACGCTCAGCCTGTAGTAGAGGTCGTTCCTGAACCTCCCGTTCATTACCTCCGCCGGCAGGTCCCGCGACGTGGCGGCGATCACTTTAGTGTCTGTTTTAATCAGCTTCGTATCGCCGAGCCTCCTTATCTCCCCGTCCTGAAGGACGCGGAGGAGCTTCGGCTGAAGCGGTAGCGGGAATTCCCCGATCTCGTCGAGAAAGAGGGTCCCCCCGTGAGCTTCTTCGAGCAGCCCCCGCTTAGTGGCGTCGGCCCCGCTGAAAGCCCCCTTCACGTATCCGAAAAGCTCGCTCTCCAGAAGGGTCTCCGGGATCGCGGCGCAGTTGACCGCGATAAACGGCGCTTCCCTCCTCGGGCTGCCGTTGTGTATGGCCTTCGCGATAAGCTCCTTTCCCGTCCCGCTTTCGCCCGATATGAGGACTGTCGTCTTGAACCGGGACGCTTTTTCCGCGAGCATGACGGCCTCTTCCATCGGAGCGCTCTCATAAATGATATCCCGGAACTCTCCCCGCATGCCGATTTCCTTCTCGAGATATATGTTCTTTTGTCTCAGACGCCGCCTCTCTTCCGCCATACGCATCCTGAGCGTGAGCTCCTCGGAGTTTACAGGCTTATTGATATAGTCGTCTGCCCCCTTTTTAATGGCCTCGATCGAGCTTTCCACGCTCCCGTAGGCTGAGATCATAATAATGATCGGAGATAAGTCCCTCTCGCGAATTTCTTCCAGGAACTCCATCCCGCCCATTCCAGGGAGCTTTATATCGCAGATGATGAAGTCGTACCTACTGCCCGCATCGATAAGCACGAGCCCGGATTTCGCGTTATCGACGCTTTGTGCTTCGTAGCCCTCCATCTGAAATATCAGCGACAACGAATCCCGTATACCCTTTTCGTCGTCAATTACCAAAATTTTCTGCATTCTTATATCCTCTCGCCGCAGGGAAGGTTATCCTGAAAAGCGACCCTTTCCCGTGTGCGCTTTCTACCTCGATCGCTCCTTCGAACGCCTCTACGATCCTGGCCGAGACCGAAAGGCCGAGCCCCGTGCCGTGGCCCGGGTCCTTGGTCGTAAAGAAGGGATCGAATATTTTGTCGATTATATCCCCGGGTATGCCCTCGCCGTTGTCCATCACGGTGATAACCGCGCCCGCGTCCCCGTCGCAGGAGGTCGAGATGACGATTTCCCCAGCACCCCTGAGCGCGTCTCTCGCGTTGAGGAGGAGGTTAATTATGACCTGTGAGAGCTGCCCGGGGTCGGCTATGATCGACGGCAAGTCCGGGGAAAGGTCGAGTTTAAGGGTAATATGCTTGAGCGCGCCCTGGTTCCCCACGATCTCGGCTGTCTCCGTTATCACCTGATTCACATTTACGATCTGGGGAGAGCTTTTCCTGGGTCGCGAATAATCCAGCAGCGTCCTTATGATTCTGTCCACCCGGCTTACTTCTCTCAGAATGTCGCCGACGATTCCGTTCCTCTTTTCCCCGTCCATTCCGGGCGCCCTCCTGAGCACCTCGGCGTAGCCCTTTATGGCGGAGAGAGGGTTCCCGATCTCGTGCGCAACGCCCGCAGATAGCTGTCCCAGGGAGGCGAGTTTCTCGGCCGCTATAAGCTCCTTCTGCGTCAATTTGAGCTCAGCGTTAGTCTCTTCGAGCTCCCTAATCTTGTCCCTGAGGTTCTTTTTTCCGTCCTCAATCTCGCCGAACATCACGCGGAGCGCCGAATAGAGCTGGTTTATTTCCTTGACGCTGCCGACGTCTGCCGACTCAGGGAACCTGCCGGCGCCGATCTTCTCCGTCGTTCTTATGAGCTCGTGTACGGGCCTTACGATCCTCCTCGAAAGTATGTAGAATCCGAAGAGCGCAATAATAATCAGGAACAGGATTATCCAGAGCGCGATCAACCTCTGGCTCAGGACCAGGTTGTCCTCGAGCGTCGACAGGGGCTGGTAGATAAGGAGTGTCCCCCTTGCGCCCCCCGGCATACTGACGGGGGCGGCGACCTTGATGCCTTCGTAGGAGGATAGGGGAGGAAGGTTGACGCCCACGATCTCCGTCACCCTGCTCCCAGTCGTCATCGCCCGGAGTGTCAGCGGGTCTCCGCCCGGGCCTTCGCCGCTGCCGCCGTCCGTGCTGAAATAGACCCTTTCGCCGTTTCCCGTGAGGATCCCCCATCCGCCCCGGTTTAGCGACCGCTTTAAAAATTCTATACCGCCCTCGATATCGCCGATCTTGAAATATGACCCCTCGAGCGCGGTGATCATTGTATCGACGCTCTCGATCTTCCCCTGCACCGCGTACTTCTCGGTCACTTTAAATGCGATTATGCCTATCAGGAACATGGCGACCGCGGTTATAAATAGGATGTTTACGAGTATTTCCGCTCTAAGCCCTATCTGTCTCATTTTCAGGGGTCCCGGGACGGAGCCCCGGTATACCGGGGAGGCATAACTATCCCGTTTTACCTAAGTTTAGTTCTTTTTAGGCTAGCGTGTGTAACTAATTTATGAGACTGAAGCCGCCCGTGAAAACGTAGATTAAGGCTGCGAGTGAGAGAAAAGGGCCGAAGGGGAGGGCGTATTTAAGGTCCCCTCTCTTATAGAGAATTATGGATAACCCGGTTACAGTGCCGAGGAGGGAGCTCACGAGCATCACGAAGACGACCCCTTTCCATCCGAGGAACGCCCCTATCATCGCTAGAAGCTTTACGTCCCCCATGCCCATCCCCTCCTGTTTCCGGACAGCGACGTAGAGAAAGGCTATCAGGAACAGTATCCCGCCGCCCGTGATCAGCCCGAATACGGAGTCGAGGAACGGAACCTCGTTCAGGACACCGAAAAAATTCTCGAGGCTGAAGTCAAACGCCCCCAGGAGGTCCCTGCTCCTTTCCCAATCCGTTATGAGCGCGTTATAGATTAGTCCGGCGGCTGCCCCCGGTATCGTTATCGCGTTCGGGATTATCATGTGCCCGAGGTCGATGAACGTAACGACGATGAGAGAATATGTGAGGACCGCATAGAACAAGGTATCGAGCGAGAGGCCGAATTTGTAGAATAATCCCGCGAGGGCTATGCCGGATATCAGCTCTACGGTCGGATAACGGAGGGGGATACGCGAGCCGCAATCTGTGCACCTGCCCCTGAGCATCAGGTAGCTCAGTATCGGGATATTGTTGTAGAACCTGATCGCACTTCCGCACGAAGTGCAGTGAGAGGGCGGGAAGACGACGGATTCCCCCCTCGGCAGCCTGTATATGCAGACGTTCAGAAAACTGCCGATTATCGCTCCCAGGATGAACGATAATATATACGGGAGGGCTTCTGTCTCAGGCACTCTCTTCGTCCGGGCGCACGTGATTTATTCCCGCATTCGCTATGATCTTGGTCCTGAGCTCGTCAAGCGCCTCGTCAAAGTGTCCCTCGGTTATCCTTATGGCTTTTTTCCTGTTCCTTAGGTGCTCCCTTATGGCGATGATCGACGCCCTCTGGCAGACGAGCTCGATATCCGCGCCCGACAGCCCCGAGGTTTTCCGGGCGATCTCCTTCAGTTTCGCGTCCTTCGCAATCGGTTTTCCCCGCGTGTGTATCTTGAGTATCTCGAGGAGCTCGTCCTCGTCCGGATACGGGATATTGAATATGAGGTCGAACCTGCCCGACCTGAGAAGGGCCGGGTCGACGATGTCTATCCTGTTCGTGGCCGCGAGTACCAGGACCTCCCTCAGGTCCTCGATGCCGTCCATTTCGGTGAGAAGCTGGCTCACGACCCTCTCGGATACTCGGGTCCCGTCGGACTCCCTCCTCGGAGGAGCGAGCGCGTCTATCTCGTCGAAGAAGACGATGCATGGAGCGACCTGTTTCGCCTTTTTGAACACCTCCCTCACCGCCTGCTCGGATTCGCCTACGTACTTCGAAAGGAGCTCCGCCCCTTTGACGGAAATAAAATTCGCCCCGCTCTGATTGGCGAGCGCCTTCGCGAGGAGCGTCTTACCCGTCCCCGGCGGGCCGCAGAGGAGAATCCCCTTGGGGGCTTTCGTGCCCGTTATCTCGAATAGGTCTTTGTGAATTATCGGCCATATCACGGCCTCTACGAGCTTGTCTTTTATTTCTCTGAGCCCCCCGATATCGTCCCAGGTGACCTCGGATATCTCGACGAATATTTCCCTGATGGCCGAAGGCTCGACTTCCTTGAGCGCTTCCATGAAGTCGCCCATGCCCACCCTGATGGGCGTAATATTCCCGTTCTTGAACATGAACTCTTCTTCCCCGTCGTCGTAATCGGGGAGCGTTTTCCTGAGAGATTTCATAGCGGCTTCACGGCAGAGGTTCTCTATGTCGGCCCCTACGAAACCGTGCGTCATATCGGCCAGCCGGTCGAGGTCGATGTCGTCGTCGAGAGGCATTCCGCGCGTGTGCACGTCAAGAATCTGCGCCCGTCCGTTCCTGTCGGGCACTTCGAGCGCTACTTCCCGGTCGAACCTCCCCGGTCTCCTGAGCGCCGGGTCGATCGCTGACGGGAGGTTGGTCGCCCCTATGACCACGATATTCCCCCTGTGCTTGAGACCGTCCATGAGCGAGAGGAGCTGTGAGACGATTCTTTTCTCCACGTCCCCCGAGACCTTGTCCCTCTTGGGCGCGATGGCGTCGAGCTCGTCGAGGAAGATTATCGACGGCTGGTTCCTGGTGGCTATCTCGAATATATCGCGGAGCCTCGCTTCGCTCTCCCCGTAAAATTTGTGCATTATCTCCGGGCCGTTTATTACCTGAAAGTTGGCGTTGGTCTCGTGTGCGACCGCCTTCGCGAGGAGCGTTTTACCGCTCCCGGGGGGACCTACGAGGAGGATGCCCCTCGGCGGGTCTATACCGAGCCTGTCGAAGAGCTGGGGGTATCTGAGAGGGAGCTCGACTATCTCCCTCACCTTCGTTATCTGTTCTTTCAGGCCCCCGATGTCCTGGAAGCTCACGCGGGAGCTGTCGAACTTTACTTTCGGCTTTCTTTTTATGTCCACTTTGGTCGTGGCTCTTATGGATGAGGAATCGGACGGTATCACTCCTATGACCTGAAAGTCTTCGAGCCCCGAGTTGGGGAGCTTGATGCGTATCTTGTCGCCCACCGTGATGGGGTACCCGTCGAGCCTGTCGAGCAGGTACTTGTTTTCGTTGCCGTTATACAGGACGTCCAGATTCCTCGGGGCGAGCACGACCTTGGTCGCCGATTTGTTTTCTATCTTTTTTACGAAAACGTGCTCGTCGAGCTCGACGCGCGCGTTTTCCCTGGTCACTCCGTCTATCTCGATTATAGATTTACCGGGGAGGGACTTGTCGAGCGGCATGACGCGCACGACCGTTTTTCTCTTCCCTCCGATCTCGACGAGGTCCCACGCGTCGACCCCGATCTCGCGCATATCCCCCGGATTCAGACGCGCGAAACCCTTGCCCGCGTCCTTTTTCGCCAACTCGCATATCTTGAGAGCTATCATCTGGTTACCTAAGAAGATAATACCGCTCACCCATTTTAGGGTCAAGAAACTTTTGGCGGCGGGAGATACCGTTTGAATAAACCTTTCTTCTTTATTATAATTTTTCTAACTCATCATCGACAACGACCCCGTGATACTGAAATCCTTGATACTGAGAAACTTCAGGTCCTATGCGGCCGAAAATTTTTCTTTCCACGAGAGAATAAACCTCATATACGGGGACAACGCGCAGGGTAAGACGAACCTGCTTGAGGCCATACACCTGCTCCTCAAGCAGAGGCCATTCAAGCAGGTGAGGTTCGGTGAGCTCGTCAGCTTCGGAGCCTCTGAGTGCAGAATTAAGGGCGAGGTGGAATCGGAGGCGGGGCTCGACGAGGTGCATGTGCACCTCCGCGGCGAGAAGAAGACGATCACGCTCAACGGAAAGATAGTTTACAGGACATCCAGGATAGTGGGCAGGTATAACGTCGTATCGTTCCTCCCTTCCGACATCGAGCTCGTCAAGGGGAGCCCCCAGGGGAGGCGGAGGTATCTGGACGCCCTTATATGCACGCTCGAGCCCGCTCATCTGAGGGACCTCAAGCTTTACCACAGATCGCTCCTCCAGAGGAACGCGGTCCTTTCTAAAGCGTCCGGTCTCACGCCGGGGATGCTCGAGGTCTGGGATGAGAAGCTTGCCGAGACCGGGAGTCTCGTCGTCGCGAGGAGGCTCCGCTATATAGATAAGATACTCCCGCACTTGAGACGCATATACCGGCTCACGTCCGGGGACGATGCCGAGGTGGGCATACATTACAGGAGCTCGGCCCCCGTAACGGACGGTCTCGCGGAAGGGTTCAGAACGGAGCTTGCTTCGAGGTTCGAGAAGGACAGGAGGAGGGGGCATACGACTTTCGGGCCCCACAGGGACCTGGTAGGGTTCACGATACGCGGCAACGACGCCTCCCTATTCGCGTCCCAGGGCGAGTCAAAGAACCTTGCGCTCGCGCTCAAGTCGTCCGAGATAGACCTCGTCGGGGACTTGCTCGGCAAGACCCCGATCCTCCTTCTCGACGACGTTACGAGCGAGCTCGACGAGCGGAGGAAGGGTTTCCTCTTCGGACTCCTCGACGGGTTTTCAGGACAGATATTCATTACGTCGACGAGCGTCGGGGAGATCAGGCTCAGGGGTGAGATGAGGGTCTTTCATATCCGGGCGGGCAGAGCGGAGCAGAAACAGTTAAAGCAATGATTCCCGGGCGGACATGAAGGGTATACGATAATGTGCGGTTTAATATTCATTACAGCTGCACTGAAGTATGACATCAAAATATCTAACGAAACGGAGACTCCATTATGAGCGGGAAGGCATTTCAGGATTACTGGGATATGAACAGGTGCTGGGGGTGCGGGAGCGGGAACGAGCACGGGCTCCATCTCAAGAGCTTCTGGGACGGCGATGAATCCATATCGGTCTTCCTGCCGTCTAGAGACCACAAGGCGGGCCCTGACGATTACCTGAACGGCGGCATAATCGCCACAATCATCGACTGTCATTCTATCTGCACCGCTATAGCGGACGCATACAGGGGGGAGAACAGGGAACTGAACAGCGAGCCTTTCATATGGTACGTTACGGCGTCGATGAAGATCGACTATCACAAACCCACGCCTATCGCAGGGTCCGTAACCCTCAGGGCGGGCGTGGAAAAGAGGGAAGGGAAGAAGACCGTGATTTCGTGCGGACTTTTTTCGGACGGCGTCGAATGCGCGCGCGGGGAGGTCCTCGCCGTACGGGTATCGCCTGACAAGTGGTTCAAATAAAGCTTGGGAGTAGTACGCAGAGACATTACCTAGCGAATCGAAACAGGAAAAACATGACGAGATTCACACTGTTGTTTTTGATGACGTGCTCCATCTTTTCAGCCGCTCGGGCAGGGGTATTCGCGGCCGAGCAGCCCCGGCCTGTAAAGGCCCGTGTCCTGGCCGACGTTTCCGCCGTAACGCCGGGGGTGCCGTTCGAAGTGGCGGTGCTCATCAAAGTCGATCCCCACTGGCACGTATACTGGAAGAACCCGGGGGATTCGGGTCTCCCCACTTCGGTCGATTTCACGCTCCCGGAGGGCTTTACCGTTTCGGGGCTCAAGTGGCCCATACCTACCGTGTTCAAGGGAGCGGGCGGTCTGACCGACTACGGCTACGAGGATTCGCTTCTCCTCTCGGCCCGCGTAACTCCCCCTCCCGATCTCGAACCGGGTAAGGCCGTAAAGATAATGACCCGGGTCTCGTGGGTCAGCTGCAGGGATATCTGTATTCCGGGCAAGGCGGAGCTCGAGCTGGAACTCCCGGTTTCGAAGAGCGCCGAGCATGTAAACACGGAACTATTCTCGGAATGGAGCGCCCGGCTGCCCGTGAATTATTCCGGTATAAAGCCGCCTTTTGATATAGATATAAAAACTGTTCCGAAAGATGAGAACGAATACTCGGTCGTGGTACTGCTCGGTCCGAAAGACGGCTTGAGCGGCATCGGGCTATATCCCGTGCCCGGCAATTCATTCATCGTCGGCGATATAGTCGTCGGGACGGACGAGGGGGGCGGCAGGAGCTCCGCCGCGTTCGACGTGAAAGCGCTCCCGGCGCGCGGACAGCCGCAGAAGGGGCTCGAAGCGCTCATCGTTTACACGGACGAAGGCGGCAAAAGGTCCGGTTACGAATTAGAGGTCCCGCTTTCCCGGTAAGAAAAGTTAATTCGAGGAATATTTTTGGCCATATCCTTAACGTAAAATTAACATCGTTTGAATATCCTGAATGCAGGGAGCGTGCATAGATGGTCAGGAAACAGATTCTTATAATCGGCGGCGGGTTCGCGGGCGTGAAATGCGCAAAGACGCTCCGGGGCAAGCTCGCGAGGGAAGAGGCCGACGTAATACTGTTCAACAGCGAGAATTACATGGTCTTCCAGCCTCTCCTCGCCGAGGTCGTAGGGGCGTCTATAAGCCCCGAGCCCGTGGCCGTGCCCTTGAGGCAGATGCTCCCCGGGGTTTACTGCAGGACCGAGGACGTGATACACATAGACGTGAACAATAATTTCGTCGAGTTCTCGGGCGACCGCGGTAAAAAGGGGATGATGTATTACGACCACCTCGTGATAGCGTGCGGGTCGGACGTCAACCTGGGCCTCATAGCCGGGATGGCGGATCATGCCTTCCCCTTGAAGACCGTGGGCGACGCCGTGGCGCTCCGATACCACGTCCTTCAGCAGATGGAGAACGCGGAGATCGCAGACAACATCGACCAGAGGAAGTGGTACCTGTCGTTCGTTGTAGTGGGGGGCGGGTTCAGCGGAGTGGAAGTAGCCGGGGAAATAAACGACCTCGTCAGAGAAACCCGTAAATACTACAGGAACATCCCCAAGGAGGAGATAAAGGTAACGCTTATTCATTCGCGGGACCAGATATTGCCCGAGGTCACATCCGACTTGAGGGATTTCGCCAGGATAAAGATGGAGCAGGCGGGCGTAAAGGTAATATTGAGCAAGCGTGTCTCGTATGTGACCCCCGAGGGCGTGGGATTCGCCGACGGAGGGTCTGTCGATGGCGGGACGATCGTATGCACCGTCGGTAACGCCCCTTCTCCGATGATCGAAAAGCTGGACGTGCCGAAGGACAAGGGCAGGCTGCTTACCGAGCCCGATATGAGGGTAAAGGGAACCGGCAACGTATGGGCGATAGGCGACTGCGCGTTCATTATGAATGACTACGATAAAAAGCCAAGCCCCACGACGGGGCAGTTCGCTGAAAGACAGGGGAGACAGGCGGCCCTTAATATCGTCAGGGTGCTGAAGGGTCAGGAGACGAAGCCCTTCAGGTTCAAACTTATCGGCCAGTTATGCGCCATAGGCGGTCATAACGCGGTAGCGGAGTTCCTCGGGATGCATATCTCGGGTTTCCTAGCCTGGTTCCTGTGGCGCTCCGTTTATCTGTTCAAGCTCCCGTCTCTCTCTCACCAGCTCAAGGTAAGTTTCGACTGGGCATGGGAGATATTCTATTCCCGGGACCTGGCGCATCCCAAGGGGGACAAGACGGAAAGGGTCTCAAAGGCCCATTTCCAGCCGGGGGATTATATCTTTAAGGAAGGGGACCCTTCGACGAGCTTCTATATAATAGAGTCGGGTGAAGTCGAGGTCCTGAGGACATCCCCTGAGAGCGGAAAGGACACGCTGCTTGCGGTGCTCGGCCAGGGGGATTTCTTCGGCGAAATGGCGCTCCTCGAGAACCGGAACCGGAGTGCGAGCGTCCGGGCGAGGACTAACGTCGAGCTCACCGTTATGGGCAGCAAGGTGTTTCAGCAGATTTCGGGCACACTTGCCCCTTTTAAGGAATTCCTCGCCGACGCCGTAAGAAGAAGGGGAAGCGATATTTGGGAGCGGATTCCGGCGGCGTACAACATACTGCAGGCGGAGCCCCTCGGCACATTCGTCAAACCTCTTTCCGACAGGCTTTCACCGTCCGATACGTTCCAGGACGCGGTCAGGAAGCTGAGCGGCGAAGGCCCTGATTTCTGCTGTGTCGTGGACGACTCGGACAAGCTCATAGGTATTGTAACGCGTACCGACATCTTCCAGGCCGTGGACGCGGCTGTGAGGCCCGATACGGAAGTCTCCGTATTTATGAACCAATCGCCCGTCTGCGTAACCCTTAATGACTCGAGCACCGCCGTCGCGGGGACCATGCGCGTGCGGGGGCTAAAATGGGTGCCTGTCGTGGACGACCCCTCGATCCTCCACATAGAGGGTTACGTCAGGAGGGACGGCATGCTGGGGTTCGTACTCGAAAAGCTTAGCGAAATAGGGATGTGATCTCAGCTTCTCCCGATGAGGATCCCGGCGGCCAGAACTATAAGCCCGCCCACTATCACCTGGAAAGCGGCCGATAAGAAGGGAGTGTCCATGTACCTCTTTCTTATGTAGGCGATCGTGATAAGCTCGGCTCCGACCACGACCGACGCGACTACCATCGCAGTTTCGAACCTCTGGATCAGGAAGGGCAGCGCGTGCCCTATGGCGCCCAGAAACGTCATGAACCCCTCGACTATCCCTCTCAGCCACGGGCTCCCTCTGCCGCTTATTTTTCCGTCGTCCGAAAGCGCCTCGGAGAACGCCATGCTTATACCGGCGCCGACGGCGGTTGCGAGGCCCACGAGGAACGCCGTCCTGCTGTCCCTCGTCGCGAGCGCAGCCGCGAAGAGCGGGGCCAGGGACGACACGGTGCCGTCCATCAGCCCCGCAAGGCCGGGCTGCACTATCTGGAGTATGAACCGCCGCCTCTCGTCATCCCGCTCGGGGATTTTCTCGGTTTCTCTTCTGTTATCGCTTTCCATCTGCGTTATTATACATCTGATTTTAATATGATTTTTATAGAAATGCTAAGCACATGTATTGCTTGAATTGAACTATTTTTGGGGTTAGAATGGTTTTATAAAGCAGAAAAGATATGGACCAAGGGAGGTAAAGATGGGCAGAGTCAAAGTGTGTGCTGGTTTATTAATCATCCTTCTGATCGGGGGCATAGGCCTGAGCGCTTCCGAGTCCGACTTGACGACATCCGAATTCCGTCAGATGTACGACAGTCTGCTCGCGGGGAAAACGCTCGTTACCGAATCGGAGCAGGACGGGGTCGATGTAATCAAGGTCAGGAAATTCGGTCAGGCGGTCGGTGCGGGGGGCAATGACTTCCAGGTGCCGATAGAGGTCGTGATAACGAAGTCCAAAGAAGGGGTTCCGGTGAATGTCATCACGATAAACATCATCGACAGGGTTAACGATATAAACGGCCAGCCGATTATTTACGAAGAGGCCAGGAGCATGTCGGTCGCGAGCACGGGAGCCCAACCCCTCGATACGGATGAAGTGGAATCCGTGGGTCTTTTCCGCGCCTCGAAAAACGATAAGGGAGGGTTCGACGTCCACAACTTCGGGCTTATCCCGTCCGTGGTTGTAGACGGGGATAAGAATAAGGTCGCGGGTTCGAATATTTCCTATTCCTGCTACCCTGAAAACAGCCTGACTAAATGTGTCCTGACGGTAAGGGATTACAACCTCGGACCCTACACGCCGCTCACCGGCTATACGCTCAAGGACCCGATCGGAGACGATTTTGTAGAAATTTCTCAGGAAATTAAAGAATAACGGTTATTATATTGGTAACGGCTGGATCGATAATTTCTTAGAAAGCATACGGAGGTCAATAAATTGAAAAAAATTGCGTTTCTGATAATAGCGGCAGCGCTGCTCGGCTGCCAGACTTACAACCCCGTCGTAGACCCTCAGGGCGTCGGCAACGGCGACGCGTATTACAGGGACCAGGCGGAGTGCAAGGCAATAGCCCAGCAGGGGGCGCCCGGCTGGAAGAATACCGCTAAGGACACCGTGGTGGGCGGCGCAGTGGGCACCGGCACAGGCGCGCTTATAGGCACCATAGCCGGCAACACAGTAGCGGGTCTCGCTTACGGCGCCGTGATAGGCGGTCTCGCCGGAGGCGCCAAAGGTGTTTACGATTCGGAGAAGGGCTACGAGCAGATATACAGGAACTGCATGATAGGAAGGGGCTATAACGTTCTCAACTGATAAATACCAAGAGGAATGAGCGACCGTAAAATCGGGAAATACCTGGATCTGTTCGATCTCAGCCGCAATTTCTCGGACGAAGAGCTGAAGAGCGCCTACAAGGACCTCGTGCAGGTCTGGCATCCGGATAAGTACTCTCATAACGAGCGGCTCAGGGTCCGCGCGGAATCGAAGATAAAGCTCATCAACGAGGCCTACGATGCTCTCGGGGAATTGCTCGGGAGAAGAGGCGGGCAGGCGGACTCCCGAAATGAGCCGGCCGGCGTCAACGCTCAGGGTCAGAGGGTAAATAAATTTTTTGGAAGCGTTTTCCATACCACCGACTTTTCCGAATTGAGCGAAACCGCATTCGCCCACGCCTTGAGACTGGCGCTGTCCGCGAACGCGAGACTCGAACTGTTCCACGTATCGCCCGACCACAACAGGGACGTAATATCGGAGTTCCCCAAGATTAGGGATACTCTCGTCCGGTGGAAAGTTATTTCAGAGCTGACTGCCGTCGAGGACCTGCGCAGTCTCGGCTTCTCCTATTCGAAGGTGGTCGCCGTTCACAAGGACCCGGCGGCTTCGATACTCAATTATTTAAAGTCTCACCCTTCCGATATTTCGGTGCTGGCTGCACACGACAGATCGGGCTCGGGGAAACTTCTCCATAAATCCGTCGCCGGGAAGGTTTCCAGGGATTCCGGCGGATGGACGCTTTTTCTGAAGGACAACGAGCGCGGATTCGTTGCGCCGCATGACGGGACGGTACATTTAAAGAATATTCTGATTCCGATCGACTCGGAGCCGGACCCCCTTCTCGGTATCTACGCGGCACACAAGCTCGCTCAGGTCTTTGACTGCGGGGGTTGCGTGTTTACGCTCCTGCACGTGGGAGATGCTTCTGACATGCCGCTCGTTCAACCGCCCGCGCACGCTTCGTGGGTTTGGGAGAAGGTGACGAGGCAGGGGAACGTGGTAGGGACGATACTGGGCGTTGCGGATGATATCTCGGCCGACGTCATCGTTATGGGGACGAAAGGGAATCAGGGGTTCCTCGACGCGCTAAGGGGCGGTACGACCGAGCAGGTCCTTCGGAGAAGCCGGAGCCCGCTCCTGGCGGTACCCGAGCGCAGGGTATGGAGATAGATACCCGCAGGCGGGGTCATTACCGGCTTTACCGCCCCGGCCCGTGCGCCGTCCGGTCCCGCACCTAACCCAGAAACCAGAAGCAGAGAAACAGTACGACGGTCGGAAGGATAGCGGCCGAGAAAAGGCCTATCGGCGATACCGCGTCGTCGAAGTGTTTTTTCAGTATGGACTGGCCTGCGGGATTGGGGGCGTTAGCGATCACCGTCAGCCCGCCGCCCGTCACGGCCCCCGCCACGACCGCGTATTTCAGGCTATCCGTGAAATGCGGGACGAGCGTGCTCAGGTATGTGATAGCCGCGTTGTCGTTAAACGCGGTGAGTATGGTCGCGCCCAGCATGAGAGGGAACTCGCTCAACCCTCCTAGCACGGGCTCTATCCACCAGCCCTGGAGCCCCCCGTGTATGACAAGGCCCGCGAGGAAGAACCCCACGAGCATGGCGGGCTGCAGGTTTATCCTGTTCTGATAGGGCGCCGTTATCTGGGCGAAGCCCAGGAAGAAGAGGAGCCCGAGGACGAAGAGCTGGGTGTGGTGCGCGTTTATTATCGTCCACGCCATAAAAAGGATATGCACGGCCGTCACCCACACCGGTACGGGGTCTTCCCTCGTGTCCCAGTCGGGGTCCAGGAATTCGGGGCGCATATCCTCGGGCAGGACACCCGGAAGGTATCTCCTGATTTTTGTCAGCCGGATCTCCTGAAAACGCTTTTCGAAAGCCTCTCTGATAAGCCGCTCGTCTATGCCTTCCGCCATGAGCTTGGGCAGGGACTCGGCTTCCATTCTTTCCCTGATGAGGTTTGTAAGGAGCTCGATTTCCTCGTTTATCGATCCGAGTATCCTCTTCTGTT
>Ga0187892_10008278_pt1 | contig 14305 bp, 18 predicted proteins | sample MA1701073metaG_FD_139345 | JGI IMG/M metagenome (GOLD analysis project Ga0187892, IMG submission 139345) | Bio-ooze microbial communities from a basaltic lava cave in the Kipuka Kanohina Cave System on the Island of Hawaii, USA - MA170107-3 metaG ... | reverse complement strand
TCGTAGACAGATTGCGTGCGCAGCAGAAAGACGTAACGAGTCTTTGTCATCTGCAAATTGCAACTATCGGACCAGCAACGGCACAAGCGGTCGAGGCACTTTCTCTCCAAGTCCACGCTGTTCCTGAGGAGTATCGAGCTGAAGCACTAGTGAAGGTTTTAGGAGAAGTCAAAGGTAAACGCATGTTGTTGCCGCGTGCAGCGCAGGCGCGTGCTGTTTTACCGAAGGAACTCCAGGCGTTGGGTGCCCATGTGGATGAAATCGCTGCGTATGAGACGGTCCCGCCACAAGCGACCGCTGTCCAAGAAGTGCGTACCCTTTTGCAAACAGGAAAAGTTGACATGGTGACATTTACAAGTTCGAGCACAGTGAGAAATTTTGCGGTGCTCTTCTCTGCGGATGAACTTCCTACGCTGTGTCGCAAAACATTGGTCGGGTGTATCGGGCCGATTACGGCAGAGACCGCGCGTGAGTACGGGTTGGTCGTCTCGGTACAATCAACGGTCTATACTATTCCTGCGTTTGCAGAGGCGGTTGTGGAATACTTTCAGAAAGTAGGCTGAAGGCTAAAGGCTGAAGGGGAAAAGTAGTCAGTAGAAAGACTTTGGACTTGGAATCTGGAACTTGAAACCTGGAACTTTGGACCTTAGACCTTACGCGAGAGGCTGAAGACAGAAGGCTAAATTCAGGAGGAACTAGGGCTATGCGTTTCCCCATCTACCGTCCTCGTCGTTTACGTAGAAACGAAAACTTTCGCCGCTTAATCAGAGAAACAAAGCTCAGTGTGGACGACCTCGTCATGCCACTGTTCATCGTTCCAGGGACACGCGTGACCAACCCGATCTCGTCGATGCCCGGCATTGCGCAATGGTCGGTTGACCGAGCGGTTGAAGAGTGTAAGGCGATTCGTGACCTTGGCATTCCTGGTGTAATCCTCTTCGGTATTCCTGATCACAAGGACGCCGTTGGCTCGGATGCATACAATGACAACGGCATTATCCAACAGGCCTTGCGAGCCATGAAGGAACAGGTTCCTGGTCTACTGCTGATCACGGACGTGTGTTTCTGTGAGTACACCGATCACGGCCACTGCGGTATTATCAAAGGTCAGGATGTGGACAACGATGCGACGTTAGAAATCCTGGCGAAAGAATCATTGTCTCATGCCCGGGCCGGAGCAGATATGGTAGCTCCTTCAGACATGATGGATGGGCGTATCGGTGCCATTCGTCAGGCGTTGGACAGCGAGGGCTTCCCTCACATTCCGATTCTGGCCTACTCTGCCAAATTTGCCTCTGGCTTTTATGGTCCGTTTCGCGAGGCGGCAGAATCGACCCCGCAATTTGGTGATCGGCGGTCGTATCAGATGGACTCCCCCAATGCTGAGGAAGCGTTACGAGAGGTCGAATTGGACATTGCCGAAGGTGCAGATATTGTGATGGTCAAACCGGCGCTCCCGTATCTCGATATTATTCGTCGAGTGAAAGAGAAATTCGGCTATCCTGTGGCTGCGTACAATGTCAGTGGTGAGTACGCGATGATTAAGGCAGCGGCATTGAACGGCTGGCTCGATGAACAACGGGTCATGATGGAAGCGTTGACCGGGATCAAACGCGCCGGGGCGGATATGATTCTGACCTATTTTGCCAAAGATGCGGCAGCATTGCTGCGGTAAAAGCGAAAGGTATAAAACGTAATACGTAAAACGTAATGCGTAAAACGTAATACGTAACCTCCTCCCGCCCCTTTACGCGGTACTCTTTACGCGTTACGTTTTATCTCATGCCTCCTAAAAAACCCAAGCCTATAAGCCAACTTGAAGCGCTTCGGGGGGTACGTAAAGCCCTTCCGCCGCCCACCCGTACCAAGGAAGACGAGAAAAAGTACCGTCGCGCTGTTTCCCGAAGAAAAGTGCGGGAAGAGGTTGAGCGCGCCGGAGAAGAGGGGTAGACTGGGGGCTATCCAGTTGGATGAGAGGAGGATGGTATGAGGTTTTGGAAAGTAGTGGTAATGGTTGGGGTCGCGTCTCTGTTTCTAGCTGGTCCCACCTTCACGTATGGCGACAGTTGTGAAAGCTCCCTGGAAGCTGGGTGCACGGCCGAGCCGCCAGGTTACTATGACGGTTACGACGATTCCCAGTCGCACCCCCTACGCATCGCGGCCTATGCGCTTAATCCGGTCGGCTTTGCGGTTGAATGGCTTGTCACTCGACCGATTCATGCACTGGTGTCTCAACCAGAGTTGGCGCAGGTTTTTGGCCATCAATCACATCGTTGGGACTTCTGCTGCGGCATGCCGCAAGTGACTGAGCCCCAGGCCCAGCCTCCAGCCCCAGCACCGGTGGTGTATACCGAAGATGTTGATGCTGCCCGCCGTGCTGCCGCGGAAGCCAAGGCCGCGGCTGAAGAAGCCAAACGGGCGGCCGAAGAGGCGGCTCGTGCGGCAGAGAAATCGACCCGCAGCTTCGAGAAAACCCTCACCAAGTAGGACGATCTTTCGTCCGGTTGAACAACGTGGTGATTACGAGATCAAGAGGAGATGCCTCTCTTAGGTGTCTCCTCTTTGTCTTACGGAACAAGGTAGATTCCTTGCTCCGTCTGGTGTGAGCCTCATGCCTGACCGGGGCACGTCCTCTCGTTTTCCTAGAGCCAGCGGAATTTTGCTGCACCTGTCTTCCCTGCCTGGCCCCTTTGGCATCGGGGATTTAGGGACGGAGGCCTATCGCTTCGTCGATTTTCTTGCCGTGCATCGACAACAACTCTGGCAAATTCTCCCTCTGGGCCCCACCAAAAGTGAGAGTTATCATTCTCCATACGATGCTTTGTCTGCTTTTGCTGGGAATCCACTACTCATCAGTCCAAATCTCCTGATGCAGGATGGCCTCTTACCAGCAACGGCCTTGAGCGGAATACCAGCCTTGCCAGAAGGCACGGTCAATTATGTTGAGGCAAGCGCGCAAAAACTCGCGCTGTTCCGCCTTGCCTCAGAACGATTCACCAGCGCAGCTTCTGTTGCGCAACAGAGAGCCTTCTCAGACTTTTGCGGTCGTCACCGCTGGTGGCTTGATGACTACGCGCGCTTCATGGCATTACGCGAGGCGTTTCAAGAAAAGGCGTGGTTTGACTGGGAACCTGAACTCGTACGTCGTGATCCTGGTGCAATAGCGAGATGGGATACCACGCTTGCTCAAGAGGTCCTCTTTCACAAACATCTCCAGTTTTTCTTTTTTACGCAGTGGATGCAGCTTAAGGCTTACGCCAATCAACGCGGAGTGAAACTCGTCGGTGACATTCCCATCTATGTTGGCCTGGATAGTGCAGAGGTATGGTCCAAACCTGACTTGTTTTCTCTCGACCCTCAGACGTATGCATCATGCGCGGTTGCTGGAGTGCCACCCGATCTCTTTAGCGAAACTGGCCAACGCTGGGGCAATCCACTCTATCGCTGGCGAGACGAAGATGGACACCCTGTGCAAGCAGTCTATGAATGGTGGGTGCGGCGGTTCCGCTCTATTTTTGCACTGGTCGATATTGTCAGAATTGATCACTTTCGTGGGTTTGAGGCGTATTGGTCTATTCCTGCAGAGGAAGAGACTGCGGTCAATGGCCAATGGGTACCAGGTCCAGGTGCTGAACTCTTCACGAGAGTACAGGCTGAACTTGGCGAACTGCCGGTGATTGCTGAAGACCTGGGCGTCATCACACCAGAGGTTGATGCCCTCAGACTTCAGTTCGGCTTTCCTGGCATGAAAGTGTTGCAATTTGCGTTTGGCGGAGACGTGCGCAACCTCTATCTGCCACACAACTACACCGACCCGCAATGTGTGGTGTACACCGGCACACACGATAACGATACATTACAAGGCTGGTTTCACAGCGCCTCTCCACAAGACCAGTTGGAAGTGCTCCAGTATCTTGGGCAGACGGTAACGACGGAAATTCACTGGGATTTGATTCGTCTCGCCTTGAGTTCGATTGCTACGCTTGCCATTATTCCCCTGCAAGACATTCTAGGATTAGGCAGTGAAGCTCGGATGAACACCCCGGCACAGACGGAGGGGAACTGGTGTTGGCGTTTCCTGCCTAGAACTCTAAGCGCAGATGTTGGTGCCCGCGTGGCGGGGATGACAAAGATCTACGGTCGAGACGGAAGCTAATACCAATGCGGTAGTCATTCTACTCGCTGGGCCGTTGTCGGGCTCGATCCAACCCTCCCCGCGCAGACAAGCTCAAGGACCCAGTAAACGTTGAAGAAGGGACAACAAGGGGATGCTCCGGCTAGGGTACCTTCCATCAGTCAGGGAGTATTCAACCGACGTCGCCATGCTTTGTTGTCGTAGAACCTGATTGATGCCCAACGCCGCATGAGTCCCTATTCGTAACACCTGGACAAATACTGACCTGAACGAGGACAAATTTGTCCTCGTCGTGCTCGCGTAAAATCATACTTTTTTGGGTAGCCGCGGCAGAACTAGGACAAAGAGGATCGCCTCTCGTGTTTCATCGCTCGGAAACATGGGCATTTCTCTCTGGTATGGCAGTTGCAAAGAAAGAGACTGCTCCTGGAGAACTCGTTGTGAATACAGGCGCGCCGACCCCACGCAGGTCGCCGATTTTCTATGACATCCTCGGGTATCTCGTGGACCACCCGGGTGCACAGGATACAGTGGAGGGCATCGTGGAATGGTGGTTACTAGAGCAGCGCATTAAGAAGGCAACGACGCAGGTGAAAGCGGTGTTAGCGCAACTCGTCGCAGAAGGGTTGGTGATTGCCCATCAGGGCCCCGCAGGACGAGTCTACTATCGCGTCAATCGACAAAAACTGCGCGGCATTCGCCGCCTTTTGAGGGAATAAGTGCACGCGCCTTCCCGTCAGCGAGTCTTTTGTTTCTACCAGTGCACCTTTGAATTCGTTACACGAATGGCAGGCCACACATAGGTTTTCCCACACCGCCTGACCACCAGCTGCTTCAGGAATAATGTGATCTATCACAGGACGTGCTCCGGTGATGGAAGTTAGAGTGTGACAATACGCGCATTGGTTACGAGATTCGGTTACGAGGCGTTGGCGCAGAGACTGAGAGATCCGTCTCTTCATCATCCGGATCATTGCAACTCTTCTGGCAAGGGAATGCGATGGCCACGCCATTTCAACAGCATATAGGCATGAGCTGTTTTCAGTGTGAGGAGGCGAGCCTGTTCGCCGAGAGCACGCAACGTTTCTTGCTCTTGCGCCGTAATGGTCCTCTGACTATTTTTGATCAGCAAACGGCTGTACTGACGCTGAAGAGTAGGAGATAGGCGGCTCCGAGCGACCTGCCATAGGGCGTCGTCGTCAAGCTGCTCCAGTGCCTTCAGTTCTTCATACAGAGAAGACGGCAGGGCATCAGCCAAAGGGGGGACGACTTCCATCAAGCACTCAACGAGGAACTCTTCCAGCAACTTGCGTGCTGCGGTTGCTCCCCGCTGACAGCGCTGGCGCGTCTCATCCGATAACTGAAGGGTCACCATTTGGGTCAGAATCTTTTTCCTAATCCAAAGGGATGAGTGAGAAATCAGTATCATATCTCTGACTGTCTATTTATAGTATGGGTTTTGTGGGGACATTAAGTAACACGCTATTGATCGCTGGGTAAACAAGAGGATACTCATAATGCTTACCTGAGGAAGGACGATGAACAACGCGTTCCTCTCTGAAGACTCTGCTCGACCTCAAGGCAGTCACGCTCCGCCTGGAAACAGAAGCGGCAGCAGACTGTTGCGACAGATGCCCTTCATTGTCCTCATTCTGATGAGCAGTGGGCTACTCACCGGCGACGTAGGCGCGGAGGAGCGCACCTACCCCATCAAAATTGGGGAGCTGACGTCGTCGTGGGGTCCCACGCCAGCGATGGTTGGCCTGCGGGATGGTCTGCTCGAGTTAGGGTATCGTGAGAACGAACAGTTTGTTCTCGGTATCCGTTTCACCCAAGGAGATCTGACGGCCCTGCCTGCTGCTGCGCGCGAGCTGGTCCAGTACGGCGTGGACATCATCGTCGCCTCGGAAGACGGCCCGGCGAAGGCGGCGCAGATGGCGACCACCCGCATCCCGATTGTTTTCTCCGTTGTGACTGATCCCGTAGGGCAAGGCCTGATCCAGAGCTTCGCCCGACCCGGCGGTAACATCACGGGTGTGGCCGACTTGCAGCTCGAACTGGGGCCGAAACGTCTAGAACTCTTCCGCGAGATCGTCCCGAACTTAAAGCGGGTCCTGTTCCTCTACGATACAGCCGATGCTCGTGCCGTGGCAGCGGCAAAGGTGTATCGCGAGGCTGCTCGCCGCCTTGGAATCGAGCTGATGGAGAAACCAGTGCGGACCGAGGAGGAGGCGCAGGCAACCCTCGCTCAGATCTCGAAGGACGAGGTGGATGGGATTCTAGAGCCGCCCCAGGCCTCTTTGAACATTCCCGGCTTCAGCCTGGAGGCCGCCTCCCGCCAGGCGATCCCGACAATGTTCGCGGCACCGTTCTGGGTGGAACGCAGCGGGCTCGCCAGCTACGGTCCGGACTTTCACGAAACAGGTCGGCAGGCGGCGCGCCTGGTGGACAAGATTCTCAAAGGGGCGCACCCGGCGGAGATTCCGGTAGAGGTGAACCCGAAGGTCGAGTTCGCCATTAATCTGAAGGTTGCCAAAGCCCTGGGACTCACGATTGCACCGGAAGTGCTGTATCGGGCTGATCGGATCATCCGCTAGGTGACGTTACGCCAAAAGCGTACCTGAAAACCGGAAGGAAAATATGAGAACACCGCCATGCATTCTCATCGTCGACGATGAGCCCATCAACCTCGACATCTTCCAGACCCGCCTCGCTGTGCATGGCTACGAGATTCTCACCGCAACTGACGGCGAAGAGGCACTGGCCGTTGCCAAAGCCCAGCAACCGGACTTGATCCTGCTCGACATCCTGATGCCCAAGATAGATGGGATCGACGTCTGCCGCCATCTCAAAGCAGATACGTCCCTGCCCTTCATGCCGATCGTCATGGTCACGGCCAAGGCGGATTCCAAGGACGTTGTCGCTGGTCTCGAAGCGGGAGCGGACGAATACCTGACCAAGCCTGTGGATCAGGCGGCCCTGGTCGCCAGGGTTAAGTCAATGCTACGGATCAAGGCACTCCACGACACCGTCCAGGAGCAAGCGGCACGTCTCGAAGCGCAGTCAGAGCAACTGGCAGAGTGGAATCAAACGCTGGAGCAACGCGTGCAAGAGCAGCTCGCCGAGAATACCCTTCTTATCCAAGAGCTGCAGGCCGCCCGCGAGCGGCTACAGGAGGAGAACCTCTACCTCCGGCAGAAGGAGGGGCAGGTCGTGCGATTTGACACCCTGGTGGGCCAGAGCCCACAGATGCAGGGGGTCTATGGGTTAATAGAACCAGTCCTGCACACGACAGCGACAGTCCTTATCACAGGAGAGAGCGGGACTGGTAAGGAACGCATTGCCCAGCTGATTCACTCTGAAGGACCGCACGCGAACGGACCCTTTATCGCGGTCAACTGTGCGGCCATCCCAGAGACGCTGCTGGAATCCGAGCTCTTCGGCTATGAGAAAGGAGCCTTCACTGGCGCAACCCAGCGGAAGCCGGGCCGCTTTGAGCTGGCGGATGGGGGCACCCTCTTTTTGGACGAGGTGGGAGAGATGAGTCCCGTCCTGCAAGCCAAGCTCTTGCGGGTCCTGCAGGAGAGGCAGTTTGAACGGGTTGGGGGAACAGCGACGCTCGCGACCGACGCGCAGTTCATCGCAGCAACGAACCAAGACCTCGACAAGCTCGTGAGAGAAGGGAGGTTCCGCCAGGACCTTCTCTACCGCCTCAACGTCTATCCCATTCCGCTTCCCCCCTTACGAGAACGCCACGAGGATCTACTTCCCTTGGCACTACACTTTCTGGCGAAATACAGCCGGGAGTTTGGGAAGGAGGTTGAGGGACTGTCCAGACAGGCGCACGAGTTGCTCGTCGGGTACGACTGGCCGGGTAACGTTCGTGAGTTGGAGAACATCATGGAACGGGCGGTGATCTTGTGTCGGGGCAATCTGGTCACTCCTCAGGAGTTGCCGCTGTCTCTGCAGAAGGAGCAAAAGAGACAATCCCTGGATGGTGAGCCCTTGCGGCTGCCCCAGGGCGGCATCGTTTTAGACGAGCTCGAGAAGCAGCTCATTCTCCAGGCGCTTGAGCAGGCACATCACAACAAGATACAAGCCGGCAAACTGCTGGGGCTCAGCCGGACACAGCTCCGCACGCGCATGAAGAACTACGGGCTGGACGCCGAATAGAAGATGGATTCGGAAGAGGGCAGAGCGAGATGAGGAAGGAGGATTTATGGCTGTAGGAAGACCGTAAAAAGAAGACTGAGGACCCTAGCGATGACCTGATGAGGAAGATGGTCTTAACCCAAAACATTTTAGGAGGTGTAAGGATGAACGCATTCGGAAAAGGGATTATGATCGCGAGCGCGGTGGCCACTCTGATTGCCAGTGGCTCGCTAGTTGCCCAAGCTGCCGATAAGGCCGGTGGCGATAAGGTCCGGTGTGCGGGGATTAATGAGTGTAAAGGACATGGCTCGTGCGCCGGTGCTAGTAATACCTGCAAAAGCCAGAACTCCTGTAAAGGCCAGGGCTGGGTAGAGACCAGCAGCGCCAAAGAATGCACCGATAAGGGTGGTAAAGTCGTTGGGGAGAAGGGGTAGTTCTGCGGAGTGTAACGCGAGAACTCATTTCACAACCCTCATCCCGACCCTCCCCACACAGATGAGATAGAGAAAGGAGACAGAGATAGAGCTAGAGACAGAGAGGAGAGGGACGGGGCGGTCTCTATCTCAACTCTCTATCTGTCTTTAGGCTCTGTCTCAACTCTCTGTCTGAACCGGCTAGGGTGAAGAGCTATTCTTAGGCGTTTTATGGGGTACTCAGCATCCCCTCTTGGTCATGGGGTCGGCCTGCGCACGCAACATTACCCGCGTGTCTGGGAAGGCACGGCGCGGGTCGATTGGTTCGAGGCGATCTCGGAAAATTTCATGATCCGTGGCGGACGCCCGCTGGCAGCCCTGGAGAAGGCGCGAGCCGTAGCGCCCCTCGTGCTCCATGGCGTATCTGGTTCTCTGGGCTCGACCGATCCACTAAATGAAGAATATCTCCGCGAGTTGCGACTCCTCATCCGTCGCTTCGAGCCAGCCTGGGTATCGGATCATCTGTGTTGGGGCAGCAACGGTGGTCACTATGCTCATGATTTGTTGCCGCTGCCGTACACGGAAGAAGCGCTCGTGCATGTTGCGGCGCGGATCCAGGCTGTACAAGAGCGACTCGGTCGGCAGATTCTCATTGAGAACGTGTCCACTTACTTGACCTTTTCCCACTCAACGATGACAGAGTGGGAATTTGTCACCGCAGTCGCTGAGCGCAGCGATTGCGGTATTCTCCTCGATGTCAACAACATCTATGTCAGTGCAACCAACCACGGCTTTCCGCCGGAGGTCTACCTGAAATCTCTGCCTGCGGATCGTATTGGGCAAATTCATATTGCCGGCCACAGCAACTTCGGCACTCACCTCCTTGATACCCACGTCGGACCAGTGCCCGCGCCGGTATGGGATCTCTATCGCTTGGCAGTACGGCTATTCGGCAAAGTTTCGACCCTGATCGAGTGGGATGAAGAGGTCCCTGAATTTGAGGTGGTAGTGGCTGAAGCGGACCGTGCCCGGGCGATTGAAACAGAAGTCTTAGGAGAACGCTGTGCTGAGTCTGCGTGAACTGCAATCGCGCTTCTTTCAGGCAATTGCCCATGTGCCGGGCACCTACACGGGGGAAGGCTACGATCCGGCCTTGCTCCACGTGGTCCAAGCACAGGGACAGCTTGGAGCGCCGGAGCGGATCGACATCTACGCCCACATGTATTACCTCCGTCTCCGCAATACCTTGCAAGAAGATTTTCCATCGGTTGCGGCCATCCTAGGCGACGAACGGTTTTCCACCTTGGTACGGGCTTACCTGCCACTCCATCCGTCAACCCATCCTTCGTTGCGATACCTCGGTCGTCAGTTCCCGGCGTTCTTAGTGACACGCTCCGAGGTTGCTGTGCACCCTTTTTTACTTGATCTGGCGCGACTCGAATGGGCGCGGCTAGAAGTCTTCGATGCTCCTGACGCCGAGCCGTTGCGCTTGTCGGACTTGCAGGGTATTGCGCCAGACGAGTGGCCAGACCTAAGATTTCGCCTCATTCCGGCCTCTGAGCTTGTCACCTGTGCGTGGAACATCCACGAGATCTGGAAAGCCGTCGAAGAAAAAGACCCGACTGGCGACATCGCTTGCCCACAGGAAGTGACTTTGCGGGTCTGGCGTAACGGATTTACAGTGTACCATGCCGCCATGAATGCACCGGAGCGATTGGCTCTTGAAGCCGTGCGCGCCGGTCAATCGTTTGCGGCGGTATGCGAGACGCTCGTATCCCTCGTGTCTGCTGAGGAAGCCGCAGCAACCGTCGGCTCTCTCCTGCTGCGCTGGATCGATGACGGACTGCTCGCGGCGATGTCAGCAACCGCCTGAACAGTCCATCCCCCTTTCAGAGCTAATCGCTTCTCTTTCTTGCAAAAGAGATGTTCAGATCTGACCAGTGTGGTCAGCATTGAACACTGCCCTAAGCGTCTGAAAAGACAAGCACGATATTGCATTTCCGACTCCTACAGCTTCTGTGCTGTTCAATTCTGAGCAGTCTCTCTCTGTGAACCTTTCCCTCCTCGCCTCACGTTTTCTCAATCACTCCCAGTGCTTAGCTCTCCGAGTCAGGCTGGCATGGAGCTTGCGCTAGGAATGAAAACAGACCCGACTCGCAGAGAATAGGCAACCTTGGCACCTAACCCATTACCCTCAGAAAGGAGAACACCTCATGAAAACGATGAGCAAAACAATGAAGGTCAACCTAGCGGCAGCGGCAGCACTGTTGTTCGCCAGTGTTCCTCCCCTCGCCCAGGGGCGAGACGCACGCGGAGGGGTGCATATTACCGGCAGTGTCATTTGCGCCAAATGTGAACTGAATGAGATTCGCTCAACTCAGACTTCTGCCGAGCAACTGTATCAGTTCACGCATGCGCACGGCTCGCTGGTGATGCGCGTGCGTACGGTGAATGACGCACCGAGTTGGCGCTCCTTCGGGTGGCCGTCAGAAATATCAGTGCGCGCACGAGATGAGATCTTCCGGCAACTCACCGCCGAGGAGAATCTGTTCAAAGACGTCGAGATTGAAGGTGCACTGAGTACCACGCGGGCGCTCGACATCTTTGCTGTAACGATCAACGGGTAGTCCATGAGGAGAGCAAAGAGAAGGGGCACTACACCTTCTCCTTATGGTTCAACCTGCGACCAGCGGAAAGAGAACACGCGAACACTCACACTTTGATATGAAAGGAGAATACACCATGAAACACCTCACTTACACTGCTTTAGTGATCGCAATGTTCTGGGCCACGCTAGCCAGTGCCCAATCTATTGACTCCGCTCAACCCATGAAGGTGCGCATCACCGGGACGATGCTGCCGTTTGAAGAGCAACAGCGGGACGATTTGGTCACGGCGACGATCTTCATCCAGGACAAACCTTGGTTCTTCCGGGTAGGCAAAGTTGAGGGGCTGACCAGTGAAGAGCGGGAGCAAGCAGTGAAAGATGGCGCGCTGTTGGAACAAGTCCGCTTTCAGGGGCCCGACGCCGTGATGCGACGGCTACAGAAAGCCAACCTGATCGGCAAGCTCTTGGTCATCGAGGGACAGCTTGACGCAAAGGGACGGCGGTTCCTCGTCTCCTCAGTGGAAGAAACCCACTAGATCGCGCCGCGGAGCCATTAAAAGCCATCCGAAAACCCCTTTGAGAATGAACACCTGGATTCCCATTGGAGTTTATCCTGGGCGAAGTCGAAGGGCGGGAATGTTCATGCACCCGCGGCGCGCCCTTGAGCATGAAAAGAAAGGAACCAGCTTCCGAGACCTCCCTCACCCTAGCCCTCTCCCATCCGGGAAAGGGGATTTTCGGAGGAATGACTATGCAACCAGAGCAACTCTTTATCTTCGGCGCCTACCGCTTCGCTCCTCATACCGGGCAGGTGTGGCGGAGAAAACAGGAAGTGAGATTGACGGGGAAAGCCACCGCCGTGCTACGACATCTGGTCGACCGTGTTGGGCAGACTGTCACCAAAGAAGAGCTGTTCCACGCCGTGTGGCCTGACACGGTGGTCAGTGATGCCGCGCTGACGTCGTGTATTCAGGAATTACGTCAGGCGTTACGCGATCAGGCCAAGCGCCCGCGCTATATCGAGACTGTGCATCGGCGGGGATTCCGATGGCTCGCACCACTGCGCGCTGCGTCGCCAGTTCCAGGTTTCAGGTTCCAAGTTCCAAGTTCTCATTCCCCAATCTGCGATCCACAATCCGCAATCAACGTGGCGAGTCGGGAAGCTAACCCCACCCTCTTGCGTGAGCGGTTTGCGAAAGCTCTGACCGGCGGTCGCCAACTGGTCTTTGTGACGGGCGAGCCGGGGATTGGCAAGACCACACTCATCGGAGCGTTCTTTGTTGAAAGTGATGAGGAGTAGCTCCACGCCACCCCTGTAGCATAGCTCTTGCCCGTCGAGAATGGTCATTGGAAGAACCAGGACAAGAGGTGGCGAGAAGTTGTAAATATGTTGTGTCCTGAAGAAAGGAGGTCGCCAAATATAGATGCATAGGCGAAATATAGGAGGATCTATGTTAGTTGTAGAAACGTGAGCCTTAGCAAGAAAGGAGGCCGAGTATGTTGACCAAACGAACAAAAAGGTTGTTTTTGTTGGGTGTGTTGCTGGCCGGCATGTTGGGTCTGACTAGCTTGGCCACAGCGTTAGAGGTTGGGGAGAAAGCCCCAGACTTTACGCTTCCTAGCACAATCGGAAAAGATATCAGTCTGAGCGAGTTTCTGGGGAAGAAGTATGTCCTCATTGAGTTCTATGGCGCCGATTTCGACCCCACGTGAGCCAAGAACCTCTCGGCCAGGAAGGCCGATTACCAGAAATTCGCAGAACTGAACGTCCAACTCCTGGGCATCGCCAATACGCTTCCCTTTTCGCAGAAAGCATTTGCCGACTCGCTGAAGCTGCAGTACCCACTCCTCAGTGACCCATTGTTGGAGACCACCAAGGCGTATGGTGTTGAGCATCTCTGCACAAGATGTCTTCCTGTTAGGCAGGAAAGCGACCGTCAAAAGAAAGATGACCCCGGTCTTGAAGGAAGTGTAGCCAAGCGAACATTCTTTCTCATAGACAAGCAGGGAATCGTCCGCGGGAAGTGGAGCGGCGATGACGCAGGGGTGTTTTCCAATGAACCACTCCTCAAGGCGGCACAGAAGATTGCGGGAAAATCTGCCGAGGATGCTGATGAAAAGAAGCCGTCAGCGATGTGAGAGGGAATACTAAAAGACATAATGAACTAAGGATGATAAAGGAGATATGCGCAATGATCGAACTGACTCTCGAACAACGACAAGCCGTGGCACAGCAAGGCGAAAAACCTCCGCGTGCTGTCGATCCAGACACGCACATCACTTACGTTCTTCTTCCAGAAGAGATGTACGCTCGTGTGAAGGCACTCTTGGCCGAGGAGAGAGACAGCCAATTCCTGCGTGATATGTATCCGCACGTCATGGAAGTCTTCGGGCGAGAGGGGTGGGATGATCCCGCGATGGATATCTACAATGACCTTGATCCCCGTAGGCAGTCATGAACGTCCAACGCGGTGACGTCGTGCTGGTCGATTACCCGTATGCCACGGGCGGTGGGACCAAGGTTCGGCCCGTCCTCGTGATTCAGAATGACCGCGACAATCAACGCCTGCTGAACACTATTGTGGCCCAGATTACGAGCGTGACGCGGAGAGCCGTAGAACCGACGCAGTTGTTGATAGAGATGGCGACACTCGAAGGGCAGCAGTCCGGGCTCAGACAAGATTCCGTCGTGAATTGTGTGAACCTGCTTACACTGGACAAGAGCAGGGTTCTCCGGCAATTGGGGAGCTTGCCAGATGCCAGTATGCAGAAAATTAACAATTGTCTGAAGGCCGCACTAGAGTTGTCTTAGAGCTGTTGATGAAGCACGATGAACAACCTATTCCTCGCCGAAGACTCCGCTCGAACTCAGGCTCATCGTTTCACGCCCGGAAGCAGGAGTGGCGGCCGGTTGCTGCGGCGGACATTCCTTATCGCCCTCGTCTTGGTGAGTGGCGGGCTACTCACCGGCAGTGCAGGTGCGGAAGAGCGCACCTA
>Ga0187892_10008277_pt1 | contig 14306 bp, 15 predicted proteins | sample MA1701073metaG_FD_139345 | JGI IMG/M metagenome (GOLD analysis project Ga0187892, IMG submission 139345) | Bio-ooze microbial communities from a basaltic lava cave in the Kipuka Kanohina Cave System on the Island of Hawaii, USA - MA170107-3 metaG ... | reverse complement strand
GTCAGCGTTCAGCCTTCAGTTGCTGCGTTGGCCGTGCGGACTGTCGGGGCGATATTGCGTGAGAGGGACTTGAACGGCTCAGCATGGGCGGTGAGTGGCTTGTGGATGCTGAGGGCGGATAGCTGACAGCTGATGGCTGTTGTTTCGGGACGTAGCGCAGTCTGGTAGCGCACCTGAATGGGGTGCGCGGGCGGCGCAGCCGCAGGTATTACCACACGTTGTATCACGCGATGTTAGGGCGTCCTCGGGTAGTACTTGATTGGTAAGAAAACCTGCCGAAGTAGCACCTTCTTACTCCAGATCTTACTCCACGTGTTGGCGGGCCGGTCTCTAGCTGTGATGCAAGGGGTCCCTGCTCTAACTCGGCATCGATCAGCGGCCGAATCGGGTTCCGCGTCTTGGGAATTGCGAAACCGGTCAACGGATTCCGATCGAGCAGCGGCCGGCCGTTGTTGTACACTCCCGTCGCCCACTTCATCATGGACTTGAGGAGCTTGATGTCCTGATGCAGGGCCGTCGCTCCGACGGCGCGGCCGTTGATCTGGCCGCTGCGCCGAGCCGTCGCGTAACCGGCCATGCGCTCCGGCGTGAGCTCGGCGGCCTGGGGCAGGGTCAACAGCTGGTCGCTGTCGTCCCGGAGCGCCTGCTCGATCCGGGCCGCCGCCCACTCGGGGGAGCGGGCCCGGGGCTCATCGCCGAAGGCTTCTCGAAATTCCTTGGCCTTGGCGAGGAGCTCAGCGATGCACCGCTGGACCGCCCCGGTTTTTAACATCTCCAACCCCTAGAAGCACGAAACGGCGCGGGGTCGCGCGGTTCCAATGACGGCCTTTGTGGCCGTGCCGAGACTCAGGTACCCGACTCTAGCAGGACGGCTGACCGGGGGTCAAGGGGATGTAAACACGATCCGTCTCAAGGGGTGTGAGAGATACCGGGCGACGCGTTGCCAAGGGCGGCCAAGAACTCCCCGAGCGACCTGAACGGTCGCCGGGCGGCCACGTCGTTCTGTTGAACCTTCTAGTCACCGTCCGATGCCAGGCGCCAGAGGCCATTCTTGATGCTCCTATCAACCTCCGTCGGCGTGAATACGAAGCCGTATGATGCCTTCTCAAACAGCAGAACCACTGCCCACTGTTTCTTTGACTCCCGGAGCAGCTGAAGCCGGTTCGCTGTTAGCCCCCAGAACGGAGGGGGTTCGGTCCGGACCTTGACATAGAAGTACTAGGTTGAGGGCGCCAGCCCAGACGAAAAAGGTTGTCCCCCAGTAGGCCACTGGCTGCTCAGAGCGAACAGTGAACGCCCCTCTGCCTGCCCTCGCCATCAAGGAGGCGGTAGAACTCGTCCAACAGTCGCGTGAGACTCTCGTGACTGGGACACTTAATCCCTCCAGATGGGCTCCAAACATGGTGCCGCAAAACCGGAGACGCCCACGTGTACATAACATACTTCCAGGGCCTGGTAATTGACTTCCACGCGGAACTCCATAAGTTCTTGCGCTAGGCCGGCCGGCGCCGATTGCGGCCGCTCCCAGTGCCTTCCAGGAGGCGCCCGACCTCATGGAGCCTTTCAACTACGAGTTCACTGCAATAAAGGGTGTGCAGGCCGGCCGCGCCTACTACGTGGCCATGTGCCCTCTTAAACTCGTCCCCAAACTATTCGTCTTCAACGAAGAAGAGTTACCCGCAGAGCTCAGAGCGCAGCGTACGCTCAATCGCGCCCGAGTACCAGCCATCGCCAGGTACATCACCGAGAACCCGACCGAGTACGTCCTCTCATCTGTTTGCGCGTCTGTTGACGGTCAGATTGAGTTTGAACCAGTCTCCAACGATGGTGGGCACCGGTCGATTGGAAGGATCCGCATTCCGATGACCGCTCGCATCCTCATCAACGATGGACAGCATCGGCGGGCAGCAATCGAGGATGCGCTCAAGGAAAGGCAAGAGTTGGGAGATGAGACGATTTCCGTCGTTCTTTTTGTTGACGCAGGGTTGAAGCGAGCACAACAGATGTTTGCTGACCTCAACCTGCATGCGGTACGTCCGACAAGATCGCTTGGCGTCCTCTACGACCATCGAGACCCGCTCGCGCAACTCGCACGACGAATCGTCGAAGAGGTGTCATATTTCCGTGGTTTGACTGAGCTCGAGAAGACCACCATCTCCAACAGGTCCGTGAAGCTATTCACGTTGAGCAGCCTCTTCATGGCTACTCGAGAGCTCCTCGGCAAAGGGAAGGGCGCGGAAATCTCGGACAAGGAAGCGAAGCTGGCGATCTCGTTTTGGTGTGAGGTCGGACGTCACATGCCTGACTGGGAAAGAGCAGCACGCCGGGAGGTAATCCCGGCTGAGCTCCGACGTGAATTCGTTCACGCCCACGGGATTGCGCTGCATGCGCTCGCGATAGCCGGAGCCCAGTTGATCGCTCTCCATCCTTCCGACTGGCAGAAACGCCTGAAGGGTCTCGGCAAGGTGGATTGGTCGCGGAGGAACGTTGATCTCTGGGAAGGTCGAGCGCTTATCGGGGGGCGACTCAGTAAGGCGCGGAACAACATCCTCCTAATGGCCGACGTGATCTTGCGCGCTCTACGTCTGCCTCTAACTGCAGAGGGTGAGCGGGTGGAGCGTATGCGAACTATTCCGACCAAGGGGGCTGCGACCGCCCATGCCTGAACTCCCCATCCTGCAGGAGAGCGTGCCCAGGCAGCCGTCGATCTTCGATTCACGGTCGCTCGCGGACATTTACCGAGAGGTTCAGGAGTTGTACCTCGCCGACAACCGCCCATGGGTGGTTGGGTATAGCGGAGGGAAGGACTCAACGTGCGCTCTTCAGGTGATTTGGTTGGCGTTGACAGGGCTGGAGTCGAGCCAGCTACGCAAGCCTGTATACGTGATCAGTTCGGATACCCTGGTTGAAACCCCCGTGATCGTGAGGTACATCGACACGACTCTCCAGCGTATTAGGGAGGCAGCGAAGCAACGAGGCCTTCCCATTGAGGCTCACAAGGTTCAACCCATTGTCCAGGACACGTTCTGGGTGAACCTCATCGGCCGTGGTTATCCGGCTCCCAGCAACAAATTTCGCTGGTGCACCGATCGCCTCAAGATCGCTCCAGCTGACCGGTTCATCATGGAGCGAGTTGCGGAGTTCGGCGAAGTTGTCCTGGTCCTCGGGGTACGCTCGGCGGAGAGCGCTACTCGCGCGCAAGTGATGAGCTTTCACCGAATTGCAGGATCTCGGCTTTCCCGTCACTCGAGCCTGCCCAATGCGTTTGTTTACCCGCCGATTGAATCATTCTCTGTGGACGATGTTTGGACCTATCTGCTGCAGGTAAAGTCGCCTTGGGGGAATGACAACCGAGATCTTGTGGCGATGTATCGGAACGCCCAAGCGGGGGAGTGTCCGCTCGTCGTCGACACTACGACTCCGTCATGTGGTAACAGTCGCTTCGGTTGCTGGGTCTGCACGGTCGTGACTAAGGACAAGACCATGCAGTCCATAATCGATTCCGGTGAGGAGTGGCTGGAGCCTCTGCTCGACTTCAGAGACCTTCTAGCCGAGACGCAGGACCCGGCGAAGAAGCGACAGTACCGCGATTATCGGCGAAAGACTGGCCAGGTCTCATTCATTCGAGGTACGTCCACACCCGTGCCTGGTCCGTACAAACTCGAGTTCTGCAAGGAGCTCCTTCGGCGGCTTCTCACGATCCAGGTGCGGATTCAAGAAGCAGCTCCACCTGGCGAGGCGCCAATTCTGATTCACGATAGTGAGTTCCACGAGATCCGTCGCATCTGGCAGATGGAACGCGGCGACTGGGAAGACTCGGTCCCGGCAATCGTGCGGAGCGTGCTCCAGCGTGATCTCGACTGGGTTCGGGATGATCAGGCCGTGTTTGGTGCTGAGGACGCTGAGGTCCTCAAAGAGGTCTGCCTTGAGCACGAAGTCCCTGTACATCTTGTCACTCAACTGATTGACGTCGAGCGGTCGGTGCATGGCTTCAAGAGACGGTATCAGGTCCATCGACGGCTCGAAGCGGTGCTTAGCCAGGAGTGGCGTTCTGAAGCGGACGTTGTCGCCGAACGTGAAGAACTACTTGACGAGCAGCGACCGTGATTCTTCGGAGCCTAAACTTAGAAAACTTTGGCCTGTTTGCTGGGCAGGTCGTTATAGACCTCTCCGTGCGACCGAAATCCGGCAAGGCGTCGATCGTTCTTGTCGGTGGTAAGAACGGCGCGGGGAAGACGACCATTCTTGAAGCAGTGCGTCTCGCGCTGTATGGGAAGCGCGCCCTCGGTTCGAGCGTTGGCCAAGCAGAGTATGGAGAGTACCTGCGCCAGAGAATCCACCGACCACCGAAAGTCGACGTGGCTCCCCAAGGAGCGTCAGTCGGGCTGGAATTCGATTACGCTGAGAGCGGCGTTTTACGCCATTATCGGATTCGTCGGAGTTGGGCGGCGCGGACGAAGAGTGTTACCGAGGAGCTCGTCATTGAGCAGGACGGGAGTCAACTGACCGATGTACGTCGGGAAGAGTGGCAGGAGTTTCTCCATGATCTAATACCGCCTGGCGTGTCTCAACTCTTCTTCTTCGACGCCGAAAAGATCCAAGAACTCGCTGACAGCCAAACGGATCAAGAGCAGTTAGCGGGTGCGATCCGCTCCCTCCTGGGCATTGAACTAATCTCTCGTCTTCGGGATGACCTCGGCCTTTACCTTGCGCGACAGAATAGAAATGGAAATGGACGAGATAGTGAGCGACTCGAGGAACTGGGGACTGAGCTCGAAGTAATTGAGGGAAAGTCAGCGATTCTCCGCGAACAGCTCGCCGATCTCCGGGCAAGAAGAGACGCGGAAGCCCGTGAAGCAGAGCGGTGTCGGTTGAGATTCCTCCGTGAGGGCGGTGATCTCGCAGCAAGGCGCCAGCTGCTGGAGCGCGAGAAGGAATCAATCACAGCACAAATCGATCAACTGCAAAGTGAGCTCGGCGATTTGGCGAATGGGCTACTGCCGTTTGCAGCCGCTCCGCGCGTTACGCGGAAGTTTGCGGCCTGTTTGTTGAAGCCTGAAGCCACTGGCGTGGATGCGCGAGCCAACTTCCTCTCCGGACTTAGGCATTCGCTCAAGGATTGGCGGAAGACGGCTGCGCCTCCTCGGAAGGGTCGTTGGGACTCGAAACACTGGGCTGACTTGCAGCTGTTCTTGGCTTCTTGGAGCAAGGAGAGCATGGGAGGACAGCCGGTCGCCGGACTGCTAGGTGGAGCGAGTAGACAGTCCCTTAGCACCTGGCTGAGGGATGTTCATGCACTCGTACGGCCGAGGCTCCGTGCTCTGGGTGTTGAGCTCGAGCGGTTGAACAGCCGTCAGGAAGAACTTGCCGTTCTCCTTGCCCGGGCCGCCGCCGGCGACGGCGCGAGCCTTCTTGAAGAGTTGCGCCAAGCGGAGCAACGGGTTGGTGCGACTGATGCTCTCATTGGTGCAGCATCAGGGGAATTGGGTCAATGCCGCGTGGTTACGGAGCGACTTACGCGGGAGCGTCGAGAGCTCTTGGAAAAACAGCAGAATCAAGCCCAGCAAGACAGGCGCGCGACGCTCGCGGCGACCGCGGCCAGAGCTCTGATCGTCTACGAGCAGAAAGTGACATTCCGAAAGCTCGACCAGCTGCGTCAGGAATTCGTGTCGTGCTTCAATCTCCTTTCGCGGAAGGGAGATATAGTGTCCGCAGTCAGTGTGGATCCGGTGTCGTTTGAAGTCACGCTTGCAAACGCGGAAGGTGTGTCAGTGCCCAAGGCGGCGCTATCAGCAGGCGAGAAGCAGATCTATGCGATCGCGATGCTGTGGGCCCTCGCGCGAACGAGCGGCAGACCGCTGCCGATGATCATCGACACGCCCCTGGCGCGCCTGGATTCTGATCATCGAGGCAACTTGGTCAAGCGGTACTTTCCGACCGCGAGTCACCAGGTCCTTGTTCTTTCAACGGACACGGAGGTGGATGCGGACTATTTCGAGATGCTAAGCCCTCATATCTCTCGCGCCTATCACCTCCGTTACGACGCAAGAACTGGACGAACCGCGCTCGAAGAGGGCTACTTCTGGAAATCAAACGGCCGCTCAGAGAGACGTAGTGCGCTACAGCAAGCTTAAGGTCTCGGCCGAAGCAACGTCAAAGCTGCGCTCACTGCGGCAGCGCACCGGCCTCCGGCCCAACCTGCTTTGCCGGGTCGCACTGATGCTATCGCTAGAGGAAGGTTCGGCTGCGGGCCGCCCCGTGCCCCCCGAGGATGGGATGGAGTTCAATCGCTATACCCTGACGGGTGAGTACGATTCGCTTTTTGTGGCACTGCTCCGGTTTGTCGAAGAGGATTCCGGACGACGGAATCCGTTGTCAGACCAGGAGCTGCTGGGCCTAATGCGGACGCACATTCACGAGGGAGTTGCCAGGCTGGCGGTTCGAGCCAAGAAGCCGGCCGACATTGCTCTACTTGCCGCGGGGACTTCATGAGACTCCCCATTTACCTCGACCACAATGCTACAACCCCCCTGGATCCCGACGTCTTTGAGGCGATGAGGCCGTATTTCCTGGAGAAGTTCGGGAATCCCTCCAGCGTCGAGCACTACTACGGCCACGAGGCGGCCGAAGCCATAGAGCAGGCGCGCGAGCAGGTCGCAGGCGTAATAGGGGCTCGGCCGGAGGAGATCGTCTTCACGGGCACGTGTACCGAAGCCAACAATCTTGCCATACAGGGTGTCGCCCGAGCTCATGAGGACAAGGATCACTTTGTGACCAGCGTGATCGAGCACGCGTCAGTACTCCAGACGTTCCAGTGGCTGGAAAAGCACGGCAAGAAGGTCACCTACGTCGGCGTGGATGAGTACGGTCGGGTGAGCGCGGAAGAAGTAGCCTCCAGCATTACTCGGACGACCGCGTTGGTTTCAATAATGGCGGCGAATAACGAGGTCGGAACCGTTCAGCCTATCGCTGAGATTGGCCGCTTGTGCGAGGAGCGAGGCGTACTGTTCCATTCAGACCTGGCCCAGGCCGCCGTATACCTGGACACGAATGTCCAGCGAGATCACCTGCACCTGGCATCCTTGTCCGCGCACAAAGCGTACGGTCCCAAAGGCGTTGGAGCACTATATGTACGCTCACGCAGCCCTCGGGCACGTCTCATGACTCACGTTTTTGGTGGGGGCCAGGAACGAGGCCTGCGTTCCGGTACCATAAGCACTCCTCAGGTGGTTGGCATGGGTGTGGCTCTGGTAAGGAGTAAGGCCGTTCGAGTCGGTGAGGCGGCTAGGCTCCGAGGTCTGTGTAAATCCCTCCTCGAGACGCTTCGGGAAGCGACAGATCGCGTCGTATTGAACGGGCATCGGACGCTGCGTTTGCCGAACAACCTCTCCATATCGATCGAAGGCGTTGAACCACACGCATTGATACGGAGTGTTAGGGGCAGCGTCAGCTTTTCGGCATCAAGCGCGTGTTCAACGAGAGAGGTGCGCACCTCACATGTCCTTGTCGCCCTTTACGGCGATGACTGGCGGGCCCGGAACGCCTTTAGGCTCGCTCCCGGCCGATTCACGACAGACGCTGAGGCAGATGCGGCGGCGGCGGCGATCGGATCTGCCGCAAGACGGCTTCGCTTGACGACTGCTAGCGAGGTCTCGAACTAAGCCTTCCTACCGATTCGAATCATCCCGGGCCCAGGTCCTCGGTCTGTATCTTGGTGGCCGGGGTGTGGGATTCAGCCAAGCGCCACAGGTACGCGCGGCTATTCGGTGGTGGCTCAGCCAGTAGAACTGGAGCTCGTCGCTGATGGGACAACCAACGCCAGACTCCGTATTCCTGGACCTTGGTGTCACAGGTCTCGAGCTACCCGCGCCGATACGTCAATACCAATGGGAGGGGGTCAACTTCCTGCTTAGCAGCGATGCAGCACTCATGGCGGACGAAATGGGACTTGGCAAGACGGTCCAGGCAGCGATCGCGCTAGATCTACTCCTTCGGCAGCCCTTGTGTGATCGCGCTCTTGTTGTGACACCAGCCTCCTTGCGGTTGAACTGGGAGCGAGAACTCGCTCGATGGGCGCCGCAGCTTACGGTGAGGCGGATTCAGGGTTCTTTCAACGACCGTGCCGCTGCCTTCCGCCTTCCAATTCCGGTTCTAATCGCCTCGTACGAGCAGGTCCGCACTCATGCAGAAGGGCTTGCCGACGGCACGCATTTTGACGTTGTCATTCTTGATGAAGCACAAAGAATCAAGAACCGGGATTCCGATACGGCCCTCGCCTGCCGACTACTGCCTCGCTCGCGAAGTTGGGCCCTAACTGGGACGCCTGTTGAGAACAGTCGTGAAGACTTGGTCTCGCTCTTCAACTTTGTAAGTCCCGGGTTATTGCATAATCGCATGCCTAGGTCGGAGCTGCATGAGCGAATGCAGCAGCACTTCCTGCGCCGGAAGAAGGAAGACGTCCTCAGGGACCTTCCCCCCATAATCGTACAGGATCTTCCCCTTGAGCTGCTCAACGAGCAGCGCGCGGCGTACGAAATGGTTTGGGAATCCAGGAAGGCGTTTGCACGCCAGGGCGGAGTGCCTGTCTCCGAAGGACAGCTCTTGGCCCTGATCACGAAGCTTAAGCAGCTGTGCAACTTCCATCCTCAGAGTGGTGAGTCTGTAAAGGCCGATTCTCTGGAGCTGATCCTGGATGGCTTGAACGAGACGGCGGATAAGGTTGTCATTTTCTCCCAGTACGTAGAGACCCTCAAGTGGTTGTCAGATCGGCTGGTCGGCTTTCCCCACGAGCTTTACCACGGGCAGCTGCCGGAGCGCGAGCGCGATCAAGTGCTTGCGAGATTCAGGGCGCAGCCGGGCCCGCGAGCGCTCCTCATTTCGCTGCAAGCAGGTGGCGTTGGACTGAATCTCCAGGAGGCGAGCGCTGTTTTGCTCTTTGACCGTTGGTGGAATCCTGCTGTGGAGAATCAAGCCATTCAGCGTGCCCATCGATTCGGCCGTCAGAGGCCACTGCACGTCTTCCGGTTTCTGATTACCAGCACGATAGAAGAGAGAATTGCCGCCGTGCTCGAGGAGAAACGCGTGACGTTTGAACAGTATGTCGAGCTAGCCGAGAGCGCTCTCGTACGGCTATTCTCCAGGTCCGAATTGAGAAGACTTCTTGATCTAACGGCCCAAGATGTCGACACTGGGCTTGAGACCCCTTAACCAGCGAACTCCAAAGGGAGGCGACGCGATGCCAGAGATCAGAGAAGTGAAGGAGATACCGCTCAAGAACCTAGTGATTGGAAAGGGTCAGGTTCGCCTCAGTAACGTTGGCAAGGAGCTCGATGAGCTCGCGGAAAGCATTCGAGTCGTGGGGCTACTCGAGCCGATTGTCGTAAGTCCTACCGAGAAGCCGGGACAATACGAGATCCTCACTGGCCAGAGGAGGTTCTTAGCTCACGAGAAACTCAGGAAAGAGACCATTCTCGCGGTAGTACTGAAGGATAGAGTAGACCCGATTACCGCGAAGATTGTTTCCCTTACGGAGAACCTTGTACGGACAGAGCCAAGTCGCGCCGACTACATCGATGCCTGTACGGCATTGTACCACAAATATGGCTCGGCCAAAGATGTGGCAGAAAAGACCGGCCTTCCCTACCACAAGGTCCGTGACTACGTGAAGTACGAACGCCTTCAGCCTGAGCTAAAGGCTCTCGTCGATAAGGGTAATGTGGATATCAAGGTCGCTCTTCGTGCGCAGGATGCGGCGAGCGTTACTGGCAAGTACGACGCCACTGAAGCAGTGCAGCTGGCAAAGGAAATGACTACGATGAGCGGCCCTCAGCAATCGAAACTGATACAGGAGCGCCAGGAGAACCCTGATGTGCCGGTAGAGGAGGTAATCGAGCACGCGAAGAGCGGCGGCAGGATCACTCAGGTGATTGTGACGCTGTCATCTACGGTGCACTCCTCCCTTAAAGGCTATGCCAAAGATGAAGGCACGACAATCGACGACGCTGCCCGTACTCTCATTGAGGAAGGTCTGTCGACCAAGGGCCTACTCCAGGAGAGTTAGTGGTGAAAGGGCTCTCTCCCGCAGAGCACAAGGCGATGCTGCTGTCCGTCGGTCCACGCCGAGGGATCCGGCCCCTGTCGCCGGTGGAGGTCGGGAGTCTGTTCAAGAAGGCCGAAGACGCGGGAGCGTCCCTGCAGGAGCTGGCCGAGGGGGTACACCTGGACGGAACCTCCATGGTCTCGAGGTTTTTACGTTTGCTCGAGCTAAATCCGGAGATTCAGCACATCATTGACTGGGGCGAGTCTGGCTCCACGATCGCGTTTAGCGCGGCATCAGAATTATCTCGCTTGGACGTCGAGGAGCAGGCTCGTGCTTGTAATGCGGTCCTTGAGGATCAGCTGACTAGTGGAGAGGTGAAGCAACTTGTGCAATTGCGCCTCCGTTCCAAGCGGCCCCTCGAGGAGTGCATAGCATCAGTCATACGAATGCGCCCACTGGTTGAGAGGCGGCATCTACTGATCGGTGCGGTGGTGGCGAAAGACGTCCAAGCGCGTCTTGCGACCATGGCGCAGGTCGACCGTGACCACCTGTTACGGGGGGTTCTATCTGACGTTCTTGCACCGCTCAGCGATTACTCGGCGCGATTGGGGGGCGAGCGTTTCACAATTAGCGGGAGTGAGGCGGTCGCTAAGCGCTTAGCGTCGGGCCCTACAGACTTCGAGAATATGGTCACCCAAGCCCTGGCTGCCAAACTCAAGTCGATGCCCAGCACTTGAGTCATGGGTACCTATCCGATCGATGTTTCCGCCGGAGGTGCAGTACTGCTAGGTGGCCGGATTTGCTGTGACGGGTTTCATCGGGAGTGCGAGACCCGTGTCCAGACGCACGTGCACGATGATCACATGGAGCACTTTGAGACAAGCAAGGGCTATCAGAATATCCTAATGACTGATGCGACGAAAAACCTCTTGATTGCAGAGTTCAACGCTGACCTCCTATTCAGAGACAACATTCGAAGTATGCAGATTGGGATGGCGCACGAGATCATGGACTGCCGTGTAATCCTACTCCCCAGCGACCACATGCTCGGATCCGTCCAAGTAGGGGTTGAACTATCCAACGGAATGACGGTTGGCTATTCTGGTGACTTTCATTGGCCTTTGGAAAAGGTTATCCAGGTTGATGCTCTGGTAGTGGATAGCACCTACGGCAGCCCAGATTGCCGGAGGGCGTATTCTCAGGATGAGGTTGAGGGCCGACTCTTCCAACTGGTCTCGTCCAAACTCAAGCGCGGGCCGGTCCACATAAAGGCTCATCGGGGCACGCTTCAAAGGGCCTTGCAGGTCCTAAGTGGGGCAGTCGACTGCCCGATGGTTGGCTCGTCGCGGCTTTGCGGCGAAGTGGATGTCTACCGCCAATTTGGCTACGGCATCGGTCAGGTGGTTCCTGCCGAGTCACCTGAAGGGAAATCAATTCTGACCGGTGACAGATTCATCCGGTTCTACGGTAAAGGTGACCGCCTCCCAGTCCAGCCCGCTGGTGTAACGCTGACCCTCAGTGCTTATATGTCCAGGCCTGATGATCCCATCACTGAATTTTCAGACAGATCGTTCGGGGTTGCCGTGTCGAATCATGCTGACTTCGATGGAACGCTTGCTTACGTCGAAGCAACCGGTGCCAAGTTCGTTCTGACCGACAGCATGCGAGGGGCACACGCCCTTGAGCTTGCTCTTGAGATCCAGAGGCATCTCGGCAAGGAAGCCCGTCCCTCGAGTCACGAAGCTACGCGTGAATGGGGGGTGTGAGCTAAGGGCTGCAAGGCTGTTCGTGTGCTAGAGATTTGACTCCGCTAGTCTCGCTGAGAAACGCTGAAGCACATTAACCGCCTTGGCAATCTGCTCTGTTGCTCTGAAGGAGAATTGTTTGCGGATTTTCCAGCCAGCAGCCGTGTGTTGCCAGCGATAGAGAGCAACAAATTTTGCCTTGTCAACCGGGTCTGCAATTAGCAGGACCGCCGTCCACCATCCACCGCCGCGGGCAATGGTTTCCCCATCAAGGATGTGGGGCTTGTAGTGTTCAGATATCGGGTAGTCGTTTTCTATCATTGACGACCTCTGGGCAGTCCCGGCGACAGGCGTAAGTCGCAGTGCAGGGCGAACTCTGTCTTGCGCGCGACCATGGGCGTTTCCCATGCCCATAGGAATGCTATAGCCTTGTTCGTCCCGTGCGCTCCAACTCAAACAGAGTCCGAATCCCGCGGTAGAAGCACTCCTTACGATAGGCGAGCTCCCAGTCTCTTAGCACCGCGATATCCCCCCAATCGCCGTCCCGCAGGGCCTTTGCGACAGCCTTCTGTCTCTTCCGCCGCGAGTCTTTGGCGTTCTGGATCCATCGAGGCGGCATGTTGCCATGGCTGGCCTTCAGGAGTAGGAAACCCTCCAGTGGGCTGCCTTGCGCTTCGTCGAAGAGGGTAGCTTCGCGTGGCATCGGGTGCCGTCCTTCTTTAGGGTCCAGTCTGGAATGGCTGGCGTCTGGCACGGGGCATTCGCACAATACTACGGCTCGAACGATCTATTCGCATCCGCGTCCCTGCCGTGATGATTCCTACAGGCGTTAGGTTGGTTTGGCGGTACGGAGTAACGTCATTGGCTTCGGGTAGCACTGCCAGACGTGGCTGGCAGGGCAGTGCGCGGAGAGCCGCGTGCATGGTGAAAGTGCCGCTCTCTGACGATTAGGATCGAACAGAGGAGACCCGGATGTGACTACCCCCGTTCCTGCAGGTGACGTCCTAGAGAGTGAAGGGGCCGAGCTTTTTCGAGGTCTCGGCCTCACCTGCGTCTATCCACTTGCAGATGTGCAGCTTTGCGAGTTAGACCCCGCTGGTCTTCATGCACGAGGTGAACACCTCGAGTTCGACTACCTGGTTCCGTTCAGCGATGTTTGCCTCGTCGGTGAGATCACTGCCCGGAGCCAGCCAGGTGACCTTCGCGAGAAGTACCGACGTTTTCGTCGCCATCTGACGCTCGTAGCTAGCATGCAGCGGACCAACGCGTTCTGGCGGGCACTTGGGGTGCCGGATCATGCCCTGCGCGAGTTTGTGAATGTGGAACGGCTCGTTGGCTTCTTCGTAACTACCTCCCTTGAGAAGTTCGACGTTGATCTGGAGGAAGCCCAGGGTGTCGGGGTGTTCTTCAAGCGCGATTGGGAGCTCCTAAAGGCATATCGCGAGACGATCAGCTCGTATGCGAAACCACATTTTCTCGCGCGGCTGGGAATCACGCTGCCGACTGCCCAAACGGCTCTCCATATTGCACGCGACCTAATCCGCTCGCGTGGCCGGCGCGTTGCCAGTGGGGATGTAGGCGCAGCTGACGTGTACACGTTTGAGATCTCGCCGTACGAGTTGCTAGACGCTGCTCAGGTATTCAGACGAGATGAACTACCGGATCTCTCGCCCAACGCGGGCCGAGACTACCAGCGATCCCTTCTCCCGAAGAAGCTTGCTGCCATGCGTCAGATGTTGCTGGGCACTGAAGATTTCATGTTCCCGAGCAGTATCCTTGTGGTTCTGTCCGCGGATTGTAACCACTCTCGAGAGCACGGCCTCATGATCCCGAAGACGTATGGATCTATTGAGGTCATTGACGGACAACACCGTCTATTCTCCTACGCTTCTCAGGAGGTAGAGCGTCACTGCCGAAACAACGCGAAGCTGATGGTCACTGCTATTCACTTCCAGGAGCAAGACCCAGCACAAATCAAGCAGTACAATGGGCGTACCTTCGTAGAAATCAATACGACCCAGACGCGGGTTCCCACCAGTCACGTTCATGCGATAGCATACAGCCTTTTAGGTGATACCAAGCCGAGGAGCCTCGGGGCCGAGGTAATCATCAGGTTGAATGCTCGGCAAGGCGTCGTTCGCGGACTGTTCGCCACTAGTCAGACAAGTCTGGGCCCGATCCAAGCAACAACCGTACTGACGGTACTGCACCCGCTAACGAATCTCGCCAGGCTACACGCCCTGGCGCGCCGATCGGGTGCGGCGGCCCATAGAAAGCGCCAGGGACTCTCCAACCTGCTAGGGCTCACTCAACTGGAGACGGCTTCAGCGGAGGACGTTGTTCGAGTCACCATGATCGGACTGGAGCGTTATTTGCGTACAGTATACCGAACGTTTGAGCTGGACTGGCCCGTGTGAGTTCTCCAAATTCTGACACCCCTTTTCTCTAAATTCTGTCACCCCTGAGGGCCTCCGGTTGTACGTTGCGGCCTCCGCGATGGGATCACGAGTCCCTGCCCTCGG
>Ga0187892_10008276_pt1 | contig 14309 bp, 10 predicted proteins | sample MA1701073metaG_FD_139345 | JGI IMG/M metagenome (GOLD analysis project Ga0187892, IMG submission 139345) | Bio-ooze microbial communities from a basaltic lava cave in the Kipuka Kanohina Cave System on the Island of Hawaii, USA - MA170107-3 metaG ... | reverse complement strand
GCGGCGAGCCGACCGCATACTGGATGCCCGTGATTCCGGCGCGCAGGACGCGGTTGCCCTGGGGCAGGCCGACCGGAATGCCGAGCTCGCCGCCGGGGAGCACGTTGTACTCGATGCCGCCGCCGAACCCGAGCGTCACCGCCCCCGGCCGCGTGTTTCCGAGAAAGACGCCGCGCCCGGTTGCCGGGTCGCGGATGAAGACGTCGCCGTTCTCTGCCTCGCGGATGTCCGCGAACGACCCCGGGAACCGGCTGCCGTCGATCGTGATCAGCGTGTAGCGGCCGAAGCCGTTGCGCTCGACGGCGACGACGGTGCGCGGAATGCCGTCGGCGTCGCGGATCAGGACCGGTCGATCGAGTCGGGCCGTCGTGAACGTCTCGTCCCGCACGGCCTCGACGCCGGCAGCGATCGGTTGTCCGGTGCCGAACGAGATCGTGCCATCCGGGTTCAGGAAGCCGTCGTAGAGCGAGCCCGTGCCGTTGTAGCCTGGGAGGCCGACGTTGATCACCTGTCGCACGAAGCCGCGGCGCCCCGTGCTCGGGTCAAACCAGCGCGTCGTGCCGTGGCGGTCGCGGTAGACGAAGATCCCGTCGATCGGCCGCCCGACCTCGTCGTACGCCTTGATGTTGCCGGCCGGGTCGCGGGCGAAGCGGACGTTCGGGAGGTCCTGCGCCGTCGGCGTCGGCGCGAACGACGCGCCGGCGACGAAGGCGTTCTTGCCAGAGCCCGGCGGACCCGACACGACCTCGCTCGGGAACGATCGATCGAGGTTCGTCGCGCCGGCCTCCTGGAACGGGGTCCCGAAGCCGCGCTTCATCGGCCCGGCTGCGTCGCCGAGACGCGTGATGATGTTCGCCACGGCCCCGGGCAGCGTCCGCGCCCAGGCGAGGTAGCCGCCCGCGGGCGCGAGGCCCTTCGCCGTCTCGGCCGGATGCCGCTCGCGCGCGTCGTTGCCCACGAGGCAGGCGCGCCCGGCGACGACGTGGATGAGGGGACTCACGGGGGCCAGGTCGGCGGGGAAGATCGCGCCGGCCCCACCGTCGGCCGCCGATCCGCCCGACGCGGCGGGGGCGCCCGCTTCGGTCTCTCGCGGAACGGTCCCGGCGCCTTCGCCGGCCGAGGCCCCAGGCATGGCGCCGGGCCCGGCCTCCGCGATCCGCTCCGTCGACGTGATCAGGGACGAGTGGCCTCGCTCGCCCGTGGGTCGATCGAGTCCCCCTGGCGCGTCGACGGCGCTCCCGGGCTCGACGCAGAGGGAGCCGGCGAAGACCGTCGGCTCGCCGGCGTGGTCGACGGGCAGCACCGTGTACGGCGACTGCCGCCCTTCGAGAAGCTCGCTTGGGACGCCGTCCTCGTCGACGCCGAGGACAGCGACCTCGCGTGTCGTCCGGTCGTTCCCGCTCAGGTCGTAGAGCTGGCGGAAGCCGTCGACGAACTGGGTCTGGGAGGGACGTGCCTCGCTCACGGCCCGGTCCTCCGCTCGTCGAGCCGGCGGGCGATCGTCGAGACGATCTCCTTCTGCTTCACGACCGAGTTGTTCTGGACCGACCACTCCGTCTTGGTGACGCCGGGACCGGCCTCCCAGCGCACGCGCCCGATCACGCTCGAGGGCTGGATCGCGAAGAACCCGAAGGCGACGCCCTCCTCGCCCGAGACGTCGTCGGGCCCGAGGAGGTGCTGGCTCGCGATGTCGCGGGCCCGCTGGTCGAGGTCGGGCTTGTTCGTCTTGCCCGTGCGCGTGACGAACATGCGGAACGAGTCGTCGTGGATGACGAGCGGGAAGAGGGTCGCGGCGCCCGGCGGGTCGATCAGGTCGGGGTTCAGGTGTTCGACCGCGCCGTCCTTCCCGCGGGCGGCGAGGTAGGTGTAGGAGTACTGGACCTCGCCCTCGCCGCGCGCCGGCTCGGGGAGGCCACGGGACGTCGGCGCGCCCGCCCCGCGTCCGGCGAGGCCGACCTCGCCGAGGGCCTTCAGGGCCTGGCGGGCCGCGGGCGAGTCCTCGTAGGCGAAGGTGATCCGCACGCCGGGGAACTGGAGGCGCCCCTGCTCGCGCGTCTTGATCCGAGTGTCCTCGAGGTGCCCGACCGGCTCGCGGAAGCGGATGATCCCACGCCTCTCGTCGATCTCGGCGTCGACGGGCTGGTAGCCGCGGTTTACGAAGCCCGTCGCGATCCGCTTGCGGGTTTCGGCAACGGTCTTGAGGCTGACGAACGCCGGGCCGACGCGCGGTGGCGCCGGGTCCGACGGCCCGGGCGCGAGCGGGCCGAACCGGAACGTAGCGAGGGGCGGCAGGCTGCTCACCCGCGAAGCCCTCCCAGGTCCACTTCGAGTCGCGAGACATCGGGAAGATCAAGGCCGGCCAAGTTCGGGTTCACCGGCGCCGTTCCCCGCCACGCTGGTCCCGCCGGAAGGTGCGGCGCCCGTCTCGCCGCGGATCTCCTCGAAGACCTGCGCCTCGACCAGCGGCGGCTGTCGGAGCCGCGGCATCTGCGGGTCCGCGGGCTTGTCGTCCGCCGCCTCGGCCGCGGCGAGCATGAGGCTCTCCGCGCGCTCGGGGAGGATCGGGAGGAAGCCGAGCAGATCGTTCGGGAACCGGAACATGCGGAACGCCCAGTGGTTCACGTCCGAAACGGCCCTCGAGCCGGCGCGCCCACTGGACGCGCTCGCGAGGATGCGGCTCTGGTCCTTCTGCGAGAGCAAGACGAACCGGCTGAGCGGGCGGATGCCGCCGAACCCGTAAGAGCGGGCGGCGACCGACCACGGCCGCAGGCGTGCGCGGTCGGGCGCGCCCGTCGTCTCGTCCATGGCGTAGCCCGCGTCGAGGAGTTCGGGAATGTGCGCCTCGCGCACGACGTGCCGGCCGACGATCCGCACCGCCTGGGGCCGGTGGCGGAACGCGCGCCGGCGCAGCCGCTTCCAGATGCCCTCGGGGAGCGTGACGCCGCCGATTTGCCGGGCCGCCCCGGAGCGCACCTCCTGCGGCAGAGGCTCGTTCTCGTCGCTCAGGACGACCCGGTTCTCGACGGTGAGCGCGAACGTGAGCCGGTACTTCTTGAGCAGGCGGTCGAGCTCGTCCTTCGGGTTGTCGCCCCGGTAGATCAGGTTCGCCGGGAAGATGCGGTCGAGGGACGCAGGCGCCTTGACGATCGAGGGCCGGCCCGGGAGCTTGCGGAGGATCACGTTCGCGAGGATGCGCCGGAGCGGGACCGGCGAGCCGTCGGCCTGCACCGTCTCCGGGGCGTACGAGCCGTCCGAGCGGAGCACGTTGTAGGAGCCCCAGAGCTCGCCGCGCCGCGCCCAGAAGTAGCGGATGTCGACGAGCGAGAGCCTCACGACCGTGTCGCCGTCCTCGTCGTCGACGAAGCGTGTGACCTCGATGCCGTCGTCGCGGACGTAGAGGTCCTTGAACGTCACCGTCCGCTCGCCGTCGGCGAGCACGAGGCCGCCGCGGATGCGGATGCTATTCAGGAGCGGGCGCGACTCCTCGACCGTCTCGACATCCGGGACGCGCGGGACCGTCATGCCGCTCCGGCCCGGATCGATCGTCACGTCGAGGTCGGTGTAGAGGTTCGTCGGACGCTCGAACTGGAGCTCGCCGAACCGCCGCGACGTCATCTCGATCTCGCCCGCGTCGGGGTCGGTGCCTGGGCTGCGCGTGATCGACGCACGAAGAACCGTCTGACCCTGAAAGCTGAACGTCGGTTCGCTCGCCATGGCCGATTACTGGCCCTTCGCCAGCTCCGCGATCTGGTTCGGGTCGACGCTCCGCGCGAGGAAGACGTACTCGGCCTCGGCGCGCCAGAGGTCCGCGTCCCTGGTCAGCCCCTGCTCCTCGAGCACGGGGGGGATGCCCCGGGTCCGCCCCGGCTGGGGCCGGAGCTCGCCGACGTTGCGCGCCTTCGAGCCGAGTGAGAAGTCCTCGAGGCTCTTCCACGAGCCGCGCACGCGTGCGACGATGCGCTCGGTCACGGTCTTCGCGCCGCGCGGGTTCGAGGTGAAGTGCGGCAGGTACCCGGGAACGAGATCGACGGTGTCGTCGCGGTCCTGGCCCTCGTCCTCGCCCTCGATCGAGTACTCGAGCCGCCGGTAGACGATCTTCGAGGAACCCGTGCGCGCGTGGGTCGTCGCGCTCGGGCGGCGCTGGACGTACGCCGCTGTCCACTCGACGCCGGCCTTGTCTTCGGACTCCTGCGCGCCGGCAAGCGCGGCGGTCGGCTTCTTCGCGCGGACGGCGGTCCTGAGGCTCGAGGGCGTCGGCCCCTTCGCCCGCACCGTGGTCGTGACGACCTCGCCGTCCGGGCCGTCGACCGTCTCGACGACGAGGTCGTACTCGTTCACGCCGGCCGGAAGCGAGACGCCGCGCTGCTTCCAGACCGACTCGAAGCTCGCGCTCGTGTCGTCCGGGTCGAGCCGGGCCACGTTCGGCTCGTCGTTCGGCCCGGCCGTGAGCAACCCGTACGACGCGCCGGGAGACGCGAGCGCCTGGGAGCGCGCCGTCGCCTCGGCCGACGTGCCGGGGATCGTCGTGACCGACCCGCGCTGGGTGACCGTCGCGAGCCCCGCCGAGTCGTAGTTGTAGGCGAGCTCCTTCTGGAGCTTCACGATCCCGTCGCCGTCCGCGAAGAGCCTCCGGCCGTAGACGACGAGGTCGCCCGCCCAGTGGTTCGCCCACGCGCCGTCCCCCGCCTGCGCCGTCGGGTCGAGCGACCGGACGAAGAGCCCGCCGCGGTGCGTGGCCGTGTTGATCTCGCGGACCGTCGCCGCGCCGTTCTTGAACCTGGCGGACGTGATGGGCGCCGCCCGGTTGCCGAGGATGGCCCGCAGGTTCTCGAGGTCGGCCGTGACGGCCGAGTCCGTGCCTGTGTAGACGGCACCCTCGAGGAGCCACGTCTCGATCTCGGCGACGAGCGGGGGCGGGGTCCGCTGCTCGTCGTACTCGTAGTCGAACCGCGGCTTGAAGAGCGGCTGCACCTGGAAGGTGTACGTCGCGGCGCCGACGATCTCGAGCGTGTACGCCACCGTCGCTGGCCCTCGTCAGTCCGTGAACACGTTCGTGAAGGCGCCCTCGACCCCTACGCGCACGCTTCGGTTCAGGCCGCCGCGCACGTCGTCGATGCGCCGGCGCATCGCGTTGCCGACCTCGCTCCCGACGCGCGCGCCGATCCGATCAATGGCTTCGTCGTGTGGGGGCACGGTCACGTTGACCGTCAGGTTCGGGCGGCCCGCGGGCGCCGCCGCGGAGGCGAGCGCCTCATTCCGGCTCGGCCCGCCGGCCGCGAGCCCGCCGATCAAGCCGACCCCGCCGCCAACGAGCGCCCCGAGGGGGCCGCCGACGGCAGCGCCCACCGCCGCGCCCGTGAGGGCCGGCAGGAGCCCCGGGATCTTCGAGAGGCCGGCGACCAGTTCCGCGACGAGCTTGATCACTGGGGTGAGCGCCTGCGCCAGCCCGAACACGGCTTCCGCGATGGCCTTCAGGCCCTCGAAGATGCCCGGCTGCTGCGCGAGCATGACGGTGAACTTGTCGGTGAGGTCGCTCCAGCGCTTCGAGAGGACCTCGCTCGCCGTCGCCGCCGCGAGGTTCCCCTCGCCGAGGCCGCGCACGCGCTCCTTCGCCTGCTCCTCCACCGCCTGGAGGAAGATCGCGGCCCGCGTCTGCGCGTCGATCGAGTCGACGGTCACGCCGTTCGCCTCGGCGTAGTCGTGGATCGCCTTCGTGAGGTCGACCTTGAGGCCGAGCTCGTCGAGGAGCTCCGGCTCCTGCTTCGAGAGGGCAAGCGAGAGGCGCTGCACGGACTCCGTCGCCGTGAAGCCGAGCGCGCGGCCGAGGCGCGTGCCCGCCTGGAAGAGCTTCTCCATGCGGTCGGCCGAGAGCCCGAGCTGGGCCGCGAGGAGCCGGTTCGCCGCGACCATGAGCTCGCTGTTCGCGACCCCGCCGCCGGTCGCGCGGTTGAGCCGCTCGAGGGTTGCCTGCGCGCCGCCGATCGACCGCGAGAGTCGGTCGAAGGCGGCCGCCACGTTCTGCGTCTTCTCGCCGCGCTCGAGGAGCTTGAAGACGCCGAACGCAGCGGCACCGAAGCTCGCGACCGTGATGGCCGCCCGCTGCGCGCCCTCCTTCAGGGCGTCGAAGAGCGACTTGCCGGCGCCGCCACCGACGGCTGGCGGGCGGATCGCGCCGAGGGCACCGTTCACGCGTCCGGCCGCCGCCTTGGCCTGGCCGACGAGCCCGGCGAGCGATTGCGACATTGCGGCCGCGGCCGTGTGGATCGCCTGCTGGGCGCTCGAGACCATGACGCCGTAGGCGCCGGCGACGGCCGCCGACGAGCGCCCCGCCGCGGCGACGACGTTGCCGAAGGCGGTACGGACGGCGGCCGAGGCGCCCGCGGCCGTGCCGGCGACGGCGGCGAGAGACCTGCCCGCGACGAGGGCCTGAGCGCCGAGCGCCTGCGCCGCCTTCGCGCCGAGGAGGAGGGCGCGCGCGAGGCCGGCGGCGGCGGCCTGGGCCTCGCCGAGCCCCTGAGTTTTCAGACTCAAGATGGCCTGCTTCTGGAGGGGCATCTACTTGGCTCCCGCCGCCTTCGCCGCCTCGCGCGCCGCCCGAGCCTCCGACTCAGCCACCGCCCCGTCGAGCGCCTCGAACAAGTGGACCGTGCCGGCATCCTGCTCGGACAGCGCGCCCGGCTCGGGCCAGCACCGCCGCTCGCGCCCGCCGCAGAGCGCCCACGTGCGAGCGACCGCCTCGGTATCGGGGTCGGGCGGGAAGCCCGCCTCGGCCGCGCACTCGTCGCCCGTGCAGCCATAGTCGCAAGGGTTCGGCGCGCGCTCGCCGGGAAGCCGCGCGCGGAGGACGCGCCCGCCCTCGATCAGGTGCCGCCGGCACTGCCGTTCCCCTCCCCCGGGCGCCGGCAGCCCGAGGAGGGCGACGATTTTCCCGGCTGCGGGCGCGCGAGCGTCTGGTAGAGCTCGGCCGCGGCGAGGAACCCGCGCTGGACGGAGGCTTCCTCGCCGTGCGCCTGCGGGTCGAGGAGCGCCGCGGCGCGGGGCTCGGCGATCCGCTCGAGCGCGCGGCGGACCATGTCGCGGACCCGCGTCGCCGCCTTGCCGGCGAGCTCCACGTACGACGCGACCCGCTCGTCCGCGTCCTCGGCCTCGGGGTGCGCTTCGACCTCGGCGATCTTCTGCTGGTACATGACCACGACGGCCGAGCTGCGCTGGAGCTTCCCGAGGTCGAGCTCGCCGTGGGTCGGGCGGCGACACGTGAACGGCTCGCCCGCGACGGTGATGATGAAGGTGTCGAGCTCCATCAGCGCCCCTCCTCCCAGGTCGCCGCGCAGATCCCGCACCGGAAGCGCCCGCCGCCCATCGCTCTGATCGAGCTCTCGTGCCGCTTGGGACAGCACCGTCGTGCCGGCCGCCGCACGTCGGCCACGCGGTCCTCGAGATCGCTCCGCGGCTCGACGCCGCACGGGCAGACCGACTGGGGCACGCCGTGCACGGGGCAGATCAAATGGGTCCACTTCGCCATGGCGCGTCCCTCCTACACCCTGGAGATCGAGTGCGTCCCGTTGCCGTTCGCGGACGGCGACGCGGGCAGACGGATGTCGGCCGCGGTGAGCGGCTCGCCGCAGATGACGCAGCTGGCGGGCAGGCGGATGAGCCCGCGGTCGACGCCGATCGCCCCCTCGACCAGCAGCGAGGAGAGGGCCTCACGCACGAAACGTCGCGGGGCCCGGACGGCCTGGCGATGCCGCGGTTGCTGTAGCGGAGCGGTCCGCCGGAGGCCGTCTCGACAGAGATCGCGTCGAGGATGCGGGCCTTCAGGGCCGTAAGTGCCGCCTCGCCCTCGAGCCCCTCGAAGAGGAACCTCTGGCCGCGCCCCTTCTCCTGGCGTCGGCGGTGCTCGGCCGCGAGCGCTGCGATCTCGGGCGTGCGCCGGTAGGCGTTGAGCTCGCGTCCGGACGCCGAGACGCGGATGTCGATGATGTGCGCCAGGCGCTGCTCGCGATCGCGAAGCAGCACGATCTGTCCCTCGAGCATGGCCAGTCGGCGCAGCAAGCGCTCGACCTGGTCGGCCGTGACGAGACGGCCGCCGTCGCGCAGCTTCTCGAGCACCTCATCGAGCAGCCAGCGCCGGAACCGGACGCACTTCTCCGTTCTCCCCAAGATGGCGAGATGCTCGAGCCCCTTCGGGCTGAAGAACCGCACGGCACGGACCTGTCCGGGCTGCGTCCTCGATGTGAGGACGCAGGTCTCCGACGGAAGGAACTCCTCCTCGTGCCGGCCGAACAGGTTCAGGATCTTCCGCCGGTCGGCGTAGCCGAGAATGTCGGCTGCCTCCTCCGCGTTCGCCCACCACTCGCCCTCGAGCTTCTGGAACTCGAGGGGCTGACCCTCGAACTCGAAGCGCACGATCTCGTTCACGCCCTGGCCCTCCTCGCTTCTGCCCTGGCTTTCGCCCGCGCCTGCTGCTCTTCCACGGCCCTCCGGAGCGCCTCGACGTTCTCCGGCGACCAGACCCGCCGGCCCATGACGACGGGCGGATCGATCTCCGGGTGGCGGCCGAGGAGGTAGACGAGCTGACGGTCCGTGAGGCGAAGCTCGCGTCGGACCTGCCCCGAGGTGAGGGGCCCGGATGTGGTCGGCGACGTGCTCATGAACGCGCCCTCCTTCATCCGTTGCGGCGCGTGTCGGAGGACGTGCAGGTCCCATGGATCAGGCGTTCCCGTCGATGAACGCCCCGCCCTTCTGGAGGAGGCTGTCCGCGAACGTGGGCGAGGCGCCCTGGTTCAGCTTCCAGCCGTGAAACTCGCGCACGGCGTCCTGGATCCTCCCCTTCGCCGTGCGGCTGATCGTGAACGTGAACTGGTCCGGCGGCGTCGTGCTCGTCCCCTTCTTGACCGGGTTCATGTCGAGATCGCCGGTCGAGCCGGCGGTCGGCGCGGACCCCGCCTTCCACGAGATCTGCAGGCCGCTGCGATTCTGCTGCGTTGCTGTGAAGGCCGCGCCCGCGGCGATGGCCGGCGACTTCGCGACGAGCTTCGTCCGGTTGCTGTCACTGTAGAACTCGTAGATCCAGCTCGCGCCGGACGAGACGACCTTCCAGTACCACTTGCCGTCGTCGCTGTTGTCGCGCGTGGCGCCCGTCACGCCCGCGAGGTCTGCGATTGCGCCGATCTGGGTGTCGGCCCCCGTCTTCGTGAAGGCGTTCACGACCGTGAGCTGGAGAGGGATGTCGGGGTCATCCCAGACCTTGCCGACCGTGAGCAGGTTCCGGCCGACCACCGGCCCCGTGCCGTCGTCCGGCGTGAACGTCACGCGGTAGCGCTGGTTCGGGAGCTCGTCTTCGACCACAACCGCCTGGACGCGCCCGGGCTCGAGGTTCGGGCCGATGGTGCCGACCGTGACGACGACGTCGCCGCCGCTCGGATTGCTCTCCGTCACGGCGCTCGCCGCGAGCGTCGTCTCCGGCACCTTCTGCGGCGTGGCGTTATCGATCCAGTTCTGCCGCATGCGCTCGAAGGCGCCGTCCACGAGCACGGAGATTACGTCGTCGTTGCTCTCCGTTCGCTTGTCGAGGAAGCCGATGTCGTGCGGAATCTGCCAGATGCGGGCCAGCTGCTTGAGGTGCGCGGGACCCTCGTTCAGGCGGCTGAGCGACTTCACGAGGGCGTCGAGGGCGCGCGCGATGACGGCGTTCACGGAGGGCGTGACGGACTGCGTGAGCGCCATGCAGGCCGGCGTCGTCTGCATCTCGCCCGTCACGACCCGCTTCCGGAAGCAGGACGTCCCGCGGCTCCTCGAGTTGACGCGAGGCGTCCGGCGGATCGTCGTCTGCAACGACTCGGAGAAGAACGGTGCCGGCGAGGCGGGTGCCCGGGAGACGGCCGCGGCGCTCTGGGCCGAGGGGCGGAACGTCCACCTGGCGCTCATCCCCCGGCCCGAGGGGAAGGATAAGATCGACGTCAACGAACTCGTCGCGACCCGCGGGCCGGACGCCCTGCGGGAGGTCCTCGCCGCGGCGAAGCCCTACCCCGACTACCTCCTCGACCGTATCCCGCCGGACGCGCCCAAGGAGGAGCTCGACGGCCTCCTCGAGCCCGTGCTCGAGGCGCTCGTCGGATGCTCCGCGATCAAGGCCGACGCTGTCCTGGACGCGATCGCCGCGAAGTTCGCGCTGCGCCGCCGCCCGCTAGCAGCCCGGCTGAAGGCGCTCGCGGCGAAGCGCAGGATCGAAGCCGTGGCGGGCCGTCCGCCGGCCGCGACCGTCCCCGAGATCCGGGTGAGCGGCCGGCAGCTCCGCGACATCGTGGCCGACGCGGGGCACGTTCTCGTCACGTCGAACGCGCGCCGGCTGCGGGCGGCGGCGGCGGGAGCCGTCGAGCCCTGCGACGCGCCCCTCTTCGTCCGCGGGAACGCCCTCGCGCGGCTCGAGCGTGCCGAGAGCGGCGGGGCGGGACTCCTCGACGCCAGCGAGACCGTTGTCTTCGGCTACCTCCTCCGGGAAGCAGACTGGGTGCAGGTGACCGAGCACGGAAAGCAGCCAGTCTTCCCGCCCAAGGACGTGCCGCGCGACCTTGTCGCCTTCCCGCCCGCGGGCCTCCCGACAATCGATACCGTCACGGCCACGCCGGTCTTCGGACGCGATGGGCGGCTCATCGTCGAGCCCGGCTGCCACGAGGCCGACCGCGTCTGGCTCGATCGGGACCCGGCGCTTCAGGTCGGCGAGATCCCGGCGTGCCCGTCGGCCGACGAGGTCGCGACCGCCCGCTCCCTCTTCCTCGACGACCTGCTGGTGGACTTCCCCTTCGTCGGCCCGAGCGACCGGGCGCACCTCATGGCGGCGATCCTGCTGCCGTTCGTCCGGCGCATGATTGACGGATGCACGCCACTGCACGTCGTGGAATCGCCGTCCCCTGGCTCGGGGAAGGGGCTCCTTTGCAACATCGTCGCCGCCATCGTCACCGGGCGACCGTGCGACTGCCGGACCATCCCCGAGTCCGAAGAGGAGACCCGCAAGACATTCACGGCCGAGCTGATCAAGGGCCGGCCGATCGTCCTCCTCGACAACGCGAGGGAGAGCGCGACGCTCACGAGCGCGGCGCTCGCAGCCGTGCTCACGGCGACGTCCTGGACGGACCGCCTGCTCGGCGTAAGCCGGACCGTCACGCTGCCGAACACCGCCCTGTGGATGCTCACTGGTAACAACCCGAAGTTGTCGAAGGACCTCGCCCGCCGCTCGATCCGCATCCGCATCGACCCGAAGCAGGACCGGGCCTGGCGGCGGACCGGCTTCAAGCACGACCCGTTGCTCTCCTGGGTCAAGGCGAACCGCGACGACCTTGTCCGCGCGGCCCTCGTGGCAGTCCGGGCCTGGATCGCCGCCGGCCGGCCGCCCGGCCGCGAGCGCCTCGGCTCATTCGAGCACTGGTCGGCCGTTCTCGGGGGCGTCCTCGCAGTGACGGGCATCGACGGGTTCCTCGGGAACCTCGAGGAGCTCTACGCGAACGCGGACGTCGACGGAGCGATGTGGCGCGAGTTCGTCCAGGCCTGGTGGGAGGCGCGTGGGCCAACCGAGACGTACGTCTCCGACCTCCACGGTCTCTGCGAGAAGCAGGACCTGATGGTGCCCGTCCGCGGCGAAGGAAGCGCGCGTTCACAGCAGAGCCGCCTCGGCCGCGCCCTCCAGGGCGCGCGGGACCGGGCGTTCGGTGACCTCCAGATCACGCTCGCGAGCCGCGACCGGAAGGGAAAGGCGGTCTACGCCCTGAAGTGCCTTGGAGGAGGTTCCCCTGCGGGAGGCGACGAGACCGACGCTACCGGCGGCGTCGATCCGTGGTGAGGGCCTCGCTCCGGACGCTCTCACCCACCGTGAGCGAACCGTCCTCGCTTTCAGTGAGCGGGCGGCAGCGGGTGAACCTCCCCTTCTTCGCCAACGCCTGCGGCCGCTTCCTTCGAGCTCGGACTACCTTCGCATACCTACCCACATTCAGTTCAGGGAATCTGCCCCTGACCTTGGGGAGCGTCCGCTTCGTCCGTCTCGGCTTTCGGAAACGTCAGGGAGTAGCCTTCTATGAGCCTGATCCCGCGCTCGAGCGCGGTGAGGTACACGGCTACCTTGTCGCGCGTCGACAGGTTAGCAGGCTTTCCTATGTCGAGAAAACTGATTTCGTGCTTCAGCGAGTTGTATGCCTTGCAGAGGGCAATCAGGTCGGGGCAGATCGCGGCGCAACTCATGCGCGGATCTGGGTACGCAATCTTGCTGAGGCTCGTCGTGGGAGCGGTCGCCTGGGCGGCAAGGTGCAGGTAGTGAAAGTCGGACGCGACCCGAACATCCTTGGCAGTCCAGTTCGGGTCCCCACCCTGCTTCCGTTTCTTCTCGGCGAGTCGGCCCCACGGATTCCTCTGGTGGGCAGCGACAAACAACTCAAGGCTCATCGCGCCGAACACCAATGCCTTCAGATGATCACCGTCATCGAGCGCGGCTTGTGCCGCAAGGAAGACCTCGCCGGCGAAACACCTGTCGAGAAGTCGCGGGTTTGTGGTAAGAGACCGAATCTCCTCCCAGACCGCGGCCCCGTCGATGATGCCTGCAATGCCTGCGCTGGCGCTCCCGGAGAGCCCGCTCACACTCAAACTGAAGGGCCCGATCGTGGAGCCCGTCGGAGCTACTCCTCGCACTTCCGCGCTCTTTACAGGAAAGAGGCTAAGGGCCGAGGCACTAAAGTTCTGCGGCGGATCGACGTATTCTGGCGGGCGAGGGTCCGAGTATCGACGATTCTCGCATGCCAGTTGCAGCGTCGGAAGTGTGGACTGATGAGTCGTGATGCGCAGAGCGCGGAGGAACACGTTGACTCGGTCGCGGGCTAGAAGCAACAGCGGCAGAAGTGCGGCGACCTCCGTCTGCGCCTCGATCGGTGTCACAAGCTCGACCTGCACGTTCAGCTTTAGAGGCACCACGGCGATGGCTCCCGTCGTACGGATTTCGGGGAGATCAATGCGAGTTGTCGAGGGCGGGACCTCAAGTCTCAAAGGGGAGTTCTCGGCGATGCCCGCGAATCCACTCGGTCCTTCCCGCCTCGTGACTCTCGGCAGGAAGGCCGTGACGGTGTGGCCGGGCAGCACGAAGATCAGCGGTAGCGTCCCGGGGAGGGGCTCTGGGACCATAGCTGTCGAGGTGAGAACGAGGGACAACTCCAGCTTGGAGATCGACACCATGGCGGCCATCACTCCGGAGTCGCGGTTTGGCCTTGCTCTCGCGCGTCCGCATAGACCCTGCAGAGCCCGCCGCAGCAAGGCCAAGAACCAACGGTATACTATGCCCGCCATCCGGCCAAGCGAGAAGAGGCGGGCGTGATCTAGGTCAGGCCAAGAGAATTTCGCTAATCTGGTTCTGGAACGCCGAGGGCTCGGGCCTCCTCGAGGAGCTTCCGGGCAACGGTTGCGCCCTTCGCGAGGTTCTCGGCGAGATCCTTCTGTCCCCGCAATCGACCCGTGCCTGCCTTCGACTTCGTCTGCCGATCGGCGATGAGTTCGAGACTCGCAAGGCTCGAGTCGAACCGAACGCCGAGGGGCGGAACGGCCAGCCGGATCGTCCCGTCGCGCCTCGGCGATGCCTTCAGCAGGGACGTCCGCTCGAGTGGCCCGAATTCCGGATGCTCGTATGTTCGGAGCTCCTCCCGGATCTCCTCGAGCGCTCGGTCCCTTCCGCCGCCTCGGAGACGGCGCTTCTCGAGCCAGCCGCCGCCGTCCACGTCCCGATCGGCCTTGCGCTTCGCCGCGAGGAGTAGGAGTCGGAGGAACTTCTGGTCGCTCCACTGGAACCCGCCGAACTCCCGGCCGTTGATGCGCACGATGTGCCGGATGCCGGGTTCCTCGGCGAACTGGATGACGACGTCGTCGAAGATCGCCATGGGGTCGTCGACGCGCCGCGCGCGGTAGCCGGGGTCGAGGAGGTCGAGCGCGCGCCAGAGGCGGAGGTCGCCGGCGTTGTCCACGGCCACGTCGAGCGGGATCACCCGCCCGTCCATGAGCCCACCGGTCGCACTGTTCATCCGGCTCAACAGCACGGCGAGCGCGTCCCCGCGCAGCATCTCCCGTAGCCCCCGGCAGACGGCCTCGAAAGCGCCCATCGCGCACCGCATCCACACAACGGGGACGCGCTTCCCGCGCCGCGCGAGAAGGCCGACTGGGACGTAAGCGTCCGGTAGTTTCGGGCTGGTCAGCATCTCTGCCCGTTGTCCGGTGAAGCCGGGCCTGACGCAGCGCGGTCTGCGCAGGATCATGGGCACCCAAGAGAGGAGGTGCTCATGAAG
>Ga0187892_10008275_pt1 | contig 14313 bp, 11 predicted proteins | sample MA1701073metaG_FD_139345 | JGI IMG/M metagenome (GOLD analysis project Ga0187892, IMG submission 139345) | Bio-ooze microbial communities from a basaltic lava cave in the Kipuka Kanohina Cave System on the Island of Hawaii, USA - MA170107-3 metaG ... | reverse complement strand
GGGCGCGGTGATACGATACAGCTCCCGCCTGGGGGGCTTCTTTGCCATCCTGGATGCAACGAGTTGTGCCATTGGGCATGCAACGCAACAAGGGGGCGGGGTTGACGTGGAGGGCTCCTTGAGTCTCGTCTCGTACTCCGCCGCGAGCCGGTCGACCTCGGCGCGGCGCTCGCCGGCGATGGCGCGCGCGGCCTTGAGGAGCCCCAGGATCTCCTCCTTGCGGAGGGCGGCGTGCTCGCTCGCGATGAGCTTGCGGGCCTCCTCGAGCGACCGGTTCAGCTGCCGTTCCTGGTCCCTCGCCTTGCGTCGCTCGAAGGCGCCCTGCTCAAGGGCCCGGAGATTCGCCTCGTGGGGCGTGCCTCTCAGGGCGCTCAGGAGCTCCTGGCAGCGCTGGAGGACCGTGTCCGGGTCGGCCGAGGAGGCCGCCAACGCCTCCAGTTCCCGGAACGCGAGCGCAGGGTCCTTCGGGGGCGGGGGCGGCGGGGGCGGAGGAGGTTTGCGGGGGAGCTCGGGCGCCGCGGGCGGCGTCGGAGGGAGATCCGCAGGGACGACGATCGAATCGGGTTTGGGCGTGGCAAGAGGCTGAGGCGGCGTTTGTTTGCCGCCCGCGATGAGCCAGATAAAGAGGACCCCCATCGCGCCCCCCGAAAGGAGGAGCGTCGCGAGGAGCGCTTTTCGGGATGAGGGTACGGGGGTTTCCGCGTGCGCGCGCCGCGTGTGGCTCGACGGGACCGCTTTGTGCATGCGGGAGCTGGAGGGAGGCTGGATCGTCGGCGGGGTCGCGGGGAGCGGCTTGCAGGCGGCGCAGAAGGGGCGGTTCTCGAACGTGTGGGCCTTGCCCCGGGCGAACTCTTCTTCGCGGAGGCTTTTCCCGCACCCCCCGCAATAGACGATTTCCTTTCCCATCGCCTCCCCGCACCCGGAGTATAGCATCAACCATGGTTTGCGGGGTCGGCGGGGGGCGGTATCAGGTCGTCAGAGCCTGTTCGGCCTGGCGCACAAGCCGGGCGTAGGCTTCGCGGCGGTCCGCGAAGGGGATCGAGGTGTCCGCGCGGAGCGGCTCGTGGAACGCGACCTCGATGGGCATTCTCTGCACGACCTTCGAGCTCCGGGGGAGGGCGCGGTGAGCGCCTTCGATGCGGATCGGGACGACGGGCGCGCCGGTGCGGTAGGCGATCTTCGCGAATCCCGGCTTGAATCCCAGAAAACGGCCGTCGTTCCGCTTCCCCTCGGGGAAGATCGCCAGGTGGTATCCGCGGCGGAGATACTCCGCGCCCTTCTCGAGGCTGTCCGTGGAGCCTGCCTGCCGCTCGAAGGGGTACGTGTTGAAGAGAAACTCGATCGCGGCGACGATCGGCGCGGGCATCGTGTAGATGCTGTCGCGCGCGGCGGCCGTCCGGACCTTCGTGACTTCGCCGATCGGAAGGGCGGCGAAAATCGCGGCGATATCGATGTGGCTGGCGTGGTTGGCGACGAGGAGCGATGGCTGCTCCAGCCGCGGCGTCCCGCGCACCCGGTAGCCGCAATGGAGCTTGAGGAAGACGCGCAGCGCCAGGTGGGCCAGCTTCTGGAAGCCTTCTTTGAGGTTCATGGCCGGGTCTAGCGCAACACCCGTGCCAAGCCTCGGATCACCTCCTTTGGGCCATGTTGTGAAGGCCGGTGCACAGTGGTAGGATGCCCGGATGGCCCGGAGAATCGCGGCGGCGATCGGGGCGGCCGGCGGAGGGCTTCTGTTGATGACGCTGGCGCTATGCGGCGTGGTCCGCGCCGCGAACCCGGACGTCCGGTTTCCGCCGACTCTACCCTTGCCCGAAAGCGTTTCCTACCGGGTCGCCGTCTTGGGGGATTCCCAAAAGGGACTCTTGAACCTCAGCAACCTTGTCCGCGCCGTCAAGAAAGCAGGCGCCGAGGCGATCTTGCATACGGGCGACCTGGTCTCCGACAACGACGACGGCCACTACGCCCTGACCGGGTTGTACCTGCGGCGGGCGGAACTGGACGTTCCGTTCCGCGGGGTCCCCGGCAACCACGACATCAAAGGCGGCTCCGAAAGATTCCGACGGCACGTCGGCGAGCTCGAGAGCCAGTTCGTATGGGGTCGCGTCGCGTTCGTCCTCGTCGATAACGCGACGGGCACCCCTCCCGATCTGGGCCGTCTCCAAGCGCGGGTGGACTCGCTGGGCGCCGTGGAGGCGATCGTCCTGCTCATGCACGTCCCGCCGTACCGGGAGGGGGGCGACGCGCTTCCGGAGTATGCGGCTTTCCTCGACTGGCTCCGGGACACGCCGCGCGTGAAGTATTTGATGTGCGGCCACCTCCATTACTACCTTCGCCGGGAGGTCGGCTCAACGACCGTGATCATCAATGGTGTGGGCGGCGACTACGAATCCTGGCAGCTCAAGCAAAAAGTATACGCGACAATGCTCGACATCGACGGCGCGGCCATTGCTGACCGGCCCATCGCGCTGGATGCGGAGCATGGCTTCGTGGAGAATATAGAGCATCTGGCGCTCGGGCATGTCGCCGAGGCCTACCGGAGGCGCCCGATCCTCTGCTGGGGCGGAACGCTTCTGCTGGCGGCGGTCACCGGGTTCCTGTCCGGATACGCGCGCCTCCGGAAGGCGGCGTGAGACCGCTTTTCGAGCGTTACCCAAAGGTCCGCGACCGCGTCCCTTTCGAGCCCCTGGTCAGCCTGCCTTCGCCCGTCGTCGAGCACCGGGGCTTCTGTGTGAAGCGCGACGACCGGATCGGCGGCAGCATGCTGCGGAAGCTGGAGTTCTACCGGCCGGAGGGAAACCTCCTCGCGTGGGGATCCGAGGATTCTCCTTGGCTCCGCGCGCTTGCCCGTCATCGACAAGCTCGCTTCCTCACGTTCCGTCGGCGCCGCCGGGACACGCTCCTTTTCGGACTCAGGATGCTGGCGGAGCTCCCCCGGGTGCTCGGCGGGTCCGTGACGCTCGTCCCCCTGGGGGGATCGGAACCGATGACGACCCTCGGGTTCGTGAACGCGGCGCTGGAGCTCGCGGACCAAGTGGCGCGCGGCGAGTGCCCCAAGCCGGACGCGGTTTTCGTGCCCCTGGGAACGGGCGGGATCACGGCTGGACTTGCGCTCGGGTTCGCACTCGCGGGGCTGGACGTCGCGCTTCACACGGTCCGGGTCGCCTCGAGATTCTCGGCCAACTTCAGGAGAGTGTACGGACTGGCTTCCCAGGCGGCGTGGCTCCTGGACGAGCGGCCCCGCGTCTCACGCCTGGTTCTGGAGAAGAAGGTTTTCGGCGGCACCGGCGCGGCGGAGGAGTTCTTTCGCCCCCTGAAGATCGACCCGGCGTACGCCGCCCAGGCCGCCGCCTGCCTCCTCGCCCGCCGGTCGGTGTACCGGACCCCGCTTCTCTGGCTGACCTGCGAGGCGAATAACATCGACCCCTCGAATCGTTAGAAGAGCGTGGGGGCGTTTGTCGCGCTGGTCCTGGCCCAGGCGGACGGGGTGGAGTGGCTGAACTCGTACGACGAGGCCGTAAGCCGGGCCGCGGAAACCCACCAGCCGATCCTGGTCTACGAGTTTCACCCTCAGTGAGGACAAAGCACGTCGATTCCGGCCATCCATGACGGCCGGAAGGCGGACCGTCGGTTCGTCGAGCACGCCCGCCCCTTCATTTGCGTCAAACTGGAGAACAGGCGCCGGCCGGAGTCCAGCCTGAGCTTCCGCAAATACGACGGGACCGAGATCGACCGCCTAACCGTGCCCTACGGGAAGGGCAAGGAGATGCTGGACGACGTGGTCGCGAAGGTCAAGGAGGTCGCGGATCGGGCGGCAAGAGCGTCCATCGCCCTTATCGAGTATGCCTTGAGCTACGAGCCGATCGCGGGGGCCTCCCAAAAAGAGATCGAGGCGGAGGTCGCGAAACTCGGGTCCGATGACTACGACGTTCGCGCGGTGGCCACCGAGCGGCTGGCGCGGTCCGGCCCCGTCGCGTTCGCCGTTCTCCAGAAAGCCCGGACGGACGATGCTGAGGTGCGCTACCGAGTCGCCGCCGTTCTAGACCGGTTGCGCCCGCTTCACGAGGAAGTGTCGCGCCGGGGGATGGATCACGACGTGGAGTTCCTGCTGGAGCTCACCCGAGGAGAGAATGCCGCCCTCCGGGACCGGGCGTGGAAGCGCCTCCAGCAGATCCTTCCGTCCGGGGTCTCGGCTTCGGAGTGGAAAGAAAGTCGCGCCCGCTACCGGTGGGACGCGGCCTCCCAAAAATTCATTCCTTGATCTCGGCCGCCGCCGGGGCACCCTCCCGTGAGCGGAAACCCCGCGCCCGGGTTCACCCCCGCTTGTCGCGATACGAAAGCTCCCGGGTCGTTTCGTGTCGCGGCGTGAACCTTTTGGGGGGTGGGCGGTTCAAGGGGGTAGATGAACTGCGACGGTATTCGGGGCCTCCTCCACGAGTACCATAGAGGATGGTGCGAGCCGGAGACGGCCGCCGCCGTCCGAGGGCACCTGGGTACATGCCACGGGTGCCGGGACGAATCACGCGGCACCCAGTCGGCCCTCTCCCTCCTGAACGCCCTCCCCGACCTCGAACCCGCCCCCGAAACCTGGAAAAAGATCGAAAAGCGAATCAAGCCCCCCGCCTTCGCCGAGAGGACTTCGGCTACGGCGGGCAAGCAAAAAGTGCCTGTCCTCACCTATTGGGTGCGGACGGCCGCGGCGGCCAGTATCGTGGTCGCCGTCCTCTCGTTCGCGGCCGTCATGCTGATGCCACGATCGAGGGCCTTGCCGGTCGTGGCGGAAACCAGCAAGGCCCTACGATGGAACGAACCCCTCACCGCCGACCGCTACACCACCCTCAACATCCCCGACGTCGGAACCCTGAAACTGAAAGAGAAGACGACCCTCCGCTTCCCGAACCCCCGCACCTGCATCCTCGACTCCGGTGAAGTCTTCGCGGACATCCTCCCTTCCGGCCGCGGGTTTGAACTCCGGTCGGGCGAAACGACCGTACGCGTCCACGGGACGCGCTTCGGCGTCGCCGCGCCCGCCACCGTCTACGTCGTCGAAGGAAGCGTCGAAGTCAACTCCCCCCAAGGCCGCCTGGAGCTGCGACCCAACCAGATAGCCGTCGGGGCCCGGCTCGCGGACCTGCGACCCGAAGACTACTTGCGATGGATCTCCGAACGGGCGACCGTGCGGCTGACGCTCGACTCGCGAGACCGAACCACCGTCACCCCCGGCGCCCCCCTCAAATGGCACCTCATCCTCGAAACCGACGCCCTCGCCCCCCTCTACCTCGGAAACCTGCGCGACGCCTCCCAGCTCCTCTCGCTCCAGATCAACGACACCCTGGTCCCCATCGAGTCGGCCCGCCTCCTCGTGGCGACCGGCGGGCCTAACGGGCTGGTCCGCCTGGACGTATCCCACAAGTGTGTGATCGAGTGCGACGTCCCCCCGGCCCTCTTCCGCGAGAAGGGAACCGCCCGCGTGCGCGCCGTCTTCCATAGCGGCGCCCACGCCCCGGAGAAGGCCTGGGTCGGCGTCCTGAAGTCGAACGAGATTATAGTGGAGGTTCCTTGAGTACCGCCGCCCTGGGCCTCCGAATGCGAGGGATCGCCGAAGGACGACGCGCAGCAAGGGATTTCGCATGAGCCTCTCGGAACGCCTCACCCCCGTCGCGCGGCGCCTCTCGCGCCTGCGCGGCTCGATCCGACGGCTGTACGCCCTCGACGGCCTCTCGCGCCTGATCCTGGCCTTCTTCGGATTCGTCGTGCTCACCTTCATGATCGACTGGGCGCTCATCCTCCCGGCCCCCGTCCGCATCGTCCTCCTCCTGGGCGGCCTGGGCCTCTTCGCCTGGATCTTCGCCAAGCGGTTCCTCTACCCCTTGACCCGGTCCATCACCGACGACGACCTGGCCCTCTTCGTCGAGCGCGAGTTCCCCGAGCTCAACGACCGCCTGATCTCCGCCATCCAGCTCGTGCGCGAGCCCCTGGACGTCCCCGCGAGGGTCGAGGGAGGGCATGTCGTTTCCTACAACTCGCCTGAGCTCGTCGAAGCCCTTGTGGCCGACGCCGAGCAGGCCACCGGCGGGATCAGCTTCGGGCGCGTCCTGGTCCGCAAGCACGTCGCCAAATACGCCGCCTGGGCGGCCGTCTTCGCGATCGCCCTCTCCGTGGGCGCCGCGCTCAACCCCAAGGAGTACGCCTCGATCTACATGAACCGCATCCTGGGCGGATCGCGGAAGTGGCCCCAGCGCACCCACCTCAACGTCCTCGACTTCGTCAACAACCGCCGCGTGTGGGCGCGCGGGACCGACCTGACGATCGCCGTGGAGTACACCGGAGTCAAGCCCTCGAAAGTGACCCTGAGCTACCAGTACCTCTCGGGCGAAAGCGGCAAGGAGCGGCTGACCCCCCTCATCGGCGACCGGTTCCAGGTCACCTTCATGCGCCTGGCGGGCCCGTTCACCTTCACCGTCGAGGGCGGCGACGACGTCACCGGGGAGCACACGGTCGATACCGTGACGCCCCCGTCGATCGAAGCGGTCCGCCTCTTCTTCGAGTACCCGACGTACATGCGCAAGACCAACACCCCCGCCGACCGGCCGGAATCGTCGGGCAACGTGGTGGCCCCGTTCGGCACGAAGGTCCGGATCGAGGCGGAGGCGAACGAGGACCTGAAGTCCGCCGCGCTGGCGATCGGCCCCAAGGGCAAGGAAGCCGTCACGCCGATCGAGATCGGCAAGACCCCCGAGGGCAAGCCGCGGCTCCTCGTCGGCGGCTTCGTGGTGAACGAAGCGTCCAGCGAGTACGAGTTGCAGCTCCTCGCCCAGAACGGGCTCGCCAACCGCGACCCCATCCGCTTCGCCATCAAGGGCATGCCCGACCAGATGCCGGAGATCATCGTGCTCGACCCCCTGAGCGACGAACCCATCACGGAGGTGTGCGAGCGGCCGTTGGCGATCGACGTCAAGGACGATCACGGGATCGCGCGGATCGTCCTCCGGTCGGTCGTGGCCAAGCAGCAGCAGAAGTCGGAGACTTCCACGGAGTTCACCCGGGAGCAGAACTCGCGCGACTACGGCGAGACGATGATCCACAGCGAGACGGTTCTGGACGTCTCCAAGTTCGGCCTCCAGGCGGGCGACCACGTCGAGATCCAGTTCCTGGCGGAAGACTACAAGGACGTGGGCGGGCGGAACGTCCGCACTTCCAAGGTGTACAAGTTCTCGATCGTTTCCATGGGCACGCTCGAGAAGGAGCTGCAGGACGCGATCGAGAAGATCAAGATCCTCCTCAAGAGCCAGCACGCCCGGCAGGATACGATGTGGACCCGCACCGGCCGGCTCCATACCAACTTCGGCAAGCTGGAGCAGCTCTCCCCGGAGCAGCAGGGCGAGGTCCGCCAGTCGGGCCTGGAGCAGAGCGACATCACCTCGAAGCTCGACAGCGCGCGCAAGGAGATCCGGCACATCATGCGCCGCGGGAAGTACAACAAGATCTATACCGACGAGGCCGCCCGCCACCTCCAGGGGGCCATCGAAGAGCTCGACGTCCTCGTGGGCACCCCCGGCGACGCCACCAAGGACGGCCTCTCGCGCGTCGCCATGGCGCGCCTCGACCAGGCGGCCAAGCTCCGCACCGCGCAGGAGCGCACCCAGGCGTTCCGGGACGCCCAGGACCTCCAGAACCGCGTGGCCACCGGCATCCGGCGGGCCCTCGAGTACCTCGACAAATGGTCGAGCTACCAGGAAGTGATCCGCATCGCGCGCGAGCTCAAGGAACTCCAGGACCGTGAAAACAAGGAACTCAAGAGACTCGGCGGCGGAAAGGACAAGTAGGGAGAGATTTTATGCGTTCGCTCCTCACCGCGACCCTCGCGATCTTCGTCGGCTCAACGCTCCTCGCCCAGGACAAGCAGGCCGACGACCTGAAGCAGCAAGTTCTCAAGAACCAGCAGCGGATCGAGGCGGAGCTCCAGAAGCTGGAGCAGACGATGACGACGCTCATCGATCAGCTCAAGAAGAAGGGGCAGGACCATTACGCGAACAAGCTGCAGCTGGGGATCCAGAAGCTCAGGCAGGAGGCCGTGGGCGTCAAGATCCAGGCGGTCCTGCACCACGTGGCCCAGAACAACCTCGAGAACGCCCTGACCGCCGGCCTGGACGTCTCCCGCTCGCTGGACGCCCTCATCGCCCTCCTCGAGGACCGCACCGATCCCGAGGAGATGAAGAAGAAGATGGAGGAGCTCAAGGACGCGCTCCAGAAGCTGAGCGAAATCCAGAAGCGCGAGCTGGAGATCAAGAAGGAGACCGAGAAGCTTTCCGCCGAGCGCGAGAAGGAGTTCGAGCAGGTCCGCAAGGACCTGGAGGAGCTGATCAAGCAGCAGGCCCGCCTCCAGGAGCAGACCGAGTCGGGCAAGCCGCTGGACCTCATCAAGCGGATGGAGGAGCTGGCCAAGGAGATCGAGAAGCTCCAGAAGGAGCAGAGCGACGTCGAGAGCCAGTTCGACGCCGCCAAGTCCAAGGAGCTCCGGGACATCGGGCAGCTCTCGAAGAAGCTGGGCGAGCTGATCGAGCGCGAGGAGAAATCGCGGAAGGAGCTCGAGGACCATCAGTCCAAGCACGGCGCGATCGAGAAGGCGCTGGCCGAGATGGACAAGATCCTCGAGGACCAGAAGAAGACGCTCGACCGGACGCAGAAGGCCCACGAGAAGAACGACAAGGCCGCCGCCAAGGGGCTCGAGAAGGAGCAGAAGGACCTGGAGGACCGGACGTGGGCGCTGGGGAACGAGCTCTTCCACGCCCGCTCGCTGGGCGACGAGGCCAAGAAGAAGGTGCTCAAGCCCCTCGTCGAGGCCAACAAAGCCCAGGAGGCCGCCAAGTCCGGGCTCGAAGAAGGCAACCTCGACCTGGCCCGGGGCGACCAGGAGCGCGCGGTGAAGGACCTCGAGAAGGCGCGCGAGGAGCTCCGGAAGCTCAAGGACGAGCAGGAAAAGGCCCGGCCGGCCGAAGCGGCGCGGCTCCAGAAGGACCAGGACCAGATCCAGAAGGAGGCCAAGGGGCTCGCCGACCAGATGAAGGACGCCGCCAAAGGGAGCGAGAGTCCCACGACGTCCAAGGCCCTGGAGAACGCGGGGCAGAAGACCGACCAGGCGTCGCAGAGCGCCAAGCAGGCCGGCGAGAACATGAAGAAGGGGCAGAACGACCAGGCCGGCCGCGACCAGCAGCAGGCCGTCGAGAAGATGCAGGAGGCGAGGCAGGAGCTGGAGAAGCTACAGAACGCCCTCGCCCAGAAGGACCAGCCCAAGTTCCAGGACTCCGCCAAGAAGCAGGACGAGCTGTCGGAGAAGGCCAAGAAGGTGGCCGACGAGCTCAACCAGATGGCCCGCCGGCCGGAAGCCCAGCAGCAGGAGCCGCAGGCCCAGCAGAACATGCTCAACGCCGCCGGCGAGATGCGCAGCGCGCAGCAGAACATGCAGCAGTCCTCCGGCGAGATGCAGAAGGCCCAGTCCGCGCAGGCCCAGCAGTCGCAGAACCAGGCGCAGCAGAACCTCGAGCAGGCCAAGCAGGCGCTCCGGAAGTCCGCCGAGGAGATGGCCAAGAAGGACGACCCGGACTTCAAGAAGCTCGCCGAGGAGCAGAAGAAGCTTGAGGAGGAGCTCAAGAACAAGGTCACCAAGTGGCTGGAGAAGAAGGCCGAGGAAGAGAAGGACCAGAAGAAGCAGGACTCCCTCGCCCAGGCCGCCCAGCAGTCGCAGGGCGCCCAGAAGGACATGCGGCAGGCCCAGCAGCAGCTCCAGCAGCAGCAGCCCCAGGCGCCGCAGGCCTCCCAGAAGCAGGAGGAGGCCCGGAAGAAGATGAACGAGGCGAAGAAGAAGCTCGACGACCTCGCCAAGCGGCCGCTCAACGAAGAGGAGAAAAAGAAGGCCAACGAGCTGGCCAAGAAGCAGGAGGAGACCAAGAACCTGACCAACGAGCTCGAGAAGCAGCTCGAACAGATGCAGCGCGAGCAGCCCGCCCGCAGCACCAAGAGCGCCCAGCAGAACATGCAGAAGGCCCAGAAGAACCTCCAGCAGCAGCAGCCCGAGGACGCCGAGCAGAACGAAGAGGACGCGCTGGAGGACCTGCGGCAGGCGGAGCAGGACCTGAAGGACGCGCTGGACGAGCTCAAGCGCATGGCCGAGGAGGAGCTCTACGTCCAGCTCCAGACGGAGCTCCGGAAGATCATCGACATCCAGGAGAACGTGATCAACAAGGCGACGAAGGAGCTCGACGACGTGCGCCGGAAGAAGGGCGCCCTCAACCGCGAGGAAGCCCTCCGCACCAAGTCGTTCGGGAAGGCCCAGGACGACCTCGCCAAGAGCCTCGAGGAGATCAAGAGGAAGCTCTCGCAGGAGAACGTCGACGTCTTCACGTACGTCATCGAAAGCGTGGTCGCCGACATGACCGACGCCGCGGTGGCGCTCAAGGAGACCGAGCCGGGCCAGCGGACGCAGGACCTCCAGGCCGACGCGGTGCGGAAGATGAAGGACCTGCTCGAGGCCTTCGACATCAAGAAGAAGCAGGCCAAGGGCGGTGGCGGGGGCGGCGGCGGGGGGGGTGGCGGCAAGCCCCCGCTCGTCCCGGACCTCGTCCAGCTCAACATGATGAAGCGGCTGCAGGAGGCGATCCTGAAGAAAACGAAGGACGTCCACCGCGGCTACCGCGCGGACCGGGAGGACCTTACGCCCGCCGAGAAGCAGCTCCTGACGCGCCTGTCGGACGAGCAGGGCAAGCTGAGCCTCCTCATGAAGAAGTTCATCGAGAAGTTCGAGGACGAGAAGAAGCGGCGCGAAATGCCCAAAAAAGGGGATGAATAAGACGTCCGCTTGAAATCGTCTCGTCGTTTGGGGTTCGGACGATTTCAAAAAGAGAAGCGGAGTAAGGAACGATAGAATAGAGGAAGCGTGTGAGGGGACGTGTATGAGAAAGCGCTGGTTTCTGTGGGCGGCGGCCCTGACGATCGCCGTCGCGCCGGCCTGGGCGCAGGACGGACCCAAGCCCAAGCCGGAAGACAAGTTCCGGCCCGAGGCTCCTCAGAAGGAGGATGAGGAGGAGCTGACCCCTGAGAAGGCGATGGCCATGCTCAAGGAGGTCCGGGAGCTCATGGAGAAGTCGGAGGAGCTCCTGAACACGTCGTCCCGGGGGAAGGCCCTGGAGACGGAGAAGGAGGTCCTGGAGCGGCTGAAGGAGCTGCTCAAGGACGACCCGCAGGCGACGCAGAAGCAGATCCTGGAGAAGATCGAGCGCCTGATGTCGAAGTCGGAAGGCCAGCAGCAGGGCGCGGTCGAGCGGCTCGCGGAGATCATCCGAAAAGCGAAGAGCTGAGGGAGCGGCTCCTGAAAGGGGAGCCACGGAAAGCCCCAGGAGGGGCAACGGCCTCAGCAAGCCCAGAAGCCTCAGCAGCCCGGCAGTCCCGCGCAGGCTCCGTACGACCCCAACCGCACTGGCGAGCCCACCAACAAGTTCCGTTCCAAGGGCGACCGCACCGGCCGGTGGGGCGACCTGCCCCCGCGCGTCCGTGAAGCCATGCTCAGCGGCAAGCGCGACATCGACGACTTCCCGCCCGAATTCCAGCAGATCCTCAAGGAGTACATGAAGAAGCTCGCCGAGGAGAGCGAGAAGTAGAACACCGAGCGATCCCGAAAAGGGCGCCTCCGAAAGGGGGCGCCCTTTCTTTTTGCACTGCCGAGCGATACGATGCGGAAGTGAGAGAAGACAAAGAGCCGCCGCACACCTTGAGCGATGCCTTGGGGGGGATCATGTCGCTCCTGAAACCCGGTCCTTATGGAGTTTCGGACGACGACCCGAAGGCGGTCCTGATCCGTGACCTGGGTGACGTCCTTTCCCCGTTGAAGGTCAAGCCCGTCATCATCGGGGGCATCGCGGTTATCGTTCATGGCCGCAGGCGTCAAACGGCCGACGTGGACTTGCTCGTAGCGCGCGACGACGCCCTCACGCTGATCCGAGCGCTGGAGGCTTCGACCGCATTCTCGAAGATCCGTCTGGATCGTTTTCGCCATCTGGGTACGGGCACCGGAGTCGATCTCTGCGTGGAGGGAGAGCTCACGTCTCCGCCCCACCAAGATCGTTTTCCGTCGCCCGGCAGCGTCGAGCAGATCAGCCGCGATCCGATTGCGGTGGTCGGGCTTATCGACCTGCTGGCGCTCAAGGCAAAATCAGGCCGCACGCGCGACGCGGCGGACTTTGTTGACCTCTTCAGGGAGCGCGGGCTGACGAGTGCCGACGTGGACCGCGTCAAGGCGAAGATCCAGGATCCCGTGCTCCGGACACTTGTGGACCAGTGGCACGCGCGCGCCCTGGAAGAGATCGAACGCGACCGCTTGAGAAAGCCGCCCCGGCTTGAGTAGGGTCGGCCGCCGTTTTCGAAGAGATGCCTGAAGGAGAATCGTCACCGCGAGGATGGCGGCGGTTCGCGCGAAGCGCCTGGGCGCCCGCCGCCCTGTTAGCCGTCGGGTCCGCCGCGATCCTGGTCCTGTGGGCGCCGCACGAGACTGCGGATGCGCAGGCACGCGTCCAGCGGATGATGACCGTCGCGGGCGCGACGTTCGCCGCGCTCCTGAGCTGGTTCCTGCTCCTGTCTCCCTTTCGCCTCCGGACGCGGGCGCTGGGGCTCGCGGCACTTGCCGCCCTGGCGGGGCTTCTCCTGGCCACCTTCCGAATTGAAGGGACGTCGGGAAACCTCGTACCCATCCTGGTCCCGCGGTGGACGCGCGCGGCGGACGCCCCGGCGGATCGCGTGGAAACGGGCCCGTCCGCCCCGGCCCCCGAGGCGGTCGCGGCCGCGAACTTTCCCCAGTTCCTCGGACCCCAAAGGGACGGCGCGGTCGCGGGCGTCCGGCTCTCGCACGACTGGACGTCGCGGCCTCCCCGAGCCCTCTGGAGGCGGGGGGTCGGCGCGGCGTGGTCGGGATTCGCCGTCGCGGGCCGCCGGGCCGTCACGCAGGAACAGCACGGGCCGGCCGAGGCGGTCGTCTGTTACGACGCGGCGACGGGCCGGCCCCTCTGGCGGCATGCGGATCCCGTCCGGTACGAGACCACGCTGGCGGGAATCGGGCCGCGCGCCACGCCCGCGATCCGCGGCGGCCGCGTGGTCGCGCTGGGAGCCACCGGCATCCTGAACTGTCTCGACTTGGAGACGGGGGCGCGGAGGTGGTCCGTCGACATCGCCCGGGATGCCGGGGCGTCGCCGCCGCAGTGGGGTTATGCGGGGTCGCCGCTCGTTGAAGACGGCCGCGTGATCGTGCAGGCCGGCGGCAGCGGGGCATCCCTGGCCGCCTATGACCTTTCGACCGGCGCCCGCGCCTGGGCGGCCGGGTCGGACCGTCCGGCCTACGCCTCCCCGACGACGGCCATGCTCGCGGGACGCCGCCAGATCGTGATGGTGAACTACGACTCGTGCACGGGGCACGACTTGGCGACCGGCGCGGTCTTGTGGCGCTATGCGTGGCGCGGCCCCCAGCCCAAGGCCGCCCAGCCCGTCCTGATCGGCGGCGACCGCGTGGTGATTTCCGCGGGCTATGGCGTGGGGGCCGACGCGTTCCGGGTGGCCGAGTCCGGCGGCGTGTGGCGCGCGGAACCGCTGTGGACGTCGCCGAGCCTCAAGGCGAAATTCGCCAACTTCGTCCATCGCGACGGCCATCTCTTCGGACTGGACGACGGCGTCCTGGCCTGCGTCAACGCGGAGACGGGCGAGCGCGCCTGGCGCGCCGGGCGGTACGGACACGGGCAGCTTCTTCTCGTCGAGGACCTGCTGCTGGTCTCCACCGAGAGCGGCGCGGTCGTCCTGGTCGAGGCGGTCCCGTCGGAGTTCCGGGAGCTGGCCTCATGGCAAGTGTTCCAGGACAAGACCTGGAATTCGCCCGCGCTGGCGGGGCCTCTGCTCCTGGTACGAAACGACCGCGAGGCCGCGTGCCTGGAGCTGCCGCTTCGGAATTAAGTGTGGCACAGTGTGAAAAAGTAAAGACTTGATTCACCACAAAGGCACGAAGACCACAAAGCAAGAGCCGGAAGAGCATCTCCGGAGAGGGTTCCTTTGTGCGCTTTGTGTCTTCGTGGTGAAAACCGTCTTTAGGAATTCAGTGGGTCTAACTTGGCGGGACAGCTTACTTCTTGTTGTGGGCCTTCGCGCGGCGGTCGATCTCCTGGGTGTAGCTCCAATTCGTGCATAGGCACGCGAGCGTTGGAACGAAAGGGGATCGGGAGATGGCTGGAGATTGGGAGATCAAGACTCCCATCTCCCCATCTCCAGACATCTCCCTATCTCCTT
>Ga0187892_10008272_pt1 | contig 14318 bp, 10 predicted proteins | sample MA1701073metaG_FD_139345 | JGI IMG/M metagenome (GOLD analysis project Ga0187892, IMG submission 139345) | Bio-ooze microbial communities from a basaltic lava cave in the Kipuka Kanohina Cave System on the Island of Hawaii, USA - MA170107-3 metaG ... | reverse complement strand
CGTGCCTGCCGGTACGTCGATCTGACCCGAGTTATTGGAGCCCCAGCCCGTCAGCAAGGCCCCCGCTGGTGCGCCGCCCGTGATTTCAAGCATCTCGGTGCGCGTCACGCCGTTTACGTCGAGCTTGGCCGCTGGCGTGGTCGTACCGATGCCGACGTCACCGGTGGCGGTGACGTTCAGCGCATCTGGGCCGCCGACGCCGGACCCGGCGCGGATGCTGTACGGCGCGGGGGTGAGTTCGACGCGCTGGGAGTCGAGTGGGACGAAGTCGGCGTCGTCGGAGCATTGCACCTCGATAGCCAGCCAGCGGGCCGTGCCGTCGACAGCGGCCGCGCCGAAGTCGATGGGCATGGTGAACGTGCCTCGCGTAACGGTCACGTCGGTGACGGTCTGCGGCGAGTCGCCGATGGCGCTTCCACCGGTGGGCGCGGCGTAGAGGCTGAAGCGAAAGTCGCAGGCGTCATCTACGGGGATGCCGGCGGGTTTCTCGAGGAACCCCTGGTAGGTGAAGGCCGTGCCAACGTCAGCTCCCGAGACGCTGTGGTAATCGACGCCGATCACCAGTCCGAACATGGCCGTCAAACGAAATGCCGCTTTCACAAAGACCTCCCTTCGCGATGCGAAATGGAACCGCCCGAGACGCGTCACGGCGGCTTCCTGCTGGGAAGTCAGGATAGCGTTTGCTCATCCGTCCCGCTATACTCACCCTTCAATCTGATACGACAGGGTGTAGGCCAAGGCCGGTCCGAATGGCTCGAAAGGCGAAACAACCGAAAGCCAGCGCCGCGACCAACGGCGCGAACCTGGGCTTCGAGGCGAGGCTCTGGGACGCCGCGGACAAGCTGCGCAACAACATGGACGCCGCCGAGTACAAGCACGTCGTCCTCGGCCTCATCTTCCTCAAGTACATCAGCGACGCCTTCCAGGAGAAGTTCGACGCCCTCACCCGCGAGCCGCACGCCAACCCCGAGGACCGCGACGAGTACACGGCCGCGAACATCTTCTGGGTTCCCAAGGAGGCCCGCTGGTCGCTCCTCGCCGCCAACGCGAAGAAGCCCGAGATCGGCCGCATCATCGACAAGGCCATGGAGGCCATCGAGAGGGACAACCCCTCGCTCAAAGGCGTCCTGGCCAAGGACTATGCCCGCCCGGCCCTCGACAAGACCCGCGTCGGCGAGCTGATCGACCTGATCGGCAACATCGGCCTGGGCGACAAAGCCAGCCGCTCGAAGGACATCCTGGGCCGCGTTTACGAATACTTCCTCGGCCGCTTCGCCGCCGCCGAGGGCAAGCTGGGCGGCCAGTTCTACACCGCCCAATGCGTCGTCCGGCTCATCGTGGAGATGATCGAGCCCTTCAAGGGCCGCGTGTTCGACCCCTGCTGTGGCTCGGGCGGCATGTTCGTCTCCTCCGAGCGCTTCGTGCTTGCGCACGGCGGGCGCCTCGGCGACATCGCCATATACGGGCAGGAGTCCAACTTCACTACGTGGCGGCTGGCGAAGATGAATCTCGCCATTCGCGGCATCGACGCCAATCTCGGCCCGCAACAAGCCGACAGCTTCCACAGCGACCTGCACAAAGACCTTAAGGCCGATTTCGTCATGGCCAACCCGCCCTTCAACGATTCCGACTGGGGCGGGGAGCGCCTACGACAAGATGCCCGCTGGAAGTACGGCGCGCCGCCCGTGGGAAACGCCAACTACGCCTGGATTCAGCACTTCATCCACCACCTTGCCCCGAACGGCGTGGCCGGCTTCGTCATGGCCAACGGGTCGATGTCCTCGAACCAGTCCGGCGAGGGCGACATCCGTAAGGCGATGGTGGAGGCCGATCTAGTCGATTGCATGATCGCTCTGCCCGGCCAGCTCTTTTACACCACGCAGATCCCGGTGTGCCTGTGGTTCGTCACCCGCAGCAAGAGAGGCAACTCCTCTCCCCCTCGGGGAGGGAAGGGTGAGGGCAGCCTCCGCGACCGTCGTGGGCAGACTCTCTTCATCGACGCACGCAAGACGGGCGTTCTTCTCGACCGCGTACACCGCGAACTGACCGACGAGGAAATCGCCCGGATCGCCAAGACCTATCATGCATGGCGAGGCGAAAAGGACGCCGGTAAGTACGAAGACGTGCCCGGCTTCTGCAAATCAGCCGCCGCCGAAGAAATCGCCGCGCATGGCCACGTTCTCACGCCGGGCCGCTACGTCGGAGCCGAGGCCGTCGAGGACGACGACGAAGCGTTCGAAGACAAGATGCGGCGACTCGCCACCACATTGAACGACCAATTCGCGGAATCTACCAAGCTCGAAAAGGCGATCCGAGAGAATCTCACAGCCCTTGGCTTCGCCACGGAGAGCAAAGCGTGACCAAGCCGACCAAGCGCGAAGGGGACGTTCCGGCCATCCCGGAACGCTCGTCTGAACTTGTCTTGTACCAGACCCCTGACGGCGTGACTCGGGTTCAGGTGCGATTGCTGGATGGCACGGTGTGGCTTAGCCAACGACTCATCGCCGAGCTGTTTCAGAAATCGGTCCCGACGATCAACGAGCACATCGCCAATATCTACGAGGAACGGGAATTGGAGCCATCCGCAACTATTCGGAAATTCCGAATAGTTCAAGACGAGGGCGACCGCCGGGTGGAGCGGCTTGTTGATTTCTACAACCTCGAGATGATCCTCGCCGTCGGCTATCGGGTTCACTCGCCGCGGGGCACGCAATTCCGACAATGGGCGACCCGCACGCTACGCGAGTACGTTGTGAAGGGCTTTGCCCTCGACGACGAACGTCTCAAAGAGGTCCGGACATACGGTGCGGACTACTTCGACGAACTCCTTGAGCGAATTCGCGACATTCGGGCGTCGGAACGCCGCTTCTACCAGAAGATTACGGACATATACGCCACCAGCGTTGACTACGACGCTCAGGCCGAGATCACGCAGACGTTCTTCGCCACGGTGCAGAACAAACTGCATTGGGCCATTCACGGCCGGACCGCGGCCGAGGTTATTCGCGATCGCGCCGACGCTTCCAGGCCACACATGGGCCTGACCACGTGGAAGAACGCGCCGAAAGGCCCGATCCGAAGGACCGACGTGACCGTGGCCAAGAACTACCTCAACGAGGAAGAGCTTTCGGCCTTGAACCGCATCGTCACCATGTATCTCGATTACGCCGAGCTTCAAGCGACGAACCACCGCCCGATGCACATGATCGACTGGGTCAAGAAGCTCGACGGTTTCCTGCAATTCAACGAACAGAACATTCTCACTCACGCAGGCAGCATCTCGAAAGAACTAGCTCACGATCACGCGGAGGCTGAGTTCGAGAAGTATCAGGCCCAGAAGCGACGCCTCGAAGCTGAGCAGCCGACGAGCGATTTCGACAAGGCCGTCGATGAGATCAAGAGGCTCGAAGCCCCCTCGAAGCAGTCGAAGAAAGGCAGGCCGAACAAGCGTCGAGGGCGGACGTGAACAACGGACTGCCGAAAGGTTGGCGCGAGGGGGTGCTCGGTGAGATTGCCGACGAGATCACCGTTGGTCACGTCGGACCTATGGCTTCCGAGTACGTCCCATCAGGCATCGCGTTCCTGCGTTCGCAGGACGTTGAGCCCTTTCGCGTCCGGTTGGAAGGCGTGATGTTCATTGGGCAAGCCTTCCACGAGAAGCTGCGTAAGTCCGCGTTGGTGCCCGGCGACGTCGTAATCGTTCGAACTGGAAAGCCAGGTACGGCAACGGTGATTCCCGATTCGCTTCCCGTTGCGAACTGCTCTGACCTCGTCATCGTTCGACCTGGATCGCAACTCGACTCGCGTTTCCTCGCGTATTACGTCAATTCGGCTGCGTCACACCACGTCGCGTCGCACCTTGTCGGTGCCGTTCAACAACATTTCAACGTCGGGTCTGCTCGGCAATTGCGGCTGCGTCTGCCGCCTACAGTTGAGCAGAAGGCCATTGCCGGCGTGCTCGGAACGCTGGACGACAAGATCGAGTTGAACCGGCGGATGAATGAGACGTTGGAGGGGATGGCGCGGGCAATCTTCAAGTCGTGGTTCGTGGATTTCGACCCCGTCCGCGCCAAGGCCGAAGGCCGGCAGCCCGCCGGCCTCGACTCCGAGACCGCCGCCCTCTTCCCCGACCGCTTCGAGGATTCGGAACTGAGGGAGATTCCGAAGGGGTGGAAGGTTGGCACTCTCGGCGGGGTGGTCAAGAACGTCGTCGAGCGTGTGAAGCCGTCAGCCACCACCGAGGCGCAGCCCTATGTGCCGATTGAATGCATTTCACCGCGAACAATCTGTTTGTCGAGTTTCGAGCCGGGAGCCAACGCTAAGAGCAGCTTGGTCGCTTTTGAACGCGGCGACATCCTTTTTGGCGCGATGCGTCCATACTTCCACAAGGTTTGTATCGCCCCATTTGACGGAACTACACGCACTACCGCCTTTGTGCTTCGTCCGGACGCGTCCGAACTTGCGTACGCAGCTCTAGCCATTAGCCGTGACGAGACGATCGACTACGCTACGGCCCATTCCGAAGGGAGCACAATACCCTACGCGAGATGGGTTGGATCGCTCGAAGAATTCGACGTCATTCTCCCGCCGCGTGAGCTACGCCAGGCGTTCCATGCTCTCATCGAGCCGGTCCTTAGGAGCTTGATGGGAAACGTCAACGAGTCCGCCACGCTGGGCGCGATCCGCGATGCCTTGCTGCCCAAGCTGATCTCCGGCGAACTCCGCGTCCCGGAGCCGCAGCTAGTGGCTTCGCAATTGAGATTCTACGCCACTTGAAAGGTCGAACATGGAACACGTCGCCATCGAGCAGATCCTCCAGCGGTGCGAACGCACGAAGGAGGATTCCGACTTTCATTTCTTCACAACGCTGCTGTATGCCGGCGAGTTCATGACCAAGCTAGTTGTAGCCGGGATGCTCGCAGGTGTGCGCGACGATACGCGGCGCTCTCGCTACGGGGTCGAGTATACACTAGTCCGCGCATCGGGCATTGGTGAATGGAGCGAGGCACTTGAGCAAGTGCTGACTGGGCTATGCGCGCAATTCTTGTGCACAGAGTTGCAGCCGTGTCGACGTGACGTGATGCAGAGCGTCGCGGTTGGAGCGTGGCAGCACGAGGCCGTGACGCTGTTGCAGTCGGTTGGTAATGGGCTGGACGTTAGGCTTGACGAGTGGTCAGGCAAGACCGATCTGATGCGATGGTTTCGGTCCTTCGCGTATTTGAGGAACAAGACGCGTGGGCATGGGGCGAATGCGCCCGCCGACTGGGGAAGCTTGGCCTCAACCCTCGACAAGAGCATCCGGCTGTTGGCGACCAACCTGACCCTGCTAAAGCTTCCATGGGCCTACCTGTACCGGAATCTTTCCGGCAAGTACCGCGTCAGTCGAATCTGCGGTGACACTTCCGTATTCAACGAACTATCGAAATCTGCTGAGTATTCCTATGACTCTGGAGTCTATCTTCACGCAGGAACGCCGAGGCGCGTTCCGCTCATAGCATCAGACCCGTCACTTGAAGACTTCTACCTCGCCAACGGATGTTTCGGGACTCACGAATACGAAATGCTCTCGTATGCAACGGGTGACCGAACCGTCGGCGACGCCAGTGAGTACTCCGTTATCCCGGGCGCACTTCCTCAGAGCGAGACCCATGGTCAGCCCGAGTTCGTCGTCCGGCATGAATGGTTCACCAATTCACCGACCATGGCCGCGGATTACGTGCACCGCCCGCAGCTCGAAGAGGAGCTTGTATCACTGCTCAGCGACGATCGCCGTCCAATCGTCACTCTTCATGGCAGAGGTGGAATTGGCAAGACATCCCTCGCTCTCGCCGCTCTGGAGGCGGTTTCGAAGTTGGGCCGGTTCAGCGCTTGCATATGGCTCAGTGCTCGCGATGTGGACCTTCAGGTAGCCGGACCGAAGCCCGTACAACAAGCCGTCGCGTCCCCTATTGACATGGCGAAGCTCTACGCGGCACTTGTGAAGAATCCAGAACAGCTCAGGGACAAGGCGTTTAGGCCGGTTGAGTTCTTCCAGAGGGAGCTAACGCAGTCCGACTTTGGACCCACTCTCTTTGTTTTCGATAACTTCGAAACGACGCATTCACCACTCGATATGTTCCGGTGGATCGATCAATGCGTACGACTGCCAAACAAGGTATTGATTACAACACGGCTCCGCGATTTCAAGGCGGACTTTCCGGTGGATGTCGGAGGAATGGAAGTGCCGGAAGCACGCATGCTCATTTCGCGCGTCGCATCTTTCCTCGGAGTGAATGACTTGTTGACAGAAGAGTATACAGATACGCTCATCGCCGAATCCGGCGGGCATCCCTATGCCATCAAGATTCTCCTCGGAAGCGTCGCCAGAGAGAAGAAGCTGACCAACGTCGAGCGTGTGATGGCTCGCACCGAGGATATCCTGGCCGCCTTGCTCGAGCGGACCTATGGTGCTTTGTCACCATGTGCACAACGAGCGTTCCTGACGCTTGGGTCGTGGAAATCCGCTATTCCACGGGTCGCTCTGGAAGCTGTGCTTCTCAAGGCGACAGGTGATCGGGCCGCAGTGGAAGATGGAATTGATTCGCTCCTTAAGTACTCAATGGCGGATAGCGAAGTTAGCCCAGCCGACGCACAGGTATTCATCTCCCTCCCGCTCGTGTCAGCTATCTTCGGTAGGAAGAAGCTAAACGTACATCCGTTGCGCACTGCCATTCAGGCGGACGCTGAATTGCTGCAGATGCTTGGTACGGTTCAGAAGGGGCAACTGCACAAGGGGCTTCATGAGCGTTTGGAGCGGTTCGTACGGCAGATGGCAACTAAAATTGAAAAGGGAACACCATTCGACGATTTTCGGCCAGTGATCGAGATGGTATGTACGGCCTATCCTGCGGGATGGCTATTACTTGGCAGGTGGGCATGGGAACGTAATGACGACAAGAAGGCCGAGGCCTATTTGCGCTCGTTTCTCGAACAATTCCCGGCCGATAGCCGGGCGGCCAGTGCTTGGCAATTGCTCGGAACGATGTATTTCAAAGAGAACCGTCTTCTTGAAGGAATTCACGCGTTCATCGAGCGCGCACAGCTTGAGGCCGTCCCGTTTTTCGAAGTGTCGGCCACCGCCAACAAGCTGAACGGCTTGTTTAGAAATGCTTCCTTTGGAGCAACAAAGGATGAGAAGCGCGTGCTCGCATCCCGAATACTTGAGGCAATGCAGAAACGGAAGAAGGAAGCAACCGCAGATGATCTGTCCAGAATGGCCTGGCTTGCGGTGAACTCGGAGCAATTCGATGTTGCGAAGTCTCTTGCTGAAGATGGCTTGCGCCTTGATGCGTCCAACGCCCATTGCCTCAACGTTGTGTCTCGCATGGCCGGGCAAGTATGACGGAGCGACTCGATAGTGCGTTTCACGGAATCCATCGTCGAACAAGCCGCCCCGGCCTGGCTGGAGGCGTTGGGTTGCGCCGTCCGCGGCAGCGACACGCTCGCCGCGCTTCGCGACGCCTTGCTGCCCAAGCTCCTGTCGGGCGCGATTCGCGTTCGCGACGCTGAGAAAGCCGTGGGGAAAGCCGTATGAGCATGAAGGATGCCTTGCGGCTTCCTGTGGTGGCGGGCGGGGCAGAGTATCTTGTCATGGGCTACCTCATGCGCCGCAACATCCTGACGTATCGCGCGCCGCCCGGCAACGAGGGGTACGACCTGATCTGCATTCATCCCGAGCCGCGGCACGTTCCCAGGCGCGGCCAGAAGAGCCAAGTCCGCGTGCAGGTGAAGAGCCGCTTCGCCACCGATGCCGGCCGCGGGTTTCCGCTGAGCTTTGACATCGAGGAGGTCGCTCACCCCGACGGACGCGTGGTGGTGTTTCACATTCCATCCAGACCGCGCGGCAGTGCCTGCCATTTGGAAGGTCGGTTAACCTCGCGAAAGTATGCCCGCCACCTGCCGTTCTGGGCCTGACCTTTCATTTAAGATAGGCCCCTTGCCGCGGGCTGAAACAACCGTAAGTCTGTGTTTTGCAATGGCTTACGTATTTAAGCGTGTCCTCGGTACACTATAGGACCACGGAGCAGCTGCCAAAATGTCGTTCCTCGACGAAGCGCAGGTCGAAATTGCCCTCCTGGGGACGCTCCAGGGGTTGGGCTACGACTACGCCTTCGGGCCGGACATCGCGTGCGATGGGTCGCGCCCGGAGCGGACCCGCTACGCCGATGTGGTGCTGGACGGGCGCCTGCGTTCGGCGCTGACCCGGATCAACCCCACGATCCCCGCCGACGCGATCGACGAGGCCATCCGCAAGGTCACCCGCGCCGAGAGCCCTAGCCTCGTCGAGAACAACCGCCGCTTTCATCGGATGCTGACCGACGGAGTGCCTGTCGAGTACACCAACGCCGAAGGGCGCGTCGTCCATGACAGCGTGCGGCTCATTGATTTCGACGAGCCGGGCGACAACGACTGGCTGGCGGTCAATCAGTTCACGGTCATCGAAAACAAGCGGAACCGCCGGCCGGACGTGGTGGTGTTCGTCAACGGCCTGCCCCTGGGCGTGGTGGAACTCAAGAATCCGGCGGACTTGGAGGCCACGGTCCGCAAGGCGTACGACCAACTACAAACGTACAAGCAGGACATCCCCGGGCTCTTGGTGTTCAACGAGATGCTGGCCGTGTCCGACGGCTTCGCCGCCCGGCACGGTTCGCTGACCGCGGACTGGGACCGCTTCATGCCCTGGCGCACGATTGAGGGGCGGGGCGTGGCCCCGGCGAGCCTGCCCCAGCTCGATGTGTTGATCCAGGGGATCTTCGACAAGCGGCGCTTCCTGGACCTGATCCGCTACTTCATTGTGTTCGAGGACGATGGGAAGGCCATCGCCAAGAAGCTCGCGGCCTATCACCAGTACCACGCCGTCAACAGGGCTATCGAATGTACGGTGAGCGCTGCGGCACCGGCGGGGGACCGGCGGATTGGTGTCGTCTGGCACACCCAGGGCAGCGGCAAGAGTCTGTTGATGGTTTTCTACGCCGGGAAGATCATTCAGCATTCGGCGATGGAGAACCCCACTCTCTTGGTTCTCACCGACCGCAACGACCTGGACGATCAACTGTTCGGCACCTTTAGCGCTTGCCGCGAGCTCGTCCGCCAGACACCGGTGCAGGCCGCTAGCCGTGCAGACCTACGCAAGCTCCTCAGCGTTGGCTCCGGCGGAGTGGTCTTTACCACAATCCAGAAGTTCCTCCCGGAGGCCGGCGGAGATTCGTACCCGCTGCTGAACGAGCGCCGCAACATCGTGGTCATCGCCGACGAGGCCCACCGCAGCCAATACGGGTTCATCGACGGCCTCGCCCGGCACATGCGCGATGCCCTGCCGAATGCGTCGTTCATCGGGTTTACCGGCACACCCATCGAGACGACGGACAAGAACACGCAAGCCGTGTTCGGCGACTACATCGACGTGTACGACATCCTCCGGGCGGTGGAGGACGGGGCGACGGTTCGCATCTACTACGAGGGTCGGCTGGCCAAAATAGAACTCAAGCCGGAGGAGCGGCCCAAGATCGACCCGGAGTTCGAGGAACTTACCGAAGGCGAGGAGGCCGAGGGCAAGGCCAAGCTCAAGAGTCGATGGGCGCGGCTGGAGGCGATGGTCGGGGCGGAGAAGCGCATCGGGCTTGTGGCCGCGGATTTGGTGCAGCACTTCGAGAATCGGCTGTCGGCGATGGAGGGCAAGGGCCTGATCGTCTGCATGAGCCGGCGGATCTGCTTGGACCTGTACAACGCCTTGGTGAAGCTGCGTCCGGACTGGCACCACGCCGACGATGACAAGGGCGCCATCAAGATCGTGATGACCGGCTCGGCATCGGACAAGCTCGAATGGCAGCCGCACATCCGCAACAAGCTGCGGCGCGAGGCCTTGGCGACGCGCTTCAAGAGCCCCGCCGACCCGCTCAAACTCGTGCTCGTCCGCGACATGTGGCTGACCGGCTTCGACGTGCCCTGCTTGCACACGATGTACGTGGACAAGCCCATGCAGGGCCACGGGCTCATGCAAGCCATCGCCCGTGTCAATCGTGTGTTCAAGGACAAGCCGGGCGGGTTGGTCGTGGACTATCTCGGGCTAGCCGACCAGCTCCGCCAGGCCCTGGCGAACTACACGGAAAGCGGGGGCAAGGGCGAAGCCACCCTCGACCAGGCGGAAGCCGTCGCGGTGATGCTCGAAAAGTACGAGATCGTCCGTGACATGTTCGCCGGCTTCGACTACGCCGCCGTCGTGACCGGGCCTCGGGGTCAGCGTATGGCCGGGCTCGCCCGGGCGCTCGAATTCATTCTGGCGGTGCCTGATGCGCCGAAGCGGTTCATCGAGGGCGTCGGCCTACTGTCGAAGGCCTTCGCCCTGGCCGTGCCTAGCGAGGCGGCGTTGCGCATCCGCGATGAAGTCGGGTTCTTCCAGACTTTGCGCGTCGTTCTGGTCAAGTCCGACACCGAGCGGCGGGGAAGGACGGAGGAGGAACTCGACGCGGCCGTTCGGCAGATCGTGTCGCGGGCCGTGGCCTCCGACCAAGTCGTCGACATCTTCGCCGCGGTCGGATTGAAGAAGCCGGACATTTCGATTCTCTCCGATGAGTTCCTCGCCGAAGTTCGCGAGATACCGCACCGCAATCTTGCGATCGAATTGCTGCGCCGGTTGCTGAATGACGAGATCAAGACGCGGTCGCGGAAGAACCTGGTGCAGTCCCGTTCCTTCGCGGAGATGCTTGAAGAAGCGATCCGCAAGTACCAGAACCGGTCGATCGAGTCGGCCCAGGTCATCGCCGAGCTGATCGAGTTGGCGAAAGAGATGCGCGAGGCGCAGAAGCGCGGCGAGCAACTCGGACTGACCGAGGACGAGACCGCCTTCTACGACGCTTTGGAAGTCAACGACAGCGCCGTCAAAGTGCTGGGCGACGAGACGCTTCGAACCATCGCCCGAGAGTTGATCCAAGCCGTGCGGCGCAGCGTCACCATCGACTGGACCGTTCGCGAGAACGCCCGCGCGTCCATCCGCGTCATCGTCAAGCGGATTCTCCGCAAGTACGGCTACCCGCCCGACAAGCAGGAGAAGGCCACCCAGACCGTCCTCGAACAGGCCGAGCTCCTCTGCCGAGATTGGGCTAATATGGGTGCCTGATGATGCACATTACAGTCACACGATGTCTGGTCGCGTTGGTTGTCATGATCGCGACGATCAGTGCGCCCGCGCATGCAGGCCAAATCCGTACGCGGACCGTCGACGGCGTCGGAAGGTTTTATGACTCCGAGACCGGCGAAGCGTTCGTACCAAGGGGATCCAATTACATTCGTTACGGACCTGTTCCAGGCACGTGCGAGGATCCCGTCGACCGTTCACATCGGACGTTTGATCCCGATTTCTATTCACCGTGTGCCGCGAATGCGGCGCTGCGGAGGATGCATGCCGACGGGTTCAACGTCGTGCGGGTTTTTCTTGACAAACTGTGTATTGGGGACCCTGAAGGCGATGGCCTATGGGGACAGTACCTCAAGAACCTGGCCGACTTTCTCTGGAGGGCCCACCAAACGCACGTATTCGTCCTCCTCGTCCTTGATGACCTTCCGGGTCGCGATTACCAAGAGTCCTATGGGATGCCTAGCCGAATTGCGGACGTGAACCGCCGCTATCTGACCGCGGCCGGCCTTGCGGCCGAGCGACGTTTCTGGTCCGACCTGATCAATGGCCTAAGAGAAATCGGCGCCCCATTGTCTCAAATCTTCGCCTACGAACTGGTGAATGAGCAGTACTGCGTTTGCTCGCATCCGCCGCTCGATGGAAGCGACGGGTTCATCGATACGCCGACGGGATCGTACAACCTCTCGCTCATCGAGGACAGAAACAGGATGCTTGACGAGAATCTGGTGCATTTTGTTAACGAGACGCGCCAAGCGATTCGAGAGATCGACGCGCAGGCACTCGTGACCATTGGCTTCTTTCCGCCTCAATGGCCTTGCGGAAGACCGGGCGCCACGGATGTCCGCGTCGTCCGCCCTGCGGGCGTGATGGTCACATCGGACGCGGATTTTCTCGATCTCCATCTCTATCCAGGTTGCCAAGTTTCCGTGGCTGATTTCATGGGGGAGTTTGCAATCGGCGACGCGAGGGGCAAGCCTCTTCTCATGGGTGAATTCGGCGCGTTCAAGCAATCGTACCCCGATATCTCGGCAGCCGCCCAGGCCATGATCAACTGGCAAGTCGAGTCTTGCTCGTATGGTTTTGCCGGGTGGCTCACGTGGACCTGGGACGATGAAAACGATGAGCCTGGATCAAGGCTGTGGAGAGAGATGTCCAATTGTGGCTGGCTCAACGGCGTCATGGCGCCCAGGGTGCGTCCCGATCCATGTCTGGCGGGTGGTCTGGTGTTCCCTGCGTTACCCGAGAACTTGGCACACGGGAAGCCCGTGACCGCCTCGCTGTCAAACCAGTATCTTGCAGAGAAGGCTGTCGACAACTGCGGGGCAACGTCGTGGGGCGCCGGCGATTATCCTCCGCACTGGATCGAGGTGGACCTGGAGGCCCCCAGTGACATCCGATGGATTCGTCTCCTTGCGGGCGGGACGGATGGACCGACGACGCACACCATATGGGGTAAGACGGCAGAATGGGTCTTGGCCTGGGATTCGATTTGTGAAGGTTCAAATAGATGGTGCCAGGCCTGGGGAACCGTTGGCGTCCTGGGTTTCATTGTACGAGCTTGGCTTGTACGCCGCCCTAACCGTAGTGACACCTCCGCTTTGGGAGAAACCCGACGACGATGCTGATGGCGTGTGCAACTCTGACGATCGATGTAGTGGGTTTGACGATCACGTGGACAGCGATTCAGACGGTGTGCCTGACCGCTGCGACGATCAACCGGGCATGGATGACCGTGTCGACACCGACGGGGACACCGTACCCGACCTTTGCGACCGATGCCCCGGCGCTGCGGATTGGTCGCGGTGTGACAGAAGCGGTGGTCACGGTTGGGACTATTGGGCTTGGCTGACACTATCGGTTGCACTAGCCGCTGCATTCATATTCAAATACTGGTGGCACCCCTATCCCCTTGGGAGTGTTCCCCCTGAAGCGTGACCTTCACATCGTAGGGGGTGAAGGCGCTCGCCCGCGCGGATACCGGCCTCAAGGCCCTCACTCCCGCGGCCACGCACGGTTCCGCATGGTCTCGATGACCGCCTGCGGTGCGAGGTGGTCCAGGTATCGCGCCCGCGCCCCCGTCGTAGCGAAACTCGCGGACCCACAGGCGCTGGTGGTTGGTAGTCGGGTCTATGATGGGCGGCAGGCCGCAGTTCTGGGTCGTCGTAACTTCGTCCCAGCACCGCGCTTTTTTCTCCGCTCTCGTCCGCTTTTGCCATACGTAGCCAAGTCCTTCTAAGGTTGCGCAGCGCGCGCATTCGGTGATGGCGCTGAGTCGGGAACAACTTCCCAGTCAAAGGGCACGGTCGGGTCGCCGGCCTGCGTGACCTTCAGCCATTCGACGGGAAACTGCTCCCCACACTCTGGACATCTGTTTGTCGTCGCGCCGTAGAGCGAGTAGCCACAACACATACATGCCAAACTTGGAATACACCGTTCTTGCCACGATACAGGAATACGTCGCCCAAGATGCCACTCTATTATCTCTCTACACTCTGCGCACATCATCGCGTTCAGCGGTATCTTTCGAAACAGGCACCAACCGATCAACAAGAAAAGCCCCGCACCGAGGACGGGAAGAACGCTCTTGCCCGCTACTCCCCCCGCACCGAGTGGGCCTCGCACTAAGGGAAGCCACGCAAAGACTACCAGGGGAACCGCAAGCGATGCATAGAACAGCCAATACAGCCCGGGCCACACACTGCGCGGATTCTCCCGCATTATGGTGCTTAACCCGCGACGAACGATGCCCGGGGTGTGACAGCGCGGGCAGCCCTCGTGCACGCGAACACGTATACCTCCTGGCATTCCCTTTGCTTGGCAACTGCCCATCAAAGCCTCTGGCCAATGGTCGCACCGCGACCGCACCACAATGCCCATTTCGCCCACATGGGAACTTTGACAAAGGGTGGTAGAGCAAGCCATCCAATAACTGCCGCGATGTCTGAGACCGTGTCGACTACGTCAGGGTCGTCAAGCCATTCAGGAAGCACGTCTAGCACTAGGCCCGGGATGACTGGACGAGTGTCCGGTCGCTCTGGGGGCGGCCATTCAAGCTCCGGCCAGGGCGGCACCCAGTTCTGATCCACGAGGCCTACTGGATCGATCCTCGCGCTCGCTCGTGAAGAGGCATACGCGAAGACATTCG
>Ga0187892_10008271_pt1 | contig 14318 bp, 15 predicted proteins | sample MA1701073metaG_FD_139345 | JGI IMG/M metagenome (GOLD analysis project Ga0187892, IMG submission 139345) | Bio-ooze microbial communities from a basaltic lava cave in the Kipuka Kanohina Cave System on the Island of Hawaii, USA - MA170107-3 metaG ... | reverse complement strand
TACAATGGGATGGAACGGGCGGCTTTACGCAGTCGGGCGGAGAGCAAGCCAACAAGTTGGCAAGGCACCCAAGCCTGGGGATTCACGCAATGCGCCGAAGGAGCGGACAGAGAGTCGATCAAATGGAGGCCACCCCGTCCGTGCGCACGGACTACATGATCGATCCACTAGGCTCAGTGATCGGGACGAGCAACAAGAACGGGACGGTCAATAGGAGTTACCGGTATAAGCCGTACGGCGCGAACCTGACGAGCTCGGGCACGGGGAGTGATCCGAGGTTTCGGTGGGTGGGTACGAGGGGGTATGAGAACGTCGGCCGCCAGGCCTGTTCGCATCACGTTCGCCCCCGAGTATCTTCGGAACCAGCCGGAACTTGGGCAAACAATTCATTCCGTGACAGGGTTGGGCTTGCGAAATTACAATCAAAGCCTGTCGGCCTTGGACACAAGTATCCATACGCCTTTGATAATCCCACTACTCGCGTTGATCCGACGGGCCTGGATCCTTGTGACGGCTACGGCTTACTCGCTGCAGGAGCTTGGATGGAACGCCGTTTTCGGGGCTTTTCCGTAGCAGACGCCTGCAGATACTGCAACCGGCCGGGTGGCCCGGATTGGTCGGCTCTTGACTTGGGTGAATCCCATGAATCCCCAGTCTTGGGTGCCTTGCCAACTTGTTGGCTTGCGTTCGCCAGGATTGCGTGATGCCCGTGTCCAGGTAGAGCTATCATTGTCGCGACGGCGTCTAAACGCGCCGTCGCACGCAGGCAAGCTCACTGTGGCAGTCGTATTTCAATTCCTTCCAGCAGGGCCTCGAACTCTTTAGGAGCCAGAATCTTGCCGTTGCGGATGGGAAGCTTGCCGTTACGTTCTTTAACGCGAACAGCGACAGTGGTCAACGTCATTTCAGTGTCGTCGCGTTTGCCGAGCCTGTTCAACCTATCGGCCTCTTCGCGAAACAACTTCGTAATCACGCCCGCTTTTAGCTCCATCTCGTCCACAAGCATGAGGCGCTCACCCCAGACGAGCGGCACCCAAGTATACGTAACGACTTTTTTCTGGCCAGCCCGAATGTATCGTAGAGTGACGGTGAGCCTTTTGCCGTCAAATCCCCAGTGGCCGTCCCACTTGCTTTCACCTGGGTGGTCGTATCGTTGGGTAAGCGACATCGCGCCCTTGGGGGCCAGGTCGACGCTAATGATCTCGAAGCCGCGGCGGATGACATATAGGCCCTCCAATTCAATGGCTTCTTTCGGCAGCGCCAGATCAAGCATCGGAATCAAGGCGAGTAGTGCCAGCATTCTGTGGTTTGGGACGCTAAGGCGCATCGCTTGGTCACATCGCAGCATTCGCGATCTGTTAGTCCGCCTGAGCGCCTTTACGTATTGATGCTTCGGCAAGCCTTCCACGTGAGAGGTGGCTCCCTGTATGTTTACCGTCGTCTTCGAACCCAATCCAATTGGCCGCTCGAGCTTCATGCCTCAGGACGCTCCTTGACGCCGCTTGCGCGCCCCGCAGCTCACGTCCAGAGGCTTTGAGCCGCCGGCCACCCTTTGTCGAACGATTTGGATCGCCCACCCCAAGGTGGCCCTCCTACGCACGGGATCTGACGCATGCGAATGGAACTGAAGTGGCAATTGGCGTAGATCGGGATGGAACGCGCGGCGTCATGCAGGCAAGCGAAGAGCAAGCCATCAAGTTGGCAAGTCGCCCAGTTCAACGGCCTCACGCACTGGGGCGAAGGAGCGGCAAAAAAGACGATCAAGTAGGGGCCACGCCCCCCCCCCCGTCGCTACGCCGCGCCAAGCCTCTCTCGCATCTAGCCTATATCGCTGCGTTCGTTCTCTCGCAGGCGCAAGATAAACTCGGGATCGAGAGTGCCGGCTCGAAGCTGTGCCAGCAGTTCTGCGCCCAGTTTCTCCGGCTGCAACTGAAACTCTGACAGCGCATCCGATACTTCCCTCGTAAACGGGTACCGGGTGAATCCCGTAACGTACTTGTACGGCTCGGGACTTATGCCGCCTTTGAGCGCCTCTGGCTTACGCGGTTCGCCTGGCGGTCTCTGAAAGTCGTCCGGTGGCATGTCAGCGTCATCGGTTCCAGGCTGAATGATCTGGCCCTCGTCGAAGGGCCTCGGTTCCACGCCTTGATCGCCGAAAGGCGGCGGCGCGTCGAAAACGCTGCGCCCAGGATCCGTAGTGAAGCCGGCTGCCGTATCGCCCACTAGCTTTGGATTCGCAAACGGTTTCATGAAGATCAGAGGAGGTTGACGAACCGAAAGCTCATGATCAGTTACGATCCCCGCTAACGCAAAGTTTAGATCCATGAAGTTCTTCGTCGCTAAACGGAAGGTCGTACGAATGGAGATTCGCGCCGGGAATTGGTCGATTGTAAACACAAACGGCTCCGTCTTGGAATCTTCGCGTGGACCCTCGGCTGCGAAGTTCGGAGTCTGGGCCCCAAGGTTTGCGCCAACCGTTCCCCCGGTAGCTCCGCCTTCGAATCCCGTGCTTTCGGCAGCGCTTACTTGCGAACGAATCTGCGCCTTAACCTCTTCGACCCTTCCGCCCGGCAATCGAACGACCTGTCGCACTTGGGCGTCTCCCGAGGAGCCTTGAAGACCGACCGCATGGGCGGCGTCTGCAAAAGCCGCCGCGTAGACGTTTAGCTCGACCTCGGCCGGCACGGACGGCTGCCCTGTTATGATGTAGTCGGTTATTAGGCGCGCGCGTAGTCGGTCTAGGAAGATCGCCGACTTCGAAAACGTCCGGGCGTGGGCGGAGACGTCGCTACCCAAGAGGCCCTCGATGATGCTCACCTTCCTCAATCGCGGATGCTTTCCAGTGGACGTTTCTCCCTGCTGCTTGAGCGAGTCAATGACTTCCTTGATCGGTCTTAAGTGATCCGGATCTTGCAGGATCTTTGGCAAAGAGTCAAACGTATCGATATCGAAGTAAGAGTACTCGGAGGGGGGAACGGTGGGCCAATCCGACCACTGAGGGCCAACGGAATACCTAACGAAAATCACAGCTTCACCTGCTTGAACCAGCTTGAAAATGGATGCTTCACTCACATCCTAATCTTCAATCTGATCGAAAGTCAAGCCAAGACACGCACGACGGTGCAACCGGGGTTGTCAACGGGGTGAGGGTTGAATCCCTCCGCCCTCCCGAGAGTGGAGCGGTCTCGGACCCGCCAAGCGGCCGCCTATAGGTTGACCAACCTCCCCCTCGAACCCAATCCAATTGGCTCCCCCAACCCAAGAACGCATCCCAAGCCCAAAAAACCCAAACCCACATCCTCGCGTGAACGTGAAATCGGTGAACGCTTTCGGTTCCCTGGAGCCTAAGACCTTTTCACGAGTTTAGGTTCAAGATTCCAGACCTGTAGTCCCTCGGGCGAGGTGGGGTGCTCCACAGCAGATTCCCCATAATCCACTCGAAAGTGGACCGCATCTACCTCGACCACGCCGCGACCACGCCCCTGCTCCCGGAGGTGCGGGAGGCCATGCGCCCCTGGCTGGAGTCCGCCTACGGCAACCCCAGCAGCCTGCACGAGGAGGGAAGGAGGGCCAAGGACGCGCTCGACGAGGCGCGCGAGACGCTCGCGGAGGCGCTCGGCTGCCTCTTCGCCGAGGTCGTCTTCACCTCTGGCGGCACCGAGGCCGCGAACCTCGCGATCCTCGGTGCGGCTCTGGCGAACCGAGACACCCGGCGAAACCGCGTGTTCTTCGGCGCCGCGGAACACCATTGCGTCCTGCACACCGTGCCGCTGCTGGAGCGCCTCGGCTATCGCGTGGAGATCGCGCCGGTGGATCGGATCGCCCGGATCGATCTCGACGCTCTGGAAGGGATGCTGGGAGACGACGTGCTCCTCGTCGCCGTCCAACACGCCAACAACGAGCTCGGTACGATCCAGCCCGCCGCCGAGATCGCGAAGATGGCGCGCGAAGCGGGCGCGCTCTACGTGTGCGACGCCGTCCAGACCTTCCTCTGCGGGCCGCTCACGCCCAAGGCGGACACCCTCGGTGCGGACCTGCTGTTCGTCTCCGCGCACAAGGCGTACGGGCCGAAGGGCGCCGGTGCGCTGTACGTCCGCGCCGGCACGAAGGTCCAACCCGTGACGGTTGGCGGCGGGCAGGAGCGCGAGCTTCGCGCAGGCACGGAGAACGTGGCCGGGATCGTTGGCTTCGGCGCTGCGGTGCGCCCGCTCCATTCGCATCCGGAGCTTTCGGAGCGAACGCGAACCGCGCGCGATTCCTTCCGAAGATCGCTGGACGAATCCCGTCCCGAAGGGCTCCGATGGACCCTCGAGGACAGCCGGGACGCGCTTCCCGGCCACGCGCACCTGCGCCTCGACGGACTGAGCGCGGAGTCCATGCTTATCGTCCTGGACCGGATGGGCGTGGCGGCGAGCAGCGGGGCGGCGTGCAGCAGCGGGAGCCTCGAGCCGAGCCACGTGCTTCTTGCCTGCGGCTATTCCGAACGCGAGGCCAGGGAAGGCTTGCGGTTCACGTTCGGCATAGATTCGACCGAAGCCGAGGCCGCCGAAGCCGCGAGCCGCTGTCTTTCCGCCGCCGGCCAAGTGCGCTCCGCCCTCGCCGCCCGCTGACGGCTCGCCCGCACGATCCGGATCGAATGCGAACCCCCGAATCTCCGAACCGCTCCGGTACTCTTTATCCCGCATGACCCTTCCGATCGAAGACCTGACGCCGCGCCAGATCGTCGCCGCGCTGGACGAGTACATCGTCGGGCAGGACGCCGCCAAACGCGCAGTCGCAGTGGCCCTGCGCAACCGCTTCCGGCGACAACAGCTTTCGCCTGCCGACCGCGACGACATCCTGCCCAAGAACATCCTGATGATCGGCCCGACGGGCGTCGGCAAAACCGAGATCGCCCGGAGGCTGGCGCAGCTTGCGCGAGCCCCGTTCGTGAAGGTCGAGGCGACCAAGTTCACGGAGGTGGGCTACGTGGGGCGCGACGTGGAATCCATCATCCGCGATCTGGCCGGAGCTGCGGTTCGATTGGTGGAGCGCGAGAAGGTCGAGCAGGTCCGTCCCGAGGCAAAGCGCAGATCGCTGGAGCGCCTTGCGGACATGCTGGCCGACGAGCCGCCCAAGAGGGCGCGGAAGAAGTCGGACAAGGCCGCGGTGTTCGACAACCCGATCGTGCGGCAGGCGTTCGACATCTTCGGTTCGGGAGAACAAGAGGAGTACCCCGACGAGCCGCTCGAGAAGTCGGAGATCGAGGACGAGAAGGCCCGCGCGCAAAGGCGGAGACGACTTCTGAAGCGAATCGAATCCGGAGAGCTGGACCCGGAGACGGTGGAGATCGAGGTCGAGGAGCCCAGCAACCCGTTCGTGCAGGTGTTCAGCCCGCAGGGGCTCGAGGAAATGGGACTGGACGTGGGCGGCGTCGCGAGCCCGTTTCCGGCGAAGCGCGCGCTCAGGAGGGTGACGGTCGGCGAAGCGAAGGAGGTGCTGTTCCAGCAGGAAGCGCAGCGGATGATCGACCGCCAGGGCGTGCACCGCGAGGCGCTCGCCCGCGCGGAGCAGACCGGGATCGTGTTTCTGGACGAAATCGACAAGGTAGCCGCCAAGTCGGGCGGCGCAGGCCCGGACGTGAGCCGCGAAGGAGTCCAGAGGGACCTTCTGCCGATCATCGAGGGCTCGACGGTCGCCAGCAAGTTCGGCCCGATCCGAACGGACCACATCCTGTTCATCTGCGCGGGCGCGTTTCATATGAGCAAGCCTAGCGACCTGATCCCCGAGCTCCAGGGCCGGCTTCCGATCCGAGTGGAGCTGAGCTCGCTTTCGGAGGAGGACTTCCGGCGCATCCTGCGCGAGCCCAAGAACGCTCTAACGACCCAGTACACCAAGCTGCTGGAGGCGGACGGGGTTCGACTGAGCTTTTCCGAAGAGGCGCTGGACGAGATCGCGAGGCTCGCGGTGGAGGTCAACACTAGGACCGAAAACATCGGCGCGCGAAGGCTACACACGGCAATGGAGAGGCTGCTGGAGGACTTCCTCTTCGAGGCCCCGGAGATCGAGCAGAAGTCGATCAAGGTGGACGCGAAGCTCGTAAAGGAGCGCCTCAGCGGGCTGGCGAAGGACGAGGACCTGAGCCGGTACATTCTCTAGAGAGCCTAGCTGTCCTCGACGAAGCACCGGGGCGTACTTGGCCGCAGCCTGCAATGCACGCCAGTGTTCTTCGCTAGGAAACCTTATGGAGCTCGCTCGAACTCGGACGGGTCGCGCTCCAGAAGCTCTCGCACCTTCTTTGGGATCGACAGCGCCTTGCGCTCCGAGCCCATCAGCACGTGCCAGGTGTAACCCTCCGTGCAAAGCTGCCCCGTCGATTCGTCGACGACCTCGTAGTCGAACCGAATCGCCGCCCGGCGCACTTCCGACAGCCAGATTCGAATTACGACCAAGTCGTCGTAGCGCACCTCGCCCTTGTATCGGACGTGCGCCTCGACCACGGGCAGGAAATAGCCTTCCTCTTCGAGCGCCTTGTAAGTGAAGCCTCGGTCGCGGCACCAGGCTCCCCGCGCCTGCTCGAACCAGTAAAGGTAGTTCGCGTAATAGGCGTGGCCCATCTGGTCGGCTTCGCCGTAGCGGACTCGGAGCCGCTCCTCGGTGACGGAGTGCATGGGGCCGGTGATACCCGGTCTCGGCCTAAGCGTATTGGCGGCTGACTTCGGGATGCGCGTCGATGTGCGCCCGCACCTCTTCGAAGCTCGGGACATAGGTCGTCGCGCCGAGAGCCTGGCATTTCAACGAGCCGGCTGCCGAGCCGAATCGAAGGCAGTCGGCGATGTCCCAGCCCCGCTCCAGCCCGAGAAGCACGCCGGAGCGCAACATGTCCCCGGCGCCGGTGGAGTCCACGAGCTTCGGGCAAGGGTAGGGCGGATACGCGCGCGCGGGCATTTCCGGCGAGCCGGCGACAAGGCCGTTCGGGCCGTCGCTCAGGATGCAAAACGCCCTATGCCGGGCCACCTGTTCCGCGACCAAAGCGACGTTCTTTTGCGTGTTGCCCCGGTAGCCCGTCCAGTCGGTGCTGGACTGCCAATAGCTCCCTTCGGCGATGGGATCGTCATCGCGCAGGAAGTCCATCAGGTACAGCCGCATGCCGGATTCGATAGCCCTGCGAGCGGCGGCTCTTGCCGTGTCACCCATATTCGGGTCGGCCGTGAACCACTCTCCCGATTGATACGAAAGGGAATCGAATGTCGCTAGGCTGCCTAATTCTCGGAATCCCATTCCGAACATGGTCCGCTCCCCGTTAGGGGTGACGTACACATCGCAAACGGGAGCGCTGCCGGAGGATGCCGTGAGCCTGTCCGTCGGCAGGCCCTTCTGCCGAACCATTTCGAGAAGCGCTTCGCCCTCCGGCCCGTCGCCCAGCGGGTTGCCCGCGAGCTGGATTTCGGCTCCCCAGGCGGCCAGCGCGAACGCGGTGTTCGCCGCCTCCCCGCCCAGCATCAAGTGCTCCTCCAGGACCTCCGCGTAGCCGCCGGCGCCGGGAAGCCGCGCGATAGTGCGAACGCGGTCGAGGCAGATCGTGCCGAAAACGAGGATCAAGAGGCGGCTCCGGGAGGGTCGGCGGTGAGGCAATCTACCACAGGCGTGAACCGCAGAAGTATGCTTCAGGCCGGTGTTCTGGCTTCAGGCTTCCGTTTCGTTTGCCGTTTGGATTCTGTACGGCGTGCTGTTCGTGCGTCGCTCGATTCGGGGCTCGAGGGCCCCCGTCCGCTCTTCGCGCCGGGCGCCTGCCGTCGCCGGCCCCGCGTTGCTGCTGGGCAGCGTCGGGGTGCTTGCGCTTGGGGCATGGGGCGTGCATTCGGCGGGAGGAATCGGACCCGACGGCATGGGCGCGGCGGCATGGGCGGTCGCCACCATCGCGGGGGCGGGGTTCGTGCACATGCAGGCGGCGGCGGCGCTCGCGCTGGCGGGTCTTGCGCGCGATGCCGTAACATCGCAGAAGGCTCCCGCGTCCATTAGCAGGGACCCCCAGTCGGAGGAACGTTCATCATGCGCGGATTCTTGATCGGCCTGATCGTTGCGGCGCTTGCTTGCGCGCTCGTCGCGCAATTGACGCCCGAAAAGGGAAAGCGAAGCAAGGAGATTCTCAACAAAGCGAGGCAGCTGGACCTCCTGAACCACATTCTGCCTTTGGCGCTCAGCAAGGAGCAATACAACAAGATCCTGCCCGTGATCGAAAAGTGCCGCGCAAAGGAGATGGACATCGAGGCGCGCGAGGCGGACGAGCTTCGCGTGCTGGAGACGAAGATCGATTCCGCGCTGGACAAGGGCGTGAAGGCCGGCCTGGTGCCGGACAAGGAAGTGCTTCGCGAGGTCAACAAGACGTTCATCGCGTTCGACATGCGGCGGCGCGCGGTCGCGGACGAGAACACCGACGCGATCCTCGCGGTTCTAAAGTCCACCTTGAACGCTGGGCAGCTCAAGGTCGCGGAGAACACGATCGATCCCAAGGCGTTCGACCCGAACGCCAAGCCCGACGCGATGTCCCAGGACGAAAAGATCAAGTTCTTTATCAAGGCGGACATGCTCGATTGGTCGTGCTACGACCTGATGGTGAAGCTGCAAAAGGTCGCCGGTTAGGCGTTTGGGCGAGGGGGCGTTCGGGCGAGTGGGCGTGTGGGCGAAGTGGCCACGCGCGTTTGGACGGACCGCAAGGGCCGTTCGCGGCCGAGCGATAGCGTCCAACCGGGTTCGCCTCGCGGGCGTTCAGACGACGCGATATCGTGAAGGAGGGCCCGCGTCCCGTGGCGAATGAGACGCCTAGAGGCGGCGCGCCATGGTTAGCAGCTTCGAGCACATGATCCTGGACGTCCGCGACCTCGATCGGTCGCTTGAGTTCTATCACGGCATGCTGGACCTACCGATTCGTCGCCAGGACGAGCTGGACGGACACCGGATCGCTTACCTGAAAACAGGCGGAACAGAGATTCTTCTGGTCCAGCAGGCGCCGGACGAGCAGGTTCCGGGCTTGGAGCGCAGCCAGGGCCTCGTGATCAACTTTCGCGTTCAGAACCTGCCGCAAGTGGCGCGCTCGCTGGAACAGGGACAGGTTCCGGTTCTTCGGGGGCTTGAGATGGCGGTTTGGGGCGAGCGCACGATCCTTGTGGCGGATCCGGACGGCTACGCGGTGTTGCTGTCCGAGCCGGTCGGTACGGTGCATTGAGGCTGCTTGCGTTTCTTTGAGCGACAGGGCGCATGAATGCGGGCAAGCGATCCTCCGGAGTCCAGCCTGAGATTCGGCTGTCTCGCCGATGCGTGGACGCTTAGACGGTCCTCCATGGGGGCATGGACCGGCGCCTCGATCATTGTAGCTTGCGTTATTGCGGCTACGATGGCGATTGCGCTCGGGCTGATTACGCTCGCGTCGCACCAGGTTATCGGACATTGGCCAAAGGACTTCGAAGAGGCGGACCGCATCCTCGCAGTCGGTTTCGGAGTGGGAGTCCTAGCTACTGCGACCATATGGACAGCCGATGCGGGAGTCTTCGCGATGGCGCTGGCCCAGATCCGTGGAGAGGAGATCCGCGCCACCCAAGTGGTGTCCCAGGCGCGGCTGCTTCCCCGCATGCTGCTGCTGGCGCTCCCGGCGAACCTATCGATCTTTCTGATCGACCGACTGGTCAGACCCCCAATGACGAGCCCATACTGGTGGATGTTTGAGCTTCTGACGCTCGCCCTTGCGACCCCCTTCGCGTTCGTCCTGCCCATCATGGTGGATCGCGGCTTGAAGCCGCACGAGGCGGCACGGACGAGTTCACTCACCTTGATTCGGCAATACCCTCGCGCTTTCGCTTTCTACTTCGCAGCCTACGTTCAAACGATGGCCGGTCTGGCCTGCTTTTTCTTGGCGTACCTATGGACCTTGCCGCTCTTCGCACTCTCGGTGTCGAAGGCGTACGAAGAGATGATAGGTGGCCGACGGCTGGAAAGTGGGTCGATCCACTGACTTCCCGGGCTCGGATCTAGCGCGCAACCGGGCGCGATCGAGAACTGCTCGCTGCCCCGCTCAACCTCGACCGGACGAGCCTCTCGCGGTGGTCGTTGAACACGCAGATCGCGCGGAGGCCCATCGCGTTCGCCACGATTACCGCGTCGCCCCAGGTCCTCGGGTTCAGCTTGTCGTCGCGGCACTTCTCGCCTTCGGGGTCGAATCGCGCGCAGTCTTTGCACTCCACGGGTAGGCTCCCTATTCGATGCTGGCGACGCCGCTCCTGTTCCTCGTCGGCTCGTCCTTGGGTCTAGCCCAAGCGCCGAGCGCGTCCCTCAGCTTCGGCGAAGGCGCTTTCACCCTGCGGTCGGGCCAGAGGACGGTTCGCGTGCCGATCGCCGGGCCGAAGGAGGCTTCCTCGGAGACGAAAGAGCAGACATCCGTCGATCGAATCGTCTTTCGTAAGGACGACGCTTTCGCGGTTTGGGATTCGCGAGGATTGACGGTTCGCAAGGGCGAGCGAGTTTTCACGACGCTCATGCCGGAGATCGCGGTCTCTCCAAAGGCGTTGTCGGAGGAGGAGATCCTTCGGGCTCGCATGCTCTTCGCAATGCAGCTGCGGTTCCCCGGCGCGAGCGCGCTCTCCGGCGCCCGTCGGATCGGAAACATGGCGTACTTTCTGCTGCGATGGGACGACTGGACCCGGACGCCGTGGCTCGAGGCGCTCGTGGAAGTGGACCTGTCCTCCCAGTCGCCGAAGCCGCGGTATCTCGGCCGGTTCGAGGGGTTTTCGTTCCCCGTGGCGGAGAATAGGCTGCTCGTTCTCAACGGCAGGCCCGCGGCGGTGACGGTGTCCGAAGGCTCGAAGTGGGGCAGGGCCGAGTTTAAGCCTGCGGATGCGAAAGCCAATTGGATCGAGCTAGGCGAAGGCTTGGATCGGTTGGAACTTCACAGTCGCGGCTTCGGAGCGTTCTGGGAGCGCTCGCGCTACGGAACGCGACTTTTCGGACGGGTGGACCTTGCGGCCGGCACTCGCAGGCCCCTGATGGAGTCTAGGGGGAACGTTCGGCTTCTCGACTCCGAGTCGCCATGGATCGCGATCGCGCATGAAGAGTACGGAGTCTGGCTTCGGAACCTGGAGAGCGGCGCGAAGCTGCGGCTGCCTCAGCCGTGCGGCATTCGCCGGACGGCCTTGGGAGTGGTGGTGTGGTCCCCTCCGGATCGGCCGACGGAGTGTTGGGCATACGAGATCGAGAGGCTGGAGGCCCTGGCGCATTGGACGAAACCGGGAGGGCCACCGGCGCCGGCTAATGCCGGCCGCGCCGAATGAGCAAAACCTGCGCAGGATAGCGTTCGCGGCTATCCGATACTCGTTTGCGAAGCTCCGTTCTCGTGTTCGCCGTCGATGCCCGCTGCCAAGCGGTCTAGGGCTCCTCCAGATACACCACGTCGTGTTCGTGAACCGGATCGGTGACCTTGATCGCTACGGGGTCGCCGGGTTTGGCTTCGTGAACCGACTGGCGGTCGATCTGCATCGAGAGCACGGACTGCTCCAAGTCGGTTTCGGTGCCCTTGATGTGAACCCGGTCGCCGATCTTCAAGGGCTCCGTGAGCAACAGCGTGGCGACTCCGATGTGGTTGTAGTAGTGCGTCACGCGGCCGATGGGATGTTCCTGCATCGCTCTCCCTCCTCTTTCTTCTTACGCTCCCAAAGGGTTAGACGACCGACCGGGCGGGACGTTCGGCCCTCGGGGGCGTTCGGGTTGGTTCGGGGGCTCGGAGGTTCGGGTTGGTTCGGGGGTTCGGGGGTACGGATTGACTCCCAAATCGGGTTCCCCTTGCGGGGGAACCGCCGGGGAGGGGGTCTTTTGCGCGTGCGGGTTCGTTAGGAAAGTCGGTACCGATTTGACGGTACCGGACCGCCCCGATCGAGCCGCCCGGTCGGGACCGGCGCCACAATTCCAACGTGTTCTGGCTTCAGGCGGCGAACGTTGCGTTCTTCGTGCTCCACACGGCGCTCTGCCTGTTCAACCTCTTGGGCTGGGCGCACTCGAAGACCCGGCGACTGCACCTGGTCTCCATGGGCTTGACCGCGCTCTCGTGGTTCGTGTTCGGGATCTGGCGAGGGTGGGGCTACTGCCTATGCACGGACTGGCACATGAAGGTCCGGGAGGCGATGGGCATCCGGGACGAATCGCGGATGTACGTGCAACTGCTGATCGAGAAGCTGAGCGGCTTCCGCCTTTCGGAGAGCGCCACGGAATGGATCACCGGGGGCGGGTTCTTCGCCGCTTTGGCGCTTGGCGTCGGGCTGCATTTACGGGATCGCCGTCGAGCGGCCTCCCAGCGATTAGCGTAGATTCCCGTAGCCGCAGGTCTTTAGCCTGCGTCTACGGGACGAATCGTCGAGCCGCGTGCGCATATATCGGCGACTGCGCAGGCTAAAGCCCTGCGGCTACAACATTGCAACACGCAACGCTCCGCGCTACACTCGGCGCAGACTAAAGACCTGCGGTTACTCCGGCGGGCGGCGGGCGTTTCGGCTCGCTCGGCGCGAAGCAAGCTCTTCGTAATCCCGCTTCGCGAGCAGCGAAGGACCGGGCTGGGAAAGGGAGGTGTCCGCCAGATAGTCCGTCCGAAACTTCATCAGCGCCGCGATGTCCCGCTCGTACTTCGCCAGGTCCTTTAGCGACTTCGCCCCTGCCCGCTCCGCGCAGTAGGAAAGCACCTCCGGAAGGAAGTCCAGCTTGCCGGTGTTCACTTTGCGATCCATGAGGGTCGCCATGCCCGCTTCGCTCCTGACGAACTCCGACACCTTCCCTGTCAGCGCCTTTCCGTTGCCGAGGTCCACGCGTACCTCGTCCGAGGCGGGGTAGTACTGCTCCTTAGCGACGAGGACTTGCGCCACGCGGAAGCTGCGGGAGAACTCCCCGGCGCGCTGAAAGACCGCGATCAGCCTCTTGTCGTCGATGATCTTCCCTGCTGCCTCCGCTCCAACAAGCTCCGCGCCGGTGGAGGGGTCGAGCGCGACTAGGGCGCCTTGGTCCGTGACGTCGAGCCCGAACCGACGGAAGTCCGCTTCGAATTGAGAGGCGGACCTCTTCTTGTGCCGAAGCAACACCTGCCCGAGCGAGCCCGCACCGTCTTTCAGGCACGCGAACTGGATGAAGCCCACCGAGACGAAGCCGGTGTCGTAGGTGTTGACCGACTCGAAACCGCCCTCGAGCATGGAGACCGCCGCCATCACTTTTCGCTCGCTGGGCGTAACCCCGGCCTCCTTGAAAAGCGAGTCCAACTCCTCGGCCGGCGTGTCGCGGACCTTCTTGCCGACGTGCATCACTCCCTGGGAAAACCGGTAGTAGGCGTAGCGAGCCCTCATGGGCGGGTTGTCCGTGTAGCGCACCACGGTTTTGCCTTCAAATCGGACTTCGTGAACCAGAGGAACGATCGGCGCTGCGAAGGGGGGCGGGTTTCCGGCGAGCGCGAGCAGGCTTTGAGGGATCGGGCCCGGATCGGGCGGTTCTGGGTCTCTTGCAGCGTCGCGCGAGCTTTCCTTTCCAAGGACGGCCGCGTTCAGCGTGGCGGCGGCCTTGGCCGCAAGCCAGCGGTCGCGAGCCACCTTCGCGTCGATCCACTTTTCCCAACTCTCTTCGTCCGGGTTCTTCGGCTCCGGATCGAGGGTTGGAGGACCTTTGCCCACCCCCCTCGCCCGGTTGTAATTCCAGAGCCATGTGGAGCCTTCGACGCTCAAGCGAACCTGCCAGGGGCCGGCCTTGGATGCTTCCGCCGGCGCCCGGACCGTGTATCTGCCGTCCGCTCGCCAATGGGCGGCGATCTTTGCGACCTCTTCCGGGCTGAATCTCCGTTGGGGGACGGACTGCCAGCCCAGCCCGAGCGCGCCGACGGCGGCCAGGACTCCGACTCTCACCGCTGCCAAACGAACGCCCACCTCCTTAATCCTCGGGATTCCGCGCCCATGGGATACCCCAAAAGCGAAATCCGAAACCCCCACCCCTGTCCCCTCCCCCTACTCGGCTGCGCCTCGCATGGGGAGGGGGAGTCCTATGCGAAACTCCACGTGCCCACGTGCTCATGCGTCGGCCCGGAAACCCCCACCCCTGTCCCCTCCCCCTACTCGGCGGCGCCTCGCATGGGGAGGGGGAGTCCTATGCGAAACTCCACGTGCCCACGTGCTCATGCGTCGGCCCGGAAACCCCCACCCCTGTCCCCTTGTATGTCGTGGTTCTGGATCGTCTGGAGCCATTGAGGGCTTCCGGTTCCGAGCAAGCACGCGATGGCCCCTTGAGCGAGGAGCTCGTGGGGGAGATGGTGCGGAGCCGGATGGCCC
>Ga0187892_10008270_pt1 | contig 14319 bp, 14 predicted proteins | sample MA1701073metaG_FD_139345 | JGI IMG/M metagenome (GOLD analysis project Ga0187892, IMG submission 139345) | Bio-ooze microbial communities from a basaltic lava cave in the Kipuka Kanohina Cave System on the Island of Hawaii, USA - MA170107-3 metaG ... | reverse complement strand
TCCCCAAGGTTCATGGCTGACTCCCTTCTCAAAGGCCGTCAGCCACAGGTTTCTATTGCCCGGAACACTACGCCCAGAGAAATCTCAGCGGCCTTTCAGAATTTCGGGACTGCTTCTAGTAAGTGCGTTCGGTGGAGCGGAAGACGGGATTCGGGCCCGCGACCCTCTCCCTGGCAAGGAGATGCTCTACCACTGAGCCACTTCCGCGTGCCCGATTGGCTCACAGCGTGCGAAATGGCCCTGCGATAATCACCACCACTGCCAGATTTTCGGGGTAACCGAAGACCAGACCACGTGGGACACGATAGCTATGCTTTTCCAGTCGCCTGAATTTGGCCTGTTGTTTGCTGCAACGCTAGCTGCGTTCTACCTGGTTGCGCGCGGTCACCGGCTGAAAGTCCTCGCCGTCGCCAGCCTCGCGTTTTATGCCGCAAGCGGCGTCTTGGACTTTTTTCTGCTATTGGGGACACTCGCCGTTAGCTACATCGCCCTCCGCCAGGTGCGGCCTGGTGGTCCGAAATGGCCTGTCGTTGTTCCGGTCTTTCTGCTCCTCGCCGGTCTGGGGTACTTCAAATACAGCGACTTTGCATACGACAACGTGCAGGGCATCTTCGGTCTGGCAGAGCCTCAGGAGCAGCCTGGGTGGATACGGGACATACTCCCCCTGGGCATTTCGTTCTATACATTCCAGATCGTTGCTCTCTTCATAGATGTCCAAAAGGGACGCACCCGTAACGTCAGTTCGTTTCTCGAATACCTTGTTTTCGTCCTCTTTTTCCCTCAGCTGATAGCCGGGCCGATCATGCGTGGCGCGGGGTACCTGGCACAGCTTGCGAAGCTTGATGGAGGCCGCGCTGAAGACTTCCGCGCAGGCGGCTTGCTGATCTTGACAGGCCTTGTCAAGAAGGTGCTGATCGCGGACTTCCTTGCCGAACGAGTCGACGCCCGGTTTGCCGCGACCTCATTCACACAGCCCGACGCCTGGGTGGCGGCTGCACTGTTTGCGTTCCAGATCTACTTCGACTTCTCCGGATACGTGGACATGGCGCTCGGTTTGGGCCGCATGGTGGGCGTGAAATTGGACCAGAACTTCTTCACTCCGTACCTGTCAAGAAACGCCAGCGAGTTCTGGCGGCGTTGGCACATAACACTGTCGAACTGGTTCCGTGACTACTTGTACATCCCGTTGGGAGGCAACCGGAAGGGGCTTCCTCGCGAGCTCTTTAACTTGCTCCTGGTCATGACGGTAGCGGGACTCTGGCACGGGGCAGGATGGACATTTGTCTTGTGGGGCTTTGCGCACGGAGTCTTACTGGCAGCAGGCCGGTTCTGGCCTACGGCTATGGTCCGCGGCGCGCTCCCTCTGCCCAAACAGTGGAAGCAACCAGCCTATGCAGCGCTTTCAGTCCTGGTCTTCTTTAACTTGACTGTCCTTGCCTGGGTCCCTTTCAGGGCTGCCGACCTGAGCACCACGTGGGAGATGCTGCGCGCGGTTCTGACCTTTAGCGGGTCTCGTGAATGGGTTGCCGCCGCACCAATGGTGGCTGTCATCGCTGGACTGTTTGCCTTGCACGTTGCCGAGCGATATGTCCGGGAGAACGTTGCAACGGCCAGCCGAGCATGGGGTTACTTGCCTGCTTCCGCCAGGGGAGCGGCATACGCAGGGGCTCTGGTCCTGGTGGTCGCGTTTTCTCAGGCCCAGCAGAGCTTCATCTATTTCCGGTTTTAGGTGCGCATCGTGCTAAGGATCATGCCAACACAACTTCGGGCCAGCTGGCTCAAGCGTAGCTTCATGGGCGCTGCTGCCGTCTTATTGCTGGTGGAGGTCGTGGTCCGGACGCAGTGGTTCTGGACGCTTTCGACCACATCGAGCGCTGAGGGACCCCTCAGACTGATCGGCCGGGTGTTGGAGAACGACCCCGATCCGGCCGCATTCGTGACGGGCAGCAGCCTTATGGGTACCGCTCTTGCCCCGCGGCCTGTCGAAGAGTACGCGGGTACTGATGGCTCGCCCATCGTGAATATCGCAATTGATGGTGGTGTCGCTTCTGATTTCCTGTGGTCATTTGCGGCATTCGAGGGACAAATCCAGAATGGCGATTTGCTGGTGATCGCTGTCGAACCACGAAGTCTTGACAACAAAAAATCAGCCATCCCAGGTCAGCCGAACCGCTTCCGCCGGTATGCGAGCTTGAAGCAGCGACTGGCCACGGGGGATCTGAAGCAAAAGCTGGACCTCCTGGTAGGCTGGGTGTGGCGGACGTGGGATGTCCGTGGTCAGATGAGGGGATACATCGACCAGATAGTGACTGAGCGGAGGCTGACCAGGTCAGCCGCGACTGTTGACCCAATAGGGCGTCACATCCCCGGAGGTACCCCGAAGTCCGGGTTGACTGAAGCGGAGATCACCGCTCACGCCCATCAGCTGGGCGGTTACAGGTTCGTGCGTGGCGTCCAGTTTGATGCGCTGGTGGATTTGGTACGGTCGGCGGAGTCCCACGGTCTGGAAGTAATCTTGGTGCTGCCGCCTGCGACAGCGATCTGGCACCGGGAAGTGAGAGTGGCTCTTGGGCCAGAGTGGCAGAAGTGGATTGACGCCGTCGAGGAGGCAACGGGAAAGAACGTGGAGACGGTACCGTTCGACGACCCTCGCTGCGCCGATTACAAGCAGTGCTTCGTTGATTATGGCCACATGAATGAAACAGGTTCAGTCGCATATTCTGAGGCCTTCTTCGTATGGTTGAGCGGCAAATTCCCCGAGATAGTTCAACGCTAGGTCAGCAAGAGGCCCGGGGACCCGGCTGTCCTAACGCTACAGGCCTGACTGGGTTTCTGTCCGGCACGTTCTTAACTGAAACGGGCGCTCCCTTTCGAGAGCGCCCGTACTACGAGTGCGATGGAGCGGAAGACGGGATTCGAACCCGCGACCCTCTCCTTGGCAAGGAGATGCTCTACCACTGAGCCACTTCCGCGTGCACTACCCATTATCGCGGCTGTAGCCCGCCGGTCAAGACGGTGAAGGGTCGCGACGGGTGCGGTTGTCCCGTTCAGCGCGCGGCAACGGCCTTCTTTGAGCTTCGTCCCTCCAAATAGGCCTTCCAGGGCTTCCAGTAGTGGTCGTCCCAGGCCCGTTCGTTGACTTCTTCGTAGGCCTTGTCAGGCACATTGGCGTGCACCAAATGTATGCGGCCTTTGCAGGCAGTGCCGCTGAACTGGAGTATTAGCACAGAGTCGAGGTCCGACTCCTGCCAGGGTCCGCCCCGCCAGGCCTGCACGGTCATCTTGCCAGGCACGAGCTGCAAGTTGGTACCGGTAAGACCACCCCCGAATATGCTGAACCTGCCGCCCACCTCGCGGCTGATGACGGCGGGCGCGTTCACCGCCGCCGAGTGTTTGTCCGAGTCCATGTAAATGTCGTATAGGACTTCGGGCGAGGCATCGAACTCGACGGTTTGCTCGAACGTCTTAGACATACCCGTGCTCCTCTTCGCCGGTCTTGCCTGCGCAGGGCGCCATGTGCGTCACATCATCTGCCTGGGCGTCGCGTTTGGGTCGGGGCCTGGGTCGCGGCCTGTGACCACAACTGCGAGCCGCTCCAGGTAGAGCTGCCAGCCCTTCCCGTGCTCTTCGACCGCCGGGGCAGGCAGACCCGTGTGGACTAGCGTGACGAGCGTGCCGTTGCCGTCCTTCTTCAGCGTGATCTCGACCTTCGTCGAGCCGGGCTTGATCGGGTTGTCTTTGGCCTCCCAGCCGAAGGTGTACACGACGCGCTCTGGGCTCTTGAGTTCGACCACCTTGCCAGAGAAGGCGTCGCGGTCGTTCATCTCAATGCGGGCCGTCCCGCCCGGCCTGGCTTCGAACGTCGCCTTGCGGCCGAACCACTTTGTTATGAGCGAGGCATCGGTCAGGTACTTGTAGACCGTCTCTGGCCTGGCGTTCACACGCATCTCGCGGCGGAGAGGAGTCTGGACGGATTTGCTGGTTGTCAACTTAGATCCCTTTCTCTTCGGCCTCTGCGGCCAGCTTAAGGTCGAGCAGGCGGTCGTCCCAGAAGTGCTGCAAGAAGTCCCGCAGCTCGTTCAGGCCCTCGGGGCGGGCCGAGTACATGCGCCGGACGCCTGCCCGTCTCTCTGTGACCAGGCCTGCGTCCTTCAGCACTTTCAGGTGCTGGGATATGGCGGGTCGAGTGACAGAGAAACGGGCGGCGATGGCGCCGGCTGGCATCTCGCCGTGACGCACCAGATGGAGTATCTCGCGCCTGGTTGGGTCTGAAATAGCTTTGAGGGCAGCTTCCATGGCGCATATGTAAGCAGAGACTTACAGAAATGTCAAGGGGTAGTTACGAAGTGCGCCGCGCGATGTCGTCTGGCTGCTGTTCTGAGCTAAGACGGGGTCCCTCAGCTTCGGCCTTTCGGGGCCTCCGTTCGGGACGACGGGGTTGCAGGGCGTAAGCAACTCAGGCAGTCTCAATCACCACGACCTCGTGCTGTGACTCCGCGGTCACCTCTGGCCCGTCATCGCCCATGTACACATCAATTTCAGACCGCACACCGAACTCAGGCAGGTAGATGCCTGGCTCGATGGTTACGCCGATGCCGTTGATCACGGTCCGCGTGTCGTGCGTCTCCCAATCGTCCAAGTTCACACCGTTAGCGTGCACCTCGCGCCCCAGGCTGTGGCCCAGGCGGTGGACGAAGAACTTGCCGTAGCCCGCACGCTCGATGACCTCACGCGCCGCCCGGTCAGCTTCCCAACCCTGCGGGTTGCGGCCCGCGAGAACGCGGTCTTCGAGCAACCTGAACGCCGTGTCACGAGAGCTTATGACGGTGTCGAAGACGCGTTGCTGCTCCGGCGAGGGCTTCCCGCCCAGGCACGCCGTCCAGGTGATGTCGGCGTAAATGTTCTGCGAGTCGCCGCTCCGTTCGCCCTGAGCTTGTCGAAGGGCGAGCGGGGACCCCTCAGCCCCAGGTCCCCCACTTCGTTCGGGAAGACCGGGCCTTGAGGGTTTTGACAGGCTCTGGGCGGGCGGAGGGGCAACTTTGCGCGCCCACAGGTCAATCAGCAGCCAGCCGTTGCGCCTGATCACAGCGTCCTGGCCCGGCTTCGGCTCGTAGTGCGGGTCCGACGCGTGTCCGTTGAACGCCACTATCGGCCCGTCGTCGGCTTGAAGCCCCAACCGTTGGTAGCGGCCACGTATGTACTCCGCAACGTCGTGCTCAGTCAGCTTCCAGCGGACGTTCTCGCCGACGAACTTGAAGGCGTCCTTGACAGTCTTGACCAGCGACTCAACGGCGTACTGGTGCGATTCGCGCTGGGCAGGCGACCACCTTTCCGTCGCGTACTGCAACACATCGCCGGACGGAACAACCTGCACCCCCAGGCTCCTTACGAGCTCGATGGTCCCGGCGTCAACCCGCCCCACACGCGGCAACTCGTACATTGGCGAATATTCCATCGCCACTTTGGCCCCTTTGCGCAGCGCAGAACGCAGGCGCTCGACCATGCCGTCCCTGTTGGAAAACCGCACCACACGCGGCGACCCGGCAGGCAACCTGCCGGCGTCCACATCGTGCGCGACAAGTAGAGGCTCGCCATCTTGCGGGATAAAGAGCCACACCGGCCTCGTCAGGTTCTGCACGTGCTGACCGAGAGCGGCCTCGAACACCGGGTTCGTGTAGCGGTAGTCGCGCGTCAGCCAGCCGTCAATGCCGGCCTCGCGCATGAACTCTTGAGCGGCCATGAAGGTGGGAGATTTCATGACCGGCGATTCTAACGTAAGAGGTGAGAGCTCCAGGGCGCTCTGCGATGAGACAATGGATTGCTCGAACGAGATCGCCCCTTGGGTCGGCCCTAATAGGGCCACAGTGACGCTCCCGTTCGCCATGGGCCCGCCGAAGAGCGAACAGGGAAGTAGCCCTTTCAGACATCCCGAGCCAGGCAGTACCCCCGGTTGCGGATGGCGGTGATGCCCGGGTGGCCTGCCTGTCGCAACTTTGCACGCAACCGGGACACGCAGGTGTCCACAACACGCGGCCCTGACGAGCTACGCCGCCATAGTTGCAAGCGTAGGTCGCTCCGCGAAACCACCCGGTGCTGCTCACGCAGCAAGACCCGCAAGAGTTCACACTCGGCAGGCGTGAGGTCCAGCCACACACCACCGTACCAGGCGCCCCTCCGGTCCCCGGCGATGGTCAGCCGCTCATGGCGCGGCCCTTCTGTCAGGACGGGCGGTCCCATCAGAGAGTGACCTCTCATATCTGACGGTTGGCTGTGGCTTGAACCTCTGGCGGGCCCTCGACGGACGCGCCTGGCTCTGGTGACATCTACAGGGCGCCAACAGAGCCAGGCGCCTCTCACAGCCTGCCTTACATAGGACTGAACCGACGGCGGTAGAAATCTGTCATATCGGTTGTCACCGGCCAACTTTGCGCCTTGCCCCTGTAAGAACTGGGGTCATTCAGCAAAGCGGCCTGGTGTGCTTCAAGCCGGGCGTAGCTGAAGCGTTTCGCAGCTATTAGGACGAACGCAGCTGTCCGGACCAGAGCAGCCATGGCGACTCTCCTCTAGACTCTTGCACGGCCCGTCAACGCGACGGTTGCCTGGTCTCATCAAAACATTGCCTCAGCCGCGACGGGTTTCGTCGCGATTAACGGGGCGTTACGGGTTGATTGCAGGGACGTGTCGAGGACGCCTCGCCACGCCGGTCAGTCTCAGGCGTTAGAGCGCGAGTACGTGTTCAGCGCGGCCTGATAGGCTTCGGGCGTGTTGAGGTCCAGGCGCACGACGGGGTCGCTAAATGGCTCCCAGTTGATCTCATCTGCGTGCCGGCGCACCACCTCTCGCAGCCCCTCACGCTCCTCTGAGATGGCCTCCAGCTCGGGAAGCAGGGACGCGCTGAACACCAGAGGGTGCCCGCCGTGCCCCTCGTACCGCGGCGATGTGATGGGCCGCCCAGACGCCAGGTGCGACTCCACGACGCGCCTGATGATGCCAGCCGGCCTTGGCTGGTCCACGGCGAGGATGATGATGGTCCGGGCGCTTGGAGGCAGGGCAGCAAGCCCGGCCTTGATCGAGGTGGTCTTCCCTTGGCGGTAGCGGGCGTTCGGCGCCATCACTACCCGGCGCCCGTCCTTCAACACCGCAGTGTGGACAATAGGCGACCTCGCCGCGGCTTCCACCACAGCGGTCCTCCTGTGGCCTGTGACAATGCAGACGGTCTCGGCGCCGGCGGAAAGGAGCGCCTCTGTCTGGCGTTCTACAAGCGTTGCGCCCAACCACTCCAACAGTGGTTTCGGTGAACCCATGCGTGTGGACTCGCCCGCGGCGAGCAATATGGCGGCGGTATGGGGGATCAGAGGCAATGGCGCAGCTAGAGTCAGGGCGCGGTCAGGATGCGGCCGCAGGCACGCGCTTGCGCTCGACCCTCTCCTGCAGCCGCTGGAACTGCTTCTCGTCCAACTTCATCGGCCCGCCGTTGCCGCCCAGGCGGAACATGAGTATCTCTGCCATGATGCTGATGGCGATTTCTTCCGGCGTCCGGCCCGAAATGTCGAGGCCGATGGGCGCCCGCACCGCACGCAGCCGGTCAACGCTGAACCCGCGCTTGAGCAACTCTTCATAGATCAAAATCGTCTTGCGCTTGCTGCCAAGCAGGCCAACGTAGCTAGCCTGTGTCTCAAGGGCTGCGGCCAGCGCAGAGTCGTCGTACCTGTGGCCGCGCGTCGCCACCACGATGAACGAGTTTGGGTTGATAGGGAGGTCCTTCAGGGACGCGGCATAGTCGCCAACCTTGACGATCTCAGCTTCGGGGAAGCGTTCCTTGTTGGCGAACTCCGGCCTATCGTCGAGGATGAAGATGCGGAAGCCCACGCTCTTTGCGATGGGCGCCAGGGCCTTGCTCACGTGGCCCCCGCCTGCGACGACCAGCGTTGGCGGCGTGGTGTAGGCCTCAATGAAATACTCGGCGCCGGTTTCAGAGACAACGTAGTCCGTCTTGCCCATGGCCATCAGGTCGCGGGCGCGCCTCCTGGCGTCCTGGTCCAGCGCGGCCACGCCCAGCGTCCCTGCAGCCGAGCCGTCTTCACGTACGAGCATCTTCGCGCCCACGTGGCCGCCGTCCTGTCCCGCCGCGGGTACCATCAGGTTCACGATGGCCACCGGCCTCCCGCCCTCGTACGCGGCCACGACCTCAGATGCAAACGCCTCGTAAGCGGTGGCGTCCGGCCCACGCAGCGGGTCGATCAGGAAGTACATCGTCCCGCCGCAGACCAGGCCGTCACGCGCCGCCAGGTCCTCGTTCAGCACGTAGTCGCGCATCTCGGCGTTGCCGCCGCGCTTCATGATCTGTTTGGCGGCGAACCAGATGTCGCCCTCCACGCAGCCGCCGCCGAGCGTGCCCACTCCGCTGCCGTCAGAGCGCACGAGCAGCTTCGCTCCCGGCTTCTGCGGCGTTGAGCCAGACGTCTTCACCACGGAGGCGACGACGCTCTGCCGTCCGCTCTTCAGTTCTTCCAGCGCAGCGCGAAATACTGGTTCCATTTATGTCTGCTCTTTCAAGTGCCCCGTCCAGTCCCGTCTCCCGGTACTGACGGTCAACACCCCTCAAGCCGAGAATAGCACAGCGCCCCGCGGGCGGCCGGAAAGTGTGGGACTGCCGCCGCGAAAACAGGGAGCCTTTGGTATATCGCGCGGCAGCGCGATGGGGATACACTCTCGCGGCTGCGCACCGTTCCCGGAGGTCTTTCGGGTGGCGACTCAACCCGTCCCCATCAACGGCAAGGGCGATTACTACTCCGTCTTCAGCGACCTGACGCAGTTCGCCGCGGCAGTCGAGACGGCCACCGGCGCGTCCCTTGACTTTGAGTCGCTGCTATCGTTGAACACCAACTTCGTTGAAGCAACGGAGCAGTACCTTCTGCTCAACCTCAAGGAAGAAGAGCCGGAGTCTGACGGCAACAACATCCTGGTCCTGCGCGGCGAATGGTCTTACGTTTACACGCGCCACCCGCCGAAGCCCGAAGAGTTCCGTCAGTTCGAGAAGCTTTACTCACGGCCCTTTGGCCGCAGCACCGTCCTGGCGTTCCTGGTCCTCAGTAAGATCGGGCAGAGCTACAAGGCCAGGCTCGACACGCTTGGCCCCGCTATCCGTGACTTGGACACAAACTTCGACCAGGCACGTTACCGCGAGCTCCTCAACGTCCACGAGCGCCTTACCGACCGCATCGAGGACTTCCACGAGTTGTTGGTGCGGTTGCAGGAGCGCTCCTTCAAGCAGATAGAGACGCGCTACCTGTCATTCGACTACAACGTGCTGCTCACGGAGGCGCAGGCGCTCTTGGACCGCCTGCGGCGCAGGCTCGCCTACCTGCGTGAGTTGGCACGCGACCAGGAGCTTAAGACGGCTACGGAACTGAACCGCCGCATCGAGCACCTGAGCGTCGTCGTGCGCCGGCTCACTGCACTCACGGTCATCATCTCGGCGCCCACGCTTATTGCCAGCCACTTTGGCATGAACTTCCTCAACATGCCCGAGCTTGGAATAGCCTGGGCCTACCCGCTGACCATCATTGGCGAAATAGCCGCCATCGTTGGCGGTATTCTCTGGTTCCGCAAAGTCGGCTGGCTGTAGGCTCCTGAGTGTCGCCCCGGGCGAAGCCGAGGGGCCCCGTGCCCCGTTCGTCCTGAGCTCTTGCCCTTAACTATGTCCATGAGCCGAAGACCTACAAGCTTGCCCTATTTCTCGACGTTCACCGGCGCCGCGCACGCTTGCCCCGTGCCATCAGCGACGCCGGTGTACGTGCAGACGACCTGCCAGTGAAAGCGCTTCAAAGTCGCATCTGTAAGCGAGCTTGCGTCTGAAACAGTCAGTCTGATAACCGTATTGGCGTGGACCGGGTTCGGCTCGCCGAGCGGCTCCGTCCTATGGCAGGCGGAGTTAGTGTGCTGCCAGCTCATCTCGAACCCGCCGGACCCTTCGAGAGTGTCGTTGAACGGCCGGCCAGCCTGTGGGCCGCAGTCACGCCCCTCCCAGACCGCTGTCAGGACATCACCATCGGGGTCGCTGACGACTACCGAGTAGGTCGTGATCGAGTCGTTCCGCCTCAGTACAGCTTCGATCGGGCTTACGACGGGCGGCCTGTTTGGTCTGACATCAACCCGCGGAGGCTCCTTTTTCGGCGGTTCCGGCGGTGCGGCCAAGCATCGGAACGGCTCGCCCCGCACGGTGATGTCATACTTGGCAAGGTCCCTACCCTCAACCGCACCAGGAAACTGGCCTCGCCTCTGCCAGAAAGTCGGTACGGTCAGCGAGGCCGTATAGGAGATTGCTGCCTGGCCCACAGCGTTGCACCTGAATGTGGCTTCATAGGTTTTTGTGCCATCGAACGCTTCCGAGGAGGGGACACCAAGCCTTATCTGCGGTGAAAGTACTGGCGTCAACGCTTCGAAACGGCCGGTAAGCTGCGGCACGCCGTCGAGCTTTATGAGCTCCGTTTCATCCAGTCCCAGCAGGTCATCGAAGATGCCAGGCTTGGCGACCGTACGATATGCGCGTTGAACTAGGGCGACCTCAACATCCTGCAAAAAGTCTTGGTTGACAAACCGGTCAATCTGACTGAAGACAGCGACCCTGAAGAACGCTTTGTGCGCTACTACATAGTCGCTGAAGTGGTCGGTCTTCGTAGTGACTGTCAACGACTCGGACTCCGCGTCGAAAACGACCTGAAGGTCGAGGGCAGCTGAGACGTCCTCGCCGGTGATGATCACCACCGATGGCAAAAACGCTTCCTTGCTTGGTACGGTCACCGTGAGCGTCACCGGCTGCGGGAACTTCGCGCCGTCGGGCTCCAGCCTGTAGGCGGCAAGCACCGGGCCGTCCGGGAAGGTAACTGGCAGCGATTCGGGGTCGATGGCAGCGACTCTTATGTCCTCGACGCGCAGCCCCGCAGGCAGCGACCCCACCGGCACATCCACCCGGGCTGCGCCGTCGGCCGACTTAACGCTGCCGAGCAGTGGCACGGGCGTCGGAGTCGCGTCGGCCGCGGCTCCGCCTTTGGTAACCGTTGCACTGCTCGTGGTTGCCGTGGCTCCTTCTGACGCCGGCCCAGAATTACCGCCACAGGCTGCAGCAAGGCATAATGCCGCCGCCGCGAAAATCACCCCGGCCTTGGGCATCGTCTTCCTCAAAGACCGCATCACTTATCCACTTCCACACCGGCATCGCAATCTGCCCCAGTGCCGGTCGTCACGCCGACGTACGTACACGTGACGCTCCAGTGGCGTTTCCAGTTCGATTCCCCGGGCTTGGGCGAAGGGTTCAGGCTGCGGTCGGTAATGGTGACCTTGACCACCGTAAGTGTGTGTTCGGGATGAGGCTCATTGGACCCAGGGGCTGCGGGTGGGATGGCCATGCTGTGGCAGTCACGGTTTACGTGGATCCAAGCCATCTTGGCCTCACCTGAACCCTGGAGCGTGTTCACGTCGGGCTGTGCCGCGCCGCAAGGCAACGGGTCCCAGACCACATCGAGGATGTCACCATCCGGGTCAAAGGCCTTCACCGAGTAATCGGTAATGTGTGCGCTGTTAAGCACGCCTCTGTTCCGCGCGTTCATTCGGCTCACAACAGGGGCGTAGTTTGGCGGGGCATCGTTTTGCCTGACATCAGCCTTTGGAGGTTCCTTCGCTGGAGGCAGGGCCGCTCTGCACTGGAAAGGCGCGCCGACAATGGTGATGGTGTACGGGACGAGTTCCTCGCCACGCACCGTGGTTTCGGTGAACCTGAACCCGCGGAAGCCGGTCCTCTCCCAGGTGGTCGGCACGGACAGCCGCGCCTCATAAGCGATTGACGCAATACCCGTATCCCTGCACGTGAACGTCACCTCATATCGGACCGCTGACTTATTCATCTCTTCGGCAGGTGTGGGCCGCACTTGAGTCAACGGCGTCAGGTTAAACGTCTTTGCTACAAACGTGCCCTCAAGCCTTGGCACACCGTTCAGCTTAATCAGCGCGGTTTCGTCTAATCCCGCCAACACGTCTGTGACACGGGTTTTGGCGACCATGCGATATGCATTTTGCTCAATGGCTATGACGACTGCCTGATGGAAGGTTTCACTAACGAGCCGGTCAGGCTGATTAACCATCACCAGCTGGAAGAATGCTTTTTCCACCACCGCAGCATGACTGAAATGGTCGATCTGCGCGCTGACGATCATCGACGCCGTCGCCGCATCGAATGTCACGTCCACCCCAAGCGCAGCAGAGACCTCTTCGCCTGAGATCATGACCACTCCAGGCAGGGAGGCCCCCTTGCTGGGCACGGTCACAGAGAACGTTACCGGCTGCGGGAACTTCGCGCCGTCCGGCTCCAGCCTGTAGGCGGCGAGGACGGGACCGTCCGGGAAGGTTATTGGCAACGATTCGGGGTCAATGTCGGCGACCCTTATGTCCTCGACGCGCATCCCGGCCGGCAGCGACCCTACAGGTACATCAACCCTGGCCGCGCCGTCTGCAGACTTCACACTGCCAAGCAGGGGCACGGGCGTCGGAGTCGCGCTGGTGCCTGACACGTTCAGAGATGAGCCTGCCGTAGGCGAGGCGACCGGCGCCGTGGACTGCGCGGCCGGGCCCGAATCGCCGCCACAGGCGGCGATGGCTAGCGCTGCTAGGGCAGCCGAGAGCCAAGGGCGTCTGGTCATCCGTCTGCCTCCTCTACGGGACTATTACTTCGGCGCTGGCACCGGCGCTGAACACGCCGGGCCAGTGCCAGTCGCAACGCCTGTGTACGTACACACGACCTGCCAGTGGAACTTTTTCAGATGTGCATCTGTAAGCGAGCTCGCGTCTGAGATGGTCACCTTGATCACTGTGTTGGCATGGACAGGGTGAGGCTCGGGAGTCCTAAAGGTGTCCCTGTGGCAGTTGGTAGCAGTGTGCTGCCAGCCCATCTCGAACTCGCCTTGGGCCTCCAGCGTTTCATTCCACGGTGTACCAGCCTGAGGACCGCAGTCCCGGCCCTCCCATACCGCCGTCAAGATGTCGCCATCTGGGTCGTTCACCAATACCGTGTATCTCGTGATGCTATCGGACCCTAGCACTGCTTGAATGGGGCTGACGACGGGTGGGCTGTTGTCCGTTACAGGCGTTGGCGATGGCGTGGGAGTCTGGGGCTGAGCGCCCGTCGTAGCCGTCCCAACTAATTCCACGCACGTCTCACCTGGCTGCAATTTCCTCTCCCACCACTGCGAGTTCATCATCCTCAGCGATGACCTCAGCGAACCCGCGAGCGACGTATTCGCGTTGTCGAATACCGTGCCCAGGCTAACGTTCCCGCCGCCAGACATTTCGACCTGCTCATTGAAGGATGTCACTAAGGCTGTCGTGAACGCACCGCCCGTCGCACCGGTAGGGTCGAACCGCATGAAATACATGGCCTCGTTATTCGCGTCCGTGGCAGACATGATGAACGCCTTGCGGCCCGTGAGCGGTTCCAGTCTTGCGCGGAAGGCTGTGAGGGCCTTGGCAGAAAAGCAGGTGTCAATGATGATCGTGATGTGGCAAGCCCTGCAATTGCCAAAGTCAAAGTCAGACGCTGCCAGGCCGTCCCACTCAACTGGCGTGCCATCCTTGTATTTGCGAGGTGTATCGATTATTGCCATTCCGTTGTTCGCCGCGTGGGCCGTGATGTAAATGAAAACGTGGTCGCACCGGGTGGCCTGCGCCTTGATCCGCTGCCACTTCGCCTTTATCTCGTCCAACGGACGTTCGGCGCCAGGCTTCGCCTCGGACACCAGGGCGGCCGGTATGCCGCCGCGACCAAACATCTCCTTGATCCGTTCCATGTCCCGGTTCATCGCGCTATCGTCCGCGCCCTGGATCAGCAGGGCATAGGTTGTTGATGTTGTACAACCGGGTACATGGTCTGCCAGAGGCGCAGCCAAGCCAGGCAGCCGGGCACTGACGGAGCTGGTATCGCTGTCCCGCGCAGACGGTAGAGCGTTCGGGGAGACACCCTCCGTTTCGGCCACAGGTTTATCATGGTCGCCACGTACTACGCGGCCATGGAGAATTGCCTCTGCCTCCTCGCGCGTCCCGTCGAACATGTGCTCGCCATCAACTACAACGAACCTCCCTGGAGCAAATGCTGAAGCGATAATGGCATCATCATCGCCGGACACCCGGGCCGCGGCCTGCGTATCCGGCAACAGGAGGGCGTCAGGGGAGCCCAGGTTCAACCCGGCAGACGCGTAGTAGCTCAGGCCGTTGACCGCAGGCCAGGACGAAGCGTCGCGGACCGTTATCCCGCCGCTTTCTGCATCCACG
>Ga0187892_10008269_pt1 | contig 14321 bp, 11 predicted proteins | sample MA1701073metaG_FD_139345 | JGI IMG/M metagenome (GOLD analysis project Ga0187892, IMG submission 139345) | Bio-ooze microbial communities from a basaltic lava cave in the Kipuka Kanohina Cave System on the Island of Hawaii, USA - MA170107-3 metaG ... | reverse complement strand
TCGGTGCTTGATGCCTTTGCGGGCATTCCTTACACGGCGGTGTGTTCGGGGCCATGTCCGGCCGATGCGCATTGTCCGTAGGTTGCGAACGAGCCGGTATCATCGCTCCTTATTTTTTTCCCGGGCAGTTCTTGAATCTTCGCGTACGGATTCCTTATGAGCCTACGCCCGTTGGTCACTCTCGTTACCGATCGAATCGAAAGCACGGTTAGAGCCTACTTGCCTCGCGTGCTGTCGGCATCCCCGGAGGCCGCCAGGCTTCGTAAGGTCGGTGCTTGCATTCTGTTTGGAATCTCGCTTCTGATCCTCGGTTATCAATTGTTCATCGGCGGCAATCCGATCGATCAGGTTCCGGATAGGGCCGATCTGCGCGTGCCATGGGCATGTCACTCATGCGGCAAGGTGCTGGAGCTTACGCCGCGCGAGCGGGTCAAGCTCGAGCAAAAGGCGTCGGACTTTGCGATCGGCGGGAAGCCCGCGACCGACGATGAGGCTGGGGAGGAAGGACGAACTTCCTTCCGCGAACTCATCCTTCCATGCCTTGACTGCGGGAAGATGGAGCTCCGTCGAGCGCCGACCTGTCCAAAATGCAAAAAGGCCTTTGCATCGGTCTTGAAGGATCAAGTCCAGAAGTGCCCCGGATGCGGCTGGGATTCGGCGGCCCCGCCCACGTCGACAACCCAGCCTCAACCGTCCAGGAGACGCCCATAAGAGTCGTCTGAATCGGGGACGGCGTCAGGAATCGACCTCTTCGCGCTACCGGCGACCGACGCAACCGCCCGTCCCGCGGTGACGATCACGAAGGCGCCGAAGATGTGCATGAGGGGGTGAACCGGTACGGCGTAGCGGGGCACGCACCCGACCAGGAAGGCTGATCCCCAAACCTGTGCGAAGACAACGACCGCCAACAAAAGCCATGCGAACCGCTCGCGGGATGCCATCGATCCCAGAATCCCCAAGATACACAAGGTCATGTAGGCCTCGTACGGTGAGATTCCCAGAGCCGGAATCGCCGGAGTGGCCTCCAGACGCCTGTGGAGCCAGGCGACTGCGGCTGTCCAAGGTCCTGTGGTGCTCGTGGGATCGGCACGAAGCGGCAAGTAGCGCCTGTACGGGTCAAGGTAACGGCTCATCATCGGTTCATAGGTCGCGGAGTCGAACACATCGGCGTTCCTGGCTCGGACCCAATGTTTGGCGCCGATCTGCAATCCCGCGGGCCCGCCGGGAACGTAACGGTACGACGAGTCAGGAACCAATAGGGTCCAGGCGACATGGGCCGCCGTCTTGCGGGCCACGGGCCAGGCGTGCTCGCGCAAGAGGTCAAGGTCGGCCTGCCACAGTTTCGCACAAGCCTGGGCATGAGTAAGGCCGTGGGCGGTCTGGTAGGCCGCGATCACAGCCGGTCCGTCGCGGTAGTCCTGCTGCGGCCGGAGCAAGCCCAGGTCTTTGGCCTGATCAACGACGGCGCGAATATCCGCCATCGCGGCACTGGTCGTTGAGTCCAAATGGTCGATGGTCACGAGGCGCCGGTAGAGGGCTGGGCCGGCAAAGCTGCCCGCCGTCGGGGATCGCCGGCTGACGAAGGCCATCCACGGACCCACCAAGACCATTGCTGGGAGAATGGCCGCCGCCGTGCTGACCAAGAAGGAGACGCGTCGTTTGCGGCGGGAATGCCGATGGGCAAATCCGCCAAGCCCCCGCTTGAAATAGGTGGCGCTGCGGAACAGGCCGGCGGTGCTGGACGGGGCGGCCCACGTCCGATGGGCGGCAGCGGCGATGCAAACCGCCAGCAGGGTCAGGCCCATGGGCCGTTGGAGATAGCTCATGCCGACGATTAAGGATGCCAAGACCAGGCAGCGCAGTCTTCCATAGCGGTGGTACTTGATGAGAAGAAGGACCGAAGCCGTCAGGGCGAACGTATAGGTGACTTCACTCATGATGACGCAGGCAAAGCCAAGTAGGTGCAGGCTGCCGGCGCAGAACAATCCGGAAAGCAGAGCGACGTTGCGCCGATTGGTGATATGCCATGCAATCAGTGCGGTGAGGACCGCCGTGCCGATGACCATGGCATACTGCAACGTCAGGATTGCCGTCGGACTGGCGGCTCCGAAGAGGTAGAAGATGGCCGCGAGGAGCAGCGGATAGCCCGGCGTTCGAAGAAGGAACAGATCGTCGCCGAAGTCAAATCGCTCGGCGATATCCGCCCCGAGCCGGACATAGCCCCCGGACTCCGGCGCCGCCCACAACTGCGTAGCGCTCATCGCCAGCGCGCTAATGAGTAGGGCCGTCAGGGCCACTAGCCACAAGACCGGCGCCACGCGCGGGGGGCCTTCGGCGGCCGGCGGCGTCGGCCCATTCAGATCGGTTGTGGCCATGGATTAATTATCGGCACCGGTCGGGCGAGAGTGCTGCTTTGCGAGGCAATTACAGGATAAACCGGCTCACGTCGGCGTCTTGGCTGATGTCGGAGAGGCGGCGATCCACATAGGCCCGGTCGATGCGAATCGTCTGCCCGGCGAGCTGGGGGGCGTCGAAGCTGATTTCCTCCATGAGGGTCTCGACGACGGTCAGGAGGCGGCGGGCGCCGATGTTCTCGGTCGTTTGGTTGACGCGATAGGCGATGTCAGCCAGGGCGGTGATTGCGTCATCCGTAAATTCGATCGTCACATTTTCGACGGCCATCAGAGCGGTCTGCTGCCGGGTCAGGGCGTTTTGAGGCTCCGTGAGGATTCGTAGAAAATCGTCGCGGCTGAGGTCGTCGAGCTCGACCCGGATGGGCAGGCGGCCTTGCAGCTCAGGCATCAAGTCGCTGGGCTTGCTGCCGTGAAAAGCGCCTGCCGCGATGAACAGGATGTGGTCGGTACGGACGGGACCGTAGCGGGTGGTGACCGAGCAGCCTTCGATGATCGGCAGCAAGTCGCGCTGGACGCCCTGACGCGAGATGTCCGGACCGTAGGATTGTTTCGGGCCGGCCAGCTTGTCGATCTCGTCCAGGAAGATGATGCCGGTGTTTTCGGCACGCCGGATGGCCAAGTCAGCCACTTTCTCGCGGTCGATGAGTTTGTCGCACTGCTGATCAAACAAAATCTTACGGGCCTCGTGGATGGGGAGGGAGCGATGCTTGGGCTGGGGTGGCACCAATCGTTCCAGGAAGCTCTGCATGTCAGGGTCGACCTGATCCATTCCGAGGGTGGTCATGATTCCGATGGGGGGATTTTTGACTTCGACGGTCAGTTCCACGGTGCGTCCTTCAAGCTCACCGGAGCGAAGTTGGGCGCGGAGCTTATCCCGGCTGCGCTTTTGGCGCTGTCGGGCGTCGTCGGAAGCGTCTGCAGCCTCGCGGTCTTGCTCCGTAGGCGGAATGAGGATGTCGAGCAATCGCTCTTCGGTGAGCCGCGCGGCCTCCTCTCGTACAACTTCGGTCTGTTCGTCGCGGACGATGCGGACGGCGAGATCGAGGAGGTCGCGGATCATGCTTTCGACGTCGCGGCCGTGATAGCCCACTTCGGTGTACTTGGTGGCCTCGACCTTGATGAAAGGGGCGTTGACCAGTGCGGCCAGGCGGCGGGCGATCTCCGTTTTTCCGACGCCGGTCGGGCCGATCAAGATCATATTGGCCGGGCCGACGTCATCCCGAAGTGGAAGGGGAAGCTGTTGTCGGCGCCATCGATTGCGAATCGCGACGGCGGCGGCGCGTTTGGCGGCCTTTTGCCCGATGATGTATCGGTCCAGGGCTTCGACGATTTGTCGTGGTTCGAGGTCGTGCATTTACGAATGCCGAAATACGGTCCCTCAATCGGCATGGAACGTTACCCAAGCGTCTCTACCGTGATTTCCCGATTGGTGTAGACGCAGATGTCGGCAGCGATCTCCATGGCGTGCCGGACGATCCGGTCCGGCGGCAGTTCAGTGTGGGCGATCATCGCTCGGGCAGCGGCGACGGCGAACATGCCGCCGGAGCCGACTCCCACAATCCCGTCGCCGGGCTCAATGACATCGCCCGACCCGCTGAGGACCAGCGAAGCGTCGACGGAAACCGCCACCAGCAGCGACTGCAACCGGTGCAGGGCGCGATCGGTGCGCCACTCCTTGGCCAATTCGACAGCGGCCCGACGGATGTTCCCGTGATGCTCCTCAAGCTGGCGCTCGAAGCGTTCCAAAAGGGCGAAGGAATCGGCCGTTGACCCCGCAAAACCGCAAAGGACCATGCCGTCGGCGAGGGCGCGGATTTTGCGAGCGTCGTGCTTCACTACGGTGGGACCCATAGAAACCTGGCCGTCGCCGCCGATAGCAACGCGTGTGCCGCGGCGGACGGATAGAATCGTCGTCGAACGGATGATGGGGCGTCGAACGCTGCGTGTCATGTCCTGCATCCAACCGGCTACGGAAAGGTACAAGATCGTGCCGGCGTCGGCAATGCAGCCCGACCTGGGGGCCGGGCCGGTTGGTGGATCGAGTGATGCTGAAGTGGATTCTGTTAGGCGGGGCGGCGCTGGCTGCGTCGTGCAATGAACGGAGTGGGGCTCCGCCGCAGCGCACATCCGACAATGGGCCGGCGCCGGCTGTTTCTGAGACGGCGGCGAACGTTGGCGAGAGCGCTGCGACCCGGGCGGAGCTTCCCGCGCTTCCTGAGGACGATTCAAATCGATGGCTGCGCGTCACCGCGGTGAAGAAAGGGGCCGACGGAGGCTGGGCCAGCGGATCGTTTGATGCGACGCGGAACAAACTGGACATCCACACGCGGGACGTAGAGCGATTCGCCGTTGAACTTGGTCTCGTCAAGGTGGATTGGCGCCGGGTGGTTATCCTCTCCATCGACGGGAAGAACAGCGAACTTCGCAGGCGAGACCAATCCCTGCTGCACTTCGCCCTCGACGACCACGGCCAGTGGATTGTCGCTGAGCCGTAGTCGCTCGCTGGGTGCGCCTACCGAGTGCCTGGAAGGAACTCTTCGGCACGGGCGATTTGGGCCTCGATTTCGTCGCGCTGCCGTTTGCTGAACCGGCGGATGATCTCCCATCCGGGCCGGGAATCGTCGAGGTGCACCGCATGTCGTAGGTTGGCGACTGCCTCGCGGACCAGGTCCTCGACTTGGGCAGCCTCCCCAGCAGCGAACTGCATCTCAGCCAATTGAACGTACCCTGTCGGATCATTCGGATAGAGTTGCGTCGCGGCGCGTCCGGCTTCGACGGCAGCGAGATAGTCCTCAACGCGCCCGGACGCGGATGCCCGCATCCGGTATAGGCGCATCATGGCCCGCCGATGCCTCACGGCGTGCGGATCGCGCCGGACGGCTTCGTCCAAGGATTTGATGGCCAAAGCGAACGCCTCCTCGCGGCGCAGTGGGTCCGACGAGAGGGCCAGCAACCAATCCGTTCGTGCGGTCAGAGGTGAAGGGTCAAGCGGATCGATCGCCGCGGCTCGTTGAAAATGTCGATCTGTGGGCTGGGCCGCGACCGGATCGGCCGTCATGTGCTGTCCGGTCTGCCGTGCGAGCCTGAGGTGACGGGCGGCGGCGGCGACCGGCCAAAGACCGATTGCAACAGCCGCGAGGGTGACCAATCCCGACAGTAAGACCGGAAGCCACCGGTGTTTGGCCCCTGCATGACCGCGGATCGGCTCAGCATCCGACCGTTCGGTCAGACATACGGCCAACAAGGCGAAGAACGTCATCGCGGATCCTGGAACGAATAGCGCGAAATTGATCAGCTCGTGCAACAAAAGGGTAAACAGACCGATCGCGATGCCCGTTGAGAGCGTACGCCGAGCGGCCCCATCCGTAACAAACCCCGCCACGTGAAGAAGGAACAAGAACCCGACCAGCCATGGCACGGCCGTCATCACACTCGAGACATACAGAAAGTTTGGATCCGTGGTTCCTAGTAAAGGAAGGCGCACCAGGGTGACCGCTACCGCCAAGAAGATGGTCCAAATCAAGGCGGCGCTCCCGAATGAGTCGGGCGGCCGCGTCAGCCTTGCCGGTGTCGTCTCGGGTTCAGTGACGCTCTTGCGGCGCGTGACGGCCAGCGATTCCCCGATCGACATGACCGCTAGGCCCACCAGGCCGACCATGCCCCAATCGGCTGCCGCCTGGACAAGGAGGTTATGCGGGTTGGCGATCTCCTCGGAGGCCTCGATTGACTTGTATCGGAGGTAATGCCGGCCGAAATTCTCTCGCCCCACGCCGGTCAGCCAATGGTCGGCGATCAGGTCTGCGGAGGCCGTCCAATACTGCCAGCGGAAGTTGAGCGATGCCCCCGGCAGCGACCCGTGATACAGGCCGTGACCGACGACCGCCGCGAGGCCGAGCAGGGCGCATAGCCATCCCAGCGCAACGGCTCCTCGCCGATGGCGACCGATCCAGCCCGCAAAGAGCCAAAGCACGCCCCAGAGACAGAGCCCCGCTAGTGTGGCGAGAGCCGCGCCGCGGCTCTTCGTGAAAAAGACGGCGCTGAAGATTGCCACTGTCAGCGCGCCCCCGCCGGCGACGACCAGCCCGGCGCGGGTGTTTGCCGCCCGTTTCCAGGCGGCGATTGTGAGTCCCAGGGCCGCAAAACCGCAAAGAACCAGATAGGACCCGGTGACGTTGCTGTGCGGAAGGAAGCCCGACGCCTCGCGGGCCAGCATGCGCCGTTCGAACAGCTCCACGGTGGGTGATTCCAGATCGACGCCTTGCTTCGCCCAGAACTCTGCTTTGGTCGCGTGATAATGGGCCAACGTGTCGTCCGTGGTGACAAATGCCTGATCGTAGCACTGCACGGCCTGAGCGCAGGCCGAGCCCAGAACCGCCGCCAGCAGCAGACGCCGATGCCAAGGACGGTGCATCAACTGAACTAACACAATCGCCAGAATCGGATGGCACAGCCAGTCGATCGCGGCGTTGATCGCCAGCCGCTTGTTGCCGGCCGCGAAACAGGAGATCGCGGCCGCCACTGCGATCAGACCCAGTCCCCATTCCAAACCCGTCGGGCGATACCGTCGAGGAGCACCGATCGCCCGGGCCAGCAGCCAACCGCACGCGGTTGCCAGGATGAGGACATCAAAGAGCAAGGTCGCCACCGGCGAGGGGTCCGCGACTTCAGCCAGGGCCGGAGCGGTCGTCGTACCGCCGGAGTCGTACGACTCAGCAACCAGCGGCCGGATTGCCGCCAGGACGATGAGAACGAAGAGACATGACGTTTCTATCGCGCGTTGCATTGTCACGCCTCGCAGTGTACTGCGGGATTTCCAATACGATGAACGGCCGGCAGTCTGTCAATCTTCGGCGAGCCCGGCTTGATTCATCATCCACCCTTTGGCGACCGGGCCGCGCGGAGTACAGTGAGGCTTGCAGATGGGTTCGTTTGGTATCTTTTTTTCATCGCGGTTCCTCGGTAGGGGTCTGATCGGGGCGTTGCGCGGGCACGGAAGGGCGAAGAGCGAATGCATGCGGGGCACCATTACCTAACATATGCCGAATAACTCCGGAAGTCAAGGGGAGTCGCGGCCTCGCCGTGACCGCCGAAAAGTACGATCCGATCCGCAAAGCCAAATTGGCATCCGTACCTCGGGACGCGACTGGGGTACGCTGCTGGTCGCGTCGGTCATGAGCCTGGCGCCCTGGGGGCTTCCCACTGGTCCCGACTTTGGTATGATTTGTCCGACGAACCGATCGGCGGGTCCGTGAATAATCCTCAATAGTCTCGAAAGGAGTAGACCATGAAAGTGCGTAATGTATTGGTAGGGACGGTGTTCTGCGCAGCCACCGCGTTTTGGAACAGCAGCGCGTACTCACAGGCCAAGGACGAGAAGAAGCCCGCGCCCGCTCAGCCTCCTGCTACTAAGCCCGCTGAAAAGCCCGCCGCAGCGCCCGCCGGCGGCATGGACCCAGGCATGGACGCGATGATGAAGGCCGGGCAGCCCGGCGAGTTCCATGCCAAGCTCAAGGCCATGGAGGGCAATTGGGACACCACCGTGAAGTCCTACATGAGTCCGGGTACGCCGACGGAGTCCAAAGGCGTGAGCACGCGGAAATGGATCATGGACGGCCGCTTCTTGCAGGAAGACAACACTGGGGACTTCATGGGCATGCCGTTCAAGGGCATGGGCATCACCGGTTATGACAACATCCAGAAGAAGTATGTTTCGACGTGGATCGACAACATGGGCACGAGCATCATGAACTCCACGGGCACCGTGGACGCCACGGGCAAGACCTTCACCTACGAATGCGAATCGCCCGACCCCATGACCGGGAAGATGACCAAGACGAAGATGGTCACCAAGATCATTGACGACAAGAAGCACACCTTCGAGATGTCCGGTCCAGGCCCGGACGGCAAGGAAATGAAGATGTTGGAGATTACCTACACGAAGAAGTAGTCGTGAGCGGCGCCCTCAACGAACGCTCCTTTCCACGGGTTCCGGTCGGGCGAAGCGCCGTTCCCCCACCCGTGGCTACATCCCATCGCCCCTTCGGGGCGCAAGCCTGCCGGGCGGCGCGTGTAGTGACGAAAGGTTCGGCTACACGAGGCTACCGGACGACGACCTTGGGTCCAGGGCATCGCGAAGGCGATCGCCCAGGAGATTCAGCGCCAAAAGCGTCAACATGAGCAGGCCGCAGGGGAACACGATCAGCCACCAGTAGCCCACGAACAGGTTGACCGCCTCCACCCCCTCGGCGGCCAGCTTGCCCAGCGACGGGGTCGGCGGCTGAATCCCGATTCCCAGGAAACTGAGAAAGGCCTCCTGCAGAATCGCCTGCGGAATCACCAGAGTTGCATAGACCACCACCGGACCAATCACATTGGGCAAAATGTGTCGGGCCAGGATTCGGACCGGTCCGGCCCCGGCGGCCTTGGCGGCCTCGACAAACAATTGATTGCGAAGCGACAACACCTGTCCGCGAATCACCCGGGCCATGGTCAGCCAACTCACGCTTCCGATGGCCAGAACCACAACGATCACCTCGGCATACTGCGTGCGCCCGGCGCAGAGCAACGTCAGCGGGCGGGTCAGGGCGATCTTCATCAGGATCACCATGAGGATGTAGGGCAGTCCGTACAGGACATCGACAATCCGCATGAGGGCCGAATCGATGCGGCCTCCGGCGTACGCAGCGACGGCGCCCCAGGTTGTCCCGATGCATACCGCCATCAAGGCGGCGGCAAGACCGATGAGCGAGCTCACCAGGAATCCGGGTAGGACGCGAAAGAGCAGGCTTCGGCCCAAATCGTCGTGGCCCATCCACGACGACGCACGGTGCACCGTTCGCGCGAACCCGCCCATGCCCTCTTCCGTTTTCAGCGCCGCGGAATACCTGGAGAACGCAACGACGGGCGCCGGGGAGGGAGGATGCCGAATGGCTCGATCCAGCGTTTGAACGTTGTGCCAGACCATAGTGAGAGGCAAGGTGGCCAGGCTGGTCACGACACCAAAGGCAATCAACATACCGCTGACTAAGGCAAGCCGGCGCAGGCGCCTTCGCGCTGCGCGAGGGCCGGCGCTAATGCCTTTCCGCACCATAATCTTTGAATCCCTCCGCGGCGTGGCCGGCCACCGCTTGAGAGCAGTGGCACACATCAACTCTAAACCCCAGGCGGTGTGTGAGAAGCCGAAACCCATCCCAGATTGGGTGGCACGGGAAGCTCGTCTGCCCGTGGATTCCGGGTCTTCGGCAACCGGCACTGGCAGCAAGCTGCCAGTGGCACCCGCTTCTCACACTCTCTCTTAGGTGCGCCGGAGCACTAGCTGCTTGACGAACAGTGGGCGCCGCGGTCATACGGCTCGTCCGATTCGCGGATCGATCCACGCGTAGAGTGTGTCGATCAACGTGTTCAATACGACGAGAAACGTGGAAAAAACCAGTACGGTGCTCATAATGAGGCCGGCGTCGAGGTTGAGCGCTGCGTTCACGAAGTGCTGGCCAAGGCCCGGAACGCCGAACACCTTCTCGACGACGAACGAACCGGTCATGGCCTGGGCGGTCGCGGGGCCGAGGTAGCTGAGCACCGGAAGAAACGCCGGCTTGAGAGCGTGCTTCCAGACAATGGTTCGGCGGGATGCGCCCTTGGCCACGGCGGTGCGGATATAATCGGCGCTCAACGTCTCAATCATCGACGCTCGCGTCAGGCGCATGATGTACGCCGTGAATGGCAGCGAGAGAGTCAGGGCGGGCAGCGGAAGGTGAGCAAGCGTTCCCCAGCCGCCGATCGGCGCCAGATGAAGCTGAACGGCGGCCACGATCAGCAGCAGCGTTCCCGTCACGAAGGTCGGCAGGGATACGACCATGAGCACGAATCCCAAGCCGAGGTTGTCGAGCCACCCATTGCGTTTCACCGCGCTCCAGACGCCGAGTGGGACGCCGACCATCACGGCGATCAGGATCGCCAGCAGTCCGATCAGCATCGACACGGGCAGCGCGGAAGCCAGGATTTGATTGCACGTCCAATCGCTGTAGGTAAACGTCGGGCCGAAATCCAAGCGGATGGCGCCGGTCAAAAACTCCTGGAAATACAGCCAGTTGTCATCCATGTGATAGCGAGCGCGCAAGGCCTGCTCCACTTCCGGAGCCATGTTCCGCTCACCCTGCTGGAAGGGGTTGCCGGGGAGGAGAATCACCATTACGAAGGTCAGCGTGTAAATGCAGGCGATCGTAACCGCGCCGAGGATGACTCTGCGAACCAGGAGGCCGATCATCGCTCGATACGGACGTAGCGAAACGGAAACCACAACCGCGCGTTGGGGTACAAGCCCTTCACGTACGGCTTGATCGCGATCGGCTCGGCGTAATGCAGGATCGGCAGGATGGGCACATCATTGAGGATGATCGCCTCCGCCCGCCGCAGCAGGGCGAAGCGGTCGGCGGGGTCGGTGGCGGCCGCCGCCTCTGCCAGCAGCGCATCATACTCAGGATTGGCGTAGCCGCTGTCGTTGTTGCCGTTGCCGGAGGCCAGGCAGTCCAGAAAGGTCGTGGGATCGCTGTAGTCGCCGTACCAGTTCCCACGAGCGATGAGGAATCGATGATCGGCCTTGTCCTCGGCGAAGGTCTTGGTTTCTTTGCTTCGCAGCTCCACGCGGACACCCAGCGTCTCCTCCCACATTCGCGCTAACACCTGGCACACACGTTCATCGGTCTGGGTGTGGAGGATTCCCACGGTCGGGAAGTCTTTCCCGCTGGGATAGCCGGCCTCGGCCAGCATGGATCGCGCCGCGTCGGTGTCATTCGCAAGCCCAGTCGGAGGGTCGTAACCCGGTATCGCATCTGGCGGAACGAATGAATAGGCCGCGCGATCCCCTCGGCCGAGAACGAGGTTCACGATCCGATCCTTGTCCACCACGAGGCTGAAGGCCCGCCGGACCGCCCGCTCCGTAAACGGATTCGGGCGACCGCCTACCACGGGCATCGTGCAATTGAAATTCAGAAAGTAGGTCGCCAGCACGACACAGATATGAAAATCCGGCCGCTCTCCCGTGCGCGAGAGGCGGGCCAGCTCGTGGTCATAGGGCACGTTCATTGCCGGTAAAAAATCCACATCGCCCGCTTCGTAGGCCATCAACGCGGCGCTGATGTTGTCATAGACGACCATGTCGATCGTGCGACACGCGATCGTGTCAGCCTCTCGAAAGAACGGATTGACCTCCAACCGCGCCCGGCGCTTGAACTTCCAGTCAGCCAAGCGATACGCACCGTTGGTGATCAACCCCGGATACCCGTTGCGATGGTAGTCCGGCTTGGTCCACTGCGTGTCATAGACCACCAAGGCTCTGGAGTTAGTCGGCAGGTTGCCGTACCGCTCTCGAAGCAGCTCGATGGACTGGTGGCAGGGCAGAAAGGCAGGAAAGGCCGTCAGATCGAGGAAGTACGGGCATGGGTTGTTCAGCCGAATGACCAGCACGCGATCGTTGATCGCATCTATTCCCACGTCTCCGAATCGGCTGTCGAGCATTGCGGCATGCTGATCGAGTTCGTCCGGACTCATCGACGTGGAGACGGCCTGACGCCGAAACGTCACATAGTCCTCGGCGCCTGCAATATGATCGGTAAACAGGAATGCGTAATCGGCGGCCGTGCCCGGCTCCATCGCCCGGCGCCAACCGCGCACAAAGTCCTCCGCGGTAACGGAGTCTCCGTTCGACCAACGAGCATCTTCGCGAATAGCAAAGGTGTAGGTCAGCCCATCCGCCGACACGTGCGGTGGAAACTCCGCGGCCCCGCCGATCGGTTCCGTCGTCCGCGGATGCCAAACGGTCAGGCCCTCCCAAATGTTCAAGGCGACGCGGAAATCCTGCGTCCAACTCATGCGCACCGGATCGAGCGTATGGATCTCCGACGGATTGACGTAGCGGAAGTCAGCTCGCGGTTCACCCTCGCCGACCCCATAGAGAGTCAAAACGGCAATCAGAAGGGTCGGGCAGATGACAAAAAGACTGCGGATCATGCCGGTCCGATCAACGCTCTCGGCCCGCTACCGGAAGGTCGGCGTTACGGCGCGCCTAGCGGAACGTCCCACGGAGCGGCATTTAGCGCCCCCGGCTCCTTGCTCTGCGGATCGCCGACCCATTTGTAGGCTTCCTTGAGGACCTCAGCCTTTTGGGCGATCCCGCCCCTCGCCAGTTGTTCCCGAATCTTTCCACCTTTGCCCGCGCCTGCAAGCGTCGTCAGGACTTCTTCGACGGCATCCAAGGAAAGCTCCAAGCTCACGATCTCGTTGTGGTTGGCATTGGGTTGAAGGTTAGGGGCGTTGTAGCGTTCCGCGTCGGCGCGTAGGAACGTCGCAAGGCGTTGCACGAGTTGGTTTTTCTGCTCAGCGGTCAAGCTGTTCATTACGGCGGGCGTTCGGAAGAACTCATAGGCCCAGAACTCCGCGCCGTCTGAAGCGGTCATCGGCCGCCGGCGTGCGCTCAGCCTGGCGTCGAAAATCGCTTGATACGCCGGCAGTACGGTCGAAGCTTTCGTGGGGTACGCCAAGCCCTCATAAATGCGTGAGAGAACGACTGAGCTGGACTCCACGACGCCGGCCGCTTGCAAAGCCCCCATGACCTCGGCGAACTTCCCGGCATCGTTGGCGATTGCATCTCGAAGCTTTTGACCCGCCAGACTCTTGGCAGAAAGAAAACGAACCGTTTCGATCGTCGATTTCAGCCCCGAAATCAGGGCGGGGAGGACTTCAGGCTCTTCCATGGCAGATATGGCCGCGACTAGGGCCCAACCAACAGTGGGTTGCAGGTCCCGCTTGGAAAGCCAATCCGCGGCGACCTGTGCGGTCTGCGCGGCCAACTGCGCGCGAAACGCCTGTGAGTTCTTCGCATGGGCATATTGCTTTTGAAAGCGGTCGCGAAACTGAACAAACGCCGCGTTCGCATCCTTCCTAGCGCTCTCGGTGAGCTGGCCGACTTGGGCAAGCACCCAGTCGTTGATTCGGCGCTGATCCGCACCGCTGATGGCGCCTAACTCGCGAATCGTATTGATCGTGTCATCTTCGGACGTCTGCGCCGGCGCGGGAGCCACCCAGCAAGCGATCGCCAAGGCCGCCCAAGCGGTTCTACGCCAGGTCCGTCCTGCCATATCCATCCTCCCACCTCGATCAGGGTCGCCAAGGAGCTTTGCTGGACCCAACGAACTAGTTCGGCGCTCGACGCTTGCGAAACGGCGTCCGGGCAAGCGACGACTGCGGAAGGCCTTCGCGCCCGCATGAGTTTCCGGGCCGATCCAAACAGGCGAAAGCTAACGACGCCCCCGCGGACGTGTCAAGACCGCCACCCCTGTCCGATGTGCCGCAAACGCCGTCTCGCTTGACGATCTTTTTCGACCCAGGCTATAGTCATCTTCGGGCGGAACATCTTCGAGGCTTAACTGCGCGGCCGACCTCGGCGAGTTGGCGATGAGCAAATCGGAGAACATACCCGTACCGGCGGTCCGGCGCCTCAGTCTCTATCTGCGGCAGTTGGAGACCTTCCTGGCCAACGACCGCCTCACCGTTTCGAGCAAGCAACTGGGCCAGGCGCTTTGCCTGTCCGACGCCCAGGTTCGCAAGGACCTCGCCTATTTCGGTCAGTTCGGTCATGCGGGCATCGGCTATCGCGTCGGCGAGCTCATTCCGCGAGTTCGGCGCATCCTGGGAACAGACAAACCCGCGCACGTCCTGCTGGTCGGCGTGGGCAATCTCGGCCGAGCTTTGATCTCTTACCGCGGCTTCAGCAAACAGGGCTTTGAAGTGGTTGCCGCGTTTGACAAGGACCCCGCCAAGATCGGACGGGAGCTTCACGGCTCGACCGCGCTGCGGATTGAATCGTTGGGCGCAATGTCCGCGGCCGTTCGCAAGCATTCCATTCGCCTTGGG
>Ga0187892_10008268_pt1 | contig 14322 bp, 9 predicted proteins | sample MA1701073metaG_FD_139345 | JGI IMG/M metagenome (GOLD analysis project Ga0187892, IMG submission 139345) | Bio-ooze microbial communities from a basaltic lava cave in the Kipuka Kanohina Cave System on the Island of Hawaii, USA - MA170107-3 metaG ... | reverse complement strand
TCGCTAATCGCCACCGGCTCGGAGGCATTGATCAAAACCTGGACAGCAGCACCTTTGGCCGGATCAATAACCCGCAGGTCAATAGTCCGCGAGAAATCCAGTTTGGTTTGAAGTTTTATTTCTAATAATGCGATTCCTGAATGCCAGTGCAGTAACTCTGGGTGGCGCACACATGGCGCGGTTCGCCATGTGTGCGGCGAGAGATCGCTAGACATCGCAGAACAGGCATTCGGCGACATACTGCACGATGCTGCAAGCATTGAGTGGAGATTGGACGTTTTCGGTGTGTTCCAAGCGTGCAGAATGCGGGGTTCAGCCCACCCGGACAGCGAATCAATATTTCGTGTCCCCTGCGTAGCTAACCGAGATTTAGTGCATGGTGAACCGCCTCGTGCGTCTTCCAATAACCACTGGGGCGGAGGGGGTAACCCGATTCAGAGCGTTTCTTACAGTGATCTTCAAGTTGCAGATGCCGCCCAGCGGCAAACTCAGCGACGAAGAGATCATTGATCTGATTGCCTGGGTAAAGATGGCGTGCGCTTCATCGAACTGGTGGACGGCAGTTCCAGCAAGAATTGGGACCAGCACGACGACATGGCCAAACACGCCCAGTACGCGAAAGACATCGACCAGCCCATGGCCGGCCTGCTGCGTGACCTCAAGCGCAGAGGGATGCTCGACGACACGCTCGTCGTCTGGACGACCGAGTTTGGCCGCACGCCCGGCGTGGATGGCATCAAGGGCCGCGGCCATCACAGCGCGTGCTTCTCGTCATGGCTCGCCGGGGCCGGTGTGAAGGGCGGCCTCACTTACGGCAGCACCGACGACATCGGCGCCACCGTCGCGGAAAACAAGGTCCACGTGCACGACTTCCATGCAACTATCCTGCACCTGCTCGGCATGGATCACGAGAAGCTCATCTTCCGCCACGGCGGTCGCGACTTCCGCTTGACCGACGTGCATGGCAGGGTGGTGCGAGAAATCCTCGCGTGAACGCAAGGGCGTACACGAAGGGAGGATGAAATGAGAGCCCAGGTAATGCTCAGTTACGGGGGGAATCGCATGGCTGGCATTGGTAGCAACGATGAATGCGCTTTCTGCATTCATCGTGGGCTTTCCCGCCCGGTACACCTCTCCACGACAAATGCAACCAGCGCATTGCGTACCCACTCGTAACCTTCCACAATTGGAGAGGAGAGTTATGCCCAGCGCTTTTCACAGACCCCGATGCCGTGTTGTCAGCTTCCTCCTCATTCTCACGCTGTCACTACTGGGGACCGTGCTGACGGTCGGGCAAGAGACGACCCGGCAGCCCGTGGGTTGGACTCCGGACGAGATGATGAAAGTCAAGAACGTCGCTGGCGTGGGGGTGTCACCCGATGGCCGCCGGGTCGTGTTCACAGTGACCGAAGCGATCATGACCGACGCCAAAAGCGAAACCCTGACGCACATCCACATGGCGAACGTCGATGGCTCGGATGCCCGGGAGATGACGTACGGCGATAAATCTTGCAACAACCCGCAATGGTCGGCCGACGGCCGCTGGATCGTGTTCATGTCGGGGCGATCGGGGAAGAATAACCTCTGGCTGCTGCGCGCAGACGGTGGGGAAGCCCAACCATTGACGGACGTAAAGACGGGAGTGAAGAGTTTCAAGTGGGCGCCCGACAACAAACAGGTCGCATTCATCTTGCCTGACTCGCTCACCCCCGATGAGGAGAAAGCCCAGAAGGGCAAGAACGACGCGAAGGTGGTGGACGAGGATTTCAAGATGGACCGGCTGTGGGTGATTCCCATCGACAAGGATGCCAGCGGCACCCGCACGGCACGCCTGCTAACCAAAGCTGAGTTCAGCATCACCGCTAGGACTCCCATCCCGTTCGACTGGTCGCCCGATGGCCGGACAATTGTCTTCACGCACACCCCGACTCCCCGGGTCGATGATTGGCCGCTGTCCGATATTTCGACGGTGGATGTGGCGACGAAGGAGATCAAGCCCGTCGCCCGAACCAGCGCGGCTGAGTTCGCACCCCTCTATTCCCCCGATGGCCGCTGGGTCGCGTATACGGTCAGTGATGATCCGCCAACCTACGCCGGGAGCGCGGATATCGCCGTCGTGTCCGCGTCCGGCGGTCCACCGCGCAAACTGGCCGAAACGCTCGATCGGATGCCCCGCGGAGGGAGGGCAGACCTCATCGGATGGGCCGCTGATGGGCAAGGGATTCTCTTCACGGAGACGCGGGGCACCGTCACGCGGCTGTGCGTTCTGCCCGTCAGCGGCGAACCGCCGCAAGACCTCAATGGAGATGATGTGGTGATGACGAGCATCAGCCTCAACCCTTCCCGGACGATGGTGGGGTTCGCGGCGCAAACCACCAACCGTCCCATTGAAGCCTACGTGGCGCGGCTCAACCCCTTCACGCCGGTGCAGGTCAGCCGAATGAACGCGGACCTCCCCAAACATCCCCTGGGCCGCACCGAGGCCATCCGCTGGAAGGCGTCCGATGGTATCGAGATTGAGGGACTGCTCACCTACCCGGTCGGGTACAAGGCGGGCAAGCGATACCCACTCTTGCTCTACATTCACGGTGGGCCAACGGACGTTATCTTCCGATCGTTCATCGCCAGGCCTTGGCAGTATCCCGTGGCCACTTTTGCGTCACAAGGCTACGCCTTCCTGCAGCCCAACTTCCGGGGTACATCGGGCTATGGCAAGAAATTCCGCTACATGAACTATAAAGACTGGGGCGGGATGGACTATCAAGACCTGATGGCGGGTGTCGATCATGTCATCAAAATGGGCGTGGCGGATGAGGATCGACTCGGCGTAATGGGCTGGAGCTACGGCGGGTACATGACGTCGTCGGTCATCACCCAGACCAAGCGGTTCAAAGCGGCATCCGTGGGCGCGGGGATGAGCAACCTCATGAGCTTCACCGGCACGAGCGATATACCGGGCTATCTTCCCGACTACCTCGGCGCGGAATTTTGGGAGAATCTCGACATCTACCGTGCGCGCTCGCCGCTCTTCAACGTTAAAGGTGTCTCCACGCCAACGCTCATCCAACATGGTGAGGTTGACGTGCGGGTGCCGACTGCGCAAGCGTACGAGCTCTACAACGCGCTCAAGCGACAGAAGGTCCCAGTGAAGCTGGAGATCTACCCGCGCTCACCACACGACCCGAATGAGCCGAAGCAGATCCTCGAGATCGCGAAGCGCAACGTGGAGTGGTTTAATCACTATCTGCGCAAGGATGTGTCGGCGACCAAATAACGGGGTTATGAGTCGCACGGCTCCGACAAACATGCGTTTCCTCGTCCTAATCCTGGCACCGATTTCGTTCCTTGCGTCCCTGTGGGCGGCGGAGCCGTCGGCAATGCTGCAGGGGTTCAGGAAGGATCGCGTGGCGGCGCACCGGGCGCTCGAGCAACGTTTCGACGCCGAGCTCGACCGCGGGAACCTGCGGGCGTGGATGCAGAGAATGACCGCCCGGCCACACCATGTGGGCTCGCCGTTCGGACGCGAGGTCGCGGAGTTCATCGCGGGGCAGTTCCGGTCGTGGGGCTACGACACGCGGATCGAGGAGATCCAGACGCTGTTTCCGACGCCGAAGATCAGGCTCGTCGAGCTGACGGCGCCCAGGCGCTTCCGCGCGCGGCTGGCGGAGCCGCGGCTCGCGCAGGACCGGACCTCGGGGCAAACGCGCGAGCAATTGCCGGTGTACGTCGCGTATTCGGTCGACGGTGATGTCACGGGGGAGCTCGTGTACGTCAACTACGGCGTGCCCAAGGACTACGAGAAGCTTGAACGGCGCGGCATCGACGTCAAAGGCAAGATCGTCATCGCGCGCTATGGCGGATCCTGGCGCGGGATCAAGCCTAAGGTCGCGGCCGAGAAAGGGGCGATCGGCTGCCTCATCTATTCGGACCCGCGCGACGACGGCTATTTCCAGGGAGACGTGTATCCAAAAGGGGCGTACCGCAACAGCGACGGCGCCCAGCGCGGGTCAGTGATGGATCTTCCGCTCATGCCCGGCGACCCGCTCACACCTGGGGTGGGGTCCACCAAGGGGGCGCGCCGCATCCCCCTGGCGGAGGCCAAGACGCTGACGCGCATTCCTGTGCTGCCGCTGTCCTACGACGATGCCACACCGTTGCTGGCAGCGCTGGGCGGCCCGGTCGTGCCCGAGGCGTGGCGTGGAGCGTTGCCGGTCACATATCGCATGGGACCGGGGCCGGCGCGGGCGAGGCTCAAGGTCGCGTTCGACTGGAAGCAGACGTCCGCATACAACGTGATCGCAACACTTGCGGGGTGCGACCAGCCGGACCAGTGGGTGATTCGCGGCAATCATCACGACGCCTGGGTCAACGGCGCCTGGGATCCGGTGAGCGGCATGGTTGCGGTCATGGAAGAGGCACGCGCGGTGGCCGCGCTGACCAAGACCGGATGGCGTCCACGGCGCACGATCGTGTACGCGGCTTGGGACGCGGAGGAGCCGGGCCTCATCGGGTCGTCGGAGTGGGCGGAGACGCACGCACCCGCGCTGACGGAAAAGGCTGTCATCTACGTCAACAGTGACAGCAACCGGCGTGGCACCCTCCACGCCGAAGGATCGCACACGCTCGAGCAGCTCGTGAACGAGGTGGCGCGCGAAGTGATGGACCCGGACAAGCGGGTGACGGTGGCCGAACGGTTGCAGGCGCGGCGGCTAGTGGGTGGCTCGGGCCAGAACAGTGACGCCAAGAGGCAGGCGCGCCAGAGCGACTCGATGCGCATCGATGCGCTAGGCTCAGGGTCGGACTACACGGCGTTCATCCACCACCTGGGAGTCGCGTCGCTGAATCTCGACTTTGGCAGAGACAGCGGGGGCGGCTCGTATCACTCGATCTACGACTCGTTCGATCATTACACGCGCTTCGACGATCACAACCTGGAATACGGCCTGGTGCTGGCTCGGACGGCCGGGCGGGTGATGCTGCGCATAGCGGACGCGGACGTGCTGCCGTTCGAGTTCAAGCGCTTCGCGGAGACCGTCGGGCGGTACGTCAAGGAGGTCGAGAAGCTGACCGACGATACGCGCGAGCGCACCGAGGAGGAGAACCGACTCGTCCGCGACGGCACGCTTGCGGTTGCGGCCCCGACGCTTGGGACCTTCGTCCCGCCCAAACCCAAGCCGCCGGTCCCGCGCCTCGACTTCGCGCCATTGCGCGAGGCGGCCGCTGTGGTCGCGGAGCGCGCGGATACGTTTGATCGCGCGTACGACGGATGGTGGCGCTCCGGCCAGCCGCTGACGCCGGACGCGGCGGCCGGCCTCAATCACGCGCTCATGCACAGCGAGCGCGCGCTGATCCGCGCCGACGGGTTGCCGCTGCGGCCCTGGTTCAAGCACCAGATCTACGCGCCGGGGTTGTATACGGGCTACGCGGTCAAGACGCTGCCCGGGGTGCGTGAGGCGATCGAGCAGCACGACTGGAAGCTGGCCGAGCAGCAAATCGGTCGCCTCGGCGAGACCTTGCGTCGCTTCGCCGGCGAGATCGAGCGCGCGATCGGGTTTCTGCCGGCCGTCACGCAACAGGGTGAGGCGCCCACCTCGCGCCTGTTCAACGGCAAGCACCTCACGGGCTTCCACACCTACCTCGCGCGGCATGCGACAAAGAAGCGATCGGCAGCGACAGCGATCCACTCGACATGTTCCGGGTCGTGGACGGCGCGATCCGCATCTTTGGGCGGGAGTTGTCACTAATAATTCGCGATGTTCCATAAGCCCAAGCTGGCGTTTCTGGTCGTGTAGTGAAATCCAAAGGCTGTATGTCTCGGTGAGAGCTGACTGTGTTGAACTCCTTACTAGTCCGAGCGCTGGTTAAAGGACGCCCCTCTTGCGTGTCTGCTCCCCTCGCCCCGCATTGTTTAGTTCGGAGACATGGTGGACACATGTTCGGGGAGAGGGGGCCGGGCGTGAGGAGCGCTGATTCAGCCCTTCGCGGTGTTTCCTTACTTCTGCGCTTACGAATAACAGGCTTGTTGTTGGCATTGACACTCGTCGCTACACCTCCGCTTCTGCTAGCCCCTCTGGTTCAAACGGATCCTGGGGCTCTCCAGGCAGCTTGGCGACAAGGCCTGACTGCGATGCAGGGGCGCCGGTATGCCGAGGCAGAAGCTGCCTTTCGAAAGGTCATCCGTCTCGACCCTTCTCTAGCCGAAGCCCATGTCAACCTCGGTCTGGCCCTGCATCAGGGAAAAAAGCAAAAGGAAGCGATCAAGGCCTTTGAGCAGGCCCTTCGGTTACAGCCCAAACTTACTCATGCCTACCTCTTCCTGGGAATCAATCTCTTCAACCTCAACCGCCTTTCGAAGGCCTTGCCTCCCCTGCAGAAGTACACGTCTCTGGCTCCTCGGGATGCGCAAGGCCACTACTATCTGGGGCTGACCTTCGCCAGTCAGGAAAGCTGGGAGAGTGCCATCCAGAGCCTCGAGACGGCCTCCAGTCTTGCTCCTCGGGATGTGGATATCCTTTACCATTTAGCGCAAAGTTACATCGCTGAGGCCAATCGTATCGTTCTGCGCCTTGCCAAGTTCAACCCCAGCCTGCCCCTTTTGAAAAACTGGGAGAAAGATCGGGGTGCTGGCGTCGCTGATCTGGTTCGCCAAAGGCCGGCGGGTCTCAACCGGGATGGGCAGCTCGTCTCAGAAGGAAGAGCGAGGGAAACCCTTGTCAAACTGAAGCCGCAGTTGGGGCACACGCCGCCCAACGAGCAGGTGGAGCAATTGGCTGCCGCGGCTTATGCGGATCTTTACGTAGAAACCACCCAGCGTTTTTATCGGATCGAGCCGAATTCCTTTCGGATACACCAACTACTGGCGGCGTACTACGAGAAAACCAAACAGAGCGATAAAGCCATTGCAGAGCTGAAGCAGGTCATCGCCATCAACCCCAGTGTCCGTGGCGTCCATTTCACCCTTGCATCCATCTATGGGAAGCAAAATCAACTGGAGTTGGCTTTACTGGAACTCCGGGAAGAGCTCAAGATAGCTTCCCCTTATCCCAGAACGCGCGTGCAAATAGCTCTGGGGCTTTTGACTCTGCAGCAGCCGGAAAAGGCTTTATCTGAGCTGCTCATACAGCAGAAGGAGGACCCTGAGGATGGCGAGGTGTGCCGGCTGCTGGGCAAAACATACTCTGAGCTGGGACAAAATGAAAAGGCGGCCGAGAGCTTCGAGCAGGCCATTGCCAGAGGTGAAACGAACGTTACCGCCTACTACCAGCTCGCTCACGTCTATCGGAAGCTCGGCAAGAAGGAACTGGCAGCCCGCTACTTTGACGCCCACCGGAAGGCAACGGAAGCCGAGCTGGCAAGCGTGCGCGCTCGCGTCGAAAAAACGATAGAAGCTCAGCGCCGCCAGCAGGAAGAAGAAAACTGACGACCCGATGCGGGCCTGGCGATTTTGGGTGCGCGTTTCTTTTTCAGCGTGGCTGCTCTATTCAAGGACCGTTGGTGTTGGTAATGCCTCAGTTACGGGGGAATCGCATGGCATTGGAAGCCACGATGAATGTGCTTGAGGGACCGCTGTCCCCTGCATTCATCGCGGGCTTTCCCTCGCCGGTAGACCTGTCCACCACAAACGCGACCAGCGCGCTTATCGTGGCTACCAACGATCCCCCCGTAACTGAGGCATTACTGGGGTTGAGGAAACGCTCTTGCGTTTCGAAGCTTATGCAACGAGGCCTTCGCACACTGGGATTGCTCCTGGTTGCGTGGAGCTTGGAGGCTGCCGAAAAAACTCGTTCAGTCGAAAGCCTTCTCGAAGAGGGCCAGCGGGCCTTTGACTTGAGGAACTATCAGGCAGCTCTGGATTTTTTTAATCGAGCCGGGAAACACTCCTCCAGTTGCCAGATTCCTTTTTATGTGGGACTCGCTCAGCACCGCTTGAAACAGTTGGATGAGGCCATCATATCCTTTCGTAGCGCCACTTCCTGCGATTCTAAATTCGTGGCCGCACAGATTGCTCTGGGCGACGCTTATGGGGAAAAGGGGGAGGACAATCGGGCTCTCGCGGCCTACGAGGCGGCTCTGCAGGCGCAACCCAACGATCTTCTGGCTCTCCGCTCAGCGGCCGCGCTCTATTTGAAACACCAGATGAATGAGCCTGCTCTCCGGGTGCTGCAACGATGGGTCCAATTGGAACCCAACGAAATTCAAGCCCGCACGGATCTGGCTGCGGCCAATGCCATTGCCGGAAGATTCGTAGAAGCTGAACAGATGTTCCATGAGGTGCTGCGTTTGAGGCCCGACTCGCCTTCTGCACTGAAGGCACTCGGCAACCTGTTCCTGCGAACCGATCGCATCAAAGAAGCAGTGCCTTTATTAACTAAGGCCGCCCTGCTCGCCCCCCATTCATTTGAACCTCGATTTCTTCTCGGTTCGGCTTACAACCATTTGCAACAGCACGAAAAAGCAGTGCTTGAGTTGGAACAGGCACTCCGCATAGCTCAAACCGAACCGGAGATCTATTATCAACTGGCACAAGCTTACGGGCGCCTGGGGCGCACGGACGACCGCAAAAAGGCGCTGGCTCGCTTCGCTGAGTTAAAGAGTAAGGCCAATCAGGAGATCGAGTCGCTGCGGGAAGCGGCCCGGTTGCTGGAACAAGCCAGTCCACTAGTAGAATCAGGCAAGCTCAAAACGGCCATTGAACTGGTAGAAAAAGCCAGAAGGCTGGATCCACAGTCGGACCTGATTGTGTTTCGCCTGGCCGGACTTTACTACGATACACAACGCTACCAGGATGCAAGGCAATGCATTGACGCCGCTATCGCCCGTGCCCCTTCGGAGTGGCACTATCATTACCTGCTTGGACTCATTGAAAAAGAAAGCCGCAACTCGGTCCAGGCACTTCATAGTTTTGAAAAGGCCGTACAGTTGAATCCAAAAGCGGCCGAGGCTCACAACCAGATTGGAAACCTGGCTCTCGCTCAAAAAGACCCTCATCGGGCGATCGAGAGTTTTAGACGAGCCATCGAGATTGATCCGCGGCAGAGTGCCTATCGATTGAATCTTGCGGCCGCCTACCGCGCGGCCGGTGACTTGGAACGGTCGCAACAAGAAGAGGCTGAGTTTCACGGGTTGTCAAGACCGAGGTAGCTTCAACTCTTGGCCAGGGACCTCGGATCTGACATCTGAGGGAGTTTGGTAATCACAATGACGTTTTCACGCAGGCTGGCTGACGCGGCGGAACGTTGAAATCCACTGGCCAAGTCCCCCCTAAATTCTGGCCGTAGCCGCCGACGTAAGGAGGCGGGTCCGCCGGCATCACACCGCGTACGCCAGCGGTGAGGCAGCCCAGAGGAGACAAGAATGACGCCATTTCTTTCCCGAACAATCAAATACTGGTGGCACAGACTGCTTCTGGCTGCTGTGATCTGCGGACCCCAGTTCGTCAGTGCGCAAGACATTATCGACGTACTCAGCAAGAACTGCTTCGTTTGCCACGGCCCGAACGTGAAACCTCCCATGAGCGGGCTGACAATAGCCAGCACCGAGACGCTGAAGACAGGTGGCAAGCGTGGACCGGCAGTAGTTCCGTGGAAGTCGGCCGACAGCTTGCTCTACAGAGCGGTGTCCCGAACCGGCGAGATCAAGATGCCTCCGGCGGGTGTGATTTCAGAGAAGGAAGTCGAGATCATCCGCAAGTGGATTGACGCAGGCGCCGTCTGGCCTAATCGGAAGGCAGAAATGCACTGGGCCTACCGCCCGGTTGTAAAGCCTTCGGTTCCAGCCGTCAAGCATCCAGAATGGGTGGCCAACGAGATTGACGCCTTCATTGTTGCCGGTTACGAGAAAAAGAATCTTACGCCAGCCCCGTTGGCCGGCCGTGCCTCTTTGCTTCGCCGCGTGTCGTACGACCTCATCGGCCTTCCTCCCACGCCGGAGGAACTGGCGGTTTTCGTCGGGGATTCTTCCCCGAACGACTACGGGAAGGTGGTCGATCGTCTCCTCGGCAACGAACAGCACGGCGTCAATTATGCGCGCCACTGGCTGGACGTCTTGCGCTATGCCGACGTGGACGAACGCATGTCGGCCTCGAGCGGCATTTACCGCTGGCGGGAGTGGATCATTCACGCTCTAAACCGGGACCTGGCTTATGACCAGTTTGTCAAAATGCAACTGATGGGCGATCTGATGGACGATCCGGCCGCGACGTTTGCGACCGGGTTTCTGGCGCGCGGAGCGGAACGCGGATTTCAAATGGAGCTGGATAGGAAGAGGTCGCATTCGCTGGCTTTTGCGGCGGTGGAAACCGCGACGGCAGCGTTTCTCGGGGCGACGGTGGGCTGCGCAAAATGCCACGACCATATGTTCGATCCCATCCGCCAGGCAGACTATTACGGCCTCAAGGCGATTTTCGACCCGCTCGTGCCTGAGAAGCGGACGCTGGCAGGGGCCGACCAGCAGGCGCTTTACACGCTGGCCGTGGAGCACTATGAACGGCGTAAAAAGGAGCTGGAGAAGCTGCAAGATGAGTTTCTGGCTCCGTTCAAAGAGAAGTTGCGAGCGGAACGGATTCGCGATTTTCCCCCGATTGTTCAGGAGGCGTTCAACACGCCAGAGAACCAGCGGACACCGGAGCAAAAGAAACTGGCGGACGACTATGCTCCCATTGTGCGTATCGATTTGGTCAAGTACAAGGAAGTCATGACGGCGGAGCAGATCCGCATCTACGACAGCTTGCGTGTTCCACTGCAGGATCTCGCGCAGCCGGTAGAGCCTGAAAACTTCTGGACGGTCCGCGAAGATGAGGAACGGGCGAAGGAGAAGAGTTTCATTCTGGAAACGGGAGAACCTGACCAGCCCAAGGATGAAGTCGGCCGTATGTTCCATCTCGGCAGCGACGGTTTTGAGGCGCCGCCAACACCTTCTGAGGGCAAGCGGTTTACCACCGGCGCCAGGCAGCGTCTGGTTGAGTGGCTGGTGCATCCCAAGAATCCGCTTTTTGCCCGCGTGCTGGTTAACCGGCTGTGGCAGTGGCATTTCGGCGTTGGCCTGGTGAAAACGCCCAGCGACTTCGGCGCTCTCAGCGAGCCGCCCAGCCATCCGGAACTGTTGGACTGGCTGGCCAGCCGCTTTGTCGAAAGCGGCTACAGCATGAAGGCGATGAATCGTTTGATCGTTACTTCCCGCACCTACCAGTTGGCCTCAGCCTCCCACCCGGCCAATGAGTCGACTGATCCAGACAATGTCATGCTTTGGCGCATGCCTGTGCGGCGGCTGGCCGCCGAAGAGCTGCGCGACTCTGTTCTCTGGCTGGCGGGCAAGCTCGATTTAAAGTTGGGTGGCAAGTCCTTTACCGAGCTGCCCGACCAGTACCAGTTCGGATCGCGCGCTGTGATTGGAAATTTCGACCGGGAAACCAACCGGCGCGCTGTCTACATGGGGCGCGGCTATAACTCCACGGCTGAGATGATGCCGCATTTCCTTCATGTATTTGACGCCGATAATGGCAAACTGCCAAACCCGGTGCGCAACCGAAGCATCACAGCGCCGCAGGCACTGACCCTGATGAACAGCCCGCTCGTCGAGGGGGCCTCGAGAGATTTCGGAGGGCGCTTGAGGAAGCTGGCAAAGGATGATGTGGCCAAAGCAGTGGAACTTGGCTTCCGCATGGCCCTGAGCAGGCCCCCGACATCCGCCGAACAGCAGACCGTTCTGGAGCACTTGAAGAGTTGCCGTGAGTGTGATGCGTCCACGCAAGGGGCAGAGAAACTCGCGTGGCTGCTGATGAATATGGATGAGTTTCTGTTTGTGAGATGACGGCCGCGGAGTAGCGGCTGTGAGGCAAGAGTCACAGGGATTGTGCGACATGAGGAGACGCAGATGAACGCAGATCAAAAGCCAAGACTGAGTCACCAGCACTTAGTACCCGGTTCTGAATACTCGTCACTCATCACTCGCCACTTGTCACTCGGATTCACTCGCCGGTATTTCTTTGAAACGTTCGGTTCTGGTTTGCTGGGCGCTGCTATTGGCTGCTTGTGGAAAGAAGACGGGCTGCTGGCCGCGTCTGCCATTGAGCCAGGCGGTCCCGGCCGCATTGAGCCCCGCCTGCCGGTAAAGGCGAAGTCCGTGATCATGCTGTTTATGTGCGGTGGCGTGAGTCACATTGACACGTTCGACCCGAAGGACAATAAGCACGCCGGGAAGCTCATCGATGCCATTGGTTTCGGGGATAACCTGGCCAAGATGCAACGGCCCGTGCTCCCGATACTGCGAACCTTCACGCGTTATGGGAAGTCCGGAATTCCGGTCTCCGACTGGTTTCCGCATGTCGGTTCCTGCGTGGACGACATCGCCTTCGTTCGTTCCCTATACGCGTCGGAAGTGGCTCACTCTTCTGCCGCCATTGAACTGATCACCGGGCACCGCGGCCGCCAGCTCAATCATCCATGCCTTGGGGCGTGGGTGTCGTATGCCCTGGGAACGGCCAACAAGGACCTGCCGGCCTTTGTCAACATCGGCCGGCCCGCATCGACCGTGCAGTTGACGGGTGGCTATCTGGGAACGACACAAGCGGCTACGCCTTTTGGCGTTGGAGAGGTTCCGGTTGAACATTTGAAAACACCCAAGTCTGTCTCTTCAGCGCAGCGGGCAAAGGATTTAGAGGCTTTGTACCGGTTGAACAACGAGTTCCGTGACCACTACAAGACGGAAAGCGACATTGGGGCCCGGCTGAAAAGCTACGAACTGGCGGCGCGCATGCAGCTTGCGGTGCCCGAGGTGGTGGACTTTGACCAGGAACCGGCGCGCGTCCGGGAACTCTATGGAATCGGAGACCCGGAGACAGATTCCTTTGGCCGCCAGTGCCTGCTGGCGCGGCGGTTGGCAGAGCGCGGAGTCCGGTTCATTCAGCTCTGCCACGGCGGGGAGGTGTTCAACGGCGCCTGGGACTCGCATAACGATATGACAATGCATGAGCCAGTGGTCCGCCAGACCGACAAGCCGATTGCGGGTCTCCTCAAAGATCTCAAGCAACGCGGGCAGTTGGATTCAACGTTGGTTGTTTGGGCCACAGAATTCGGCCGGACGCCCTGGTCTCAAAACACCAAGGGTCGCGACCACAATCCGAAAGGATTCACCTGCTGGATGTCGGGGGGTGGCATCAAGGGCGGCATCACTCACGGCAGCACGGACGAGGTGGGATTCCATGCCGTCGAAGACCGCGCTCACGTCAGCGACCTGCTGGCCACGATTGTTCACCAAATGGGGCTCAACCACGAAGACCTGACCACGGTTGTGAACAAGCGCCCTGTGCGCCTCGTCGAGCCTGGGCACGGGCCGATCAAGAACATCATCGCGTAAAGTTGTGACACACCTGATATCGACTCTCGGACTGTTGCTGCTTCTCGTTGTTGAAGCTGGGTCGCAGGAACGACCCAGCGTGGCTGGCATTCCGGGGGTCGTCGCAGCCGGAGCAATCGTTGAACTGGTGCAGGAAGGCTTCCAATTCGCTGAGGGGCCTGTTGTCACGCCGGACGGGACGCTCTACTTCACGGACTTTGTCGCGAACCGGATCTATCGTATGGGTCCGCAGGGCGGCATCGAGGTTTTCCGTGAAGGGGCCAACGGCGCGAATGGCCTCGCGCTCGACTCAAACGGGACCCTTCTCGCCGCTGAGATGCGCGGCAAACGCGTTATCCGCATGGATAGCCGTGGCAATGTCACCCCTGTCGCCGCCTCGACAGCGGCGGGGCAGCCGTTTCTCAGGCCGAATGACCTTATTGTGGACCGGCGCGGCGGCATCTACTTCACGGATCCCGGACCAGGGGACAACCCCGTGAAGTCGTTCGTCTACTACATCCGTCCCTATGGCGGTGTCGTGCTCGTCTCAGACGACATCTCGCTACCGAACGGCCTCACGCTGACTCTAGATGAGAAGGTGCTACTTGTGGACGACACGCGCGGAGACACCCTCTTCGCCTTCGACATCCAGGCCGACGGGAGCGCCCGCAACAAGCGCACGTTCGCGCGCCTGCAAGGTATTCCGGAGGGGAAAGAGAGTGTTGCCGATGGCATGGCCCTGGACCGTGATGGCCGCGTCTACGTCACCACGCTGACCGGGGTGCAGGTCTTTGACGCCAGCGGCCGATATCTCGGCACGATTCCCGTGCCGCGTCAGCCGTACAACCTCGCGTTCGGAGGCCAGGACAAGCGCCTGTTGTACATTGCCGCCCGCGAGGGTCTCTATCGGCTGCAGATGCTCTCGCAAGGCCCGGACCGGCCTGGGAAGTAAGAATCGATGGTCATCGCCATGGTCCGCCGTTTCCTTGC
>Ga0187892_10008267_pt1 | contig 14323 bp, 17 predicted proteins | sample MA1701073metaG_FD_139345 | JGI IMG/M metagenome (GOLD analysis project Ga0187892, IMG submission 139345) | Bio-ooze microbial communities from a basaltic lava cave in the Kipuka Kanohina Cave System on the Island of Hawaii, USA - MA170107-3 metaG ... | reverse complement strand
GAGACTCGAATGTAGCTCACGAAAAGCTTTTCCATCGCTCTTGCACCTCGTTTCCAAGTTGCGACAACGTCCGTTGTCGCTTCTTGTACACGCTCATAGGTTGCAGAATCTCGAAGAATCGACGTTAACGGCGCAGAATCGCGATGTTCGATCAATGCCTATAGAATAAGGAAAAATCGCGCGTTCCATGTTGCTGAGTCAGTTCTCTGCTCGCCCAACATAGACAACTAAAAAGATGTATCTCGCGCACTCGCGTCAAAAAGCGCAGAATGGAGGAGTCGAATCCCTTTTCAAAGAGAGGCCGGCCGGCCCTCGACGCGTCTAGGGCCGCTGGACTTCGGGCTATCAGATTTTCGCCCCACCCTTGCCGCGGCCGAGCTTGACATTGACGCATCTCGCTATATAGTTCGTTACGTAACATAAAATCCACTTGTAGTTACGTAACGTAAACGGTTGTGTCTCATGTCCTCTTTGACGAATTCGGAGCGTCAGAAACGCTTTCGGCAGCTGACTTTGATGGAGCGGCAGCTGAAGGCTGATGCCTTCGACCTGCTTCTTGCGGCAATTGAAAGCCAACAGACTATCCCGATCGACCTGCCAGACGGCCGGCTATTAAAGGTGATTGCACGCAGTGGCGAAGTCCGGGTTCAGATTCTCTCGGATGCGAAAAGGCAGTCCGCCATCGCACGCGCCCGCTTTCGCCTCCGCTATGGAGAGTAATGCTGCTTCACGCGCCCACGAGGAGGCATGAGCTATGTGGGGCGAACCGGTGCCGAAGTGGCGCACGGCGCGAAAGCAGCATCAATGCCAAGGTGACGGCTGCGCCAAGGTTATCGCGACCGGCGAACGCTATCTCGACAGGGCCGTTCGCCACCCGACGAATAGCCATCTCCGATACTGTAAGGAGTGCGCAGAGCCCGTTATCGAACGGGCCAATAGTTATCACATGTTCAGGGGTCGCAACGATTTTCCTGATCGCTATCACCAATACATTTCCGGCGCGCAATGGAAGACTCTCAAACGCAAAGTCATTGAGCAGCGCGGCAGCCGGTGCCAGCGTTGTGGACAGGTGAGTCCTTCCCTAGCGCTACACCACGTGCACTACCGTTCCTTGGGAAGCGAGCAGCCGGAAGATGTCGAGTTGCTTTGCCCCGAATGCCACACGCGAGCTGATGAAGCGCGCGCGACAAAGGGCCGGCCTAGGTACAACGAACCCGAGGAAGGTCTGATCGTCGGTCCCGATGGCGACCATTGGGGCAGGCTCGATCCCGATACGGTCTATATCCCGCTAAAAGATGGCCGGTACGTGCCAGTGCCATTTAAGCGGAAGGGAGAATCCTAGGTCCGAGGGACTTACTCCCGACGAGCAATTTGATTGTGCAACCGCTGGCGCTGATCGCGTCGGGTCTAGACCGCGTTCTCGCGCGACTGTCCGGGCGCAGCCCTAGCGCGGAGTCGCTTGCTGCCCTCATAATCTGAGCGTGCTGACCGTTCTCGGCGGCCGTGGTCCCACTGGATCGGCGGTGCCTTCTGCGGATCGCGCCGCCCCTCACTTCGTGGGGGGTGACGTGAGAAGCGGTGACGGAACGCGAGGCGCGCTGGACAGCCGGTTAGCCCGCATGGGGGCGAGGTCGAGACTCTGGCGACCGCCGGGACGTGAGCGCAGCTAGGCGCGGGCGGCTATAGGCCGCCGTCGAAAGCTAAGCGGCCGTTGACGTGAGTTCGGAAGACGCTGGCGCCATCGGGGCGCGCGGCGAGCACCTGGACGCGCCGCGAGCGCGCATGGAGACGACGATATGACCATCCTGAATGCCGCCGCAGTGCCGGCGCCCGGCCCCCTCGGCCGCCCCGCGCACGTTTCGCCTGGATCGCTGACGGCCCTGCCGACCGATCCCGCGAACCTCCCGCCCTCCGAACTCCTCGGCCCCGCGCAGCTCGATTCCATCAGCGTCGAGGTGATCCAGTTCGCGGAGCGCCTCAAGTTCGTGATCGCCGAGGCCCAGGCGCGCGTCGAGAACGAGCGCCGCGCCGCCGTCGAGCGCTACGCCGAGCGCGACATGCCCTCGGCTCTGAAGGCGAGCCGCGCGAAGGAAGATTCGGAAGCTCACAAGAAGAAGATCGCGCGCGGCATCGCCCCGCAGCTCGCCGAGTTGCTGACCGGAATCCGCGACCGCGTCGCGCGCCTCGACGCGCAGGCCGTGTTCTACAAGAGCCCCGCCGTCCTCCTCAGCGCTTACGCGCTCCAGGACCCGGCGCTGAAGCTGATGCCGGCGCTCCAGGGCGCGGGCGTCGCGACGCTCGCCGCCTACTACCAGCGCGCATACGCCGAGGCGAACACGTGGCTCGGCGCGGCGCTGCTGGCGCGCACCGGACCCGGCGCCATCTCCGACGAAGACTTCGGCCGCCTCCAGGGCATGGGCTTCGACAAGGCCGCGGTCGCGCGCCGCCTCGTGGGCGAAGACTACGCGAAGGCCCGCGACGCGATCCGCCGCGCCCGCACCGCGCGCAAGGACGTGCTGGCGGCCGAGTACCAGTTCCGCGAGTCGAAGCCGCTCGCGCGCTACGAACTCGACGCCGGCATGGAGAAGGCCGGCCACTACAGCGACGAGTTCCGCGACTGAGAGGTGACGGTGCCGCGATTCCTCCTGAAGCGAATGGACGCCCGACGCGGCGACGTAGCGGCGCTATACGTCGAGGCCAAGGACGCGGCCTCGGCTGTGGCGCTCGCGCCGAGTCCGGGGGCGTGGAAGCTGCACCGCCGCCTTGACGAGGACGAGGTCCGCGCCTCGCGCTGCGGCGTCGTGCTCGCGCCGTGCTTCCAGGGTCCGGGCGGCGGAAATCGGAGTTTCTGAGATGAACTTGCCCCGCTACTACATGGCCGTTCGCCGCGAAGGCACGGACCCGCTCCTCGGCTCCTACGGCAAGATCGCGCTCCCCGCGAATACCATGGCCGAGGCGCTGGCGCGTCTCCCCGGCTATCTGCACGCCTTCTATTCGCTTCACGCCGTGTCGCCGCGCGCGTCGCGCCAGATCGAAGCCATGTGCCGTACGAGCGAGCGCGCTCCGTGACCCGCAAAGTGAAGCGTCCGAGCCTCAAGAAGTGCATCACCGCGAAGGACGCCCACGTTCGACGCAGCGGAGTCCGGCGTGGCCGCGGGCGCGCATGATCGCGTTGCAACGGGTGTAGCGCCCCGCTGGCGCTCATTGGCGCACGCCTGTTCCGCCGGCCTGCCGACGCCGATTTATCGCTGTTTGGTGTGCGTGCCGCCGCCCGCGGACTCTGAGGAACACCTTTTCCGCGACGTGATCGCGCGGGCGGTCCTTGATGCGATCGGGCACGTGTCGCCGATCTCAAGCAAGAATCAAGACGTGCTCGCCGCGCGGTGCGTCGCCGACGCCCGCGCGTTCTTCGCGGCCGAGCACGATCCGTGGCGTGAAGCAATGTTTGCGTTCGCAAACTACGACGAACCGCTTGTATGCGCCCTGGTCCGCGCCGAAATTCGCCGCCTTGAGCGCGAGAATGGGACTGTTGCCGCGCCGCCGGTCCGCGAGTCGCCGAGTGCGCCCGCCGCCGAGATGCCGGGCGCCGCGTATGAAGTTGTGCGCGAGCCGCGAAGGCCCTTCGCCGTCGAGAGGATCAAGCGCCGCGTCGGCATCGCCGAGCGCGAGGCCGCGGCTGTGATCTTCAGCTATTTGAACCGGAGTGCCACCCATGACTCAGCCCCCCGATAAGTTCCGCCGCGTGACGGACGCGACCAAGGCGATGACGCGCCGTCAGCGCAAGTTCCTCGAAGCGCTTGCCGTCTCGGGACAGGTGCGGGCAGCTGCGAAGTCAGCCGGCGTGGATGACAGCTTGCCGTATAAATGGCGCAAGCAGGATTCTGCTTTCCGCGAGTGCTGGGATGCGCTCGCGGATCAAGTAGGGACCGTGATCGAGGCGGCCCTGGCCGAGCGCGTGTTGAACGGCGTCGAGAAGCCGCTGACGTTTCAGGGCGAGGTGTTCGGCCATGTAATCGAGTACCCGGATCACGTTGGGGTCGCGCTGCTCCGCGGACTCAAGGCCGATCGCTACCGCGAGTCCAGCGGGGCAATCAATGTGAACGTGAACGCGAACAACTACGGCGTCGCGGTCCTCCCCGCCGAAGCGCCGAGCGAGGAGGAATGGGAACGTCAGAGCGTTGCGCTGACGCAGATGCAAAACAAGATCGCTGCGCAGACGATCGAGGGGAAAGCGGAGCGCGTTGAGGAGCCGGCGCAGCTTAAGCGCGGTTAGATTTTCAGCGTTTCTTCCGCTGCGACCATATCAACGCCGCTACGCCGCCTCCGCCCAGGAGCCACCACAGCCACGCGAGACTCTGCCTGCGGGTCGGCTCAACTCGCGGCGACGCGGCTCGCGGCAGCTCGGCTCGCGGCGCCTCGACTCGCGGCGGCCCAGCTCTTTGCGTTTCCGCCGGCGCCTCGATGGGCCATACGACAGGAACCACGTCGAAGGTATTTGCGGTGAAGCGGCCCCTACAGTTGGGACACGTAACCGGCCCGTTGCGGCTAACAGGCAGACTCATTGTGTTAGAACAAAATGGACAGCGCAAATGCACACGCTGCGAAGGCGAACTTGAATCAGACTGTTGCGCGCCCTGACCTGACCCCGGCCGGCCGTAACGTATTACTCCGGAAGACGAGTAGTCCGGCGGTTTCTTCTGAGGCACGGCGGCTCGTGGCGGGTCAGCGCTCGTCCCGGGAACGACGAACTCGTCGAAGCCGCCGAATGCGCTACCTGTCTCGGTATTGGCATCCGAGGTGGAAGACCGCCCGCCTTTCGGCTGATCATTCCTCGCCGTCCTCGGCGCGGGCTTCTTACAATCATGGACTACGTTGTTCTCGAACGCGACGTACTTGCCGTGCGGCATCCGCCGCATCGAGATGCGGCGCCCGCACGAGCGGCAGGAGCGCATGTAGGATGTCATTGCTCCAGCAAATCCGCTTCTTGGAGAAACTGACTCGCGGCGACTGGGGACTTGCAGGCCTTCTTGAGAAAGGAAACGAAAAGGTTGCAGGAGGCGCGAGTCATCGCAACATAGAAAAGGCGCCGCTCGTCCTCTATTGGCGCCCTCTTGTGCGGAATGAGCCCCTGGTTGCAGCTCGTCAGGATGACGGTATGCCATTGCAGGCCCTTCGCTCGGAAATACGTCAGCAGCGCCACCCCGTTTGCGCGATCATTTCCAGCGTCAGACTCTTTCGCTTCCCTCAGAGCGTCGTCCAGCGTCGCCACGAAGTCGCGGACCTTTCCGCGGAAACTGGAGGCAAGTTCGTAGACCTCCCCGAGGGGAACCTTGTCGTCAACGACATCCTCGAGACTTCCAATCATACCGCGGAGACCCTTGAAGTTCTTCGCGAGCAGGTCTAACGCAGCCATCAGGGACTTTGCCGCGACGACCTCGCGCATCGCCTGCACAAAGCGACTCTGGCCTATCTTTGGCATTGCGCGTGACACAGAGTCAGACGTGATCGCATCGAAGAAATTGGTTCTAGCCCTGAAGATGCGATCTAGCGCCTGTATCTCTGCGTCCTTGACGAATTGGAAGTAAGCGCGGATCGCGAGGAGAGCATCGTCCGGTTTCGTGGGTCGGTCGTCGTCTACTGCCAGCTTGATTCTCAGGACGCCAAGTAACCGTGCGAGGCTATCATTGCGCAGGATGTTGTCTTCCTCCCGCACGAAATAGGGAATCCTGCTCAATATGAATTGGAGTTGTATCGGGAGACTCTGCGCATTCGTTCGGTAGAGGACGGCGAAGTCGCTATAGCGGAGCTCGTCGTTCTTGTTCTTGATCTTGGTCAGATAGCGAACGATCAATCGTGCTTCCACGGGGGCCGCGGATGACGATACAACCTTGATAGTTGCTTCCTCCTCGCGGTGCGCAATCGGCTTCTTTGGTACGCGGAACTCATTGTGTTCGATCAGCTTCGCGGCCTTTTGGACGATGTTCCGCGGACACCGGTAGTTCACTCTTAGCTCGTGGCTCGCGACCGGCCGGCCGATCTTCTCTTGGAAACGGATGATGTACTCAGGCGTGCAACCACGGAATCCGTAGATCGCTTGGTCGTCGTCGCCGGTTACCATCAGCACGGCGTCGGCGGCGATCATTTGAATCAGATCGAAGTCGAGGAGATTGATGTCCTGGAATTCGTCGACTAGGACGTGATCAAACTTGGACCGGAGCGTCGAGAGTATCCGCTTGTTATCGGATAGCTTGACCAGTGGCCGCAGCTTCTGATCGTCGAAGTCCATCAGCTTCTCGCGCTGATACAGAACCTCCATGTTCTTGAACAACCAGACGATCGCCTGGAGGATCAACTTCCGCGTCTGATTGTCTTGGCCGGGCTCGAAATAGACGACCGCCTGCTTCATCTGGAGGATGTGATCGACCAGGGCCTGCGTGTTCACCGCTCGCGGATCGAACTTCGCGTTTTTGAGGAGCCCAAAGAAATCCAGGTAGAAGCGATTCTCAATGGCCGTGGGCAGGGCTTGGTGTTGCTCGATACCCTTCTTGGCCAGCTCGTCCTTCAGCTCGCGAAAGAGCCTCAGAGCGCGCCTGCGCTCGATGATGTCTTTGCGCTCGTCTGGAAAGTACTCCCCAAGAAGTCGGTAGCCGAAGGCGTTCAGTGTTGTGATTCGAATCTGATTCTGTTGTACGAAGGCCGCTGCGGAGGTTTCGGCCAGCTTGTCCATGAGGGCGCGCGCCGCAGCGTTGTCGAAGGTCAGGACCAGAATGCGCTCGGGCCGGACGCCGGCTTTGACGAGGGATAGTACGCGATTGATCATCGTCTGCGTCTTGCCGGAGCCTGCTGGGGCAAGAACGCGGATGGTCTTGGCTGACTCCCGGATGACGGCGGTTTGCTCGTCATCTGCCCGCGGGTCGAAGTTGCGAAGTGCGTCGCTAGTGCCGACCTCAGCACGGCCTAGACGGTCTTCGAGTGCCCTGATCAACTGATCGTTCAGGTCGAAGTCATCGCCGAAGTCTGCGTCGAACTTTATGACCTCAACGTCCACCGGGTGCCCTCCGAAGTGCCGCTTGGTCGAACGGCAAGCAATAGTAGCGATCAGAAAAGGGCTTGTCCCGCCTGTCAACACCCCCAGTCGCGCCACGGCTTGAAGTCCGTGGACCATAGCCCGCGCCTATCGCGTTTCGCGTCCGCCTCCGCCGATTGGAAGCGCTGCAAGAGCGAGGGACGATTCTTCCGTATGTAGAAGCACCAAGTGACGGCGTATCCCGACCGGAGCATCGCCAGCGAGAGATCGGCGCCGTTCGCGGCGCACAGCGCGACCGTTCGGCGATAACGATCAGTTTCGACCCTCTCGCACTTCGGATCGTTCCGCCCGACCAGACCCTGTAGCGCACGCTTAGCGCCTTGCCCGCCAGAGTCGTGCGCCTCGGGCGCGTCGATTCCAAATAGCCTCACGTGCTCGCCGTTTATGACGAGCGTGTCGCCGTCGATCACGCGAGTCTCGGCGGCAACCGAATGAGCTGCGAGAGCAGCGACGATCGCGACTAGGACGGATCGCATCAAAGCCGGGTTCCAATGCTTCAGTCGAACTGTGACCCCAGGCGTGACCCCAATAAAATCTAACCAGAATTGCTGTTCAAAAACGTGGGGTAAAACACTGAAAAGATTGGTGGGCGATGCAGGACTCGAACCTGCGACCCGCTGATTAAGAGTCAGCTGCTCTACCAACTGAGCTAATCGCCCGAACCGGGATCGAAGCCTTGCCGTTCGGAGGGTGCCGCGGGCGCGCCGCGCCCCTGCTTGGCCAACCGCTTCGCTGGAGAAGATGGCGTGTGGAAACCCGGCGCGCGAGGCCGCGCTCTATAACAAAGCAGCGCGGTCTTGTCGAGGCTGGCGGCCGCTTCGCCAAAAAATGCCGCAGCGCTCCAATGCATGCGCGCCGATGGGGCCGCGCGCTGCTGATGCCGGAAAGCGCGCGCCTGGAGGCGCGCGGTCCCGTCCCCTTGCCCGCGGCCGCGTCGTATCGGATGCTGCCGCCGCCATGCCCGTGAGCCGCGAATTCCTCGACCACGTCGCCGATCAGCTCAGAGGCTTCGGGCCGATGGCGGTCCGGCGCATGTTCGGCGGCGCCGGTCTCTTCCGCGGCGCACTGATGTTCGGCCTCGTTGCCGACGACGTGCTCTACTTCAAGGTCGGCGCGACCGACCGCGATCGATATGCCGCCGCCGGCGCCAGGCCGTTCACCTACCGGCGCCGCGGCGCCGCCGCTTCCCTCCCCTCCTACTACGAGGTGCCGGCCAGCGTGCTCGACGAGCCCGATATCCTCGCCGAATGGGCGCAAGCGGCCTGGGCCGCGGCGCAGGCCGCCAAGCCGAAGCGGGGCAGTGCGAAAGAGAAAAGGATTGGCGCCCTTTGCAGGCCGGTGCGCCGGGGCTAAAACCCGCGCGGTCGACAATCAGCCTCCGCGAGGGAGACCGCGTCTCATGAACCGCGCCGCCGTCCGCGTCGAGACCGACAGCATGGGCGCCGTCGAGGTGCCCGCCGACCGCTATTGGGGCGCGCAGACGCAGCGCTCGCGCGAGAACTTCAGGATCGGCGTCGAGCGCATGCCGGTGCCGCTCGTGCGCGCCTACGGCATCCTGAAGCGCGCGGCCGCCGAGGCGAACATGGAGATGGGCGAGCTCGACAAGAAACTTGGCAAGGCCATCGCCGCGGCCGCCGGCGAGGTGATCGCCGGCAAGCTCGACGACCATTTCCCGCTCGTCGTCTGGCAGACCGGATCGGGCACCCAGACCAACATGAACGCGAACGAGGTGATCGCGAACCGCGCCATCGAGATGCTCGGCGGCGCGATGGGCTCGAAGAAGCCGGTCCATCCCAACGATCACGTCAATCTCAGCCAGTCCTCGAACGACACGTTTCCCACCGCCATGCACATCGCGGCGGTGCTCGAGATCAACGAGCGCCTGCTTCCGGCGCTGAAGCGCCTGCACGCAGCACTGGCCAGGAAGGCGAAGGACTTCGCCAAGATCGTCAAGCTCGGGCGCACGCACACGCAGGACGCGGTGCCGCTGACGCTCGGCCAGGAATTCTCGGGCTATGTCACGCAAGTCGCGCTCGGCATCGAGCGCGTCAAAGCGGCGATGCCCCGGCTCTCGCTGCTGGCGCAGGGCGGCACCGCGGTCGGCACCGGCTTGAACGCCAAGAAGGGCTTCGACAAGGCCTTCGCCGCGAAGGTGTCCGAGATCACCGGCCTCAAGTTCAAGACCGCGCCCAACAAGTTCGAGGCGCTCGCCGCCAACGACGCCGTGGTCGAGGCCTCGGGCGCGCTCAATACCGTCGCGGTGTCGCTGATGAAGATCGCGAACGACATCCGCTTCCTGGGCTCGGGGCCGCGCTCGGGCCTGGGCGAACTGCTGCTGCCCGAAAACGAGCCCGGTTCCTCGATCATGCCGGGAAAGGTGAACCCGACGCAGTGCGAGGCGCTCACCATGGTGTGCTGCCAAGTGATGGGCAATCACGTGACCATCTCGATCGCGGGCTCGAACGGGCATTTCGAGCTCAACGTTTTCAAGCCGGTGATGATTCACGATCTCTTGCAATCGGTGCGCCTCATCGCCGACGCGGCGGTGAGCTTCGCCGACAATTGCGTCGCCGGCATCGCGGCCAACGAGGCGCGCATCGCGGCGCTCATGCGCGAATCGCTGATGCTGGTGACGGCGCTCAATCCGCATATCGGCTACGACAACGCCGCCAAGATCGCCAAGAAGGCGCACAAGGAGGGCACCACGCTCGCCGAAGCGGGGAAGGCGCTGGGCCTGCTCACCGATGCGCAGTTCGAGAAATGGGTGCGGCCCGAGAAGATGGTGGGGCCGTCCTGAGCGCCGAGCCGAAGGCTCGCGCGAAGGATCTAGCCTCCGCGTCACAGGCCTTGGCGGCTGAAGCCAGATCCTTCGCTTCGCTCAGGATGACAGAGACGGGCCCGATCCATGCTGCGCAAGCGCTCCTTCACCATCGCGCGGCATCGCACGAGCGTCGCGCTCGAGCCGGAGTTCTGGAAAGCGCTCGAGCGGATCGCGGCCGCGCGCGGCGTCTCGCTCACGCGGCTCGTCGCCGAGATCGATGCGGCGAAGCGGGGCGGCCTCGCGAGCGCGCTCCGCGTCCACGCGCTGCTCCGGCGCGAGGCGGCGGGCGCCCAAAAAAATGGGCCGCGCGGCGCAAAGCCGGTGCGGCCCAAGTCAGGGGAGAGCGTATAGGCCCACGGGGGTCCCGGCCCCTCGGCCGGCGCAGGCATCGGCGCCCCCGGTGACAAATCTCTGCGTCGTTGTACGGCGTCCCCTCCCGCCGCATCCCCACGGCCGCGCGAATCCACGTTTCCAGAACCGCGAATCGCGCATTGCACGGCCCCGCCTTCTTTCGGATAGTGACGCGCAGCGTCATGTCGCTCTTCGTCATCACCAAGGGGCTGGCGAGCTTCGTGCTTCCGGCCGCGCTCACCAATCGCGGCGGGGGCGGCACGCATTCCGCGCGCTATTGCTACTCGGTCTATCTCCGCCATCTGGTGAAGCTGGCCGAGGCGGGCCTTTCGACCGCGCCGCGCACGGTCGCCGAGATCGGCCCCGGCGAATCGGTGGGTGCGGGCGTCGCGGCGCTGATCGCCGGCGCCGAGCGCTACATCGGCCTCGACGTGAAGCGCTATGCCTTATGTCCCGACACGCTCGCGCTCTTCGACGAGCTCGTCGCTCTCTTCCGCGAGCGCGCGCCGATTCCGGGCGGCGAGGAGTTCGGCGCCATCAAGCCCGAGCTCAAGGACGACGCGTTCCCGAGCCGGATCCTGAGCGCCGAGCGCATGATGCGTGCGCTCGATCGCGCGCGGCTGGCCGACTTGCGCGCGCGGATCGCCGATGGGGGCGAGGCTTCCCCGCTCCGCCACATCGCGCCCTGGCACGATGCGGCGACGATCGAAGCCGGCACCGCCGACTGGATCTTTTCCCAGGCCGCCATGGAGCACGTCGACGATTTGGCGCTCACCTATCGCGCCTGCCGCGATTGGCTCAGGCCCGGCGGCGTCATGAGCCACCAGATCGACATGAAGAGCCACGGTACCGCCGGGACCTGGAACGGCCACTGGGCCTATTCCGACGCGCTGTGGCGCGTCGTCCGCGGCCGGCGCCTCTATCTCATCAATCGCGCGCCGGCCTCGGCACACCGCGCGGCGATGAGCGCCGCGGGCTTCGCGATCGTGACGGACCAGCCGGTGATCCGCCGCGACGGCCTGCCGAAAAGCCGCCTCGCCGCCCGCTTCCGGACCTTGAGCGACGACGATGCGGTGACGGCTGGCCTCTTCGTGATCGCGCGGCGCAGCGACGCGTGAGGCCTCGACGTCGACCACTCGGTCACCGCCCCCTTGAGGGGGCGGTCGGCGGCGCGCGTTGCGCGCTGCCGGGTGGGGGTTCTCCGCTCCAGCGCCGCGGCGCTTCGCCCCCTCAGTCAAACGCGCGAAGACGCGTTTGACAGCTCCCCCTCAAGGGGGGAGCGGAAGGCGCGCGCTACTTCTTCAGAATCTCCGGCCAGTTCTGGTCGGCGGCCTTGATGCGGCCGGGGATGTCCTCGGACCACTTCGCGCGCACCGTCGTGTTGTAGTTGAGGTAGAGCTTGCCGTCGACGATGCTCCACGCATCCGGCTCGGTCTTGACCGCGTAGCCCTGGCTCGCGCCGAACGCGCAATAACCGCCGTATTGCGGCGCGTATTTCGCCGGATCGGCCCTGAACGCGTCGCGGTTGGCGGCGCTGGCGAAGTGCCAGGCCGCACCCTTCCATTCGAAGCTGAACTGCGCGCTGCCCTTCACCGGCTTCTTCTCGGTGAAATAGGCGACGGGGTCGGTGCCGCCGAGGGCGATGCCCTTGTCGGCGAAGATCTCCGGCTTCTCCGCGTGCGCGGCGCCGGCGGTGAATACGGCGAACACGATGAGGGCGATGAAGCGGACGAATATGGGCATGACGATCCCCTTGTGACGGTCGGCGTTGCGCGGCACCCTAGCGCGCGCGATGCGAAACGCCAGTCACGCTTCGTCACTACGACGTGACTCGATATATCACGGAGCACTTTCACCGCCCCCTTGAGGGGCGGTCGGCGACACTGGCGCGCCGCGGCGCGCCAGCGTTGACGGGTGGGCCTCTTCCCTCCAGCGCCGCGGCGCTTCGCCCCTCAGTCCAACGCGCAACAGCGCGTCGGACTGCTCCCCCTCAAGCGGAGAGCGATCACTTCGCCAACGCCTCGAACTTCGCCGCGCCGAGGCCGGCCGTGTCGGCGGCGGCTTTCAGCTCGCCCCAGGTGACGGCGTCGATGGGAATGCCGCTCGCGCCGCGCGCCGCGCGGGAGAGGCGCTCGGGCTCGCCTGGAACGAGCACGGGCGCGGCGGGATCAGAGGGCGGCGAGGCCTTGAAATAGGCGAACACGGCGTCGATCTCGGCCTTCATGTGCTTCATGTCGGAGAGCCGCGCGGGATCGATGACGATCTCGAGCATGTTGTTGATGATGCCGTGCGCGCGCGGATGATGCGGCGCGATCGTGCGGCCGCCCACGAGCGCGGCGCCGAAGATCTCGGCGAACAGCGCCAAACCATAGCCCTTGTGCTCGCCGAACGTGACGACGGCGCCCGCCGGGGTCGGCGGCTCGACGAACATTACGTTGGGGTCGGTCGTGGGCCTGCCCTTGGCGTCGAGCAGCGTGTCCTCGGCCACGCGCTCGCCCTTGTTCTTGGCGACGCGCACCTTGCCGAGCGCGATCTTGCTGGTGGCGAAGTCGAGGATCGTCGGCGGGTTGGCGCCGGTGGCCGGCAGAGTCAGGCAGATCGGGTTCGTATTGAAGCGCGCGTCGGTGCCGCGGAACGGCGCCACCAGCGCGCGGTGGCCCGCCACGTTGACGAAATGCAGCGAGACGAGGCCCGCCTCGGCGCAGCGCTCGCCATAGGTGCCGACGCGGCCGATGTGGTGCGACATGACGAGGCCGGCGACGGCGACGCCCTGCTGCTTCGCGCGCGCGATCGCGTGGTCGGTGAGCTCCATCGCGACGACCTGGCCGTGGCCCATCTGCCCGTCGCCGACCAGGAACGGGCCGTCGTCGCGCACCAGCTTCAAGCGCCGGTTGAGCTTGAGCTTGCCTTCCTTGATGTGGCGCACACAGAGCGGGACCATGCCGACGCCGTGGCTGTCGTGGCCCTTCAAATTGGCCTCGACCAGATGGTCGGAGACAATGCGCGCCTCGCGCTCGTCGCTGCCCGACGCCGCGAGAAGCGCCGCGATACCCGCGCGCAGCTTTTCGTGCTTCACGACGATGTCCTTCATTCTTCCTCCCTTGCCGCGGCCCCGTTCTTCTGGGGGCCGCAAACAAATTGCCGACCGCTTCGGTCGGGCGCCCGGCCGACGGCGCCCCTCTTTCGTCGCCAGATCGACCAGCAGCAGCGGCGCCTCGGCGATCGCGCCCGACGCCGTGCGCACCGCCCGCTTCATGGGCACGACCGGGACGGCGGTCATGCGCTTAAAGTGCATGGCGCAGTGTTCGTGCGATTGCTCTATCGAAAGCGTGGATCATTTTGCCAATTCCGCGCGCCGTGCATGATTCCAAGGATTAGGATCTCATCGCGGATGATCTCGTAGATGACGACGTACGGAAGCCGCGGCACCACCAAGATGCGTGTACCGGGCGCATCTCCCTGGCGTCCCAGATACGGAATGGTCTTGAGCTTGTCGATTTGCTGCGCGATGCGCGCTATGACTTTCCGAGCAGCGTTGGGATTGTCCTGAGCGATATACTTCTCGATCGCATCCATATCGCGGAAAGCAACCGAGAGAAACCGAACCTTCACAGGCCGTGGCGCCTAAAAAACGCCTCCACCTCGGCATCCGAGGCGTACTCCCGCGGCTCCGACATCCGCCGGCGAATCTCGGCCCATTGCCCCTCAGTCAATATAGCCGGCGCGCTGTCGCGGCCGGCCAAGTCGAGCAGTAGCTCCGCGATTTCATCCTGACGCGCTTCAGGCAATGCCTCGACGCGCTTCATGGCTTCCTTCAGTCGCTTGGTCATTGCTCTGTTCCCGACGACCCATCTTGAACGATACCATGCGCTCTTATACCCGCAGCACCTCACTCGCGGTGGGGGGCCCTTTTCATGTTCCCTGTCAGGGACGCTCGGCGAACCTAGCCCGGATTTCTCACAGGAGGAGGTGCATCGGGGCTTCGAATCTGCGAAAGCTGTTTTGCGAAGAACGACTTGCGCAGGGTTGGAAGGAGTTCCCCGATGCCGACAGAGTGTAACCCG
>Ga0187892_10008265_pt1 | contig 14325 bp, 10 predicted proteins | sample MA1701073metaG_FD_139345 | JGI IMG/M metagenome (GOLD analysis project Ga0187892, IMG submission 139345) | Bio-ooze microbial communities from a basaltic lava cave in the Kipuka Kanohina Cave System on the Island of Hawaii, USA - MA170107-3 metaG ... | reverse complement strand
GCTCATCCGGAACCCCGCCATCGCGAACGGCAAGCGCTCCACGCGCGTTCCGCCACAGCATGCGACCCGCACCGGCTGCACCTCGAGGTCGGTCTCCACATCGCCGATCGAACAGTCGCGCAGCCAGATCGGTCTCGGCTCGACGAACAACGCTCGCTCGTGGCGGCGACCGCACCCGGAACACTCGTGCTGTCCGCTGCGTCGTTCGACCCGGACCACCTTCACCCGCCCGCGCCCCGGCAGCCGCGTGTACACCACGGCCACCACGTCGAACCCTTGCAACCCGAGGTACGTCGCGACAAGATCGCCCCGCTCCTGGTTCATCCCTCTGCCCCCTCTCTCTTCGCAGGAAAGAAAGGGTACGGATGAACCGGAGCGCCTACGCCGTCAAATCAGGCGCTGCGCTCCACGGAACGTCGGGAGGAGCTTCCTATTTGGCCTTCGCCTTGAACGTCATGATGTAGGCGATCATGTCCTCGACCTCCTGGGGCTTGAGCTGGCCGCTCTTGCCCCACGGCACCATCCCGGACTTGATCTTGCCGTTCACGATGCAGTCGCGCATGAACGCCTCGGTGCGCGTGGCGTCCCAGGTCTTCTTGAGCAGCCAGTTGGGCGTCGGGTTGCCCGTGGACTTGAAGCCGCCGGAGCCGTCGGCCTTGTGACAGGCGACGCAGAGCACCTTGTACTTGGCGGCCGCCTTCGCCGGGTCCCCCTTGGCGGGGGCGGGCGGGGCCGCGCTCGCCGAGAGCGCGTAGCCCATGGCGGCGAGCGCCGCCACGGAGAGCGCCACGGGGATGGCGCGGAAGGGGTGACGGGACGACATCGCGTGGCTCCTTTCGGGGTGGGCGGGGCGCCGGGAGGGGGTGAGCCGGCGCAGCAAACCGGTTGAAGTTAGGATCGGCGCTCGCGCCGGTCAACCGCCGCCGGACGCTTCCGCTCGGTTCTCCGCAGACTTGACGCGCGCCGCACACCGCGCGTTGCAGGATCGCGCGCCACGAAGCGCGGTCGCGCGGATCGCGGCACCGGCGCCGCGGACGCTGCCCCGGCGCGGATCGGGGCCGGCGCGGGCGCCGGCACGCGGCGCCCGGAGCGAAAGAGGCGTGTCGCACACGATCCGCGGCCTTCCGCCTGCGCCCCGGGGCGCGACCCGAGCGCCCCAACCGGCGGCGCGCGGCAGCTCTTGACCCACGTGAAAACGCGGTGCTAGGTTTAGGTATTACTTCGGTTTACGCCGGGTCGCGTGTTCCCATCCCGCGGCCCCCGCGGGCAGCCGTGCCCCCACCCGGGAGGTGCAGCGTGAAGGAGTTCGCAACCGGTCAGATCCGCAATGTCGCGCTGGTGGCCCATCACGGGGTGGGTAAGACGAGCATCGCCGAGGCGATGCTCTTCCAGGCGAAGGCGACGAACCGCATCGGCAAGGTCGCCGACGGCACCACCCTCCTGGATCACAGCCCGGAGGAGATCTCCCGCCAGATCACCATCGACCTCGGCCTCGCCCAGTTCGAGTTCCAGGGCCACAAGATCAACCTGCTCGACACGCCGGGCTACGCCGACTTCGTGGGCGACGTCTACAGCGCGCTGCGCGTGGCCGACTCGGCGATCCTCGTGCTGCGCGCCGCGGCCGGGGTCGAGGTGGGCACCGAGGTGGTCTGGGAGGTGCTCAAGCAGGAGAAGACCCCATTGCTCGTGGTCGTCAACATGATGGACAAGGAGCACGCCGATTTTGCCGCCGCGGTCCGGAGCTGCCACGAGCGCCTCGGCCTGAACGCGGTGGCCGCCCAGCTCCCGATCGGCGAGGCGGACAAATTCCATGGCGTCGTGGACCTGATCGAGAACCAAGCGTACACCTTCACCGGTCGCGGCGCCGACGAGAAGAGCACGCCGGTCCCGATCCCGGCCGAGATGGCCGAGCAGGTGGCGAAGGCCCGCGGCGTGCTGCTCGAGGAGGCGGCGACGGGGGACGAGCAGCTCATGGAGAAGTTCCTCACCTCCGGCGACCTCACCGTGGAGGAGATCCGCAAGGGCCTGTGCGAGCGGGTCGTCCAGTGCGACCTGGCGCCCGTCTTCTGCTGCTCGGCGCTCCACAACCTCGGCGTCAAGGAGGTGCTCGAGGAGGTCGTGGACGTGCTCCCGAGCCCGCTCGACGTGCACCCGCAGCAGGCCACCGGCGCGAACGGCGCCACCGGGGTCACGATCCGGCCCGAGACCTCCGACCCCGTGGCCGCGACCGTGTTCAAGACGCTCGCCGAGGCCCACCTGGGCGAGCTCTCGCTCATCCGGCTCTGGTCCGGCCACGTGGCCCCCGGCCGGGAGCTCGTGAACACGACCCGCAACCGCAGCGAGAAGCTCGGCACGCTCTACCACCTCTGCGGCAAGGAGCGCTCGGACTGCCGCGGCGCCGCCGCCGGCGACATCGTCGCGGCCGTGAAGCTCCGCGAGACGCACACCGGCGACACGCTCGCCGACAAGGCGCGGCCGGTGAAGCTCGCGCCGCCCGACTTCCCGCTGCCCGTGGCCGCCGAGTGCATCCGCGCCAGGAACAAGGGCGACGAGGAGAAGATGGCGGTGGGGCTCGCCCGGCTCCACGAGGAGGACCCGACGCTCTCGCGCCACTTCGAGGAGAGCACGAAGGAATCCGTGGTCCAGGGCATGGGCGACCTGCACCTGGAGATCCTCGTCGAGCGCATGAAGAAGCGCTTCGGCGTCGAGGTCATGCTCAGCAAGCCGCACGTGCCCTACCGCGAGACCGTCCGCGGCAGGGCCGAGGGCGAGTACCGGCACAAGAAGCAGACCGGCGGCCGGGGCCAGTTCGGCGAGGTCCACCTGCGCGTGGCGCCGCTGCCGCGCGGCGGCCAGTTCGAGTTCGTGGACGAGGTCAAGGGCGGCGTGATCCCGAACCAGTACATCCCGGCGGTCGAGAAGGGCGTGGTCTCGGGCATGGAGCGCGGGCCGCTCGCGGGCTACCCGGTGGTGGACGTGAAGACCACCGTGTTCTTCGGCAAGTACCACGACGTGGACAGCTCCGAGATGGCGTTCAAGATCGCGGCCGAGTCCTGCTTCCACGAGACCATCTTGAAGGCGCACCCGGTCCTGCTCGAGCCCTACTCGGACCTCGAGGTGCGCGTGCCCGAGGACTTCCTCGGCGACGTGATGGGCGACCTCTCGAGCAAGCGCGGGAAGATCCTCGGCACCGAGTCCGACGGCCACTACCAGGTGATCAAGGCGAAGGTGCCCATGGCGGAGACCTACAAGTACGCCACGCACCTGCGCGCGCTCACCCAGGGCCGCGGCCTGCACCGGGCGAAGCTCTCGCACTACGAGGAGGTCCCGCGCGAGCTGGCCGAGAAGATCATCGCCGCCGCGAAGGCCGAGCGGGAGGCGGCGGCGCAGCACGGATAGCAGCGGGAGCCGGCGCGCGGCGGAGCCGCCGGACGACAGGAGCTCACGGAGAGAGCGACATGCGCGTGCTGGGACTGGATCCGGGCAGCCGGCGGACGGGCTGGGGCGTGGTCGAGCGCGACGGGCGCGGATTCCGGTGCCTGGGCGCCGGCCACATGGCGCCGGCGGCGCGGCTGTCGCTTGGCGAGCGCCTGCACGCGATCGTCCGGCAGGTGGACGAGATCATGGAGCGCTTCGCGCCGGACTGCGTCGTGATCGAGGCGGCGTTCCATCACTCCTTCGCGCGCTCGACGCTGGTGCTGGGCCACGTCCGCGGCGCGCTGCTGGTGGCCGCGGTCGGGCGCGGGCTGCCGGTGGCGGAATACGCGCCCCGCGCCATCAAGCTGGCGGTGACCGGCCGCGGCGGGGCGGCGAAGCCGCAGGTGGCGGCCATGGTGCGACTCCAGCTCGGGCTCGCGAAACCGCCCCAGGCCGACGCCGCCGACGCGCTGGCCGGGGCGCTCTGCCACCTGCGCCGCGTGCGCTTCGAGGCGCCGCGGCGGAAGACGCCGGCCGCCGAGCGGCTCGCCGCGCTCATCGCGGGCGCCCGGCGGGCGCCCGGCGTCCGCATGAGGTAGCTTCGGGCCGTGGCGGGACGGACGCGCACACGACACCCCGGGGAGACGCCATGATCGCCAGTGTCCGCGGCACGCTGCTCGAGCGCGGCGACGGTGTCGTCGTCGTCGAGGCGGGCGGTGTGGGCTACCAGCTTCACGTGAGCAGCGCCACGCTCGCGGCGCTCCCGGCCACGGGGAGCGAGGTTCGGCTCCACACGCGCCACGTCGTGCGCGAGGACGCGCAGCTCCTGTTCGGCTTCGCCGAGCGCGACGAGCTGCGGCTCTTCGACCTGCTGATCGCGGTGAACGGCGTGGGCCCGCGCATCGCCATCGCGGTGCTCTCCGGGCTCGACCCGGCCCGCTTCGCGCGCGCCGTGCGCGACGAGAACCTGGCGGCGATCACCTCCGTGCCCGGCGTGGGCCGGAAGACCGCCGAGCGGCTGGTGGTGGAGCTGCGCGACAAGCTGGCGTTCCTTCCCCTGGTGGCACCGGGCCCTGCGGGCTCGGACGGAGGAGCAGGGCGGGGCGCCGGCGCGGGCCGTGGCCGCGTCGCGAACATGCACGAGAAGTCCGAGCGCTTCGATGACGCGGTGGCCGCGCTCGTCACGCTCGGCTACACCGCGACCCAGGCGCAGTCCGCGGTGCGGCGCGTCTCCGAGGAGGCCGGCGACGCCGCGGCCGAGGAACTCCTGAAGCGTGCGCTCGCCGTGCTCGCGCGGCCGTCGCTGGTGACGCGATGACGCCGCCCCGGGGCCGCGGCGGCGCGCCCGGGCCGGAGCCCGGGCGGCGCGAGAGCCGTGCGAGGCTCGCCGACCCTGCACCGCGCCCCGACGAGGTCGGCGAGGAGAAGCGGCTCCGGCCGCCCACGCTCGCCGAGTTCGTGGGGCAGCCGCAGGTGCGCGAGCAGCTCGGCATCTTCCTCGCGGCGGCTCGGCAGCGCGGCGAGGCCATGGACCACATGCTGTTCCACGGCCCGCCCGGGCTCGGCAAGACCACGCTCGCGGCCATCGTCGCGCACGAGCTGGGCGTGGAGATCACCAACACCAGCGGTCCGGTGGTCCAGTTCCCGGGTGACCTGGTGGGCGTGCTCACCCACCTGGGGCCGCGGGGGATCCTGTTCGTGGACGAGATCCACCGGCTCACGCCCGTCGTGGAGGAATACCTCTACTCCGCGCTCGAGGACTACACGCTCGACATCATGCTCGACCGCGGCCACAGCGCGCGGAGCCTCAACGTCACGCTCGACCCCTTCACGCTGATCGGCGCGACCACGCGCGCGGGGCTCCTCTCGGCGCCCCTGCGGGCGCGCTTCGGCGTCTCGCTGCGCCTGAACTTCTACTCCGCCGACGATCTCACGCGCATCGTCCGGCGCTCGGCCGGCATCCTCGGCACGGAGGTGGATGCGGACGCGACGTTCGAGATCGCGCGCCGCTCGCGCGGCACGCCGCGCGTGGCGAACCGGCTGCTGCGCCGGGTGCGGGACTTCGCGCTCATCAAGGCCGACGGCGCCGTGACGATGCCGGTGACTCGCGAAGCGTTGCGGCTGCTCGAGGTGGACGAGCGCGGCCTGGACGAGATGGACCGCCGCATGCTCGAGGCGCTCATCCAGCGCCACGACGGCGGGCCGGTGGGCCTCCAGTCGCTCGCGGTCGTGATAGGCGAGGACGCCGGCACGCTCGAGGACGTCTACGAGCCGTACCTGGTGCAGGAGGGCTTCATCCGGCGCACGCCGCGTGGGCGCGAGGCCACGAGGCTCGCGTACGAGCACCTGGGACTGGCGGCGCCGGCGCGGCTCCAGGGCGACGCGGGCGGGTCCGAGCCCCAGGTGAAGGACGCGGCGGCCGCCGAGCCGGAGCAGCCCGAGCTGCCGCTCTGAGCGTGCGCGCCCCCGGCGGGCCGGCCCGGGCCGATGCGGCGGACGCGCCCGCGACGGGGCTGCTGCACCTCCTCGATTACGAGCTTCCGCCGGAACGGATCGCGCAGCGCCCGGCGGAGCGCCGCGAGGACTCGCGCCTCCTCGTCGTGGATCGCGCGAGCGGCGCGCTCACGGACGCACGCTTCGCGGAACTCGGACGCTGGCTCCGGCCCGGGGACGCGCTCGTCGTGAACGAGACGCGCGTGCGCCCCGCGCGGCTCGTGCTCGAGCGGCCCACCGGCGGGCGCGTGGAGCTGCTGTTCGTGCGGCCGGCCGCGGAGTCCGGCGCGTCCGCGGACTGGCGCGTGCTCGCGAAGCCGGCGAAGCACGCGGCTCCCGGTGCGCGGCTCACGACGCCGGACGGCGCGCTCGAGCTGGAGGTGCTCGCGGCGGGCCACCACGGCGCGCGGGTCGTGCGCGTCACCCGCGGCGCGCTCGAGGAGGTCCTGCGCGAACGCGGCGAGCTGCCGCTCCCGCCCTACATCCAGCGCGCGCCGGATGCCGCGGACGCCGATCGTTACCAGACGGTCTACGCGCGCGTGGACGGCGCGGTGGCGGCGCCCACCGCGGGGCTCCACTTCTCGAAGGCCCTGCTCGGCGCGCTCGAGGCCGCCGGCGTCCGCCGCGTGCCCGTCACGCTGCACGTGGGCCCCGGTACGTTCCGGCCCGTCACGGCCACCGACCCGCGCCGGCACGAGATGGAGGAGGAGTGGTTCGAGGTGGGGGAGGGCGCGGCCCGGACGATGCGCGATGCGCGTGCCGCCGGCGGACGGATCGTGGCGGTGGGGACGACCTCCGTGCGCGCGCTCGAGAGCATGGCCGACGCGCAGGGAGGCACGATCGGCGCCGCCTCGGGCTGGACGCGCAAGTACATCCTGCCGCCGTACCGCTTCCGCGCCGTGGACGCGCTCGTCACCAACTTCCACCTGCCCCGCACCACGCTGCTCCTGCTCGTGGCGGCGTTCGCGGGCGTGGAGCCCGTGCGCACGGCGTACGCGCACGCCGTGCGCGAGCGCTACCGCTTCTACTCGTACGGGGACGCGATGCTGGTCGTCTGAACCCGCCGCCCGATCAGCGTGCGCCGGCGTCCTCCCCGGTGTCCAGCTCGAGGCGGGCGTCCGCGCGGCGGGCCGCTTCGGGCGCGGCGGCGAGCAGCTCGGCCACGCTCACTCCGCGCAGGCCCACGCGGTCCATGTGCGCGAGGATCCCGGCGAGCGCTTCCACCGTCTGCCCGCGGTCCACGTCGCCGAACGGGCTCCCGTCGTGGAGGATGAGGATCGAGCCGCCGGTGAGTCGCGGCAGCACCCGCTCGACGATGCGCGCCACCCCCGGCCGGTGCGAGTCCTCGGGGTACACGTCCCCGAGCACGGAGCGGTAGCCGAGCCCGGCCACGAAGCGGGCCTGCGACGGCACCATGAAGCCGAAGGGTGGCCGATAGTGCAGCGCCTCGATCCCGGCTGCACGCCCCACGGCGGCCGCGGACCGCCCGACCTCGCGGCGGATCAGGCCCGGGGTCGAGACCGGGAGCGGCCAGTGCCGGTCGCCGTGGAGCGCCACCTCGTGACCCTCGCCGGCCATGCGCCGCACGAGGTTCGGCGAGCGCTCCACGTTCGGGGCGAGCGTGAAGAACGTGGCGTGCGCGCCGTGCCGCGCGAGCAGGTCCAGCACACGCGGGGTCGCGCCCCGGTTCGGCCCGTCGTCGAACGTGAGCGCCGCGCGGTCGTGCACGCCGTCCACGCGGCAGAGCAGGTGACCGCGCGCCCAGCCCGAGAACTGCGAGGTGTGGAGCAGGGTCATGTCGGCGACAGGATAGCGGCCGGCGCGGCGACCGGACAGCGGCCCGGTCGGCGGCGGGTCGGCGCCGGCTACCGCGTGACGATGAGCCGGCCGGTCCAGACCCGGTGCGCCGCGCGGATCCGGTACTGGTAGACGCCCGAGGGCAGCCGATCGCCCCGGTCGCTGCGGCCGTCGATCAGCACGTGGTGCACGCCCGCCGGCGCGTCGGCGGCACGAAGCAGCTCGCGCACGCGGCGGCCCGAGAGGTCGAGGAGGTCCACGTCCACCGACCCCGCCTCGAGGGTCCGGAAGCTCAGCGTGGCGCGGGTGCGCAGCGGACTCGGGACGAGCGCCGGCCGGAGCAGCGCCGGCCCCCCGGAACCCACGTCGGTCGAGGGCACGGTCACCGAGAGCATGGTGTTCGCCGAGCCCGTGAGCGTGTTGCCGGCCGTGAACGTGATCACGTGCTCGCCGGCCTGGCCCGTGGCTGGCGTCCACTGGAGCGTGCCGGTCGTGTCGCCGGCACCCGGCGTGAACGACGCGCCCGCCGGAAGGCCGTTCGCAGCGAAGGAGGCGATGGGCTGGCCGTCGGGATCCGCGGCGCGGACGCGCAGCGAGAACGGCAGGCCTTCCCAGGCGGGAGCCGAGGGCGGCGCGACCACCACCGGCGCACGGTCCACGTCGGCCACCGTGACCTGCGTGCTCGCCGAGCCGGAGAGCGCATTGCCGGCGATGAAGCCCACCACGTACACCCCCGACTGCCCGAACGTGGGGGTCCATTCGAGTGTGCCTGCCGTCTTGCTTCCGTTGGGCGTGAACGTGGCGCCGGCGGGGAGGTCCAGCGCAGCGAGCGTGGCGATCGCGTCGCCATCGGGGTCCGCGACCGTCACCAGCACCGTGAGCGGCACGTCCTCGGTCGCACCGGCCGAGGGAGGGGCCGTGACCACCGGGGCGCGGTCCACGTTCGTCACCGTGATCTGCGTGCCCGCCGAGCCCGAGAGCGCGTTGCTGGCGGTGAACGTGACCGTGTAGCTGCCCGACTGCGCGAACGTGGGCGTCCACGTGAGCGTGCCCGCGGTCCTGCTGCCGTTCGGCGCGAAAGTGGCGCCGGCCGGCAGGCCCGAGGCGGTGAGCGAGGTGATGGCCTGGCCGTCCGGGTCCGCGGCGGTCACGTTCACGGTGAGGAGCACGTTCTCCGGCCCCGAGACGGTCGCGGGCGCGGTCACGACTGGTGCGCGGTCCACGTTGGTCACCGTGATCTGCGTGCTCGACGAGCCCGACAGCGCGTTGCTGGCGATGAACGTCACCAGGTGGTTGCCCGACTGCGTGAACGTGGGCGTCCACGAGAGCGTGCCGGTGGTGTTGCCGCCCCCCGGCGTGAACGACGCGCCCGCGGGCAGGCCCGAGGCGATGAACGACGTGATGGCATCGCCGTCGGGATCCACGGCGGTGACGTTCACGGTGAGCGGGGCGTTCTCCGCCACCGAGACGCTCGCCGGGGCGGTCACGACCGGCGCATTCGGTCCGGTCGCCCCGCCCACGAGCGAGACGAGGTAGGCCGCGCCGCGCTGGAGGCCGCCGTCGTCGTCGTAGCCCACGCCCGAGACCAGCACCTGGCCCGCCCCGCCGCTGCCGTCGATGTCGCCGAGCGCGGTGAGCGCCGAGCCGAACTCGTCGTCGTCGTCGAGCTGGGCGCCGATGCTGCCGCCCGCGGTGCTGCTGATCTCCTGGTACGAGAGCACCGAGCCCGCGGCGTTGAGGAACAGCACGTACACGGCGCCGCGGTTGAAGCCGGGGCCGTCGTCGCTGCCTGCCGAGACGGCGATCGCCCGATGACTGGGTCCGGTCCCGTCCAGATCGCCGAGGGCCACGACGGCGGTCCCGAAATTGTCGTAGTTCGTGATCGGGGCGGTGAGGCCGCCCGACGTGCGGCTGATCTTGCTCCAGTTGTTCACGGTGCCGTTCGCGTTCAGGTGGAGCAAGTAGACCGCGCCGCTCGCCGTGCCGCCGTCGTTGTCCTCGACGGAGCTCACCGCGAGGCTCCGCACCGCCGGGCCGGTGCCGTCGAAATCGCCGAGGTCCGCCACGTCCTCGCCGATGCCGTCATTGTTCTCGAGCACGGCGGTGAAGTTGCCGGCGGTGTCGCTGATCTTGGTCGAGGACAGGAAGCCGCCCGCGGCGTCCAGGTACACGATGAACACCGCGCCCCGATTGACGCCGCCGTCGTTGTCGCCGATCGCGCCCACCGCCATCGCGCCGGCGCTCGGACCGGGCGCGTCCAGGTCGCGGAGCCCGGTGACCGCGCCGCCGAACTCCTCGCCATCGGCCGTCACGTCGGCGGGCACGCCGGCCTGGACGCTGGTCACCTTCCGCGTGGAGATCACCAGGCCGGAGGCGTCGAGCAGCAGGACGTACACCGCGCCGTGGTCGGTGCCGCCGTCGTCGTCCCCGATGGTTCCGACCGCGATCGCGCCGGCGGCCGGTCCCGCGCCGTCCAGATCACCCAGCCAGGCCAAGCTGCTCCCGAACTCGTCGTAGGGCTCGAGCGTGCCCGTGAACCCGCCCTGCGTGGCGCTGATCTTCCGGTGCGAAAGCACCGCCCCGGAGCCGTTCAGGAACAGGATGTAGACCGCCCCGCAGTGGCTGCCGCCGTCGTCGACCCCGATGGCGCCCACGGCCATTGCGGCGACACTGGGCCCGGGGCCGTCGAGGTCGCCGAGCCACGCGACCGCATCACCGAACTCGTCGCCGTCCTGGAGCGTGAGGCCGAGCGGGGCGAGCGTGGGGCTGCTCAACTTGCTGAAGCCGAGGACGGCGCCCGGCTGGGCGTGGGCGGCGGGGGGGAAGCTCGCGGCGAGGAGCCCCGCGCACAGGCAGAGCGCGAGGCAGACAAAAGCGGGGCGCATGGCATCCACGGAGAGGGAGGGGAGTGGAAGGCGGCCGGGACCGCACGTATGCGCGCGGTGCCATCGATTCTCCGCCCACGGCCGGCATGCTCACAAGGGGGAATCTGCGCGAATCTCGTGCGCTCGCGCGTGGTCGCGGCGGCGATGTTCGATGGCGGCGAACGCGCGCCGCCCACGGCGAACTCGCGGGGCTCGCGGAGGCGGGCGATCGCCGTCCCGCCCGCGACCGGAGAACTCGATCCACCCGGCGTGAACGCCGAGTGCCACCGCCCGCGGCGGCCGGCGGGCCGACCGCGCGCGGAGCGCCGCCGCGGCCGCCTTCGGCCACGGGCGCGGAATCAGCGCGCGGGCTTCCTCGCGCTCGACCAGCGGACGCGCTCCTCGCGGTCGAACTCGAAGAAGTAGCTCATGAGCTCGGGTGCCGCCGTGAGCTTGCCGCCGGACCACTCCCGCTCGCCGATCTGTCGTCCCGACTTCCACACGAGGTGGAACGAGCCGTCGCGCGTCGCGCGCAGGGGATGGCGCACCGTGGCCCCATCGGCGAGCGTCTCCACCACCACGGTCTCGCCGCCGCCGGAGATGCGCAGCCGCTCGATCGCGTGGCCCGACTGGTTCGTGACGACCACGTCGTGCGAATCCTCCGGGCGGAGTGAGGCGAAGTTCTTCCAGCCGTACCAGGCCGCGGCGCAGACGAGTACGAGGAGCAGCAGTCGCTTCATCGGGGCACCTCCTTGGGCCTCGCGGGGGGCCGGGCGGACGCAGCATACCCGCTCCGGCGCACCCGGAGGACGAGGTCGCGGCGCGCCGCAGCCGGGTCTCTTCGGCCTCCGCCCGCAGGGCCCCGCCGCTTCGCCATGCTGCGGGCACGCCGCCTGCGGACGCCCGCCCGCGCGGGCCGGACCCGCAGGGCCGCCGCAGGCCGGCCTTCGTCGCCGGCATCGGGCGGCGGCCGCGCCGACCCGCCGCGCGGCCTTCAGCGCGCGCCGCGCACGCGCGTGACGAGCAGCGTGCCGGCCACGAACCACGCGGCGGTGACGGCGAACACCACGACGTAGCCGGCCATGGGAGAGAGCGGCTTGAGCGCCGAGAGGAGGACGCCCGAGAGGGCCGGCGCCACGACCTGCGGCAGCACCAGCGCCACGTGCCAGATTCCCATGTCGCGCGCGGCGTCCGGCCCGCCCGGGAGCACGTCCACGGCGAGCGCCCAGTCCACGGCCTGGTAGGCGCCGTAGCCGAGGCCGAACAGCACGCCGACCGCGTAGATCGCGGGCAGCGACTGGATCGCCCCGGCCGCCACGAACAGGACCGAGGCCGCCGCCATCACGCCCCCGCTCCAGTAGAGGAGCGGCTTGCGGCCCACGCGGTCCGAGCGCGCCCCGCCCGCGAGGCTCGTGGGGATGCCGGAGGCGACGATGGCGCCGATCAGGTACGACGTCTGCTGCTCCGGCCGCGCGACGCCGAGCACGTCGGCGAGGAAGAACTGGAAGAACGAGAACACCGAGTAGATGCCCATACCCACGAGCGTGCGCGTCCCGAGCACCCAGTAGAAGTCGCGGTGCCGGCGCGGGTCGGGGAAGAAGCCGCGGCGGGCGACCCCGGCGGCCGGCGTGCCCGCGTCGACCGGCCGCCGCTCGCGCACGCCGAGGACGGTGCCCAGCATCGCGAGCACGAGCACGGCGGCGATCGCCGCGTCGATCGCCACGTAGCGGCCCGGGCGCGCGAGCTGGCCCGCGAGCACGACGCCCGCGAGCATCCCGAGCGTGCTCATGAGCGCCATCCAGCCGCTGGCCACGCCGCGCTCCTGCTCCGGGACGAGGTCGGGGATGAGCGCCGCGTAGGGCCCGCCGGCCAGGTTGCTCCCGAACTGGACGCCGAGGTAGGCCAGCACGAACCAGGCGATCGGCGTGCCGGCCACCATGGGGCCCATGGCCAGCAGGAAGACGACGTTCATCACCGTGCCCGCGACCAGGAACGGGTGCCGCCGCCCGAACCGCGAGCGGGAGCGGTCCGACCAGGCACCCGCGAGCGGTGTGAGCACGAGCGAAAGGAAGGCGCCGCCCCCAAGCACGAGCCCGGTCGCGAGCTCCTTCCGCGCCTCGCCGACGAGGGATGCCACCTGGCTCGGCAGCACGATCGCCAGCAGCGCCGCCCACTGGAGGTTGTACGCGAGCCAGTAGAGCGAGAGCCAGAGGTGGCCGGCCGCCGGTCTGCGGGCCGCAGGCTGGTCGCCGGTCGTGCCTCTCAGGCGCATCGGGCCTCCGGGTCCGCCGGCCTCCGCCCCCGGCGCGTCCGGCCTCCGGGAGCGCACGGGCCGGGCGGGCCGCTAGCCCGACCTACTCATGAGCCCGCCGCCTGCGAGCGCGGTCTGCACACCATCCGCTGCGTCGTCCGTCCGGCCGCTTCCTCGACGTGTCCACCGACACGACTGCGTCGCGGCCGGCCAGACTCCTTGCGGCTGGTGCACATCCCGCACTCTCGGCTGGCGGTTCATGAATAGGTCGGGCTAGAGCGGCAGGTTCCCGTGCTTCTTCCGGGGCACGTCCTGGCGCTTGTTGCGCAGCATCTCGAGCGCGGCGATCAGCCGGGGGCGCGTCTCGGTGGGCTCGATCACGTCGTCCAGGTAGCCGAGCTCGGCCGCCACCCAGGGGGAGGCGAACTTGTCGTTGTACTCGGCCACCAGGCGCTTCCGCTCCTTCGCCGGGTCCTTCGCCTTCGCCAGCTCGTCACGGTAGAGGATGTTCACGGCACCCTCGGCGCCCATCACCGCCATCTCCGCGGTGGGCCAGGCCACGTTGTAGTCGCCGCGGATGTGCTTGCTCGACATGACGTCGTAGGCGCCGCCATAGGCCTTGCGCACGACCACGGTGAGCTTCGGGACCGTGGCCTCGCAGTAGGCGTAGAGGAGCTTGGCGCCGTGGCGGATGATGCCGCCCCACTCCTGGCGCGTGCCCGGCAGGAACCCGGGCACGTCCTCGAACGTGACGAGCGGGATCTGGAACGCGTCGCAGAAACGCACGAAGCGCGCGCCTTTGACGCTCGAGTCGATGTCCAGGACACCGGCCAGCACCCTGGGCTGGTTCCCGACGACGCCGACCGGGCGGCCGTTCAGCCGGGCGAAGCCCACGACCAGGTTCATGGCGAAGTGCTCGTGCACCTCGAAGAAGTCGCCGTCGTCCACCACCGCCCGGACGACGTCCTTCATGTCGTAGGGCTTGTCGGGCGATTCGGGCACGATCGTGGCGAGCGCCGGCTCGCGCCGGTCCACCGGGTCCGTGCACGGCCGCCGCGGCGGATCCTCGGCCCAGTTCCCGGGCATGAACGACAGCAGCCGCTTCACGTGCCGCAGCGCGTCGGCGTCGTCGCGCGCGGCGAAGTGGGCGACCCCGCTCTTGGTGTTGTGCGCCGTGGCGCCGCCCAGGTCCTCCATGCTGACGTCCTCGGAGGTGACGGCCTTGATGACCTCGGGCCCGGTCACGAACATGTGGCTCGTCCCGTCCACCATGACGGTGAAGTCGGTGATGGCGGGGGAGTAGACGGCGCCCCCGGCGCAGGGCCCCAGGATGGCCGAGATCTGCGGCACCACGCCCGAGGCCAGCGTGTTGCGCAGGAACACGTCGGCGTAGGCCCCGAGCGAGAGCACGCCCTCCTGGATGCGCGCGCCGCCCGAGTCGTTGAGCCCCACGATCGGCGCGCCGTTCTCGAGCGCCAGGTCCATGATGGCGCAGATCTTCCG
>Ga0187892_10008261_pt1 | contig 14335 bp, 16 predicted proteins | sample MA1701073metaG_FD_139345 | JGI IMG/M metagenome (GOLD analysis project Ga0187892, IMG submission 139345) | Bio-ooze microbial communities from a basaltic lava cave in the Kipuka Kanohina Cave System on the Island of Hawaii, USA - MA170107-3 metaG ... | reverse complement strand
TCGTCCGGCCCGCAGAAAGTACGCCCGCAGGACCGCCGCGGCGCGCAAGACGGCGCGTCGGGGCACGCGCAGAGTCGTCGGCAAAGCCCGCAAGACGGCCCGCAAGGCGACGGCGGCAACGCGCAAGACCGTGAAGGCGGCGAAGCGCCGCGCGCGTTCGGCGATCAGAGGCACGGCAAGAACCATGCGATCGGCAACGCGCAAGGTGGAAAAAGCCCCGAAACAGTTTGTCAGCACCGCAGCCGCGAAAGTCGGGCAGGCGACGATGGCAGTCGATCAGTCCCTAGCCGAGCCTAGGCCGGCGCCGATCCTTCCCGCCCCGACGGCGCAAGTCGCGGCCTGACCGAATAACTGAAGGTCCGTCATTTAGCCGGGGGCCGGTCCGCAAGGACCGGTCCTCGGTTAACATTGCGCGGCCCTCGCCCCGGTAGCTCAGTGGATAGAGCGATCGCCTCCTAAGCGATAGGTCGTCGGTTCAACTCCGGCCCGGGGCGCCATGCCCGCTCCACTGCCCCGATTGTCAGGAATTTACCCTCTCGTGCCCGCGGCTCCCGCAGGCATTTGTGGCCGTTTTACGTGCTAGGGTAACGCAATTCAACTCCTAAGCCGTCCTACAGGGACTTGCGCTAAGCGAGGGTAAGGCGCAGGGTACGCCCCATGAGTAGGAGGGTAAACCCGATGGCTAACCTTGACGACGCCGCCATAGCGGCGCTCTCGCTGCCTCCTGGGGTGGCTCGCGTGAAGCGTGCGGCCGGTGCCGGTCTCGCGCTCTGGGTCACGCGCGGCCGCAAACGCTGGTACGTCCGACTGCCAAGCGGCAGCGACGTTGCCATCCAGCACGGCGACTGGCCCGCGATGAGCGTCGCGGACGCGCGGCGGGCGTCCGACATCATGCTCGCCATGATCGAGCACGGCGTCGACCCTGTAGCGCAGCGACGGCAGGCACGAGCGAACGCAAAGCCGCAGCGAGTCGCCAAGGCTGTCGCGACCGTGCCGACCTTCCGGCAATTGGCTGATGAGTTCGTGAGCTTCCAGGAGCAGCAGGGCGCCCGCCCGAAGACGTTGGAGAAGTACGGCTTTTTGCTGTCGCAACTTAGAGCGATCTATGCGAAGCCCGCCGACAGTCTCGACGTAAAGACACTCGCGGACTGTTTCGGCAAGATCGCAGCTAAAGACGGCCGCCACGAGACAGCGAAGCGGGCGGCGATCCTTGTCGGCCAAATTCTGGAACGCGCCGCCACCACGACGAACCTAGGCGAGCAACCCGCCTTCGCCGCACGACTCGCTGCCAAGGGCCTGCCGCGGGTCGTCGTCACAAACCACGCCGCAATAGTTGACGCCAAGCGCTTCGGCCAACTTTTGCGCGCCATTGATGGCTACGCCGGCCGGTCTACCATAGTCCGCGAAGCCTTGAAGGTGCTTGCATATACGTTTGTAAGGTCCAAAGAATTTCGGTCGATGCGTTTCGCTGACCTAGACCTTGACGCTGGCGTGTGGGTCATTCCTGCAGCCGATTCCAAGTCAAAGCGCGTGCATCGCGTGCACTTACCGAGGCAGGCTGTAACGATCCTCAAGATACAGCACGCGATTAGATATTTGGGTGATGGGGATATTTATGTGTTTCCCGGTGTTCGCACTGATCGCGTCATGTCGGAAGGCACTTTAACGTCAGCACTCCACCAACTTGGCTTCGGCGGGGAACATTCTGCGCACGGGTTCCGCGCGAGTGCGAAAACGTTCATGCATCGCGAGTTATCAATCCCGCGCGATGTCGTCGAGTTGTGCTTAGGCCATCGCTTGGGCGACATGACGGAACAGGTCTATCTGCGCGATGTTCAGGATATGAACATGGCCAAGGAACGGGCAGCCGCGATGCAAAAATATGCGGACTATCTGGACACGCTCAAGGCAGCGTGATCGGCACGGGCCGCGCCGTTTCTAACTGATCGCGCCACATATGCAGGCTCGTGCCTTGAGCCTCGCTTGCGGCATGATGCTCCGGTCATGGAGCGCATCGAGTTTTCGACCTTCGCAGGCCTCGTGGCCCGCGGTCACGGCCTCGATTGCTGGTGCCCAGGCTGCCAGCGCTGGGCCACCTGCGACCTAGGCATGCTCGTTAGAAACGGACTGGGCAAGCGGCGGATTACGCGCTGCAAGCCGCGCTGCCGGTTGTGCGGGTCGCGAGGAGAATGGCAGGTGCGGCCGCCAGTGCCGTCATTGGATAGTCTTGCGACTTAGGGGCGATGGCAGTGACTGCTCGGCTAACGACCAACCAATTCATTGCAAGAGCCAGGAAGATCCATGGGAGGCGCTACGATTACTCGAGAACAAAATGCATCGCCAGCACGAAGCCGCTGACAATCAACTGCCGCATACACGGACGGTTTTCCCAGCTTGCACACAACCATCTTCGTGGACAAGGATGTAGACAGTGCGCGTCTATTGCACGCTCGAAGAAGCAGCTCAAGTACTCGATTCGCGACGCGATTCAAGTTGCGAAGACCAGAAACGGAAGATGTCTATCCGCGGCTGCTGAGTACAAGAATGTTGTAACTAGCATTCGATGGCGGTGCGCCGAGGGGCACGAATTCTCAAATTCACTATCCCAAATTCTGGCCGGTTATTGGTGTCCACAATGTTCAACTGGCATTGGCGAGAGAATCTGTCGGGCATATTTTGAGCAGCTCTTTGGGCACCGCTTTATTCGTTTGAGGCCGACATGGCTTCGATCAAGAATCGGCACCAAGATGGAATTGGATGGATACTGCAGAGAGTTACGTTTAGCTTTTGAACACCAGGGAGAACATCACTTTAGCTCGGATGCTCACTATCTTTGGCGGCATCGAGCGCATTTTGACAAGGTGCATTCACGCGACAAGCTCAAGCGTTTACTATGCGCCAAGCAAGGAGTGCGCCTTATCGAAGTTCCAGAGATCGGCAGTCGCTTGCCGTTGAGTGAGCTGCGTGGTCACATCAAAGCGCAGTGCCTCAAGAAGCGAGTTCCACTTCCTAGGGGATTCGACAGTAAGAAGATCAATCTTTCTGGTGTCTACACCAACGAGCGCAAGGTCGAGATACTGCGACGGGCCAAAGCCGTAGGGCTGAAGCTTGAGTCGCCTGAATTGCTCGGTGTCAAGGTTCCGGTCTTGTGGAGATGCAAGAACAATCACGTCACGGAAAAGGCCCCTGAATACATTCAATGGGGCTTTGGTTGTTCCAAATGTACTCGCTTCTCGCCGACCGTCACTGCTGAAGACCGACTAGAAAGACTCGCAGAGCTAAAGCATTTTGGAAAAAAATTGAAACTCGAAGTCCTTTCCAAGTCCTATCCTGGAGCGCGAAGGAAAATTGCGGTTCGATGCAGAGTCTGTTCTTACCGCTGGACGCCTGTTGCACATTACCTAAGGGTCAGCAAGGGTTGCCCACAGTGCAACTTGGCACGCCGCCATGAGCAAAAGAGGCTAGGGCTAGCCACGATCAAAATGGATGCAAGAGCCCTGGGCGGTCAATGCATTTCGACTAAGTATCAAAATGCTCACCAGAGACTGGAGTTTGTTTGCAAGCGGGGACACAGATTCCGACTCACAGCTGACAAGCTGCGAAGCCGAGGCCGTTGGTGTACCGAGTGCAGAATCATGGACAAGGCTGCGTGAGTTAGATTCCGAGTCAGACGGGGGACTTCCCCCTATCTCACGAATTGCTTAGCGCCGCTGTCGAATCTGCTCGAGCGCCCGATGCGCAACAAGGCGCGCAGGATCGCTGCGGCGTCCCGTTTCACTAACGCTTGTCTCTGAAGTCGGCCAGTTCCTTCGCATCGCGGGCTGCTATCTCGGCTTCATACGCTTCCAAGTCGGCCTTAATCGCCGCTTTGGCGAACGCGAGTGTTTCGCTATTCAAGGGCCGACCCGCAAACACATCGGCCCGTGCGTCATGGATTAGCTGGCGAACACGCTGACCGCTGATGCCTTGGTCCTGTAAGTACAGCCGACCCGTGCGCGGATCGCGGGCGGCGGCCAACTCATTGATCGTTTGCCAGCTGGCTTCGTTTGGTTCCCTTCCCGCCGGCAACGACAGGCGCGGACCTTCCACGGACGGACCCGCCGCCGCTCCCGCCAACTCGGCTCGACGTACTCGTGCCGCCCATATTGTGTCACGCATCGCAGCACCATCGGTTGCGATCCGGGCCTGAGCCTCGGCAGCGAGCGCCGCCAGGTCAGAGTCGCTTACAGATTCGTCGTCGGTTGGTTCATTATTCACAGTGTTTACCTTTGGCGCAGGTGTGCCGGTTTCATTCATTTGTGCGATGACTTCTGCCTCAAGCTCTGCAAAGTTCATGGCTGCACCTTCACGCTATCTGCAGCACGCTTGAACGCTTGGAGCTGTGCACTGAGCATGCGGATCTGCTCGCGCTGGTTGTCACAAAGTGTGCGCAGCGAAGCGTTGTCACTGTTGAGCCTGTCGATCTCAGCCGATTCAGGCGACTTCAACGCCGTTTGCTCATTGATTGCGCTCAGTAGGTCGCCATATTCGCGTTGTATCGATGCGTCGCAAGCTTCAATCTGACCGAGTAACTTGGATTCGTGCTCGCGCAATGCGGGTAACCTGTTCTGCATAACGGGATCGAGCAGGCTCCGCGGACGGCTTGCATTTGCGATTCGCGAACGGCAATCGGTTAACGCGCTTTCGAGATTCGCGCGCACACCGCGGGCGGCCTCAAGTTTCATCTTGCGGTGCTCGCGTTGCTGGCGCTCGTTTTGAACGGGATGTGAACTCATTTCGAACGGTCCTCTATTGATGGAATGGGATCAAATGTCGTGTCGGCCTCAACCTCGGCCGCGGTCGGTGCGGCATTGCGCCGCAGCTGCAGGAGAACTCCTGCAATCAATTCGAGAGCAGCAATAAGCCGCTCCTCCTGGGACGGGGAGAGCATGGGAAGTTGTTCTCGTGTTAGTTGTTAACTTGTAAAGGGCTTCGGCGGCGGCAGCGAGAGCGCGAGTTCGGCTGCGACCGCCGCAGCCTTGCGGTCAGCCGCGTCCTGGGCCGCTTTCTCCGCTGCGATCCTCGCGTCGAGGTCGCGCAGATAGTCAACCGTCGATTGCTGATTGACTTGACGGCGGGACGGGGGCGGGTATAGCGGGCTGGTCAACGGATTCCAGTTTTTGAAGTGCTCTTCGTAGCGTCGTGCCTGCTCACGCTTTTCCGCGGCTTCGAACGGATCATCGCTACTCATCTTGGATACCTCATTGCGGTTAAATATCGAACGGCGACCATGCGCCGGGGGGATTACGCGATTCGCAGGCACGCGCGAAGGCGTCCTGGTCCATGCCTGGACCGGAGACACTGCCGCGGGCCGCGCCGTTGCCCAGCAGCCAGTAGCAGAGTGCGTCCGCGATATGGCTCGCTGCATCGAGCTTGTACGGCTTCGATTCGAAGTGGCCGCCTGATCCTTTCAGTTCCTTGTATCGCCAGCCGCTCTGCAGCGCCTTTCGCAGTCGTGTGCAGCGCGGGTGCAGGATGAACTGCGGCTGTCCCTGTTTGCCGATCAGTCGCAGCTGGTTCTGCAGCGCATCGATCCGCTCCGCGATGGCATTACTCGAAGATGCCGGTAGAACAGTGGCAGGCATGAACTCGCGCCGCGCCGCTTGCGTAGTCGTCTGACCTGTTTGCGCACTGCGCTGATCGCCAGCCGGATCGATGTACGCGGCGCGAAGTCGCTGCCCAGGAAACAACCGTGCGAACTCGCGCTTTACCAACTGGATGTGTTCGCCCAGTGGCGCGCCGTCGGTAACGACCTCCGCGAATACCCGGAAGCCCTCAGGACCAGCCTGGCCGATGATCGTTGCCGCCTGCAGGCCGGGATCGATGCCAGCTGTGAAGTCGAGTCCCGGCCACGGCTCTGCCTCTTTGCAGTGAAAGTCATCGCGATAGTAGGTTGCGACCGGCCGCTGTCCGCGCAAGCTGCCCCATTCGGAGCGCAGGAAGACGCGCTGATCCTCTTCGTTCGGCATGGTGGGAATTTGGTTGAGGTAGTAACCGGGCCGGCGGTGCTTGGGCGCCTCGGCGGCCGGGTTTTCGATCCAGTTGCCGCGCGCGTCGCAGATCAGGCCAGGCGGTTGCAGGAAGAGCTTGAAACCCTCAGCGGGTTCCGTCACGAACAGCTTGTGCGCGAAGTGCTCATCATCCCAGCAGTTGCTGTCTGAGATGACACCGCCAAACTTGGCGCCACCGTCCGCGACGGCGGGGAAGCGTCCGCAGCGTGCGAAAATTTGCCCGTAGATGCTCGGATCGTTACCGTCGCGCAATTCGTTGATGACGGCAAAGGTGGCGTTGATCGATCGAATGCTGCGAGTCTGCTCTTCGTCATCAAGCGCCCGGAAGATCGTCTCAAGTTCGAATGGGTGGCCGTAGCCGCCTAGCCGGAAAGTGACCTTATGCAACATGTTGGTCAGCGCGACCGCGCCAAAGAATGCGGGATCGAAAATCTGCTCATACGCCGGCACGCAGGCGTCGCGCAGCGCTTTGTAAGTCGGTCGTACGCAGATGATCTTGGTGCGACTGACGCCATCCCTGCCGGGCGGCTGCTCGCGAACATGCCGGAAGGCGCGCGCGAACATACTGTGGGTTTTGCCGGAACCTAGTGGGCCGACAATGCAAGCGTGCATCGAGTTGTCTTGGTAGTAGCTCTCGGCAATTGGCGAGCCGGTGAAGTCGAGTCGTCTTATCTTTGCGTTACTCATTTGCTTTCCTTTGGTGTAACGTCGACGGCTTGCCCTTCAATGACGGCGCCAGCCGGCGCGCCTTGCGATCCGATGATTTGCAGCACAAAGGTCGGGCCACTGTGATCGCTGGTCGGGCGCTCAGCACTGAGAGCGCCTGAGAGCTTGGCGAGAGTGACTAGGGCGCTATGCGCAGTTCCCGCGTCGACGGGCCGCTCGAAGGAGTTGCCGGACTTGTCGGTATAGGGAGCTACGCGCCGGCAGTCTTCGATCAGCTTATTCAGCTTGGCGAAGACAGCGGCCTTGCTGACGGCTACGGATGAACATGCGAAGTCCTGAAGACTCTGCATCGCCTGTGCGAAGTTCGGATCGCCTAGCAACCATTTCCGCTCCCAGGTCGCGCGGTTTACGGTGATGCCGTGTCGCGCCTTCAGGAGCTTGCGGGCTTCGTTCGGTTCGAGTTGCGAATCCAGCAGGCAATCAAGAAACAGGCGCTGTTTGGGAGATAGTGCGCGCAGCGCCGCGAGTGCCTTCGCATACTCCGGTTGTCCCTTGATCCTGGCCACCGTTGTGCTCGGCGGGTCCGGCCGATCAGGTGCAGGTATTGTCACGTCTCATCGTCCTGGTTTAGTTCAAACTCCTTCGCCGCTTGGCGCTCGGCTTCGGTGGCCTTGGCCAGTAATGCCTCGGCGGTGGTTTCGTTGAGCGTGAATGCAGCGCCGCCGCCTTTCACCGTTGTGTCTGGCGTTGAAAGGATTGTGTTATTTGCGAGATGCGTATCGAAGAATGACCGCGCGGCGCTTTCACTGACGCCAGAAGGCCAGATGCTCTTCAGCTTGCCGCGTAGGTCGGTGACGGCGCGACGTGTGAAGGGTTTCCGTTGATTCGCAATCCACCAGGCCACGCAGTCGCGCAGCATCCGATTGGCAACTTCTGCCCGGTCCTTGGTCGCTGGCGTGAACTGTTCGAGCGTGCCGTCGTGGCAGCGGCGCAGCCACACGTTGCCGGCCTTGCGTGCGTAGGAGCACTTGGCGTGGATCAGTCGCAAGATGTCGCCGCGTTCTATCGCGCCAGGATCGACGTCGGCCAGGTCTTTCACGTCGCTGGGCCTTGCCGGCATAAGACGCATGACCGATCGCGCGTTATCGCCAAGCGCCGATCCGCCGCGACCCGAGTGTAGATCCGCAATCTGCTCGCGTGCCGCGGCCTTGCTCGTGTGATGCAGCAGAGCGACCGCTGCGCCGGTTCGCTCGGCGATCTGCTCGCCGGCCATGACGATGAACGCCATAACCTCGTTACTGTTCTCTTCACCTCCATTGACTCGTGAAAGCGTGTCAATGGCAACCAGCACCGCAGTTCCTACGGCATCGGCGATGCGGGTCACAACCTGATCGAGTTTGACGATGCCATTGGATTTGTTGACGAACGACAGGCCTTTGCCAACTGCGTCGATGATTCGGAAGTTTGCGAGCGCGGTCGTTGCATCCGCTGCCTCGAACTTGCGCAGCAACTTTTGTATGCGGCGCGTGACCTCCTGGAGCTTATCTTCGGCGGAAATGTAGACAACCCGGCCTTGCTTTACCGGTAGGCCCAGGAACGAGCGGCCCGCTGCAACGTGCAACAAGAGTTCAAGTATCAGGGTGGACTTGCCGGCGCCACCCTCGCTGATGAATGCGGTGACGCACTGCATCGGCAGGCGCGGGAAACTGGCAAACTCGTGCTCCGGGATCGAGATGGTCAGCAGATCGGCCGGCAGCGAAATTAGCTCGATGATTGGCGCAGGTTCGGCACTTGATGACGACGAAGCGATCTTCGCGGGTTGCTCGGGCGCGGTTGTGCCGTTGACCTTCCGGGCTTGGGGCTTCGCGGCGTTCGCCGCCTCGATCGCGCCAATTATCGCGCGTACTTTTACGTAAGGATCGCTCTCGTCTGGCGTAGCCGCGATCCGATGTTCCGCGGTCACGGTGCCACCTCGAAACTCTGCATCTGCCCATCCGGCCACACGAACTGTGCTCCGCGCACCACGTCGGGGCAGCTGACGGCCAAATCGCGCTGCATTTGCGAAGGCGTCGACTTGCGTTCGAGCGGTATGTAAACAAGCCATTGATCTTTGACTTGATCGCGTCGCGGTCGAAAGCCAAAGCGTTCAAGTCGACGACATGCGACCTTGGCGCGATCCTCGCGCTTGAATGGTGGAAGGATGAACCAGCCAGGTGATTGCACTGCCGGCTTGGGCGTGGACATGGGGTGTTCCTCGATGTGCAAATGGAGTTCGGACAGGAGGCGGGCGCCGCCTGTCTGTTAGTGGTCTGAAAGTCTGGAAACGGCCGGAGATCCGGCCGGAGGCGTTAGCGGTAGCCGTCGCCTACGAGAAATGCGTCGGGCAGTTCGCAGCGCGCGCCCGGCGGGGCACAGTCCCATTGCCAAGCGTCCTGCACCTCGGCAAGACGATCGGGACGAAATACAATGTAGCGCGCGCGAATCAGCGCCTTCCTGAGCGCAGTCATATGCTGCGCGCCGACTGCGAATGAATCATGCGCGAGTCCGAAGTCGGACACGCCCATGTCGCTAGCTTGCCTGAGCACCTCGCGCAAGTAGGCGGCATCCCAGGAGTGAATGAAGTTGGCCATCATCGCCCGCGTACTCATCGCGCGGCCGTCCAGCTTATCCGTGCGACTCCATAGCTCCGGGCGATAGCGCACGCCCGGTCGCAGTTGCACGCTGAGTCGGCGCTTGCGCACCGTGCGATAGTCGACCGTAACTTGAAAGCCATCGGGCATGGACCAGCCGATGACCTCGCGACGCTTCGCAGCTGCTCGACCGGCAGAGTCCAGCCAATCCTTGAGTGCGACGATCTGCGGGAATCGCTTGTCGAGTTCCACGATCGCGGCGCGCACTTTGGGCAGAGTCTTGGCATACAGTGATTGCGCGTGCTCCCGCACTACGCTTCGATCCTGGCCGGGGAATTTCTTGGCAGTCTTAGCCGCTACGATCGTGCCCGTAATCTTCTGCGCGCCTGCGCCGTAGATCTTCGGAATGATGATGGCCTTCGCCATGTCGCGCCCGCCGAAGTCGTCTGCAAGCACGGCGTACACGTCCGGCGGCGGTGCGTCGTCGATCGTGTCGCTTAACAATCCGGTGCGTTGCGCAAGATCCTCGTCGCGCAGCAGGCAGCCGATGATCTGCGCCGCACTGGTCGTCACGTCCACCGCGATCGGGAGGTGTACCGGAAAGCCTTCGTAAGCGCGCCGGTACGCGTCGCACGCCGCGAGAAACAGCCACGGCGATTCAGCCTTGCGCCAGAAGGAAAGATTGCGCATTGGATCCTGCGCAGCCAGGAGGATCGCATCGTGGTTGGCATCGCACCATGTGAACTTGTCACTAGTTGACTGCTTTGTAATCTTCCCGCCGTAGCATTCGACCAGGTGCAGCATCAGGAAGGACTTAGCCGCGCCGTCATCGCCGCTTCCGGGATTGTCGAGCACGGCGCCCGCGTTGAACTCCAACAGCGCGCGCACTAGGTTGCTGCCGGCATAGATCAAGCCTTCGACGTCTTTCGCGTAAATGCGGCCGCGCCAGTCGGACTTGAACTCGTACCAGAACGGCCGTGCACCCATCATCTCGGCCTGCACGATCGCCGCGTGCTGGCTCAAGTCGAGCGACGGGAAGCCGCGGGGCGGCTTGCGCAGTCCGGCCGGTGCCTTGCCTTCGCCGCTCAGCGGCGCCGCCATGAGGTCGGGATATGCCTGGCGCACGACGTCGAGCACGAACTGATTGACGCGCCAGCATGTGCCTTGCGCCACGTCGAGAGCCTTGGCGACGTCCGGAGAGCTCGGCTGCGGTGGGATCGTCTTGCCCTTGCGGCTAGGCTTGATGTTGACCTTGCCGACCGAGGAGGGCGGTGCGGTTAACGGGAGGCGCAGAGCATGGCGGTCGAAGTAGCGGCGCAGCTGCGGCGCGATGCAGTCGAGGGCGGCGGACGTGAACTGCATCTTGGCGGCACGAGCCTGCCACGTCTCGCGGCCGTCGATCAGTCCAAGCTCGGCCGCGAAGTTGAGAAGCTGAGCGCCGATGCGTTGTGCGTCATCGTCTTCGCGTCCCGTGACGTTGAAGCCAATCTCCTGAGAGACGGTGGCGATTGACGGGTCTTCATGTCGCGGTGCGACCATCACGGCCAGCATGTCTTCGCTGACCTTTGCGGCGTCAAGATGCTTCGTCGCCTCATGCCACAGGGTCGCGGCCGCCGCGGGGCGGTGGGCCGCCGGTGCTTCGCCGTCGACCAGCGCGATCGACTCGCGCTCGGTGTTGATCTTGTCGGCAAGGGCGCCTTCCCAGTTCTGCAGGAACGACAGGCCGGCCGCCTGCGGCAGACCGCCCAAGGGCACCAGTCGCTTCGGCTGTGCGGTTTGGCGGCTCATGTCGTCCTCACGGCAAGGTATTGCCTCTGTTAGTGTCCCGGAAGTACCAAATAGTTCCGGCGCGCTTCGCTGAACGCTGTGCATGAAGACTGACGCGCGAGCGTGAAAACGGACTTGTGCGGAGGTGCGGTCGAAGTGCGGTGGATTGGATACCGCACTTAATTATGAGTATAAACAATGAGTTGCGTCGTTCCAGGCGGAGTAGTGCTGAGGCGCGGTGCGGTCGGGATCGGAACAGGAAAGACGCCACCGCAACTGCGGTGCGGTGGCTCTTCCTTAAGGGACCGCACTAAACTCCGCAGTGCCTCGTTCACGGTCAGTTTTCGAGCCGGAAGGAAGCGCGCCGGCACCGCGATTCGGCCTGTTCCCCACCTATCAAGAGCGCTCAAATCCTCCCGGCGGGAAGCCACTCCTGCTCCCCGGCTCGAATCAGATGTCGGGATCCGGACGCGCTCGGATCCGGAGACAAGAGGCGCCCGGCGCAGCCGGGCAGACAAGGAGACGCGCAGGCGGCCGGAACAGGAGATCACCAGTTGCCAACAGCGCGCTGCCCCGCGGCTTTCTGGTGGCGCCGCAGGCGCCTCAGTCATGCGGTTTCGAACTTCTGTTATTGCCGGTAGTAGAAGTGGCTTTGACAACGGAGTTCGGGCCTGAGGTTTCCCCGACTCCGTAGACCGGGATCAGAATTTTCCCAAAATTCAAATTTCCCGATTAGCGCTTTCTCGGTTTCACACTGTCCAGAAGTGCCCGTAGGTCTGGCCCATCCTTGATCTTCGTCGGCTTCCGCTTCTTTCTGCCGGTCGGCTTTCGCAGATGAACTTGCACATGGCCACTTGGCAGCACCGTGTGCGTCTTTGGACCTTTACGCTTCTTTGGCATGCTCGTTCCTCTCCTTCTTGCCTGGTCCTGCTTCGGGCCTAGTGTCGCGTCGGTGGCGTCGTCCAGTTCACAGCATGGATGTCAGACACATCCATGACCGCCGATGCTGTCGCTGGCGAGCACATCATCTTCAGATGCAGCTGCGCCCCGCGGTCCTGCTCGCGTATTTCTTCCACCATGGCGCGCAGGTCGGCTAGATCATTTGGTGTGCCTACTAGGATCCTCCCCGGCAGGTCGACCGCGAACAGGAAGGGCTCATCACTCGCGACCCAATGCTCGATTACTCCTCGCCACTCGTGATCTTCCGGCAGGCTCGCCGCGAACTCTGCGGCCTGTTTGACGGCGCTGCGATCGGCTAGGAAGGCTCCGACGATTCGTTGATTCATCGATTTGTCTCGGCGCTTGGCGGGGGCTGCCCTGGGTCAAACCAGTGATCCCGCGTAACGTTTTGACAGACAACAAACCGCGCGTCGCAGTGAAAGCGCGTTCGCCGGTTCATCTCGTCAACAATGTCTTCGGGCATCTCGCAATACACTAAGTCTTCGATCATTTTCCAACCAAACAGCGCCAGAAATCGCGACGATAGCGGCAGCGTAACTTCCACCGTGCGCGAAGCGAGGCCGCCGCGGTACATGATTGGAAATCGCCATGACTCCGGGTCAAATATGACGCAAGGCGCGTCAGACGTAATGAATCCTGGTAGTCGCAGTGAGTACATAAGACCGCAATTCATTCGCATCAACACCTTCATCATGCCGGCTATAAGTGGCCTGAATGAAACTTGCAGCGGATGCCTAACGATCTCGCCTACTTGCTCCATTGACATTGACCGCCCGTCACTGCGGATTGGCTGGGGAAGTTCTCTTATTTGTTCCGGCGTCATTTTCTTGACGCGCGCAGCCATTTCCTCGCCCATGCGTAGAACTGGCTCCCATTGGGAACGTATGTGCGCCTCGTAGCTTGGTGTACGTACAAACATCGTTGCTGCAAACGCGGCAAGGGTTACTTTATGGTTGAGCGTCAATTCGTCGCCACGGTTAATGATCTTTTCCATCAAGCGCGCCAGTTCTCCCTCGATCCTTCCAAGACCTTGTTCCAGCCAAAGCGGATTGCCTGGCCTGTTGCGCTTGTCGGTGTAGAAGTGCGCCTTTCGAAAAACTTTGCGCGGTGCGCGCCGTTTTCCTTGCCGCTCGTCCTTGCCAAAGATCCAGATGTACGGCTCCTGCCCGGCTGGGGCGCTGGGATCGCACCAACGTGACAGATAAGACTGCGGAACGGTGTGTTGCTTCATGGTGTTCGAGCGTGAGTCTAGCTTCGATGCAGCAGGATCATCGGCTTGCTCGCGTCATTTCGGCGCTCTTCTATGCATTGTCCGTTGCCTGGGTACGGTAGGCTGCCCATGAAGGGTATATTGAATCCGGTACAGCGCCCTGCCGAATTGGCGGCAGGACCGGAGGAGCGAAATGGACGTGTTGGAGTGGATCAAGAAGGCAAGCGACCTTGCCGTCAACGCACGAAATGTTGAACTTCAAGGCGCAGTCCTGGAAATCAAGCGCGAAGTGCTCCAACTGAAAGAACAGAACCTACAGCTACGTGAGCGAAACGCGGAACTCGAACGGAGAAAGGTGCAGCCCGTTGTTTACAAGCAGCCGTCCTATTTCCAGGCCAAAGAGGACGGAACGGAGGACGGTCCCTTTTGCCAGCGGTGCTTTGACGTGGACGGAAAGCTTGTGCGGACACACGACGGGGAGCACTACATCGCTGGCCCTTACCGTGAATGCAAGCAATGCAACACGATCGTTTACACGAAAGAGGCCGCCGCAAAGACTGACGCGTACTCAGGTTTTCGGGCACCCAAATGAACGACGACTTGGCTTTAGAAGGGCGCGAAAACCTCGCGCGTCAGAAACGCTTTCTGTTGGCGATGTCCGTCGTTGTCGCCGCGTTTTTGTCTTGGGCGCCCGCTCGGGCCGCCGCAGGCGGTCGTGAGTCTCCTTCCATATCGATATCCTGAGCGCCATATCTTTGCCGTCAAGGTTGACGATGCAAATCGAAACCGGCTTACCCTTCTCTCTGCCCGCGGCTCCTTATCGCGTCCGCCTGCAAGGGTTGCCGGCAGGGTAATTCGGCCTCGCGCCCGACGATTGTTTATTTTCTTGCGCAACTGATTGAAAATCATGCGCGTGTTTTAGCCCGCGCCTCCGGCCCGGGGCGCCAAAATCATCACTCCTGGGCAGCCTTTCTGATTGCGGCTTCATCGCGAACGGTGACGACCCCGCGCCCCAATGCGACCCAACCGCGGGTCTTCCAGCCCTGGAGATA
>Ga0187892_10008260_pt1 | contig 14336 bp, 16 predicted proteins | sample MA1701073metaG_FD_139345 | JGI IMG/M metagenome (GOLD analysis project Ga0187892, IMG submission 139345) | Bio-ooze microbial communities from a basaltic lava cave in the Kipuka Kanohina Cave System on the Island of Hawaii, USA - MA170107-3 metaG ... | reverse complement strand
TCGCCGAGGCCGAGCAGCAACTCACAACGCCAGCGGTCGCGCCGCGTATCGAGGGATATATTGCAGTCGCCAAGGTCCGCGGGCTGCGGGCGCACCTCCTGTCGCTCCGCTACTCCGAGACCGAGCTGAAACAAACGTGCCGCCTCCTCGTAGGCGAGCAAGGCCAGGGCGCGTTCGCCGGCCCGCTGCGCGTAGTGGACGGCGGTCTCATTGTCGCCGTCGGGTCCGGCTTCGCTGAAATGATGCGCCAACTCCGCGAGGTGAGCGTCAGCGTCGGGCAATGCGGCGATGGCCTCGCCGACCTGACGGTGCAGCCGGGCTCGCACGGCCGGCGCGAGATCGTTGTACAACGTCTCGCGAATCAGGGCGTGCGAGAATCGATAGCGGCGTGAGGGCTCCGCCTTCACAACCACACCAAGCACGATGGCCTGGGCGAGGAGGTCGGCCGCGGCCGGCGAGCCGGCGATCACGAGCGGCATCTCCGTCGCCAAAAGCGCTATGAGAGTCCGCTGCAAGACCTCGAGCCGGAATGTTCGCCCGATCACGGCTGCAACATTCAAGACCCGCCGACCCGCAGCCGAAACCGGTGCCAGCCGCCGGTCGATCACTGCTTTGACGCCGGACGGCAGTGCGCCCTGCCGCACCGCGGTATCGAGGGTGCGTTGCGGGTCCCCCTCGGCTGCGAAGGCACGCACGAATTCGCCAAGGAACAGGGGGTTGCCCTCCGTCCGCCGGCAGAGCGCCTGGACCAGCGTGCTGGTCGGGACGATCCCGGCAGTCGCCTCGATGAACTGCGCAACCTCCGCCTCGCTGAAGCCGCGCAAGGTCAGTCGCTGCGTGCCGGGTTTCCGCATGACCTCGACGAGCGTCGCGTTCAACGGATGGTCGGCGCGAAGCCCGCCGATCCGAGACGTCGCGAGGAGCACGAGAGGCATCTCACGCACTTGATGACTGAGAAACTGCAGCAAGAGCAGCGAAGAACGATCAGCGCCATGCAGATCGTCGATAGCCAACACGAGGGGGGTGCGACGCGCCAGATTTTCAATGAAACGCGCGACGGCGTCGAACAGGCGAAACCGGCTTTCCGGTGATTCGACGGGTGGGGTTGGGAGGTCCGGCAAGACTTCTCGAATCGCCGGAACCAGGGTTGCGAGCTCGGCCGCGCCGGCGCCGAGCACCGCCCGACATGCGTCGGCCGCCAAGCCTTTGATGCCGGCCCGGATGATTTGCACCCACGGCCAGAACGCCGGCGCGCCCGCGGTTTCGTAACACTGCCCCCAGAGAACCAGCGCCCCGCGGCGCAGCGCGGACGAGGCGAGCTCCTCAGCGATACGCGTCTTGCCGATCCCCGGGGCGCCCTCGAGAAGCAGCAATCGGCCGCGGCCTTGGAATGCGTCCTCGATAGCGGCGCGGAGGGTCGTAAGCTCCTCTTGGCGACCGACGAAGTGGGACCGACCGGTCATCGCACTGCCCCCTGTCCATTGCCGTATCATACGCCCGGCCCGATTGTCACGAAATCCGGAGAATCAGGTAGTGGGCCCGGCCCACTACCGAGAATCACGCGGTCACGCGAAGGGCTGAGTGCAGGCGGCCTGCCGTGACGGCTGGCTTTTCAGTAAGTTTTGAGACACCTGATCACTCAGTACGCCGTGCGTTCCACCTGGTAGAGCCGGCAGAGGGAACCAAGGCTCGGGCTCGATGGCAGACTGGACGCAAGCGGACTGATACGGTAGCTGTTGGACTGGATGGCTATTAGCCCCACGGCGCTCGATCGGCTGGTCAAGCGACTGGCGTCGCGACCTCGGGTGCAGCGGATCTGGCTTTTCGGTTCGCGGGCGCGCGGGGATGCGCGCGAACGTTCGGATATTGACATCGCCATAGAGGCCCCAGACGCGGATCGGCGCGAATGGCTGGAGGTGTGTCGTCTCGTGGAGGAGGAAGCCGACACCCTCCTGCCAATCGACGTGATCCGCGTGGAGGAGGCCCCGGACCGCCTGCGGAAACAGGTCCGTGCGGAAGGGCGGGTGCTCTTTGAGCGCTGAGCTCCACAGAGGTTTCGACCAGCTCTGTCATGCCGTCGATCGCTTGCGGGAAGCGCTCCAGCAGCCGGCGACAAACCCCCTGCTTGTGGATGGCACCATTCAACGCTTCGAGTTCACCATCGAGTTGTTCTGGAAGGTGATGAAGCGTCTCCTGGCACACGAGGGGATTGAGACCACCACGCCGCGCGAAACGCTTCAACGGGCGTATCAAGTCGGATGGTTAGAGGACGAAACAGCGTGGCTCGAGATGCTGCGCGCGCGCAACGAAACCTCGCACGCCTACGACGAAGGTCTAGCCCGTAAGATCTGTGACGACATCCGGCGGAACTTCCCGGCGATGGAGCGCGCCCTCGCGACACTGCGGTCGCGGATCTCCACCCCCCAATAACACAGCAGGGAACGAGGCCCCGTCAGACGTGTCGGTCTAGCCAAGAAAACTTGAAATCCGAATCTCGAAGCTCGAAATTCGAAACAAGCTCGAAATTCGAATGCTCGAAAGCCCAAACCACGGATTACCCGCCTGTCCTCCGTAGCGCCGCGCGAAGGATGAACCTGTCCTGCATAGCCCCCGGCGCGAAGCAGGAACCCGTCCTCCGTAGCGCCCGCCGCGAAGGAGGATCACGAGCCGCCACGCACTGCACGGACGTAGAGGTTAGCCTAGAGGTTAGCCGGCTTATCGTTGTAGTTCACGTTGCCGCCGTCGAAGCCCACGAACCACGCGAGGCTGGGACTGGTCGCGACCGTAATAGACGACCAGTAGATGAAGGACTGCGTGGGGCCGAAGATCGTCTGGTTGATGCACGGATCCGTGCCGCACGGGTACGGTGCGAGCAGGATCGTCTGCAGCTCCACAATCGTCGGCAGCCGCCAGTCACAATGGTCCGCAAAGCAGCCGGAGATGGTGTTGCCATTGCTGCTCGTCCCGTCGTTCAGCTTCACCAGGAAGTTCATGAAGGCCGTTCCGTTCGCCGGTGTGCCGGCCAGACTCCAGGCATATCGGTTGTTGACGTCGTGGGGGTCCGGACAGGTGTGGGTCGCGGCCGTCCCTGTCAAAGTTCCGCTGGTCAAGCCCCCGATCGTTCCGCTGATGGATTCGGCTCCGCAATTGAGCGTCGCCGACACAGAAATGGTCCCCGACGCGCCGGTCCCAGACAGCGTGTTGCCGCTCACGGAGCCGGCGAAATCGTTGATCGAACCCAGAACTGAGTCGTTGGCGGTCCCCGTCCAGGTCGCGCCGTTCGGACTTATCGTGAACGTGAACGAGCCGGTAGAGGAAGCGACGTAGAGTAAGTTCCCGAGAACTGATTATCAGCTGGGCAAGTCAGGCGGTCGCAAGCTACAGCAGACCCGATGGTCCCCGTTTTTCGTTCCCACATCAGCCCCGTGAGGGTATCCGAGACGGTGCCGTCACCGTTGTCGACGAAACGGGTGTTGGAGAACCACTTCGGCAGCGCCTCGGTCGGGTTGAACGTGCTATCCGTCCGCGCCAGGATGGCGGCCGTATTGCCGGTGGTCGAGCACGCCGAGCCGGCGTCGATCGCCTTCTGCTCCGCCTTGGAGAACGCGTCGGTCAGCGTGGTGGCGCAGCTGAGAAAATCGGGAACCTTGCCGCCGATCTCCTTGCCGCGTTGCGTGGCGATGCACTGGCCGTACTTTGCCGCCGCCCTGTTCTTGGTTTTCTCGCACTTTTGCGTCGGTGTCAGGGTCGCGCCTCCGGTACCGGCCCAGGCCAGCATGGCTACAAGGGTAAGGATCGTCCTGCGTACGCTCACCATTGCTCCCCCTTTCTTCGCGATCATCCGATAGCGGCTCTGTTCCCTGGCGGTAGCGATGAGGAACTGGCTGATGGCATCGAACAGGCGGAGACGCTCTTCGTCGGGTTGCAGCGGTGTCGGCTCGGGCACATCGGGGAGCCGCTCGCGCACGGCGGGAATGACGCGCGCGATCGGCGCGGCGCCGAAGCTGAGATCAGTTCGTAGCTCAGCAGTATCGGCGTGGCGGGCGTATGTCGTGATGGCTTCGGCAAAAGGTCCAAATGGCGGAGCCCATTCGCCGTCGTAACACGCGCCGCGCAACACCAGCGCGCCGCTGTCGCTGGCCTGCCGGGCGAACTCGGCCGCCGTACATGTCTTGCCGATGCCCGCCTCGCCGACCAGCATCACCAGGCGGCCCTGCCCGCCGGCCGTGGCCTGCAACGCCGCCTGCAGCAACCCCAGCTCACGCGCCCGGCCGACGAAGCCGGCGCCGGTGTCTGCGGCCCACTCTGCGCTTCGATCGCGCATCGATCTGTGATGTCCCCCTGCGTTAGAGTTTCGTCTGACCAGTCCCTCCTAACAAACCGTTTGTCAATCTGGACCGGGTTACGATGCAGGAGCGAACCTGAGCTCTGGAGCGCTCCGCAGCGACGGTTCGCAGACGCGCCACTCCTGTTTCAACCTCGCCCGGGCTTCCGAGCTTTGTGAAGCACGAGATCTGGTCCCAGCACGTCAATGTGTCCGTACCGCAGCAGACACTATGCTACCAGCTACCACGACCGCCGGAACACCGACATGAAGATGACCACATGAGGGCTCGTCGCAACGGAGAAACCGATCAGAAACGGATCGCGACGGAAGAGGAACTCTGGCCCGTCCGGTCCGTACTGAGAAGCGAATCGGTCCGGGTGCTCGGGATTGGTAGCCAGCTCCGCCAGCGCTTCGTCGAGAATGCCACGTTCTTCACGTGACAGAACCTGATCCAACTCCAAGAGTTGCTTTAGAAAGGTGGGAGCGAATCGGAACTCAGCCACGCGGTGTTCTGCGCGGCATCCGCTTGGCGAAGGCAACCAGACGTCGAACGCTCGGCTTGCCCTTCAACCGGTACGTTTCGCCGGCACGAACCTCAGCGGCAGCCCGCGCCATGGCAGCGCGTGCCGACGGATCCTGCAGCAGGCTAGCGGCAGCCGCAAGCGTCTCAAACTGTTGGTAATCGATGAGGACCGCGCGCGGACGCCCTGAGCGAGTGATCACGATGCGGTCGCCGCGGCGCGTACGGCCGAGGATCGAGGCCAAGCGGGCTTTGACCTCTGTCTGAGTCAAGTATCGCTCCATGAGCGTGACCGTACCGCCCCACGGCGTCTGCTTCAAGCCACTCCTCTGATTTTGGCACACGCTCGCGCCATGGCTGGCACCGCGAAACGCGTGGTACAGGCTCTCGAACACAACTACACCGAGCAACGGGTTCTTCTCACCAAGCATCCAGTCGTCTTCAGACGATTTCCTAACGACTCAGCCAGCCCGGATTATTCACAAACTGCGCTGGACGTGAGATGCGCCGCTCTGCACCCAGGGCGAATAAATTCGCGGCTGTGAGTACACCAAGTCCGCCTGCGCGGACTCCAGCCCACTACCGGCAGAGTGTCCACAGTCGGCGTCGGCCGACTTCGTGCATTTCGTAGCCGCGACTTCAGTCGCCAGGTGGCCAGGGAGCGGAGTTTTGTGAATAGTGCGGGCTAGGAGATTCCCTGGCGCGCTCCCGCCAGCACGCACCTTCCTCGTGAACCGATACGTCACGCTCCATGATCTTCTCACCCCTTTCGGTTGAGTTTGTGCTGAGGACAAAGCGCGAATTCCCAAAAGGCCAACAAAAATGCCACTAGCGCGCACACCGGAAGCCGACGCCGTTGAAGAGGCCGCCTCCCAAGGTGAACGGCTGGATGCCGCCACCGACGGCGAGCGGGCCGGCATACGTATCGTCGTTGAAGTCGCCGCCACGCAGCAGCGCGCCGGGACCGGTGTTCGCCCCAGTATCCGCTCCTGCAAAGCAGTGCACGTCGTCGCTGAATGCACCCCAAAACGGGCACGTCGTCGATTTCGGCACCCAGTCGGCCACCCATTCCCACAAGTTGCCCACCATGTCGAACGCGCCAGCCGCCGACTTGCAACTGCTACGCGAGCCGGTGTTGACGGCCGCACCCGCCGCGTCGGTGTTACAGTCTGTCGTCCCATTGTTCCCGCCGGGGTCCGGCGACCCCGCCACCGCTTGTTGCCACTCGGCATTGGTCGGCAATCGCTTGCCGACGTTCTGGCAAGCTTGCTGCGCCTGGAACCAGGTCATGTACTGCGACGGCATCACCCCGGATACACTGCGGGCGTAGATGGTCGTGCAGTTCTGGCCGTTGTCCGTACACGGATAGTCGTCCGTTGCCGCCCCGTACTGCGTGCCGCCGCTGGGGCTGTTCCACACACTCGCCTCGTACTTGTCGATGCAGAAGCCGCCCACGGCCACCATGTCTGACGGGCACGGCCGCCGCCCGGGCACGCATTTCTTGATGTAGGCGGAGCAGGTGCTGCTGTCGCCGGTGTCCTTCAGGTACACCGTGCACCCCTCCGGCGCGTAGAGCCGTTCCGGCGTCGCCGCGGCGCCCAGCTCGCACTTCTTCGGATCCGGGTTCACGCAGACGCCCGAGGTGTTGAACAGCGGGTAGATCTCCTTGCCCGCTTCCGGCCCCCACAGCAACGTGCCGCTGACCGCCTTCGTCTCCACAAAGATCACACCGTCCTTGCTGTTGATCTTTGCCTTGCACTTCGTCGGGTCGAGCGCCGCGCTCGGCGCTGCCCACAGCGCGCACAGGCCCATGGCTGCGGCGCCCACGTAAATTGCCTTGACTCGCCTCATCGCCTTTTTCTCCCTTCTTGTTGAGCTGGTGATGGCGTTCTCAGCTCTCCCTCTCGACGCTACGCTCCGTATGCATCGTCGGAGACGGTTTGGGACGAGGATGTTCGTCACTGCCGACCTTCTTCCGACGTCTGCGCTTAGTGACCCCATCCCTTAGGCGTGACTTTTTTCGTCACAATGTGACGCGGGAGGCCGTCGCGGTGGCTGGTCCAACGTTGGAGTGAATTGCCGCCGCAAATCTTTGAAGAAGGCGATGCGAGAAGCTCAGTCGCTGGTCGCGCCTTGCCGAAAATAGAACCGAAAACCGCGAACGACGCGTCGAGTCTGAAGGGGGAGCGGCCTGCCGGGCGTCGGACTGGCAGCACAAACCTTACTCGAATCGCGATACGTCGTGCCCACGAACGCCGCCAGAGAATCGAATGCTCCGGCTGAGTCGGACAGCATTGGGCTGCTTGACGCTGCCCTAGCGGCGCACCATCCTGGAGCTATCATGACGCTCCCACATGAGACGCTCGACTTCTATGCGCGCGCCGCCACCATGACGTCTGGCGGTGGATACGCCACGATGCTCGAGGCCTTGCCGCGTGATCTGCCCGCTCTTACCCGTATCATCCAGGGGCTGTTGCTCCACGAGCACTGGGCACCTGCCTACGGCGTAACGTTGTCAGACGAGCGCAAACGGGAGTCCCAGATTCGCCCAGTGGAGCGGATGCTGGAGCGCCTTCTCGCCCATGACAACCAGTCGCTTGCGGTGGCGCGGCCGCTTGATGCGCGCCTCGTCGGTGTCTGTCGGCACTTCACCGTGCTGCTCGTTGCCATGTTACGGGCCAAGGGCATTGCAGCGCGGGCTCGGTGCGGTTTCGGGACCTACTTCAATGCCGGAACATTCGAGGACCATTGGGTATGCGAATACTGGAACACTTCCGAAGAACGTTGGGTGCTTGTCGATGCGCAGATCGACGAGCTGGCACAGACGAAATTGAAACTGGACTTCGATGTGCTCGACGTACCGCGCGACCGTTTCGTGGTCGCCGGCGATGCCTGGGCGCAATGCCGAGCCGGCGAGGCCGATCCATCGACCTTCGGCATCTTCCACATGCGCGGGCTCTGGTTCATCGCCGGGAACGTGCTCCGGGACCTCGCGGCGCTCAACAACATGGAGATGCTGCCGTGGGACGTCTGGGGTGCGATGCTCGGCCCTGACGAGTCGCCGCAGGCAGACGCGCTGGCGCTCTTCGACCGGCTCGCGGCGTTGACGCGTGCACCCGATTCTCCCCTCACCGAATTGCGTAAGGTCTATGAAAGCGATGAGCGTCTGCGCGTACCAGCTACGGTCTTCAACGCGGTACTGCAGCAGATGGAGGCGGTTTGAACGTCGGTAGTGCGCGCCGGCACCATCAGACCGGCAGTGAGACGTGCGCCACTCCTTGACCGGGTCGTTCTGGTGAGTGCCGCTGGACCGGTCTGTGGCTGCAGGGCTACAGTGAGGCCTGCATGGGCTTGACGTTCACCAAGGTGCGGGTGTCGAATCCTCGGCAACCGCGCAAACACGCACTGGAGATCGAGGTTCTGGTCGACACCGGCGCGATCTACAGTGTCCTGCCCCGTTCGACTCTCGAGGCGATCGGTATCCGGCCGATCGGGCGCGAAGAATTCACGCTGGCCGACGGGACGCACAAGCGCTATCCGGTCGGCGAGGCATTCTTCGAATTCGGCGGAAGGGCGGGAACCTCGAAAGTGGTGTTCGCCCCGCGGGGCGCGACACCGCTGCTCGGCACACTGACGCTCGAGAGCCTGGGGCTGATGGTGAACCCGATCACGCGCGAGCTTGCACCGATGCGCATGATCCTCGCCGGCAAGCGACGGCGCAAGCGCAGTTGACGCCGATGCGCTTGCGGTAGACTTTGCACGCGGAGGCTGTCACGGTCGCCGCCCGACCGATGACGCGCCTGATCGTGCTTGCTTCCGCCAGCTTCGCCGTCATCGGCGCCTGCCTGACGTTGCCGGGAACCTTACTGCCGTTGCTTGTCGTCGACTTCGACATTCGTCTCGTCGAGGCGGGATCCATGCTCGCGCTGCAACAGATCGGCTACTTGCTCTCGGTCGTGATCGGCGCGCGCCGTGTCATCGAACGCTTCGGCTTGCGCGCGGTGGTGAGCTATGGGCTGCTGCTTTTCGGGAGCGGAGTCGGCGCTTTCGGCACGGTGCCCGGCTGGCTCGGTGGCGCGGTCGCGATGTTCGCCAGCGGACTCGGATTCGGCGCCATGGAAGTCGCCATCAATACCCTGATCATCGAAGCCAGTGGTCCGCGACGCTCCAACATGCTGAACTTGACGCACCTGTTCTTCGGCGTCGGATCGTTCATCGCGCCGGTGCTGGTGACGCGTGCGGTCACCGCTGGCGCACCGTGGCGAACGATCTTCGTGCTCACCGGCGTGCTCACTGCTGCCGTCGGTCTCGCGTGGCGCAGCTTGCCATTCGGCGGTCGGGTCGAGGCGGACACCGCGTCGAGGCCGCCGGCCCCCGCGCACCTGCGGTCGGCGCTGATCATGCTGCTGGCGGCGACTCTGGGAGTCTACGTCGGGGTCGAAGTGGGAGTCGGCTCATGGCTGACGCAATATCTGGTCACCGTGCGCGCGACGTCGCTCACCTTCGCTGGCAACGCGCTCTCGGTGTATTGGCTGGGCCTTGCCGGCGGACGGCTCGTGTTGAGCGTGTTGGCGCATCGCGCCGCCGAATCGCTGCTGGTCTTTGCGCTGACGCTCGTCGCCACGGTCTCCCTGGCTGCGGGTGTGCTCGTCGGTGATGCGCGACTGGCGATGGTATGTTTCGGGGCCACCGGAATTGGCTACTCCGGGATCTTTCCCGGCGTGATCGCGCTCGGCGGGCGGGTGCACCCGCAGCAGCTTGCGGCCGTCACCAGCGTGCTGGTCGCCGGAGCCGGTATGGGCAGCATCGTCATTCCCTGGTTGATGTCGGCAATCGCCGACGGTTTTGGTCTCACGGCCGGCATGGGCTTCTTCGTCGTCATGACCGCGGTGATGAGTGTGCTCGCCGCGATCGTGCACCAGCGCGTTACCCGCGCGCATGGCGGAGAGCTCGACGGTGATTAGCCCGGAGGCGTCACGCTTGCCTGTGTGACGCGCGATCTGAGAGCATGCGAGCTGAACGGATGGACGATTTCCTCAATCCGAGTGCGCCAGCCGGCAAGTCTCGCAAGTACGCCCGGTCGGAACACGAGCGTCGTTTCCTGCTCACAGCGATTCCGGAAGGAACCATCGTGTGCACCGCGCGTATCACCGACCACTACGTGCTGGGGGCGCGCTTGCGTGTCCGTTGCATGGTGGAAACCAGCGACGGTAACAGCTCGACGGTCTACAAGCTGACGCAGAAGGTGCCGGCGCCACGCGGTGGCCCTGGACTGCTCACCACCATGTACCTCGACCCGTCAGAGTATGCCGCGCTGGCAGCTTTGGCGTCGCGTCAGCTGTGCAAGACACGCCATGGGATACCGCCGTTCGTCATCGACGTGTTCGACCCACCGCTCGACGGCTTGATCATGGCGGAGTTGGAATGCGACACCGATGAGGAGCTGCAGGCAAGTGCGCCGCCGCCGTCAGCCGTCGCCGAGGTCACGAAGGACATCCGATTCACCGGCGGACGCCTCGTTGCCACCTCACGGGACGAGCTGCGGCAAGCCCTCGCGGCGTACGGCGTCCAGTTGATGCGACCATAGCGCGCTCCGCCTTGATGCGGAGCCCGAACACGGGCGCCGCCTTCATGGTCGCGCGGCTCCGTCTCTAGGGTCCACGGACCGCTCTCGCGTGACTTTGCTGCGATAACCTGACGCCAAGATTGTGGAAGGTCACCTGGCGCATGTCTTGCTGCAATAGCAGCCGCCTCGTGGGCAGGGCGAGACGGACCGAGATCGATGCGTGGGCAGGAAATGGGGTCGTGGTTGGCGCGCTTTGGGCGGCGCGCTGGCTCTCATGCGTTGGCCGGGCTCTGCTGCGTCCTTCTCGCGGCTTGCAACGGAGGGAATGACACGCCCCCGATCCCCCCGCCGCCGACCGAAACTCCCTCGGCAATCGGATGCCCTGCCGTTACACCGGGCCCAGAGACGCCGGGCACCTCCTTCGCCCAATGCAGTAACGCGGTTGATGGCGTGGGCCCTTGTCGCTGGCTCGACGGGTGCGTGGATCGCGGCAGCAGCTCGTACACGGAAGGTGATGCGGTCCCGCAGCGTCTCTTCCTGCGGGTCCCGCAAGCAGGCTCCCACGTCGTTCGACTCGACTACACGTTCAGTGCGCAGCAGTTCTACGCGTTCGACTTTCTGACGAGCGTGACTGCCACACTCCCCGCCGGACCGAACCGGCTCAACGAGTGCGGCGACTTGCCTCCGCTGATCGATACGGCGTCATGCGGCGCGCTCTACGGCGGTGCTACGCTGGCGACGCTGCCTTCGGATCCCTTCGACTCCGTCAATCAACGGGAAACAGCGACCCGGCTCCTGCGCCTCGGCTGCACTGGTGGCTGCAGTGACGTGCGGATCGAATTCCCTGGCCTCGACGGTACGGATGACCCGGGTGAAGCGCACCAACCGGACACCGATCCGGATTGCTTCCGCGATTGTCCCGACCAGCGCGTGCACATCGACATCCACTTCGAAACCCAGGAACCCGATGCCACCGTAGCGCTGTGGTTCGCGAGCCATGTGGCAGCAACAGCCTCGAACGGGTGGGGCGGCGGATGTGTAGAGAGCGATTGCGGCGCCAGCTCCATCAGCGGTGCACCGCTCATGACACGCTTCGTCGGATTGGACGGTGCCACGACACAGTCCCTCGAAAATTCGGTCTTCGGAATCAAAGCGCCGCCAAAGCCAGTTCCGTCTCCGCCGCCAAGCGCGACACCAGCCATCTGCGGGGGCGACAGTTTGTGCGCCTTCATCCGCAGCCCCGGCTTTTGGAAGAACTACGACAACCACATGTCGGATGCGCAGTTTGCGGCGATCCTCGCCGCCACTCAAGATTATTCTGGGCTGACGATCGCGCAGGCGCTGGCCATCTTGAACGACAACGGCGACCAGTATCATCGGCATTTGCTGTCGGCCGAGCTCAATGCGGCGTGGAACGGCAATCCCTCCAACGCCGCTCCGGGCGGCCAACTCGGGCTCGGCGTCTACAACAATCCGGCTTTTCCAACCAGCACGCTCAATGGCTTGACCGTCAATCAGATCAACCACATTGCGTTTCTGACGCCGTCACCGGATGCGGGCGCCGACTTGCAAGCATTCGTGCTGTACCTCGGCGCGGACGGTGAGGCTCACTCGGAAGGCGGCTGTCGCGTCCAGCCGGTCTGTGCGACCCCCACCCCGACTCGCACCGCGACGCGTACCGGCACCCGTACCCCTACTCGGACGCCGACGCTCACACCGAGCCCCGCGGACGCAACGCGCACGCGGACGCCCACCAAAACTGCGACTCCGACTGAAGTGACGCGGACGCCTACATCGACGCGGAGCTCGACCCCAACGCGGACCCCAAGCCAGGCCGACAAGACCCGTACTCCGACTGCGACCGCGACGCACACGCCGACTCTGACGTCTTCGGCAACGCAGACTGCGTCCGCGACACCGACTACGACGACGAGTCACACCCCGACTCGCACGTCGACGTCGACAGCGAGCCCGTCTGCCACGTCCACCGAATCGCCGACCGTCACCCCGACCGATACTCCAAGCGCCACGCCGACCCATACGCCGACGACCACGCCGACGTTCACCCCCACGTCTCAGCCAACCGACACTCCCACGCTGACTCCGTCCGTCTCACCCAGCGTGTCGCCGACGTCGACGCCGACATTCACGCCATCCCATTCGCCGACTGCAACGCCGACGGAAACGCCGACGGTGTCACCGACCGCCTCACCTAGCGCAACCGCTACGCTAACAGCGACCGCGTCGCCCACCTCCACGCCGACGTTGACTCCGACGAACACCCCCACGTCGACCGGAGTGCCGACGAACACTGCGACGGCAACGCCAACATCGACGCCGACGCTGAGCCCGACGCAGTCACCGAGCGCGACCGCCACGCTGACAGCGACCGCGTCGCCCACTTCCACGCCGACGTTGACTCCGACGAACACCCCCACGTCGACGGGAGTGCCGACGAACACCGCGACGGCGTCGCCAACATCGACGCCCACGCTGAGCCCGACGCAATCACCGAGCGCAACCGCCACATTGACAGCGACTGCCTCGCCCACCTCCACGCCGACGCTGACTCCGACGAACACCCCCACGTCGACGGGAGTGCCGACGAACACGGCGACGGCGTCACCGACGTTGACGGCAACAGTAACGCCGTCGAACACACCCACCTTTACCGCGACTTCATCGCCAACCAGCTCACCAACCGCTACCCCGACGGAAACCTCGACGCCGACTTCGACACCGACATCCGTTCCGTCGACGACTCCGACCGCGAGCCCGTCGGAATCACCGACGGCCACCTCGACACCTACGGGCGTTCCGAGTCAGACCCCAACCCAGACGCCTACGTCGAGCAGTACCGTCACCCCAACGCCGACCGTTCCCGGGACCTCGACTCCAACCATCACAGCGACCCTGACTCCGACGGAGACGGGCACCGCGACGCCGACTGCGACAGGACAGGCGTCGGCCTCACCAACCAGCACATCGTCGCCGGTGCCGACCGGCACGCCAACTGGAAGCCCAACCCACACACCGACCTTGGCCTCAACCGGCACGCCGACACTGACCGCGACGGCGACGAGCACGCTGACCGCGACGTCGACAGCGACCGCGGTGCCCTCGGCCACGCCGAGCGCGACGCCGTCGAGTGTCGAAACCAGCACCCCAACCGCAACTCCAACGACGACCCCGACCGTCACGTCGACGCCCGCGACGACGCTGTCGATCACGAAGTCACACGAACCGGAGCCGCCGGTGCTCAACCAGAACCTGACCTATACGATCACCGTGACCAATCTCGGCCCGGCGACTGCCAACGACGTGCAGGTCGTCGATACACTCCCGGCTTCTGTAGACTTTGTGTCCGCCACACCGAGTCAAGGCAACTGCGTGCAGATGGCGACGCTGGTGACCTGCGCGCTCGGTACCCTCCTCGATCAGTCGATGGCGGTGGTAACGATCGTCGTCGTACCCCGCCAGGTCGGACCGTTGGAGAATACCGCGGTGACGAGCTCGGAGGACTCCGACACGGAGGAGACAGACGATTCCACCGTCGTCGGCAGGCCGACACCGACCGCCGCGCCGGTCATTCCCTCGGCTGCCAGTCCGTGGGCGTTGGTGCTGATCGCGAGCCTATTCCTCGTCGTGCTCTTCTCATTGCGTCGGAACAACGGACGCTGAACCGCTGGATCACGACGGTTCCGTTGTAAAAACTCTTTCAACTCTCGATTTGAATGAGTTTTTTCCAGGGGGGCGTTGTAAAAAGTCTTTCAACTCTCCCGAGACTTGAAAGAGTTCTTACAACGCCCCCGCCCACTACGGCGGCCACTCTCCAGAGACTTGAACGAGTTCTTACAACGCCCCCGGGGTGGGTTCGTTCCCTCGGCTGCCAGTCCGTGGGCGTTGGTGCTGATCGCGAGCCT
>Ga0187892_10008259_pt1 | contig 14339 bp, 13 predicted proteins | sample MA1701073metaG_FD_139345 | JGI IMG/M metagenome (GOLD analysis project Ga0187892, IMG submission 139345) | Bio-ooze microbial communities from a basaltic lava cave in the Kipuka Kanohina Cave System on the Island of Hawaii, USA - MA170107-3 metaG ... | reverse complement strand
TCGGAGCAGAGGAAGACGGTGACGCCGCCGTGGTCGCCGGGAGTGATCCAGCGGCCCTTGGGGACCATGGCGACGCGCTCGCGGCGTGTCTGCTCGTCCGCGTTGCGCTCGTACATGGAGGTGAGGGTCGGGCCGGGGCAGATCGCGTTCACGTTGATCCCGTACGGCGCGACCTCGTAGGCCAGGTGACGCGTGAAGCCGAGGAGCCCTGCCTTGGACGCGGTGTAGCTCGCGGCCGCCGTGAAGCTGATGCGCTTGGCCGCGACCGATGCGACGTTGACGATGCGGCCCCACCCCTTGCCTCGCATGTGCGGTAGCACCGCCTTGCTGCAGAGGAACGGGCCGGTCAGGTTCACGTCGAGCACTCGCTGCCAGCGCGCTTCGTCCAGGTCCTCGACCAGCTCGGTGGTGGCGATGCCGGCGTTGTTCACGAGGATGTCGACCGCGCCGAAGGCGGCGACGGTCCGGCGAACCATCTCCTCGACCTCTCCCGAGTCGGACACATCCACTCGTACGGCGTGAGCGCGCCCGCCCTTGCCCTCGATGGCGCGGGCCATCGAGGCGGCGCTGGGCTCGTCGATGTCGGCCACCGCCACCGCCGCTCCGGCCTCGGCGAGCGCCGAGGCGATGCCGGCCCCGATGCCGGCGCCCGAGCCGGTGACGATCGCCACTCGGCCCGTCAGCCCGCCGTCAGTGGTGCTCACGGGCCGTCCAGTTTCAGGAGCGCGCTGAGCCCGCGATGGAAGGTGGGCGCGCCGCCCGGGATCAGGCACGTTTCGAGTATCTCGAGCAGCTCCTCCCGCGTGGCGCCGAAGCTCATCGCGCGCTTCATGTGAGCCACGAGCCCGGCCTGCTCCGCGCCGCGGAAGGCCAGCAGCGCGATGGCCACGAACTCCCGCACCTTCGCGGAGACGTGCCGCCCCTCGCCGAGCCCGAGCTCGTGGATGCGGTTGTACGCCTCGACGAACTCGGGGTCCTGGCGCGCGGCGAGCTCCCACTCCGGGTACATGTAGCCGCGCGCCGCTTTCATGCGGGCAATGAGCGCTTCGGCGCGCTGGGCGCGGTCGTCGTTGGTCATTGGTTTACTCTCCTGTTTTGTCTGTCCCGGCGTCTCGAACCGGCCCCCTCACCCTGACCCTCTCCCCGGAGGGGAGAGGGAACACATAGGGTGGGAAGGCTCACCCCCCTCACCCTGACCCTCTCCCCCCGGAGGGGAGAGGGAACACGGAAAGTGGGAAGGCTCAATAAGAGCGCGGCATGCCGAGGACGTGCTCGCCGACGTAGGCCATGATGAGGTTGTTGTTGATGGGGGCGGTCTTGTACAGGCGGGCTTCGCGGAACTTGCGCTCGACGTCGTACTCCTCGGCGAAGCCGTAGCCCCCGTGGGCGTCGATGCACGCATTGCCCGCATCCCACGCGGCCTCGGCGGCCAGGTACTTGGCCATGTTCGCCTCGGGACCGCAGGGCAGGCCGGCGTCGAAGAGCTTGGCCGCCTTGGTGCGCATGAGATCGGCGGCCTCGATGGCCATGTGCGCCTTCGCGATCGGGAACTGCACGCCCTGGTTGGCGCCGATCGGCTTGCCGAAGATCACCCGCTGGCTCGCGTAGGCCACGGCCTTCTCGATGAACCAGCGCGAGTCGCCGAGGGAATCCGAGGCGACCAGGATGCGCTCGGCGTTCATGCCGTCGAGGACGTAGGAGAAACCCTTGCCCTCCTGGCCGATCAGGCTGTCGGCCGGGATCTCCACGTTGTCGAAGAAGAGCGCGTTGGTCGAGTGGTTCATCATCATGCGGAGCGGCCGCACCTCGAAGCCCTTCAGCCCGCGGATGTCCACCAGGAAGACGCTGAGCCCCTCGGTCTTCTTCTTCACCTGGCCGACGGAGGTGGTGCGGGCCAGCAGGAGCATCAGGTCGGACTGCAGCACGCGCGAGATGAACATCTTCTGGCCGTTGACCACGTAGTGGTCGCCCTGCCGGACCGCCGTCGTCTGGAGCTTCGTCGTATCGGAGCCGGAATTGGGCTCGGTGACGCCGAAAGCCTGCAGCCTGAGCTCGCCGCTCGCGATCTTGGGCAGGTACTGGCGCTTCTGCGCCTCCGACCCGTGGCGGAGCACCGTCCCCATGATGTACATCTGCGCGTGGCACGCCGCCGCGTTGCCGCCCGAGTGGTTGATCTCCTCCAGGATGATCGCGGCCTCCATCATGCCGAGCCCCGCGCCGCCGTACTCCGGCGGGATCAGCGCGGCCAGGTAGCCCGCCTTCGTGAGCGCGTCCACGAAGGCCTCGGGGTATTCGCGCTTGGCGTCGAGCTCTCGCCAGTACTCGGCCGGGTACTGCTTGCAGAGCTCGTAGACGGCGGCCTTCAGGGCCCGCTGCTCGTCGGTGAGCGTGAACGTCATGTCTTTCATGTTCGCCTCTCTCTCCCTCAGCTCTCCCCTCACCCTACCCTCTCCCCCTCGGCGGGGGAGAGGGATCGCCCAGTGTTCCCTCTCCCCTCAGGGGAGAGGGCAGGGTGAGGGGTGGTCGACGCTAGAGTCTCCGCTACCTGCCCGTGAAGCGCGGCTTGCGCTTCTCGTTGAACGCGCGCACGCCTTCCAGCCGGTCCTCCGTGGTGACGGTCACGTTGTAGGCCTCGATCGCGAGCGCCATGCCGGTCTCGAGGTCCGTCTCGCTGCCCCGGTTGATCGCCTTCTTGGCCTGGCGGACGGCGACCGGCCCGTTGTCGGCGATCGTGGTCGCGATCTCGAGCGCCTTCGCGCGCGCCTGGCCCCTGGGGACGAGATGGTTGATCAGCCCGATGGCCTTCGCCTCCGGCGCGGCCACGCGGCGGCCGGTGAAGATCATCTCCTTCGCCAGCGGCGCGCCGATGATGCGCGGCAGGAGCTGGGTGCCGCCGATGCCCGGGAAGATGCCGCGGGTGACCTCGGGCACGGCGAAGACGGCGCTCTCGCTGGCCACGATCATGTCCGAGAGCACGGCGAGCTCGCAGCCGCCGCCCATCGCGAATCCCTCGACGGCGGCGATCACCGGCACCGGGCAGTGGAGCACCCGGGCGGCGCCCTGCTCGAAGATCAGGTGCTGGGCCCGCCAGGTCTCGTCGCTCATGCCCTCGCGTTCCTTCAGATCACCGCCCACGCAGAAGGCCTTGTCGCCGGCTCCGGTGAAGATCACCACGCGCACGCTCCGATCCCACTGGAAGGCGTCGAAGCAGCGCAGCAGATCCTCGCCCATCGCGGTGTTCATCGCATTCAGCGCGTCGGGGCGGTTGAGCTCGACCGTGACGACGAAGCCGTCCGGAGAGCGCGTGACGTTGAGGGTCTTATAGCTGGACGACATGACGCGAGGCGAGCTCCTTGATCGTGGTCTCGTCGTAGCCGAGCTCGGCCAGCACCTCGGCCGTGTGCTCGCCGAGCAGCGGGGGGACCCGCGCCACGCCAGGCCGCTCGCCGTCCCACCTGATCGGCAGCCCCAGCGCGCGGTACTCGGGCACGCGCGGATGCTTCGCGGTGATCAGCATGCCGCTGGCCCCGGTCTGCGGCTCGGCGACGACGCGGTCGAGCGTGAGGATCGGCGCGGAGGGCACGCCCACCTCCTGGAGCCGGCCCAGCAGCTCGGCGCTGTCGAGCTCGCGCGTCACGCCCGCGAGCGCCTCGTAGAGTGCGATCCGGTGCGTCACCCGTGACGGATTCGTGGCGAAGCGCGGATCGCGCGCCAGCTCGCCGACGCCGAGCGCCTGGCAGGCGCGGACGAACAGCGCGTCGGAGGCCGCGGCGATCATCACCCAGGCGTCGCGCGCGGGGAAGGCTTCGTACGGCGCGATCATCGGCGTGCCCGAGCCCTGCGGACCCGGCACCTGCGCCGAGGCCAGATAGTTGCTCATCTGAAACGCGGTCCAGGCCAGCGCCGTGTCGAACAGCGCGGTCGTGATGTGCACGCCCCGGCCGGTGCGGTCCCGCTCGCGCAGCGCGGCCAGGATCGCCGTCACCGCCCACATGCCGGTGCCCATGTCGATGATCGACACCGGCACGCGCGCTGGCGCGCCGCCCGGATGCCCGTTGAGCGCCATGATGCCGCCGTAGGCCTGCATCAGCGGATCGTAGCCGGGGCGGTCGCGGTACGGGCCCTCGGTCCCGAAGGCGGTGATCGAGCAGTAGACGAGGCGCGGATTCAGCCGGCGCGCGCGCTCCCAGCCGAGCCCCAGCTCCTCGATCACGCCCGCCCGCAATGACTGCACGAAGATGTCGGCGTGCGTGATGAGCCGCTCGACAATGGCGCGCCCCTCGGGAGATTTCATGTCGACCGCCAGGCTCCGCTTGTTGCGGTTGACGCTCATGAAGGAGGCGCTCTCGTCGCCCCAGTACGGTGGCGCCCACTCCCGCGCATCGTCGCCTCGCCCCGGCCGCTCCACCTTCACGATCTGCGCCCCCATGTCCCCGAGGATCTGCGTGCAGTACGGGCCGGCCACGTTCTGGGTGAGGTCGGCGACGACGAGACCGGCGAGGGCGGCGTCCATGAGGCTCCGATTATACTAGCGGGGACTGTTCATGAGCGGCGCTGTGCGAAGCCGGCCGGGTGGCGTCGGCCAGGGCGTGCGCACGCCCCACCCCCGCCCGGTGTGGGGTCCCCCGGCTCGGCGTGCGCACGCCCTGGCCGACGACAGGACCCCGCCGCCTGGCGCCTGGTGCCGGTCATGAATGGTCCAGGCTACGGTTTCGCGGCTCGGCGGGACACGAGCCGCCGCGCCCGCGTGCCCGCCTGCACCAGGCCGCCCGGCAGCAGCAGCACGATGCCGATGAAGAGCGCGCCGAAGATCAGGAGGTGGAAGTCCACCCAGCGCAGCGCGACATACTCCTTGAGCGTGACGTAGAGGATCGCGCCGAGCACCGGGCCGTGCAGCGTGCCGACGCCGCCGATGAACGTCATCAGGAGCGCGTCGAAGGTCCAGTGCGGCCCGAACGGATGCGATGGGTAGTAGCTGATGTGGTAGTAGGCGAAGAGCCCGCCGGCCAGTCCGGCCAGCGCCGTGGAGAGCGAGAGCGCCACGAGCTTGAGGCCGAGCCCGCTCACGCCGGAGGCTTCCGCGGCTTCCTCGTCCTCGCGGATGGCCTGCATCCCGAGCCCGGTCCGCGAGGCGGCCAGCGCGGCCACCGTGCCGACCGACACGGCCGCCAGCGCCAGGGCCAGGTAGTAGCGCTCGGAGAGCCGGTAGCCCGCGATCCGGGCCGCCGGCAGCGTGGAGATCTCCGGCAGGACGTTGCCGATCGTGATTCTCAGGATTTCCGCCAGCGCGAGCGTGCCGATCGCGAAGTACGCCCCGCGCAGCCGGAAGGCGGCCACGCCGATGAGCAGCGCGAACGCCGTCGCGGCCAGGGCGCCCGCCGCCATCGCGAGCACGATCGGGAGGCCGGCGATCCAGAGCGCGCGCGCCAGCAGGGCGCCCACTCCGAAGAAGGCCGCATGCCCGAGGTTCACCTGCCCGGCGTATCCTGCCAGGATGTTCCAGCTCTGCGCGAGGCTGATCGACAGGAGGATCAGGAACACGAAGTTCAGCACGTCGTTGCGCTGGACGAAGACCGGAAGCAGCCCGAGCACGGCGAACGCCGTCATGATCGCCGCCGCCCAGCCGAGGTCGTGCCGCCTGGCGAGCGGCCACAAGGCCCCGAGCCGCGTCATCGGCCGAAGAGCCCCCGCGGGCGGACGATCAGCACGACGACGAAGAGCACCAGGCCCACGACCTCGCGGTACGGTCCGCCGAAGGCCGCCGCGCTCGCCGCCTCCGCGACGCCGAGGAGGAGGCCGCCCACGAAGGTGCCGATCATGGAGCCGAGTCCGGCCAGGACGACGACGATGAGCGCCTTCAGCGTCCACTCGAGGCCGATCGACGGGCTGACCGAGTACCCGATCGTGACGAGCACGCCGGTGGCGCCGGCCAGCGCGGTGCCGATCGCGAAGGCCAGCAGGTACGCGCGGCGCACGTCGATGCCGGCGAGCAGCGCCGCCTGCCAGTCCTCGGCCGTGGCGCGGATCGCCTTGCCCCACCGCCAGTGCTCGAGCAGGAGCTGCACGCCGAGGATCAGGCCGAACGCGATGCCGAGGCTCAGGAGGCGGATGACTGGGAGCGAGAGGTCGCTGATGCTGAGGGCGGCGCCGCCGTACGGCGTGGGGATCGAGCGCTCGTCCGCGGTCCACAGGCGCACGGCGAGCGCCTGCAGCGCCAGCGCCAGCCCGAAGCCGATCAGCAGCGAATTCTTGATCCGCGTCTCCTCGTCGGCGCGGACCACGAAGCCGAACAGCGTGGCATAGAGACCGATGCCGAGCAGCAGCGAGGCGGGCACCACCAGCACCAGCGCCACGAACGGGTCCAGGCCGTACAGCGTGAACAGCCAGAACGCGCCGTAGCCGCCCAGCACGATCAGCTCGCCGTGGGCCACGTTGAGCACCTTGAGCACGCCGAAGATCAGCGAGAGCCCGGCGGCCGCGAGCCCGTACAGCCCGCCGATCAGGAGCCCGAGGACGAGCTGCTGGGCGAGCGCGCGCACTAGCGCGGGACCTCGAGGTGCCCTCTCCCCTCTGGGGAGAGGGCAGGGTGAGGGGCGATCTCTCCACGCGCCATGCGCACTACGAAGCGTCCGGCGCCACCGCCAGCGGTCCGAGATACGCCTGGCGGACGTGCGGGTCGCGGAGGATCTCGGGCCCGGGGCCGGCGCCGAGGATGCGGCCGCTCTCGAGCACGTAGCCGCGGTGCGCGAGGGTGAGCGCGGCCTGAACGTTCTGCTCCACGAGCAGCACGGCGACGCCGGCGCGGTTGATCTCGACGAGGGCGTCCAGGATGGAGGCGACCAGGCGCGGCGCCAGCCCGAGCGACGGCTCGTCGAGCATCAAGAGCGCCGGGCGACTCATGAGCGCGCGGCCGACGGCCACCATCTGCTGCTGCCCACCGGACAGCGCGCGCACCGCGATGCGCCGTCGCTCGCTCAGCACCGGGAACAGCGCGTACACGCGCTCGAGGTTGGCCGACTGCGCGCCGCGGGCCCGCGCCGCGAAGGCGCCGAGCTCGAGGTTCTCCTGGACGCTCATGCCGGCGAACAGGCGGCGACCCTCCGGCACCAGCGCGAGGCCGCGCTCGACGATCAGGTGGCCGGCAACGCCGACCAGGCTTTCGTCCTGCCAGCGGATCGCGCCGGCACGGGGGCGGAGGAGCCCGGCGATGCACTTGAGCAGCGTGCTCTTGCCGGCGCCATTCGGACCGACGAGCGCCACGATCTCGCCCCGGCCGACGGCGAGCGTCACTCCCGACAGCGCGCGGATGTCGCCGTAGGAGACGTGGAGATCGTGAACCTCAAGCACGCGAGCCGTGTCCCGGATCAGTGCCGAGGTAGACGTCGACCACTGCGGGGTCGGCGGCGATCGCCCGGGGGGGACCGTCGGCGATCCGCTCGCCCGCGCTGAGCACCAGAATACGTCGAGAGAGCTCCATGAGCGCCCAGACGATGTGCTCGACGATCAACACGCTCATGCCCTCCGCGCTCAACCGGCGGATGAGCGCCATCGCGATGGCGGTCTCCGCGGGGTTGAGGCCGGCCATGAACTCGTCGAGCAGCAGCAGCTCGGGGCCGGTGGCCAGCGCCCGCGCCAGCTCGAGGCGCTTGCGGTCGATCAGCGTGAGCTCCGCGGCGGGCACCCGGGCCCGCGCCTCGAGTCCCACCAGGGCGAGCAGCCGCTCGGCGTCCGCGATCGCCGCCGACACGGGTCGACGGCCGCGGCCGTAGAGACGGCCGACCAGCACGTTGTCGAGCGCGGTGAGGCCGGCGAACGGGCGCACCAGCTGAAAGGTGCGCGCGATCCCGCGGGCGCAGATGCGATGCGGCGCCAACCCCGCGATGTCCCGCTCCTGAAGGCGGATGCGCCCGGCATCGGGAGCGAGCGCGCCGCTGATCAGGTTGAGCAGCGTCGTCTTGCCCGATCCGTTCGGACCCATGATCCCGACGAGCTCGCCGCGCTCCACGGAGAAGCTCACGTCGTGCACGGCGCGGACGCCGCCGAAAGATTTCGAGACGCCCCGGACGTCGAGGAGCGGCATGGGGGTCGGGTCGGAGTGTGCCCACCCCCTCACCCTGGCCCTCTGCCCCGCGACGGAGGAGAGGGAACACTCAGGGACAGGCCACCAATGGGGAGGACACCAGTGGCTCCCTCTCCCCTCAGGGGAGAGGGCAGGGTGAGGGGTGGCCTCGGCGCGCCGCTTACTTCTTCACCTCGATCGAGCCCTTCATGTTGGGGTGGAGCGCGCAGTTGTAGGAGAACACGCCTTCCTTGTCGAGCTTCAGCGTCGCGCTCTGGCCCTTCAGGAGGAACTCGGTCCGGAGCGGGGTGCCCTGGACCGTGACCTGGTGCGGCGACTCGTCCGTGTTGGTCCACGTGATCGAGCGGCCCGGCGCGACGGTGACGCCGCCCGGCCCGAATACGAAGCCGGAGATGGTCACCGGGGTGCTGCCGGCGGGGATGGGCGCGGTGCTGGTCGCGAGCGTGCGGCCGGCCAGCGCGGGATACGAGATGACGAAGTCGTACGCGTCATGCGGCTTGTGGCACTGGAAGCACCCCTTGTAGTTGGCCTTCTCGTTGAGCTTGCCGTCGGCCGCGAACAGCGCGTACTCCCACTCGCCGTTGCGCAGGTCGTCCGGGTACTCGGTGCCCCAGCCCTGCCGCTTCTCCATCACGGTGTAGGCCAGCAGATCGCCCTTCACGAATCGTCCCGTGGCGTCCTTGACCGGATTGCCCTGCGCGTCGACCTGCGCCTTGTACTGGATGAGGGTGAGCACCGTGCCGTGGGGCAGCGGCTTGCCGGCCTTGGCCGCCTCGACGGCGGCCCGGCTCGCGTAGAGCTCGCGGTACTGCTTGACGTCGTGCCGGTCCGCGATCGTGTAGAGCACGCCGTCCTTGTAGTTGGCGGGGAACGCGATCTTGTCGGGCCCGGCGTGGCCCGTCACGGCGAAGAACGCGAGTGGTCCGACGACCGCCGCGGTGAGGGTGAGTCCAGCAAGAAGCCTGCCGAGTCTGGGCATAGCCACCTCCCCGGCACCCGCGTCGGTGCCGCTCATCGAGGGATGATCACGGTATCCTGCACGACAGCAGAACGCCTCCGGGCGCCGGTCGGTTCCTCAGGCCAATCGGAGGGCGGCGGATTGACATGGGCAAACGCATGCTGATTCAACTTGGCTGGGCCCGCACGCCTCAGCGCTTGGCGAACGGGGGCGCCGGATACGCCAGAGGAGCGGTGGCCGACTCCTTGGGCCAGACCAGCTCCTGCTTGCCGTTGATCCACTGCAGCAGCGCCTGCTGGACGATGCCGGTGCCGTCGGGGCGGAACCTCACCGAGCCGATCACCGTGGTCATGTTGGTGGCGGCTATGGCGTCGCGAACTTTCTCCCGGTCGGCAGCGCCGGCGCGGGCGACCGCGGCCGCGACGATCTGCACGCAGGCGTAGGCCGGTCCGGCGATCGGATCGGCCGGACGCCCGAACTTCTTCTCGTGCGCGTCATTCAGCTCCTTCACGCCCGCCCCCTTCATCGCGTGATGCCAGCCCGCGGCCAGCACCATGAAGTCGCCGTCCTTGCCGAGGTTCTTCGACCAGATCACCGCGTCCGGCGCGCGGATGAAGAGCGCGAGCTTGGGCGTGTAGCCGAGCTCCTTCATCTGCTTGACGATCGTCATGCCGTCGGGCGGCGTGGGTAGCGCGAGCACCGCGTCGGCGTTCGCCGACCTGGCCTTGAGAATGATGTCGGAGAAGTCCTTGGCGCCGGGCGCGTACTCACCCTGCACGACGACCTGGTATCCGGCGCTCTTGCCGGCCTCGGTCCATGCGGTCGCCATCTCGCGCCCCCAGTCCGTCTTCTCCTGGAAGATCGCGACCGTCTTCGGACGCTCGCCGGCCGGGATGAGCCCGAGGAGCCCCTGCGTGGCCTGACCGATGTCGGGCGATTTCCAGAATGGCGAGAACAGATAGCGAAAGCCCTGCTGATGGATCTTCTGGAGCGCGAACGCGACGCCCAGGTAAGGGATCTTGTTCTTCTCGGCCACGGACGCCGCGGCCGCGTGGAGGTCGGAGCCGAAGCCCCCGAGGTAGGCCACCGCGCCCTGGGCGGCCAGCGTCTCGAGGCGGCTGACGGTCTTGGTGGCGTCCGACTCGTCATCGAGCAGCATGAGCTCGATCGGCAGCTTCTGGCTGCCGACGGTGACACCGCCGGCGGCGTTGATCTGCTCGACCGCGATCTCGTAGCCCGCGCGGACCTGGGCGCCGCCGGCTCCGTAGCGGCCGGTGAGCGGCACCACGGCGCCGAGCTTGATGGACTGCGCCCAGGCGGAAAGCGGCGACATCGTCGTGAAGGCCAGGATGAGCAGTGCGAGCAGTCGCATCGGTCTCCTCCCGTCGGTGGTCAGGCCGACTCGAACATTCAGATACTCCGGCCGGAGCAGGCTCCCCACCACGTCGCTGCGCATGGCGGTCGCCGCGGCGGCGGTCATCACTGGGCGCGTCGCTCGATCAGCGCCCAGCCCGCTTCCGCGAGCGGGCGGGCGCGCTCGCCGCGCTGGCGCGCGTTCGGATCGTTCGCGGTTCCCGCGATGACGCGGCCCATGATGCCCTGGGCGATCGCGGCGAGCCGGAACATCGCGAAGCCGATGTAGAAGTTCCAGTCCTCGATCGGTCCCCGCCCGGTGCGGCGGCAATACGCCTCGAGGTAGTCGGCCTCGGTCGGGATGCCGAGCTCGGCCATGTCGCCGCCTTGAAACCCCTCCATGCTCTCACCGCTCAGATGGTAGGGCATGCAGTTGTAGGCCAGATCGGCCAGCGGGTGCCCGAGGGTCGAGAGCTCCCAGTCCAGCACGGCCAGCACGCGCGGCTCCGTCGGATGCAGGATCGTGTTGCCGAGCCGGTAGTCGCCGTGCACGAGCGTGGTCGTGTCGTCGACCGGGATGTGGTCCGGCAGCCACGCGATCAGCCGCTCCATCGAGGGGATGCTCTCGGTTTCGGAGGCGCGATACTGCGCGGTCCAGCGGTGGATCTGGCGCGCGTAGTAGTTGCCCGGCTTGCCGAAGTCCGAGAGTCCGACGATTTTCCAGTCGACCAGGTGCAGCCGGGCCAGCACCTCGCTCATGGCGTCGTACATCCGCGCGCGGTCGGGGGGCGGGATGCCGGGCAGGCGCGGATCGGTCAGCACCCGGCCGCGCACGCACTCCATGATGTAGAACGCGGTGCCGATGACGGCGGGATCCTCGCAGAGCGCGAACGTGCGCGGCACCGGCACGCCGCTGCCCGCGAGCGCCGTGATGACGCGATACTCGCGCTCGACGGCGTGCGCCGACGGGAGCAATTTGCCCGGAGGCTTGCGCCGTAGGATGTACTCCTGTCGTTCCGTGAACAGGTGGTAGGTGGGGTTGGACTGGCCGCCCAGGAACTGGCGCACGGTGAGCCGCCCCGCGAAGCCGTCCACGTGCTGCCGCATGTAGCGCTCGAGGGCTTCCACGTCGAACCGGTGGCCATCGCGCATCTCCACCGTGCCGTCGATGGGTTCTGGTCTAACCGTCATCCCGGGATGTCCTCTCGGTCAGTGCTCCCGGACTCTAGCACGACCCATATCACGAGCGGGGTCAGGCTTTTACTTCCTAACAGTTTCGGCCCGCGGCTCGAATTGTTAAGAAGTAAAAGCCTGACCCCGACGGGCTTGGTGGTACTGCTCGAGCTCGCGGTTGGCGTGGAGGATGGTGTCGAGCTTGGCGACCACGTCTTGCAGCGTCGGGCCCGGGATCGTGAAGTAGAGCTCGGCATCGCCCAGCCCCGTGTAGACGCGGTTGCCGATGCAGCCGAGGCTCGTGTTGCCCCGCGCCGAGCTCAGCGCTTCGGGGATCATCGCGCACGCCGGCCGCCCGAGCGTCGACCCGTCGTGGCCGATGCCGGCGGCGCGGGCGGCCTCGGCCAGCAGCATGATCTGCCGCGCGGTGCCGCGCACGAGCACCACGTCGGGCTCCACCGGCGTCTGGGCCAACGGCGCGTAGACGGCCACGCCGAACGCCGCCGTCCGGCGGGGCAGCGTCGGGACCTCCTCCATCCGGATGTAGTCGAGGCTGACCATGGTGCCGACCACGTCCTGGAGCTCGTGCGCCCGCTCGACGGGGAGCTCGACGCCATGTGTGTAGGCGCCGACCGGACAGTTGTAGTGATCGGCGGCCTGCGTGTAGAAGACCTGCCCCTCGGCGGCCTGCTTCCAGTAATGGCAGCCCGCCGGGCCCGACCTGGCCACCCGGCTCACGCCTGATGGCGGCGTGGATGAGAAGGCGACAGCGACGGGTGGCGTGCGAAGGGCGAGGAGATCGGTCAGCTTGACGCCGGCGGTCTGCGGGGTCATGGCGGTTCCTCCGTGGGTGGTCACGCGGCGCGGGCGCGGAACGTGAACGCGACCCTCACCTCGTTGCCGACGGGGTTCACGAACGATCGATAGCTGATGCCGTAGTCGGTGCGTCGGAGTACGAACTCGCCGGACGCCACGAGCGCGATGTTCGTGATATCGACATCCACCGGCACCGCCACCTCGCGCGTGACCCCATGAAGCGTGAGCCGGCCGAACACGATCACCCGCCGACCAACCGCCTCCACGCGGACACTCTCGAACGTGATGGACGGGAATCGCTCCACGTGCAGGAAGTCGTCGCTCCGCAGGTGCACATCGCGCAGAGCGATCCCGGTGTCGATCGACGCGGCCTCGATGCTGAGCGTGATGGTGGCGGTGCTGAGATCCTTCGGGTCCGCCATGATCTCCCCCGCGGTCCTGTGAAACCGCCCCTCCGCGTTCATGAGCCGCGAGGTCGCCCTGAAGCCCACGTCGCTCGCCTCCGGCTGAATGCGATAACGGACGGGCTGGGCCGGCGCGCTGCTCGCGACCAAAACCAGGAGGGCGACCACGGTGGACGACACCGTGACGAGCCGTCGGGGAGCGGTCGAGGTGCGAATCACGACCTCCAGTATCGTTCATCCTTCAATCGCGCATTGCGGAAATGAGTCGCCCGCCGCGCGGCTGATGTAGTCTCTTCCGCGATGGACTTCGAGGCGAGCGCATGGCTGGTCGGCATGGTCGCGGCCCTCGTGGCGTTCGTCATCGCGGTCTGGGCGCGGAGCCGCGCACGCGGCGGCCACGCGTCGCGGCCCAGCGACGAGCGGGTCGCCGCCCTGGAGGAGCAGGTGCGGGGGCTGCTCTATCGGGTGTGGATGCTCGAGCAGCTGGCCGGTCGCGCCGACGTTGCCGCCCGCGCGCCCGCGCCCGTCGCGCCCCCCGCGGCACCGGCGGCCGCCCCGGCCGCGCCGGCGCCGCCCGTGAGCCCGGCCGCGGCCGAGCCGGCCGTGGTGGCCGCGCCCGCGCCGTCCCCGGCGGCGCCCAGCGACGCGAGCGCAGCCGCGCCGCGGCCGTCCGTCGATCTCGAGCAGCGCATCGGCGCCCGCTGGGCAACGTGGGTCGGCATCGTGGCCATCCTGTTCGCCGTCAGCTTCTTCCTCAAATGGTCATTCGACAGCAACCTGCTCGGCCCACCCGCGCGCGTGCTGATCGGGCTGGGGCTGGGACTGCTCTTGCTCGCCACCGGGCTCGCGCTCCACCGCCGGCGCAACGTGCCGTATCTGAGCGAGGGCCTGGCCGGCCTCGGCCTCGGCGTGCTCTATCTGTCGCTCTTCGGCGCGCACGCCGTCTACGGCTTGCTCGGCGCGCGGGAGGCGTTCGGAGCGCTCTGCGCGGTGACGCTGCTCGGCGCCGTGACGTCGGTGGTCTCGAGCCGCCAGATCACGGCCGTGCTCACGCTGCTCGGCGGGCTGCTGACACCGGTGCTGCTCGGAGTGGAGCGCCCCGACGAGCGCAACCTGCTCGCCTACCTGCTCGTGCTGGACCTCTTGGTGCTGGCCATCGCGCAGTTCCGCACCTGGCCCTCGCTCAACCGGCTCGCCTGGCTCGGCACCGCGCTGCTCCTGCAACCGATCCTGCTGCGCCCGCCGCAGCACGCGCTGAGCCGGCTCGTGCTGCTGTCGAGCCTGTTCGCCCTGTTCCTGGCGGTGCCGCTTCTGCGCGAGCGGCGGCAGCCGCTCCGGCGCGGTGGCGAGGTCGATCTGCTCCTCGTCGTGGCGAATGCCGCCGGGTATTTCTGGGCCGTGTACGTGACGCTCGGCTCGTGGCAGCTGACCACCCGCGCCGGCTTCGCGGTCGCGCTGGCCGTCATCTACCGGGCCGTCGCGGCCGACCACGCCGCGCGCGTGCCGGAGGACCAGGCGACCGTGGTCGTGCACGAGGGCATCGCCTGGACCCTGC
>Ga0187892_10008258_pt1 | contig 14340 bp, 10 predicted proteins | sample MA1701073metaG_FD_139345 | JGI IMG/M metagenome (GOLD analysis project Ga0187892, IMG submission 139345) | Bio-ooze microbial communities from a basaltic lava cave in the Kipuka Kanohina Cave System on the Island of Hawaii, USA - MA170107-3 metaG ... | reverse complement strand
GCGCTCGACGTGATGCGCCGCTACGGCATCTCCGGCGTCCCGATCACCCGCGAGGGCAAGGCCGTGGGCATCCTCACGAACCGCGACCTGCGCTTCGTGAAGGACGCCTCCCGCCCGATCTCGAGCGTGATGACGAAGGAGAACCTCGTCACCGTGCCGCCGGGCACGGGGATGGAGCGCGCCAAGGAGCTGCTGCACGAGCACCGGATCGAGAAGCTCCTCGTCGTGGATCAGACGGGCACGCTGCGCGGCCTGATCACGATCAAGGACATCGAGAAGACGGAGCGCTTCCCCGACGCCGCGAAGGACGCCCTCGGCCGGCTGCGCTGCGGGGCCGCGGTGGGCGCCGGCCCCGACCGCCTCGAGCGCGCCCAGGCGCTCGTGGACGCGGGCGTGGACGCGATCGTGGTGGACACGGCGCACGGCCACTCCTCCGGCGTGCTCGAAGCCATCGTCGAGCTGCGGCGCACGTTCGAGGCGCTTCCGATCGTGGGCGGCAACGTGGCCACCGCCGAGGGCACCGAGGCGCTGATCAAGGCGGGCGTCTCCGGCGTGAAGGTGGGCGTCGGCCCCGGCTCGATCTGCACCACGCGCATCGTGGCGGGCGTCGGCGTGCCGCAGCTCACCGCGATCATGGACGCCGTCGAGACCGCCACCCGCTTCGGCATCCCGGTGATCGCCGACGGCGGGATCAAGTACTCGGGCGACGTGGTGAAGGCGCTCGCCGCCGGCGCGCGCAGCCTGATGATCGGCTCGCTCTTCGCGGGCACCGACGAGGCGCCCGGCGAGGTGATCCTCTACCAGGGCCGCTCCTACAAGGTCTACCGCGGCATGGGCTCGCTCGGCGCGATGGCCGAGGGCAGCCGCGACCGCTACTTCCAGGCGCACGTCGAGGACTCGCGGAAGCTCGTGCCCGAGGGCATCGAGGGCCGCGTGCCGTACCGCGGCAGCCTCGGCAGCAGCCTGTTCCAGCTGATCGGCGGCGTGCGCGCGGGCATGGGCTACTGCGGCGCCGCGACGCTCGCCGAGCTGCGCGCCAACGCGCGCTTCGTGCGCATCTCGCAGGCGGGGCTCCAGGAGAGCCACGTCCACGACGTGATCATCACGCAGGAGGCCCCGAACTACCGCATCGAGTAGGTGGCCTGCGTCCCCCCCGGGCCCAGCGACTCGAGCCGTACGCAGCGCCTCGCTGCGGAGTCGCCCATGCCCCCCGACGCTCACAGCGACCGGATCCTGATCCTGGATTTCGGCGCGCAGTACACGCAGCTGATCGCGCGGCGGCTGCGCGAGCATCAGGTGTATTGCGAGATCCATCCGCACCACTGGGATCTCGCGCGCATCCGCGCCTTCCAGCCGCGCGGCATCGTGCTGTCCGGCGGGCCGTCGAGCGTGCTCTCGCCGGGCGCGCCCAGCGTGGACCCCGGCATCTATCGGCTCGGCATCCCCGTGCTCGGCATCTGCTACGGGATCCAGCTGATGTGTCACCAGCTCGGCGGGCTGGTGGAGAAGGCCGACGACCGGGAGTACGGCCGCGCGCTGCTGAAGGTCGAGCGCGACCACCCGCTGTTCGCGGATCTGCCCGGCGGCGTCGAGCGCACGGTGTGGATGAGCCACGGCGACCGGGTGCTGCGGCTGCCGCCCGGCTTCCAGGTGATCGCCACCAGCGAGAACTCGCCGTTCGCCGCGGTTGCGCACCAGAGCGAGCCCATCGTCGGGGTGCAGTTCCACCCCGAGGTGGTGCACACCGAGGCCGGCGGCCTCATGCTGCGCAACTTCGCGCGCGGCATGTGCGGATGCGCGGGCGCGTGGACGCCGGCGGCGTTCGTCGAGGACGCGATCGCCCGCGTGCGCGAGCGCGTGGGCGAGCGCCGCGTGATCTGCGGGCTGTCGGGCGGCGTGGACTCGTCGGTCGCGGCGGCGCTGGTGCATCGGGCCATCGGCGACCGGCTCAGCTGCATCTTCGTCGACCACGGCCTGCTGCGGGAAGGGGAACGCGCCGAGGTCGAGCGCGCCTTCGGCGAGACGCTGCACGTGCCGCTGGTCACGGTGGATGCCGCCGACCGCTTCCTGTCCGCGCTGCGCGGCGTCAGCGAGCCGGAGAAGAAGCGGCGCATCATCGGCCACCAGTTCATCGAGGTCTTCGACGAGACGGCACAGCGGCTCGGCGGCGCGGACTTCCTGGTCCAGGGCACGGTCTACCCGGACGTGATCGAGAGCATCTCGGTGCGCGGCCCGTCGGCCACGATCAAGACGCACCACAACGTGGGCGGGCTGCCGGAGCGCATGCGCCTCGAGCTGATCGAGCCGCTGCGCGAGCTGTTCAAGGACGAGGTGCGGGCGGCCGGCCGCCGACTCGGGCTGCCGGAGTCGATCGTGGGGCGGCATCCGTTCCCGGGGCCGGGGCTCGCGATCCGCATCCTCGGCGAGGTGACGCGCGAGCGCCTCGCGATGCTGCGGCAGGCCGACGCGATCCTGATCGGCGAGATCCGCAAGGCCGGCCTCTACGACGAGATCTGGCAGGCGTTCGCCGTGTTCCTGCCGATCCAGAGCGTCGGCGTGATGGGCGACGAGCGCACCTACGACCACGTGATCGGGCTGCGCTGCGTGACCTCGGTGGACGCCATGACGGCGGACTGGGCGCGCCTGCCGCACGACCTGCTCGCCACCGTGTCGAGCCGCATCACGAACGAGGTGAAGGGCATCAACCGGGTGGTCTACGACGTCTCGTCGAAGCCCCCGGCCACGATCGAGTGGGAGTAGCGTGGCGCGCGTTCCCTTCACCCACCTGCACCTGCACACGCAGTACTCGCTGCTCGACGGCGCCATCAAGCACGACCCGCTGTTCGAGCGGCTCGGGGCGATCGGCCAGGAGGCCATCGCCATGACCGACCACGGGAACCTGTTCGGCGCGGTGGACTTCTACGAGAAGGCGCGCGCGGCGGGCGTGAAGCCGATCCTCGGTTGCGAGACGTACATCTCGGCGGGCTCGCGCTTCGACAAGGAGGCGCGCGAGCGCGACTCGGGCGGCTTCGATGCGATCAGCCACCAGCTCCTGATCGCGATGGACGACACGGGCTACCGCAACCTGATGCAGCTCGTCTCGAAGGCGTACCTCGAAGGGTTCTACTACAAGCCGCGGATCGACCTCGACCTGCTGCGCAAGCACAGCGAGGGCCTGATCGCGACGTCGGGCTGCCTGTCGTCGCTGGTGTCCCGCCGCATCCTCGGCGGGCAGCTCGATGACGCCTGGCGCCTGGTCGAGGAGCTCTCGCGCATCTTCCCGGGCCGCTACTACCTCGAGCTGCAGCGCCACGGGATCGCCGCGCAGGACACCGTGAACGCCGAGCTGCTCCGCATGGCGGCCGAGCTGCGCCTGCCGCTGCTCGCGACCAACGACGCGCACTACCTCGAGGCCTGCGATCACGCGCACCACGACGCGCTGCTCTGCATCGGCACGGCGTCGACCCTCGACGAGCCGCAGCGCTTGCGCTTCGACGGGCAGGGCTTCTACGTGAAGAGCGGCGAGGAGATGCTCGAGCTCTTCCACGACCACCCGCAGGCCGTGCACAACACCATGGAGGTGGCCGAGCGCTGCGCGCTCGACCTGCCCATGGGCACCTACCACATGCCCGAGTTCCAGGTGCCGCGCGGCAGCACGCGCGAGGAGGTGCTCGCGAGCGACGCGTGGGGCGGCCTGCGCGCGCGGCTCGGGCTCGCGCCGGACGAGCCCTTCGCGAAGTCGCATCGGCCCTACGTCGAGCGCCTCGAGCACGAGCTCGGCGTCGTCTCGCAGATGGGCTTCGCCGGCTACTTCCTGATCGTGGCCGACTTCATCGGCTACGCGAAGCGGCACGGCATCCCCGTCGGGCCCGGCCGCGGCTCCTCGGCCGGCAGCGTGGCCGCCTGGTCGCTCGGCATCACCGGCGTCGATCCGATCGAGTACGACATCATCTTCGAGCGCTTCCTCAACCCCGAGCGCATCTCGATGCCCGACATCGACGTCGACTTCTGCATGCGCGGCCGCGACGAAGTGATCCGCTACGTGGCGGCGAAGTACGACCAGCCGGCGCGGGGCGACGAGGGCCGGCTCGTCGCGCAGATCATCACCTTCGGCACGCTCCAGGCGCGGGCCGCGCTGCGCGACGTCGGGCGCGTGATGGGGATGCCGTACGGCGACGTGGACCGCATCGCGAAGCTCGTGCCCGAGACGCTGGGCATCACGCTCGACGAGTCCCTCGCGCAGAGCCCCGAGCTGCGCGCGCGCGTGGAGGCCGACGGGCAGGTCGCGCGCCTGTTCGAGACCGCGCGGAAGCTCGAGGGCCTGACGCGCCACGCCTCGACCCACGCCGCCGGCGTGGTGATCGGCAACCGCCCGCTGATCGAGCTGGTGCCGCTCTATCGCGACTCCAAGACCGGCGACGTGATGACCCAGTACGACATGCGCTGCGTCGAGAAGGTGGGGCTGATCAAGTTCGACTTCCTCGGGCTGCGCACGCTCACGCTCATCGCCGACGCGGAGAAGCACATCCGCGCCGCGGGCCTCGCCGAGTTCTCGGCCGAGCGCGTGTCCCTCGACGACGAGGCCGCCTACGAGCTGCTCTCGCGCGGCGACACCGAGGGCGTGTTCCAGATGGAGTCGGCGGGCATCACCGACCTGGTCGTCAAGCTCAAGCCGAAGAGCTTCAAGGAGGTGATCCCGCTCATCGCGCTCTACCGCCCTGGGCCGCTCGGCTCGGGCATGGTGAGCGACTACGTCGCGCGCAAGAACGGGCTCACCAAGGTCGAGTACCTGCTGCCCGAGCTGGAAGGCCTGCTGGCCGAGACGCTCGGCGTGATCGTGTACCAGGACCAGGTGCTCCAGATCGCGAACCGCCTCGCGGGCTACAGCCTCGGCGAGGCCGACCTGCTGCGCCGCGCCATGGGCAAGAAGAAGCCCGAGGAGATGGCGAAGCACCGCGACAAGTTCGTGAGCGGGTGTGCGAAGAACAAGATCGATCCGAGGAAGGCCGCGACGCTGTTCGACCTGATCGCGGAGTTCGCCGGCTACGGCTTCCCGAAGGCGCACTCGACCGCGTACGCCTTCCTCACGTACCAGACCGCGTATCTCAAGGCGAACCACCCGCGGCCGTTCTTCGCCGCGCTGCTCTCGATCGAGGCGGGCAACCACGACAAGCTGGCGCGCTACATCGCGCACGCGCGGGAGCACAAGATCGAGGTGCTGCCGCCGGACGTGAACGAGTCGGCGCGCGACTTCACGCCTGCGGCCTCCGGCATCCGCTTCGGGCTCGCGGGCGTGAAGAACGTGGGCGAGGGCGCGATCGAATCGATCCTCGACGTGCGCGCCGCAGGCGGGCCGTTCGCGAGCCTCTACGACTTCGCGCGGCGCGTGGACGGGCGGCGCGTGAACCGCCGCGTGGTCGAGAGCCTGGTGAAATGCGGCGCCTTCGACTCGCTCCACGCGAACCGCGCCGCGGTCTGGAACACGCTCGACGCGGCGCTCGAGCAGGGCGCCGCCGCGCAGCGCGACCGCGAGCTCGGGCAGGGCAGCCTGTTCGGAGCGGCCACCGGCACCGAGGAGATCGCGCGCGAGCTCCCCGACGCCGCGGCCTGGACCGACGCCGAGCGCCTCGCCGGCGAGAAGGAGGTGCTCGGCTTCTACGTGACCGGCCACCCGCTCGAGGCCTTCGCGGACGCGCTCGCGCGCTGGACCGACGTGAGCGCCGGCACCGCGCAGGCGAAGGTGTCGCGCGAGGTGCGCGCCGGGGGCGTGCTCGCCGCGTACCGCGAGACGCGCACCCGGCGCGGCCAGACCATGGCCTTCGCGACGCTCGAGGACCTCGAGGGCAGCTTCGAGCTGGTGATCTTCCCGGACACCTGGACCACGGCGCGCGAGGTGCTGAAGCGCGCGCAGGAGGGCGGCGCCACCGTGCCGATCGTGGCGGAGGGCACGCTCGAGAGCGCCGAGCCCGCGCGCATGCTGGTGCGCCGCATCTTCGCCCTGGCCGACGCGGCGGAGCACCTGGCCGTGCGCGTGCACATCACCGTGCGCGCGGACGAGGCCACGCGGGACCGCCTCCTCGCGCTGCGCTCGCTGCTGAAGGCGCACGCGGGCGACTGCAGCGTCGTGCTGCACCTGCGGATCCCCGGCGAGAGCGAGACCCTGCTCGCGCTGAGCGGTGTCGACGCGACGCCCGGCCTGCTGCGCGAGATCGACGCGCTGTTCGGGCGCGCCGTGTCGGACCTGCACCTGTGAGGCGGGCGCTCGCCGTCTTCAGCCTGGCGCTCGCGCTGGCCGCGGGGGCTCAGGCCGAGTCGGTGCGCTCGGAGGGGCTCGGCACGGCGCCCCTGCCGGGCGCCCCGGGCTCGGCCCCGCGCGCGCTCGCGCTCCAGGCGGCGCTGGCGAACGCGGTGGAGCGCGTGGCCGCCGGCCTGGTCGGCGACGCCCGGGGCCCGGCGGCGGAGGCTGCCCTGCGCGAGGCGCTCGGTCCGGACCCGGCCCGGTTCGCGCTGAGCTATCGCGGCCTGTCCGAGATCGAGCGCACCCGCGCGGAGGCGCCCGGACGCGAGATCGCCGTCACGATCGAGGCACAGGTGGACCGGACGCGGGTGGCCGAGGCGCTGCGCCGGGCGGGACTGCTCGCCGCGCAGGCGGAGGCGCCTCCGTCGCTGCGGCCGCGCATCGTGGTGGAGCCCCTGCCGAGCTGGCCGGCGCTCGGCGCGCTGCGCCGGCGCCTGGTGGAGCTCGGCGCGAGGCGGGTCACGCTCGAGCGCGTCGAGCCCGAGCGCGCCGTGCTCGCGATCGAGGGCGAGCGCAGCGCCGCGAGCCTCGCGGCAGCCGCCGCCAAGTCGCCGCCCCCGGGGGTTTCCGTGATCGCGAGCGGCGAGCACGAGGGGGCGCCGCGGATCCGACTCGAGAGCGCGCCGGCGCCACTGCTCGAGGGCCAGCCGCCGATTGACACCCCGGCGGCGAAAAGGTAATTGGATCCGACCGTTACGACGGTTTCAGGCACGTAGCTCAGCTGGCTAGAGCGCCGCCTTGACATGGCGGAGGTCGGCGGTTCGAGCCCGCCCGTGCCTACCATTCGAGGCCAGGAAGTCCGGCGAGCTGATGCGTTCCCGAAGCCCCCAGCACTCATGAGCGAGATCCAGGTCGGCCTGCCCGATGGCCGGACGCTCACGGTGCCCGCTGGCTCGACCGTGCTCGAGGTTGCCGAACGGATCGGCAAGGGTCTCGCGCGCGCGGCCTACGCGGGCCGCGTGGACGGCAAGCTGCTCGATCTCCGCCAGCCGCTCACGGCCGACGTCTCGCTCCAGATCGTGACCGACCGCGACCCCGCGGCCGGCGAGGTGATCCGCCACTCCGCGGAGCACGTGATGGCGGACGCGGTGAAGCGGCTCTTCCCCGGCGCCCAGGTGGACGTCGGCCGCACCGACCACGCGGAGAAGTTCCAGTACGACTTCCAGGTCGAGCGCGCGTTCACGCCCGAGGACCTCGAGCGCATCGAAGCGGAGATGCGGCGCATCATCGCGGAGCAGCCCGCCTTCACGCGCGAGGTGGTGAGCCGCGACGAGGCCAAGCGCCTGTTCGCGTCGCTCGGCGAGACGCTGAAGGTGTCGCGCATCGACGACATCCCGGCCGGGCAGGACATCACGCTGTTCCGCCACGGCGACTTCGTCGACCTGTGCCGCGGCCCGCACGTCCGCCACGCGGGCCAGATCGGCGCGGTGAAGCTGATCGAGGCCGCGGGCGCGTATTGGCGGGGCGACGAGCGCAACCCGATGCTGCAACGCATCTACGGCACCGCCTTCGCCACGCAGGCGGCGCTCGACGAGCACCTGCGGCTCCAGGAGGAGGCGAAGGAGCGCGACCACCGGCGGCTCGGCGTGCAGCTCGAGCTGTTCCATCTCGACCCGCTCTCGCCCGGCTCGCCGTTCTGGCTGCCGAAGGGCATGACCGTCTACAACGGGCTGATCGCCTTCGTCCGGTCGCTGTACCCGAAGTACGGCTACCAGGAGGTGATGGCGCCGCAGCTGTTCCGCGCGGAGCTGTTCAAGACGTCCGGCCACTACGACAACTTCCACGACGACATGTTCTGGTTCGCGGGCGCCGACGAGGATGAAGAGCTCGGCGTGAAGGCGATGAACTGTCCGGGCCACTGTCACCTGTTCGGGCTGAGCAAGCGCAGCTATCGCGAGCTGCCGCTGCGCTTCGCCGAGTTCTCGCGCCTGCACCGGAACGAGCGCTCGGGCACGCTCACCGGCCTCGCGCGCGTGCGCTCCTTCGCGCAGGACGACGCGCACATCTATTGCGAGCCGGAGCAGGTGGAGAGCGAGATCCATCGCTTCCTCGAGATGCTGGCCGAGGTGTACGGAGCACTCGGCTTCTCGGGCGTGAGCTACGCGGTCGCGACGCGGCCAGAGACGGGCTTCATCGGCGACCCGGCCGACTGGGCACGCGCTGAGCGGCAGCTCCAGGCGGCGGTCGAGAGCGCTGGGCACGCGTGCGGGCGGAAGCCCGGCGAAGCCGCCTTCTACGGACCCAAGGTCGAGTGCGACGTGCGCGACACGCTCGGCCGCGCCTGGACGCTGGCGACGATCCAGCTCGACATGGCGATGCCCGGCCGCTTCGGCCTCCGTTACATCGGGCGCGATGGCAAGGAGCACCAGCCTGCGATGTTGCACCGGGCCGTGCTCGGCTCGCTCGAGCGCTTCATCGCCCTGTACATCGAGCACACGGCAGGCGACTTTCCGCTCTGGCTCGCGCCGGTGCAGGTAGCCGTACTGCCGATCGCCGACCGCCATCACGGCTACGCCGGCAAGGTCGGCTCCGCGCTGCGCGAGGCCGGGCTGCGCGTCGCGATCGACGAGCGCGCCGAGAAGCTCGGCTTCAAGATCCGCGAGGCGGAGCTGCAGAAGGTGCCCGTGATGCTCGTGCTCGGCGATCAGGAAGCCGAGGCGGGCACCGTGAACCCGCGCTGGCGCCGCGCGCGTGGCGCCAAGACCGAGGCCGTGGCGGCGGACGCCTTCGTCACGGAGATCGCGGAGCGCGTCGCGCGCCGCGAAGCCTGAACCCGAACAGGAGGAGAGCACCATCAGCGAGAAAGACACGACGCGCATCAACGAGCGCATCCGAGCCCGCGAGGTCCGTGTGATCGGCCTCGAAGGCGAACAGCTCGGCGACATGACCTCCGACGAGGCGCGCCGGCTGGCCGAGGAGGCCGGCTACGACCTGGTCGAGGTCGCGCCGGGCGCGAAGCCGCCCGTCTGCCGCATCATGGACTATGGCAAGTACAAGTACGAGCAGAAGAAGAAGGCCGCGGCAGGCAAGGCGAAGGGCAAGGGGCGCACGGCGACGCTGAAGGAGGTGAAGATGCGTCCCTCGACGGACGACCACGACCTCCAGTTCAAGATGAAGAACGCGCGGCGCTTCTTGCTCGACGGCGACAAGGTGAAGGTCACGGTCATGTTCCGCGGGCGCGAGATGGCCCACCGCAAGAACGGCTACGACAAGCTCGACCACGTGAAGAAGCTGCTCGGGACGCTCGTGACGGTGGAGGCTCCGCCCCAGATGAACGGTCGCTTCCTCTCGATGGTGCTCGTGCCCAACCGGGAGGCGGTGGAAGCCGCGCGGCGCGCCGAGGAGGCGGCCGCGCGCGAAGCGGCGGCGGCGGCGCCGCCGGCCCAAGGAGAGAGCGAAGCTCATGCCTAAGATGAAGAGCCATCGTGGCGCTGCGAAGCGCTTCAAGCGCACCGCGAGCGGGAAGATCCGGCACGCGAAGCGCAACCGGCGTCACATCCTCACCAAGAAGACCACCAAGCGGAAGCGTCAGCTCCGCGAGAAGAACACGCTGTCGCCGGGCGATCGGAAGCGCCTGGACCAGCTCGTTCCCTACCTGTAAGGCGGAAGGAGTCGAAATGTCCCGCATCAAGCGCGGCGTCACGCGGCGCGCGCGCCATCGCAAGATCCTCCAGCACGCGAAGGGCTACTACAGCAGCCGACACCGCCTGGTGCGCGTGGCGCGCGAGGCCGTCGAGCGCGGCTGGAAGTACGCGTACCGCGACCGCAAGCAGAAGAAGCGCGAGTTCCGCACGCTGTGGATCGCCCGCATCAACGCGGCGGCGCGCACGCACGGCCTGTCGTACAGCCGCATGGTCCACGGGCTGGCGGTGGCGGGCGTCGAGGTCGATCGCAAGAACCTCGCCGACCTCGCCGTGGCGGACCCGAACGCGTTCGGGGCGCTGGCCGAGCTCGCCAGGGCGCACGCCGGCTGAGCGCCTGCCCGTGCCCGCGGCAGCGGATCTAGCGGCGATCCTGACCGAGGCGGAGCGCGCCCTCGCGGGCGCCTCCTCGGCCCAGGAGCTGATCGAGGTCCGCGCGCGCTTCCTCGGCAAGAAGGGCTCGCTCTCGGGCGTGCTGCGCGGCCTCGGCGCGCTCGCACCCGACGAGCGCGCGGCGCTCGGCGCCGAGGCGAATCGCGCGAAGCAGCAGATCGAGGCCTGGGCCGACGCGAAGAAGGCCGCGCTCGAGCGGGCCGGACAGGCCGAGAGCCTCGCGAGCGGCCGCCTCGACGTCTCGCTGCCCGGCGCGGCGCCGCCGCGCGGGCGGCTGCATCCGGTCAGCGCGATCGAGCGCGAAGTGGCGAGCTTCTTCACCACGCTCGGCTACTCGATCGAAGACGGCCCCGAAGTCGAGACCGACTGGAACAACTTCGGCGCGCTGAACTTCCCGGAAGACCACCCGGCGCGCGATCTCCAGGACACCTTCTTCGTCGAGGGCGGGCACGTGCTGCGTACGCACACCTCGCCGGTGCAGATCCGCACCATGACCGGGCGGACGCCGCCGTTCCGCTTCGTGGTGCCCAGCCGCGTGTACCGCAACGACCTCCCCGACGCCACGCACTCGCCGATGTTCCACCAGATCGAGGGCTTCTGCGTCGGCGAGGATGTCTCCTTCGCGGACCTCAAGGGCACGCTCTATGCGTTCGCGCGCCACCTGTTCGGCGCCGACGCCAAGCTGCGCTTCCGAGCGCACTTCTTCCCCTTCACCGAGCCCTCCGCCGAGATGGACGTGACCTGGCGCGGCGGCTGGATCGAGTGGGGCGGCTGCGGAATGATCCACCCGCGCGTGCTGCTGAACTGCGGCGTCGATCCTTCGCGTTGGCAGGGCTTCGCGTTCGGCATGGCGCTCGACCGCCCGGCGCTGCTGCGCTTCGGCCTTCCGAGCATGCAGCTCCTGTTCGACGGCGACCTGCGCGTGCTGGAGCAGCTATGAAGGTCCCGCTCGGCTGGCTCGCGGAGTGGACCCCACTCCCGCCGTCGGTGGACGAGCTGGTGGACCGGCTCACCGCCGCGGGGCTCGAGGTCGAGGACATCCTCCGCACCGGCCCGGACCTGTCGGGCGTGACGATCGGCGTCGTGCTGGAGCGCCGCGCGCACCCCGATGCCGACCGGCTCTCGGTGTGCCGCGTGGACGTCGGCGGCGCGGAGCCGCTCGAGATCGTGTGCGGCGCGCCGAACGTCGCGGCCGGGCAGAAGGTGGCCGTCGCCACGGTGGGAACCGAGCTGCCGGGCGGTCTCCGCATCAAGCAGAGCCGGATCCGCGGCGTCGTCTCGCACGGCATGATCTGCTCGACGAAGGAGCTCGGCCTCGGCGAGGACGCGGCCGGCATTCTCGTGCTCGACCCGGGCGCTCGCGTCGGCGCGCCGGTCACGAGCGTGATCCCGGCCGGCGAGACGGTGCTCGACGTGGAGATCACGCCGAACCGTGGCGACTGGGTCTCGCTGCTCGGCATGGCGCGCGAGGTACGGGCGAGCTTCGGCGGCACGCTGCGCCTGCCCGAGACGGCGGCGCCCGAGCGCGGCGCGCCCGCCGTGGACGCCGTGCGGATCGCCATCGAGGACCGTACGGGCTGCGCGCGCTACGCGGGCCGCGTGCTGCGCGGCGTCGCGATCGGGCCCTCGCCCGACTGGCTCGCGCGCCGCATCGAGGCGGCCGGCTTCCGGTCCGTGAACAACGTCGTGGACGTGACGAACCTGGTGATGCTCGAGCTCGGCCAGCCGCTCCACGCCTTCGATCTCGCCAAGCTGCGCGGCCGCAGCGTGCGCGTGCGCGCGGCCGAGGCGGGCGAGAAGCTCCGCACGCTCGACGGCCACCTGCGCGAGCTCGCGCGCAGCGACCTCGTGATCGCCGACGCCGAGGGCGCCGTCGCGGTGGCCGGCGTGATGGGCGGCGCCGACAGCGAGGTGACCGCGACGACGCGCGAGCTGCTGCTCGAGAGCGCCTACTTCGACCCGGCCCGCGTGCGCCGCACGGCGAAGCGCCTCGGGCTCGCGAGCGATGCCAGCTACCGCTTCGAGCGCGGCGTCGACCCCGACGGCCAGGTGCGCGCGGTCGATCGCGCCGCGCGTCTGATCGCGGAGCTGACCGGCGGCGAGGTGGCGCGCGGCGTCGTGGAGGCACGCGGCGAGCCCGTGCCGCCCGCCGATCCGATCGCGCTCGATCCGGCGCGCGTGAACCGCCTGCTCGGCACCGCGCTGGCCCCCGCCGAGGTGCAGGCGCTGCTGGCGCGCGTCGAGGTGAGCGCGGCGGCGCAGAGCGACGGCACCCTCCTGTGCCAGCCGCCGCGCCATCGCCCCGATCTCCGCATCGCCGCCGACCTGGTCGAGGAGGTGGCCCGCATCCACGGCTATGACCGCATCCCGAGCACGCTGCCGGGCGGCGCGCTCGCCGGCGTCACGCTGCCGCCGCGTTGCGAGACGCGCGAGGCGACGCGCAGCGCGCTCGTCGCGGCGGGCCTCACGGAGCTGATGACGTTCCCGTTCGTGGCGGCGGGCGACGCCGACGCCCTCCGGCTCGCCGAGGGCGACCCGCGCCGCCGCGCGGTGCGCGTGGTGAACCCGATCCAGGCCGACAAGCCGTGGCTCCGCACCCAGCTCGTCTCCTCGCTGCTGCGCAGCGCGCGGGCGAACCGCGCGCGGCAGGTGGAGGAGATCCGCGCCTTCGAGCTCGCCCGCGTGTTCCGCGCCGGGGCCCCGGGCGCGCTGCCCGACGAGCCGACCGAGGCGGTGGCGCTGCTCGCGCGCGGGAGCGAGAAGGCGCTCTGGGGGGAGCCGCGCCCGCCGGTGTTCTTCGAGGCGAAGGGCGCAGCCGAGCGCGCGCTCGCCGACCTCGGCGTGCGCGCGACCTTCCGCGGCGGCGAGGTGGAGCCCTTCCTGCACCCGGGCGCCGCTGGCGAGTTCCGCGTCGGCAAGGCCCGCGTGGCGGTGGTCGGCGAGCTGCACCCGGAGTGCGCGCGCGACTTCGAGCTCGAGGGCCCGCTCGCGCTCGTGTGCCTGGACGTGGACGCGCTCGACCGCGCCGGACGCGCGACCGTGCGCTACCGCGAGGTGTCGCGCTTCCCGGCCGTGTCGCGCGACCTCGCGCTGCTGCTCGCGCGCGACGTCGAGGCGGGCGAGGTGGCGGATGCCATGCGCGAGGCCGGGGGCGAGGCGCTCGCGAGCGTGCGCGTCTTCGACCGCTTCGCGGGCCGCGGCGTGCCGGAGGGGAAGGTGAGCGTGGCGTTCCGGCTGGTCTTCCAGCGCACGGACCGCACGCTCACCGAGCCCGAGGTGACGCAGGCCATGGAGCGCGTGCTGGCCGTGCTGGCGCGCCGATTCGATGCCGAGCTGCGAGAAGCGCAGCAGAAAGGGGGAGGGTCGTGACCAAGGCGGACATCGTCGAGCACATCTACGAGCGGGTCGGGTTCTCGAAGAAGGAGTCGGCGGAGCTGGTCGAGCGCGTCTTCGACATCATCAAGGACACGCTCGCCCGCGGCGAGAAGGTCAAGATCTCGGGCTTCGGGAACTTCGTGGTGCGCGAGAAGAACGCGCGCAAGGGTCGCAACCCCCAGACGGGGGAAGAAATCCGCCTCGATGCGCGGCGCGTGCTCACCTTCAAGCCCAGCCTGGTGCTGAAGACCGTGCTGAACGACGACGAGAGCGAGGAGCCGCGCCGCGCCGGCAGCCTGTAGCGCGAGTTCGTGCTAGAACCACGAGGCGAAGCCGAGCGAAGTCGAGGGGGGTGGCGTCGTGGCGGACAAGTCCCGCAAGAAGCCCGCGGCCGAAGACGAGAACGCCGACGGCAAGCGCTACTACCGCATCGGAGAGGTGAGCAAGATCACCGGCGTCGAGGCGTACGTGCTGCGCTACTGGGAATCGCAGTTCCGGTGGATGACGCCGGCCAAGTCGCGCGCCCAGCAGCGCCTCTACCGCAAGCGCGACATCGACATCATCCAGCTCATCAAGCGGCTGCTCTACCAGGAGCGCTTCACCATCGCCGGCGCCAAGAAGAAGCTCCAGGAG
>Ga0187892_10008257_pt1 | contig 14341 bp, 19 predicted proteins | sample MA1701073metaG_FD_139345 | JGI IMG/M metagenome (GOLD analysis project Ga0187892, IMG submission 139345) | Bio-ooze microbial communities from a basaltic lava cave in the Kipuka Kanohina Cave System on the Island of Hawaii, USA - MA170107-3 metaG ... | reverse complement strand
TTCCGCTACACTCTGTCATTGCAAAGGCCGCTCCTTTTTGGTCGATAACTGTCTGTCTCGCAACAACAGTTATGCCAAACGGAGCGGCTCTTTGCTAGAGGCCGTGAGAAAAGCGGGCTAGCGCGGCGACGCCGAGGCTCACGACGCCGATCGCCGCTGCGAGCGAGCGCGCAGCGCCGCGCGCCTTGTCTCCGGCTCGGACGATCAGGCGGTTGACCCACAGGCCGTTCGCCGCATCGGTCGCCATCATCCCGAGCGCGAACGCGAGCCCGGCGGCCGCGGCGAGCCACCATCCCGACGCGCCGGTTGCGGCGAGCGCGAAGTGCGAAGCAAGCCTATAAGCCGGGTTCTGTCGAGAACGGCCATTCATCTAGGCCCCGGGTTACCCCGGGGCTCGAGCCACCGACCCGCAGGCTCGGGCGAGCCGCCCTTCAGCACATCGCAGCCGAGTTTCGCCACTGGGGCGATCGGGGCCGCGGCGCGCAGCGCCTGCCTATTTGGTGTTGCTCCGGGTGGGGTTTGCCTGGCGGTCCGTGTCGCCACGGCCGCGGTGAGCTCTTACCTCACCATTTCACCCTTGCCTGATCCCCAACGGCGGCTTGCGCCACTCGCTCGGGCCATCGGCGGTGTCCTTTCTGTTGCACTTTCCGTCGCCTCGCGGCGCCTGGGCGTTACCCAGCACCCTGCCCTGCGGAGCCCGGACTTTCCTCTGAAGCCGCGCGGGCTCCAGCGACCGTCTGGCCTGCTTCGCACCGTGAATGATACCCGCGGCGCAAAGAAGTTCCCGGGGGCTTGATTTCCCCTTCCGTCGGGCATAAAAAAGAAGGAGGCATCGAACGGGGGGCCCCGCCATGCGGCGCCGACTGTACTTCCTCCTGCCCGATCTCGAGAGCGCCCGACAGGTCTCCAACGACCTGCTGCTCGCGCGCGTCGAGTTCCGCCACATGCACTTCCTCGCGCGCCGGGGGATGGACCTCGGCGACCTGCACCAGGCGAACCCGCTCCAGAAGACCGACCTCGTCCACGGCGCCGAGGTGGGACTCGTCGTGGGCGGCATCTGCGGGCTGCTGCTCGGCTTCTTCATCGTGTTCAGCCCGCCGCCGGGCGTGACGCTCGAGCTCGTCATCGTGCTCTTCACCGCCATCGGCGGCGCGCTGCTCGGCGCCTGGGTCGCGAGCCTCGTCGGCGCATCGGTGCCGAACTCGCGGCTCAAGCAGTACCAGGCCGACATCGAGAAGGGGGCGATCCTGCTGATGGTCGACGTGCCGCCGTCGCGCATCGAGGAGATCCGGACGCTCGTCCACCAGCGCCATCCCGAGGCGAGCGGCGGAGCGGTCGAGCCGACCCAGCCGGCGTTCCCGTAGCGGTTCTGCAATCGGAGCGGATGCTCCGACTTTCGCGCCGCTCTTCACGGCGCGTCGGGCGTTCTCCGGGCTGATCCCGGGCGCCCAAACGGCCCCCTAGCGGGGGCCGTTTCTTTTTGGGCTTCGCCCAAAAAGCCGGCCCCACAAGACTTCGTACGAACAAGGGGGAAACCCCTTGTATATCCCCCATCTTGAACAAGGGGGGCAGAGCCCCCCTTGTAAATCCCCCGGGCGTCATGACGCGCCAGCGCGCGTCCGCCCGGGCCGGAACACCTGTTCGTCGTCGTAGAACGTCGGATCCGCGTTCTCGGGCGCCCAGCCCGGGATCCCGAGCACCGGCAAGGGGTGGAGCGCGCGCGTCGAGGCGAGCGACTCGGGACGCGCGAAATACGCCGCGGCGCGCTCGTCGAGCAGCTCGACGAGCGACGACGTCGGCAATGCGAGCGCTTCGTGCGCGATATCGACGACGAGGGCTTTCGCCGTCACGCCCTTGTGGGGCACGGGCGCCCGTTCGAGGATCGCGTGGCCGAAGACGAAGAACCGCATGGCTTCCGTCGCTTCGCGGCGGCGCGTCCAGAACAGTTCCTTCCACCGGAACTCCGCGAGGCACCGCGCGAGCTCCGGCGCCGCGCAGGCGACGACAACGCCGCCTTCGTCGAAGAGCGTCAGCACGTCGCGGGGTGTCCCGCGCTGCGGCGCGCCCCAGCGGCGCAGGAGCTCGTCGTGATGGTGGCGGTTGAGAACGGCCTTGGTGCGCGGAAAGGCGAGCCACGCGAGCGCGTTGAAGAGGTCGTGCGAGCTGTCGGCGCGCGTCGGCACTTCCCCCGTGCGGAAGATCCGCACCTCGTACTGGTCCTCGACGCGCTTGCCGCGGGCGACCGCCGGGACGAACGCGAGCGGCGCGCCGCCGGCGGTCCGCACGCCGCGCTCGCGCGCGAGCGCGCTCAGCTCGTCGAGCGAGGGGAACCGCTCCTGCGGCAGTCGGGCGAGCACCGCATGGACCGAGCCGAACCACGGCGAGGCAAGCAGCGCTGCCCGATCCCAGACCATCCGTCACGCTAGGCGAGCCGCCACGCGAGCGGCTCGCCGGCGCGGAGGGGCACGACGGTCGCGTCCCCGAACGCGAGCTCCGCGGGCGCCGTCCAGGCGTCGCGGACCAGCGTCACCCGCCCCGCGTTCCGCGGCAGGCGGTAGAAGTCCGGTCCGTGGAAGCTCGCGAACCCCTCGAGCCGTTCGAGCGCGCCCGCGCGCTCGAACGCCTCGGCGTAGAGCTCGAGCGCGGCGTGGGCGGTGAAGCAGCCGGCGCAGCCGCACGCCGATTCCTTCTCGCCCCGCGGATGCGGCGCGCTGTCGGTGCCGAGGAAGAACTTCGGGCTGCCGCTCGTCGCGGCGCGGACCAGCGCTTCGCGGTGAAGCTCGCGCTTGAGCACCGGCAGGCAGTAGAAGTGCGGCCGCACGCCGCCGCGGAACATCGCGTTCCGGTTGTAGAGCAGATGGTGCGCGGTGATCGTGGCGGCGACGTTCGGCCCGGCGGCGGCCACGTAGTCGGCCGCCTCGCGCGTAGTGATGTGCTCGAAGACCACCCGCAGCTTCGGGAACCGCTTCGCGATCTCCGCCAGCACCGTCGCGATGAAGACCGACTCGCGGTCGAAGACGTCGATCTCGGGATCGGTGACCTCGCCGTGGACGAGCAGCGGCAGCTCGTGGCGCTCCATCGCCTCCAGCGCCCGAAACGCGCTCGTGAGGCGCGTGACCCCGGAATCGGAGTTCGTGGTCGCCCCGGCCGGGTAGTACTTCACCGCCCGGACGAAGCCGCTCGCGGCGGCGCGGCCGATCTCCTCCGGCGAGGTGTTGTCGGTCAGATAGAGCGTCAGCAGCGGCTCGAACTCGAGCGGCGTCGCGCGCCCGGCGTTCGCGCGCGCGAGCGCAGCCAGGATCCGCTCGCGATATGCGAGCGCCGCTTCGACGGTCGTCACCGGTGGCCTGAGGTTCGGCATCACGATCGCGCGCGCGAACTGCCGCGCGGTGTACGGCAGCACGCTCTCGAGCGCGGCGCCGTCGCGCAGATGCAGGTGCCAGTCGTCCGGCCGCGTGATGGTCAGGCTGCCCATGCGCGCAGTCTAAGGGATCGTCACCTGTTTCTCCCGCGACGCCGCGGCGGGAGCCGGAGCTCGAGCGCCTTGTCGTAGAGCGCGTTCCGCGGCGCGCCGGTGATCTCTGCCGCGAGCCGCACCGCGGTCTTCACGGGCAGCGCCTCGAGGAGCCGGACGAGGACGCGCTCGCCCTCGCGCCCGCGCTCGTCGGACGCCTCCGGCGCGCCGGAGACGAGCACCACGAACTCCCCGCGCACGCGGTCCGGGTCCGCGGCGAGCCACTCGGATGCCTCGGCCAGCGGGCAGACGTGCACGCTCTCGAACACCTTGGTGAGCTCGCGCGCGAGGACCACCGTGCGGCCGCCCCCCAGGACGGCGGCGAGGTCCGCGACGCTCTCGAGAATCCGATGCGGCGCCTCGTAGAACACCAGCGTATGCGGGAAATCCCGCCACGCCGCGAGTGCTCGGCGTCGCGCGGCGGGTTTCGCCGGCAGGAACCCCGCGAACGCGAACGGTCCCGGCAGCCCGGCGACCGACAGCGCGGCGACGCCCGCGCTCGGGCCGGGGATCGGGACGACGTCGAAGCCCGCAGCGCGCACCTCGGCGACCGCGGCTGCGCCCGGGTCGGAGATGCCGGGCGTCCCGGCGTCGGTCACCAGGGCGACGTCGCGCCCCGCGGCGAGGAGGCGGAGCATCGCGCGCGCGGCGGCGCGCTCGTTGTGCTCGTGCAGCGGCGCCAGCTTCGCCGCGACGCCGTGGTGCGCGAGGAGCCGCCGCGCATCGCGCGTGTCCTCGGCGAACACGCTGTCGACCGCGCGCAGCGTGTCGAGTGCCCGCAGCGTGATGTCGCCCAGATTCCCGATCGGCGTGGCCACCACATATAATTTGCCTCGCCCCGCCTCGCCATGTTCCCCGCTCATCGCACCCTGCGCGCCGTCGCTTTGGCGCTCATCGCCTCCAGCGCGGCATTCTCCTGTGCGACCCCGAGGCCGGCAACCCCGCCGGCGCCGCCCACCGCACCGGCGCCGATCGAGCCGCAGGCGAGCATTCCGCCGCCACACGTCCCGTTGCCGGCGCCGGAGGTGGTTCCCCCGCCGCCGCCCACGCCGACCCCCGAGCCCCCGCCGCCGGTGCTGCCGCCGAAGCCGGGTCCGGCGGTAACGCTCCTGTTGCCGCTCGACGCGCCGGAGTTCCAGCCGGCGGCCGAGGCGGTGCAGCAGGGTTTCGTCGCCGCCATGGTCGCCGAGGGACGCGCGCTCGACGTCGTGATCCGGCGGACCGACGCCACCGACGAGCGAGTGCTCGCCGACTACGACGCCGCGGTCCGGGCCGGCACCCGCGTGGTGGTCGGGCCGATGACGCGCAGCGGTGTGGCTGCGCTCGCCCGCTTCGAACGGATCGCCGTCCCGACGCTCGCGCTCAACCAGCCCGAGGGCGCGGTCGCCGTCCCCGAATCCCTGTTCGTCTTCGGCCTCGCGGTCGAGGGCGAGGCGCGACAGATCGCGCGGCGGGCGTGGGTCGACAGGATGCGGATCGCCTCGGTCGTGAACTCCCCGACGCCGCTCTCGCGCCGCAGCCGCGACGCGTTCGTCGACGAGTGGCTGCTGCTCGGGGGCCACATCATCGACATCGTCGAGGCGGTGCCGGGGGCGGGCCCGGGCCTCGTGACGGAGATCCTCGACCGGGATCCGCCGCACTTCGTCTTCCTCGCCGAGCGCGGCGACCAAGCGCGTCAGCTCCGCCCGTACCTCGGCAGCCAGATGCCGGTGTACGCGACCTCGCACATCCACACGACGAGCGATCCGCTGAAGAACCTCGACCTGAACGGCGTGCACTTCGCCGACATGCCGTGGCTCCTGCGGCCGGACGACCCGGCGGTGGCCCGGTACCCGCGGCCGATCGGGCTCCAGGGCGACCTGCTGCGGTTCTACGCGCTCGGGATCGACGCTTTTCGCATCGCCGCTCGGCTGCTCGATGGGCAGCGCGCCTTCGAGTTCGCCGGCGTCACCGGCCGCATCGCCGCGCGCGGCGGCGGCGTCGTCGAGCGTCGCCCGCTGGGGGCGACCTTCCGCGACGGTCGGACCGTCGCGCTCGAATGAGCGCCGCCGGCCACGCCGCGGGTCGCGCCGCCGAGGAAGTCGCGGCGCGGTTCCTCGAGCGCCAGGGGCTCGCGATCGTCGCGCGGAACTACCGGTGCCGCGCCGGCGAGATCGATCTCGTCGCCCGGGACGGCGACACGCTCGCCTTCGTCGAGGTGCGCCTGCGCGGCTCGGAGGCGTTCGGCGGCGCGCGCGAGAGCGTCGACGCCGCGAAGCAGCGCCGGATCCTGCAGGCCGCGCGGCACTACCTCGCCGGCCGGCCCGAGCAGCCGTGCCGCTGCGACGTGGTGCTCCTCGACCGCCTCGACCCCGCGCGCGTGGAGTGGATCCGCGATGCGTTCCGCGAGTAGCCTCCTCCTCGCCCTCGCCCTCGCCCTGGCCGCGCCGGCGCCGGCGCCGGCGCAGGCCGTCAAGCTGCTCGTGCAGAGCTCGCCGCTCGCCGGCTTCCGCCATCACGAGGCCGCCGCGGCCTGGCGCGAGCTGCGCGTCGGCGACCGGCTCGAGCTCGTCCGCGAGCCGGCGAACCCCCACGACCCGAACGCGGTGCGCGTCGAGTGGCGGGGGCGCATGCTCGGCTACGTGCCGCGTGCGGAGAACGCCGTGCTCGCCTGGGCGATGGACCGCGGCGAGACCGTCGGCGCCCGGATCAGCGCCCTGCGCGAGCATCCGAACCCGCGGCTGAGGATCGAATTCGAGGTGTTCGTCGAGTAGCCGCGCGCCGCGGAGCTTCTCGAACGCGGCGGCGCGTGTAGACTATGCACCCCAGGCGGGCCGCTGTCGTCGCGGCCCGACGCTCTCCCGCGATGTCAATCGATCTCGTCGCCCGCGTCAGCCGGCACTTCTCGGACAGCGCCCAGGCGAAGCTCGCCGCGGTCGCGCTCCTCGCGCCGCCGATCGCCCGCGCCGCCGAGCTGATGGTCGGCTGCCTCATGGCGAACGGGAAGATCCTCGTCTGCGGCAACGGCGGGTCGGCCGCGGACTCCCAGCACTTCGCGGCGGAGCTCCTCAACCGCTTCGAGCGCGAGCGGCCGGGCCTCGCGGCGCTCGCGCTCACCACCGACTCCTCGACGCTCACCTCGATCGCGAACGACTACGCCTACGAGCAGGTCTTCGCGAAGCAGGTGTTCGCGCTCGGCCAGCCGAACGACGTCCTGCTCGGGATCTCCACCAGCGGCAACTCGCCGAACATGGTCGCCGCGGTGCGCGCGGCGCACGAGCGCGACATGAAGGTCGTCGCGCTGACCGGCAAGGGCGGCGGCGAGATGGGGAAGCGGCTCGCGGCGGGCGACGTGCACATCTGCGTGCCGCACGGCGTGACCGCGCGCGTCCAGGAGGTGCACCTGCTGACGCTGCACTGCCTGTGCGACGGCATCGATTGTCTGCTGCTCGGAACGGAGTGAACCGCATGCCACGTCCCTTCGCAGTCCTCGCCCTCGCCCTGGCGCTTTCGGTGCTCGTCTCCGGCTGCGCGCCGCTCGTCGTCGGCGCCGCCGCGGTGGGCGGCACCGCGGTCGCGCTCGACCGCCGCCACACCGACGTGCAGCTCGCCGACGAGCGGATCGAGATCACCGCGTCGCGGCGCATCGGACCGCTGATCGGCAGCAACGGCCACGTCAACATCGCGAGCTTCAACAAGCAGGTCCTGCTCACCGGCGAGACGACGACCGAGGCGCTGCGGGCAGAGGTCGAGAAGATCGCCGCGGCGGTGCCGGACGTGAAAGGCGTCGCGAACGAGATCCAGATCGGGCCGCTCGCCTCGCTCGCCGCGCGCTCGCGCGACACGTTCCTGACGAGCTCGATCAAGGCGCGCTTCGTCGGCGACCAGAAGTTCAATCCGCTGCACGTGAAGGTCGTCACCGAGGCGAGCGTCGTGTACCTGATGGGCCTCGTGACGCGCAAGGAGGCCGAGGAAGCGACGCACATCGCCCGCCACGTGAGCGGCGTGAGGCGGGTGGTGCGCATCTTCGAGTACATCCCCGACCCGCCGCCGAAGACGCCCTCCGCAGAAGCGCCCAAGTGACGTCGCGAAGCGCGGGACCACCCGCGCGCAGCGACTGCCAGCGCCGCTGCGTCGGCGCTGGCGTTCGCCGGCCGCTACGGCCGAGCAGCGAGCAGCCGTTCGATCTGAGTCGTGAGGCGGGGGTCGAGCGGCTCGACCGCGCTGCCGAACGCCGCCACCGGCTGCCCGGCGCGGTCGACCAGATACTTGTGGAAATTCCACTGCGGCCGCTTGCCGGTCCGCGCCTCGAGGTCCCGGAAGAGCGGGTTCGCGCCGGCGCCGACCACCGAGGTCTTCGCGAACATCGGGAACGTCACGCCGTAGTTCACCTGGCAGAACTGGGCGATCTGCCGGTTCGAGCCCGGCTCCTGCCCGCCGAAGTCGTTGGCGGGAAAGCCGAGCACGACGAGGCCGCGCTCCCGGTAGCGGCGATAGAGCTGCTCCAGGCCCTCGTACTGCGGGGTGTAGCCGCACTGGCTCGCGGTGTTGACGACCAGCAGCACCTTGCCCCGGAACTCGCAGAGCGAGACCGGTTCGTCCTGCAAGCTCAACAACTTGCGGTCCAGGATCGGCGGGCACGCGGCGGCGGCGCGCGCCTCGGGCGCCGCCCCGGCCGTCGCGCCCAGGGCGCAGACGAGGACCCCCAGCAGGATCGAGGACCGAAGTGAACGCGTTCTGCTCATTTGACCGCCTTTCCGCCGCTCGGGCGCCGGCCGAGTCTATCCCGAAAGCCGGGCAGCTTCTAAACTCCGCGGGCATCGCATGGAGCGCGCGGCTTGGCTCTGACCTTCTACTACGGCGCAGGCTCGCCCTACACCTGGCGGGTCTGGCTCGCGCTCGAGCACAAGAACATCCCGCACGAGCGCAAGGTGCTCTCGTTCTCCGAGGGGGACCTCAAGGGGCCCGAGTTCCTGGCGATCAACCCGCGCGGGAAGGTGCCCGCGATCGTCGACGGCCCGCTCAAGCTGTACGAGTCGGCGGCGATCGTCGAGTACCTCGAGGACGCCTATCCCGACTACGGCAAGCGCCTCTTCCCGGGCGCGGCGGTCGACCGCGCGCTCATCCGCCGGCTGATCTGCGAGGCGGACAACTACTTCGCGCCGACGATGAACCGGCTGCTGCGGCTCGTGCTCTTCACCAAGCCCGAGGAGTGGAAGGCCGAGCGGATCGCCGCGACGCGCGACGACCTCGCGGCCGAGCTCGAGCGCTGGGCGGGCACGATCAGCGGCGCGTATCTCGCGGGGCCGCTGTCGGCGGCCGACTACACTCTCTATCCGATGGTCGCGATCGCCCTGCGCTGCGAGAAGAAGAAGCCGGACCTCGGGCTGCGCGCCGCGATCCCGGCGCGGATCAACGGGTGGATGCAGGGCGTCGAGATGCTGCCCTACTTCCCGCGGACCTGGCCGGCGCACTGGAAGTAGCCGGGAGGCCCGAACCCCGATGAGCGCCGCTTTCGAGCGCAAGCTCTGCGAGCCCGGCGAGGTCGGCGCCCGCATCGCCCGGCTCGCGCGCCCGCTCGTGTTCACGAACGGCGTCTTCGACCTGCTGCATCGCGGCCACGTCACCTACCTCGCGCAGGCGCGCGCGCTCGGCGCGAGCCTGCTCGTCGGCCTCAACTCCGACGCCTCGGCCCGGCGCCTCGGCAAGGGCGACGATCGGCCGGTCACCGCCCTCGCCGACCGCGCGGCCGTCGTCGCCGCGCTCGAGTCGGTGAGCCTCGTCACCTGGTTCGACGAGGACACGCCGCTGCGGCTCATCCTCGCTGCGCGGCCCGATGTGCTGGTGAAGGGCGGCGATTGGAAGGTCGAGGACATCGTCGGCGCGGGCGAGGTGCGCGGCTGGGGCGGATCGGTCCGCTCGATCCCCTTCGAGCACCAGCGCTCGACGACCGCGCTGCTCGAGCGGATCCGGCGAGGCTAGCGCCGGGTCATCGCTCCGCGGACGCCGGTCCGGGAGATCCGGGCTCGTGCGGCGCGGCGAAGCGCTCGACCAGATACTCCACGAACACCCGCACCTTCGCCGAGAGGTGCTTGCGCGTCGGGTACACGGCGTAGATCGGCGCCGGCGGCGCCGCGTAACCCGGCAGCAGCGCGACGAGCCGCCCGGCGCGCAGCGCATCGCCGACGATGAAGTCGGGCTCGAACGCGACCCCCACCCCCTGTACCGCGAGCGCGGCGTGCAGATCGCCGCTGTTGGAGTGGACCGTCCCGGCGATCCGCACCGCGTGCTCGCGGCCGTCGGGGCCGCGGAAGCGCCACAGGTTGCGCGGCGAGCTGTACTCGTAGGTGAAGCAGTTGTGCCGGGCGAGGTCCTCCGGGCGGGCGGGGGTGCCGTGCCGCCGCAGATATTCGGGCGCGGCGCACAGCACGAGCCGGGTTTCGCCGAGCTTGCGGGCGACGAGGTTCTCGGAGCCCGTCCCGCCGATGCGGATCGCGAGGTCGAAGCCCTCCTCGACCAGGTCCACCATGCGGTCGGCGAGCTGGACGTCGAACTGCACCCCCGGATGGCGGGCGGTGAATCCGGCGATCGCCGGCACCACCCGCGAGGTGCCGAAATTGAGCGAGGCAGTGAGCCGGATCGTGCCGCGGGGCGTGATCGCCGTCTTCGACGCTTCCTGCTCCGCCTCCTGCAGGTCCTGCAGGAGCTGCACCGCCCGGCCGTAGAACGCCTGCCCGCTCTCGGTAAGGCTTAGCCGGCGCGTGGTGCGGTTGAGGAGCCGGGTCTGCAGATGCGCCTCGAGCTCGCCGACCTGGCGCGACACAGCGGTCGTGGACAGTCCAAGGCGCTCAGCGGCGCGCGAGAACCCTCCAGATTCAACGACCTGCGCGAACGCTCGAATGGCGCTGAAGCGGTCCATGGGCGGTGATTATCACGCTTGACGTGACAATCATTCAAGCCGATAGCTCTTTATCCCATTCTCCGGGGGCCTCACACTGCCCCCCGCAATGTTCAACCACCGATCGAAGGAGACCCAAATGATCGATCCCCGCACTGCCCCCTACGCGGCGTTCGCCCTGCGCGCCGCGCTCGGAGTGATGTTCATCGCGCACGGCCTGCTCAAGTACTACGTCTACACGCTGCCCGGCACGGTCGAGTTCTTCCAGTCCCTCGGGCTGCCCGCGGTGCTCGCCTACGCGACTTTCTGGGCGGAGCTCATCGGCGGCGCGCTCATCCTCGTCGGCGTGTATTCGCGCTGGGTCGCCCTGGCGCTGGTCCCGATCCTCGTCGGCGCGACCTGGGCGCACGCCGGGAACGGCTGGGTGTTCTCGGCGCCGAACGGCGGCTGGGAGTACCCGGTGTTCCTGACCATCGCCGCCGGCGTGCTCGCGCTGCTCGGCGACGGAAAGTACGCGCTGTCCAGCCTGTTCGGCCGCGTCCCCGTCGCGCGGACCGCATGATCGAGCGCACGCTCGCCCACGCCGTGGCTGCCCTGCCCGCGCTGTTCCTCTCCCACGGCTCGCCGCTGCACGCGCTCGAGCCGGGCGCGGCCGGCGCCGCGTGGGCGGGCCTCGCCGCGGCACTGCGGCGGCCGCGGGCGATCCTCATCGTCTCGGCGCACTGGGAGACGAACGTCCCGATGCTCACCGGCAACCCCAGGCCGGAAACGATCCACGACTTCTCCGGCTTTCCGGAGCCGCTCTATCGGCTGCGCTACCCGGCGCCGGGCTCTCCGGAGCTCGCGCGGCGCGCCCGCGCGCTGCTCGGCGACGCCGGGTTCACCGCGGCGATCGACGGCTGCCGCGGGCTCGATCACGGCGCCTGGTCGCCGCTCCTGCACATGTATCCGGGGGCGGACATCCCGGTCGTGCAGCTCTCGCTCCAGTCCGAGCTCGGACCGCGCCACCACTACCGGGTCGGCCGCGCGCTCGCGCCACTCGCCGAGGAGGGCGTTCTCCTCGTAGGCTCGGGCCACATGACGCACAACCTGCGCGACTGGGCGCGCCGCGCGCACCGGGCCGCCCCCGCGCGCTACGCGCTCGAGTTCCAGTCGTGGGTGCACGAGCGCATCGAGGCCGGCGACCACGCGGCGCTCCTGGACTACCGCACCCGCGCGCCGCACGCGGCGCGCGCGCATCCGACCGAGGAGCACTTCCTGCCGCTGTTCTTCGCGCTCGGCGCCGCCGGCGAGTCAGCGCGTCCGGTGCGCGTCCACGACGCGATCGAGGACGGGGCGCTGGCGATGGACGCCTACGCGTTCGACCCGGCGCGGGTCGCCGTGGCTACTGCCTAGGAGCTCCGGCGACTACCGGGCGCGGCGTCGCAGCTTTTCCGCTCGGCCGCGAGTGTTCGTCAAGCGGCGCGCCACTCGTGAATGGTGACGTGTCCAGGCTGGCTGCGAACCCGCGCCAGCCAGCCGCGGATGGCCGCGAACGGCTCCAGATCGAAGCCGCCCTCGTTCGCGAGATGCGTGTACGCATAGAGCGCGATGTCCGAGATGCCATAGCGACCGGCGACGAAGAAGTCACGCCCGGAGAGATGGCGCTCCATGACCTCGAGCGCGGCGCGCCCCTGCGCCTGCTTCTGCTTCAGCAGCTCCGAATTGAACGCGGTGTTCTCGAGCTTCTTTACCGTCAGCCAGAACCGGGCGGTCGCGACATTCGGCTCGTGGCTGTACTGCTCGAAGAATAGCCACTGCAGGACCTGCGCCTGGTCGAACGCACCGTCGGGCCAATAAGGCGAGCGCTGCGAAAGCCAATAGAGGATCGCATTCGACTCGGCGAGATACCTGCCGTCGTCGAGCTCGAGAACGGGAATCCTCCCGTTCGGATTCTTCTCCAGGAACGACGCGGTCCTCGTCTCGCCCCGCAGGATGTCGACCGGTACGTACGTGTAAGAGCGACCGAGGTGCGCCAAGAGCAGCCGCACCTTGTACCCGTTCCCGGACATGGGATAGTCGAAGAGACGCATAGAGTTTCAATGCCTCTCGTTCAAGCGACGGCGCGCCAGCGCGCCGCCTCGATCGTCGAATCGCGGTCGCTCCCTACCGCGCCAACTTGCGCCAAGCATGGACGAGCAATCCTGCGCCGGCCACGAGGAGCAGCAAGCCGCCGACGAGCAGGATGTGCCAGGACGGGTCGTCCCGGTACGGGCGGAAGCTGCCCTCGACCATCGCGCCCGCGTTCGTGGCGGAGCGAACGATGTGCCAGAACATCACGAATACCGCTCCCGCTCCGGCGAACGCGCCGAAAACGGCACCCTGCACAAGGACGCGACGGGTTTCGGTCATGACCGTGGGCTCCTCGCGGCGCGAGTGCCGCGCCGACCGGTTGGAGAGGGATGCCGGGTAATCAGATCTCTCTAACGCTCGCATCGAGCGGCGGTCGGGGAGCGTAGCGAGGGGGCCACCGCAAGCAAGCGAAGCGCGCGTTCGGCTGTCCGCTCGAACGCGAGGCTAGGCTCCGAGCGTTGCACGATTGCGGTGACCATGGCGCCGCTGATGTCATCCGTGATAGCGGCACCGAAGATCACGCGGCGTCACACCCGCTTTTTCTCTTCCGTGAGGGCGTATCGAAAGTCGCAGTGGCTGGCTCCCTGCATGATCGTCTGCGTACGCGTGAGCCGCGCGCTAGGGCCAAACCCGTCTGCCATTTGAAAGTCGGCGCTGCATACCAGCAGAAAGCCGAGCTCTGGAGCACCGATCGCTTGGTAGAACTGCGCATAGGCACAGCGCGTGACGTTTATGTCGAAGCGGTCCGGCGTCTTTGTGAGCACCTCGTAATCAAGCGCACCTCCCGCCGCGAACCCGCCGAACGCCGCGGCCATTGTTTCGCCGAGGTCACGTCCGCCGTGTTCTCGCCACCACTTCTCGCCGAACTTTCGGTACAGATCCGAGAGCGCGCGTCGCACTATCGAATTCGCCCTCTCCTCGCCCAGCTCGGCTCGCAGAGTCCTGACCAGCGGAACCAGAACCTGGGCCTGGATCTTCACCTGCTCGATCAACGGCACGTCCATATCTTGCTCCTTCAGTTCCCCCTTGCGTCACTTCCGAAGAGCCGGGGCGATTGAACGCCCGCGTTGAGCGCCGGCCGGGGAGCGAAGCGACGAGGGTACCCGCAGGCGACGTTTACGGGCCGTCCAGTTAAGCGCGGGGTTGGGCATATAGATGCTAACCGCGCCACCGTCGTTAATAGCAACTTATTGTTCCATAGGGACCCCGAACGCATTGCTGACACCGCTTGAGAAGCGGGTCCCATTGTTTCCCGGGTGTTCTAATGCAGGCGAGTTCGCGTGGATCTACGGGCTCCGCGGGAGCAGCGGGCTCGTCTCTCGCAGGTGCTGTCCGCGGCTGGATCGACCGGGACGCTTTCTCATAGCACTCCCAGGTGACCTTGCCGCCTTCGATGCTGCGACAAAACTCTTCGGCAGCGTGATTCCAGCCGGTGTCTTGAGCTGCTGCACACGCGACCAACATTGAGGTAAGAGCTGCCAGTGCTCCTGTTCTCACGACACTCTCCTGAATTGCCGCCGCGCGAGGTAATTATGTAGAGCCCGGTCACATGTGGGCTAAGGTTTTCCGAACACGCCTCTTAGCAACTCGTCGTGGAAAGTCGCAGGCCAGGATGATCCATGACCCGCGGCATATGTTCTTGTTTGACCCGTACTCTTGCGCTTGATCGTCACGGTCCCGCTGATGGGGCTCACGGGAGCGGGTGGTGTTGGGTCGCGCGTCTGTGTCGATTCGAAGTCAGCTTCCGCGTAGCCGAACTGCTTGAGGGACGCGCGCAAATCGTCGACTTCGCTGCTGCTAAGCACAGTGTGCCCCTCCGCCATGGGCTTCTCCCCTAG
>Ga0187892_10008256_pt1 | contig 14341 bp, 12 predicted proteins | sample MA1701073metaG_FD_139345 | JGI IMG/M metagenome (GOLD analysis project Ga0187892, IMG submission 139345) | Bio-ooze microbial communities from a basaltic lava cave in the Kipuka Kanohina Cave System on the Island of Hawaii, USA - MA170107-3 metaG ... | reverse complement strand
TAAATGAAACGGCCATCACAAATCATGCACGGTTACCGAAATGGGAGATGTCTGAGCGTGGGGGCAAAAAATGAAGTGGGTGAATTTCCGGGCGTCAATGGACGGTTGCCGCAAGGACACGGTCTTCTGCCGGATCGTGGGTACGGTACAGGGAGCGGTAGCGACCTGTCGCCCCGTGAAGCGCTCGCTCAGCGAGCGACAGGTCGCTACCGCTCCCTGTACCGTACCGGCTTATGCGGCTGGCGCGCAGTCACCTGTGGACAAACCTCTTGGCGAGCGGCTTTATCTGACCCATTGCGCCTTCTGTCATGGCCAAATTGGCGAAGGCGGGCGCGGGCCAACGCTGGCGCGGCCTAAACTCATACACGCGCCTGATGATGAGGCGCTCAAGGTTGTAATTCGCGGCGGCATCCCAAGTGGAGGGATGCCGGGAACCAGGCTTGTAGACGCTGAGTTACGCGAACTGGCTGAGCACGTGCGCAAGCTTGGCCGGGTTCAACCCGCAGTCCTCGCCGGAGATCCAAAACACGGCGCCGAGATATATCGAACCAAAGGAGACTGCGCCGCCTGCCACACGCTTTCGGGAAACGGGGGCGCATTCGGTCCCGATCTGACCGGCGTGGGCGCGAGCCGTAGTCCGCAACACCTGCGCGAATCCCTGCTCGATCCCGCCGCCGATTTCCCGCGCGGCTTTGCCTTCATCCGCGCCGTGTCGCGCGATGGCCGGACATTGACTGGCGTGCGGGTCAACGAAGATACATTCTCGATCCAGTTCCGCGCCGCCGCCGGAAAGCTCCATTCGCTTTGGAAAGCTGAGTTGCGCGAATACCAGAAAGACTTGGCGAAATCACCTATGCCTTCTTACCGCGAGAAGCTTACGCCCGGCGAGTTGGACGATCTGGTGGCTTATCTGGCCAGTCTTCAGGAGGCGAAATGAAACTCTTTGCGCTGCTCCTCGCGCTGCTCGTCGCCTCCGTCGCGCAAGCCCAGGTTCCGTATGAACGGATACGACAGGCTGACCGCGAGCCGGAGAATTGGCTCACTTACTCTGGCAATTACTCCTCGCACCGTTACTCCCAGCTCAAACAAATTGACCGCACGAATGTCTCCCGGTTGAAAGTCGCGTGGATGTATCAGATTCGCGGGCGGCAGCATTTCGAGACCACGCCGCTGGTGTTCGACGGCGTGATGTACATCACCGATCCGCCGAGCGATGTGACGGCGCTCGACCTGCGAACGGGCCGGCCCCTCTGGCATTACCGCCGCAGCATTCCGCAGGGCGTGCCGGCCTGTTGCGGCCAGGTGAATCGAGGCGTCGCTGCGCTCGGCGATCAAATCTTCGTCAACACGATTGACGCGCATCTGGTTGCGCTCGACGCCCGCACGGGCCGCGTGCGCTGGGATGTTGAAGTCGCCGATTGGAAACTGGCTTACACGATGACCGCCGCGCCGCTGGCGATCAAAGACAAGATCATCGTCGGCATCGCGGGCGCTGAATACGGCGTGCGCGGCTTCCTCGACGCTTATGATACGAAAACTGGCCGGCGGTTGTGGCGATTCTGGACAGTTCCCGGTCCGGGCGAGCCGGGAAACGAAACCTGGTCGGGCGATAGTTGGAAACAGGGAGGCGCGACGACCTGGGTCACAGGCTCTTACGATCCCGAATTGAATCTGCTTTATTGGGGCACAGGCAATCCGGGGCCGGATTACGACGGCTCGGTCAGGCTGGGCGACAATCTTTACTCGGACTGTGTGATTGCGCTCGACGCCGATACTGGCCGCCTCAAATGGCATTTTCAGTTTACGCCGCACGACGTGAACGACATGGACTCCAACCAGATTCCGGTTCTGCTGGATGCGAACTGGAAGGGGACGCCGCGCAAGTTGATGCTGTTCGCCAACCGCAATGCGTTTTACTACATCCTGGATCGTGTCACCGGCGAGTTTCTCCACGCCAGCCAGTTCACGCGCCAGAACTGGGCCAAGGGAATTGACGCGCGAGGCCGCCCGATTCCGAATCCCGAAAGCGCGCCCAGCGAAAAGGGCGCGCTCGCTTATCCCGATGACGACGGCACGGCGAACTGGTTCAGCCCCAGTTACAGCCCGCGTACAAATCTTTTCTATCAGAACGTCCGCGAGAAAGGCGGCGTCTTTTTCAAAGTGAGCGTGGAGTTCCAACCGGGCCGCCTCTATCTCGGCGCCGTGAAGCGGGACATCACCACCGAAGAGCCTTTCGGCACGCTGCGCGCCCTGCGCCCGCTGACAGGCGAGCTTGCCTGGAAATTTGACATGCAATCTCCGCCCTGGTGCGGGCTGCTTTCGACCGCAGGCGATCTGGTTTTTTCGGGAACGATGGAGGGCGATTTCTTCGCGCTCGATACAACCAGCGGCAAACTGCTCTGGCGTTTCCAGACCGGTGGCGAAGTTTGGTCGAATCCGATCACGTACCAGTTTGAAGGCCGACAGTACGTCAGCATCGCCGCCGGCAGCAGCCTGATCGTGTTCAGTATCGGATAATTTGACACCCGTTAAGCGCCCGCGTAGACTGCCCACCGTAGCCGCTTTTGGCTACCTTGTTTCTCAAAGTGGAAAAGCCTCAGCCGGCTTTCCGGGTTTTATCTTACTGGTCTTATAAATGTTGCTCTGGAGGGAGCGAGCCGTATTCAGCAACGGCGTGCAATCTGACAAACCAATCATCAACCATCAGCAACCTGACAACAACGAATCAGGTAAGGAGGCCCATATGAACTTCGATGTGATCGTTATTGGCAGTGGGTTTGGCGGCGCGATTACGGGCTGCCGTTTGGCGGAAGGCGGATACAAGGTCCTGATCCTCGAACGCGGACGGCGATGGGACAAGACAACCTATCCGCGCGAACCTGGCGATCCGTGGATCTGGAATCAGGAGCGTCCCGAAAAACTCAACGGATGGGCTGACCTGCGCGTCTTCCCGAATATGTCCATCATCCAGGGAGCGGGGGTCGGCGGCGGTTCGTTGATCTATGCCAACATCCTGGCCGAAGCTCACAAGAGCGTTTTCCAGAGAGGCTGGCCGGCGGAAATTACCTATGACGAGTTGAAGCCGCATTACGACCGCGTCGGCTCCTTTATGAATGTGCAGAAGATTCCGGTCAATCAGTTGAATGCGCGGACGCTATTGATGAAAGAGGCCGCCGAGAAGATCGGGCACGGCGACCGATTCAAGCTGGTGGACCTGGCGGTCTCGTTCGACCCCGCTCTGGCCTTCGACCCGAATAATCCTCCCGATCCTTCGCAATCGCGCCGCTTCGTCAATGCGCAGGGAGTGGAGCAGGGCACTTGCGTTCACATCGGCGCGTGCGACGTCGGTTGCCCGGTTGACGCAAAGAACACGCTGGATCTCAACTACATCCCGTGGGCCGAAAAGCACGGCGCCCAGGTGCGGCCGCTGCATTTCGTCACCAACATCGAGCCGGTCACGGGCGGTTACAAAGTCTCTTGTGATGAACTCAAAGATGGCCGCCGCATTGCGCGGAGCGAGACCGCGCGCGTGGTGATTGTCGCCGCCGGATCGCTCGGCTCGACCGAGTTGCTGATGCGCTGCCGGGACGAAAACCGTAGCCTCCCGAACATCAGCCAATATCTCGGACGCGATTGGAGCAGCAATGGCGATTTTCTGACCCCGGCCTTCTACCGTGACCGCGACATCTCGCCGACGAAAGGGATAACGATCGCGGGCGCAATTGACTTCCTCGACGGGAGCCAGAACGGCCAGGTCTTCTGGGTCGAAGACGGAGGGATTCCCGATCTGCTCGGCTTTTATCTGAACGGGGTGAGCGGCGCTTTCCCGCCGGGATTGCGCGCCGACTTCCTGATCAAGTTCATTCAGAACAGCCTGAAGCGGCGCGACGCTTTCAAGCAGCTCATGCCGTGGTTCGCGCAGGGAGTTGATGGCGGCGACGGGCGGTTGAGTTTGAAACGCCCGTGGTGGTGGCCGTTCGGACGACGCCGTCTAAATCTGAGCTGGGATGTCGAGAAGTCCAAACCCGTGATCAACGAGATCATCAAGATGCACAAGCGTTTGAGCGAAGCGACCAATGGCCGGGTGGTCGTGCCGCCGACCTGGACTATCTCCAAAGACCTGATCACGCCCCATCCGCTCGGCGGCTGCAAAATGGGCGCTTCGCCCGAAAACGGCGTGGTCAATCACCTCGGTGAAGTCTTCGGCCATCGCAATCTGTATGTGGCCGATGGCGCGATTGTTCCCGTGCCACTGGGCGTCAACCCTTCGCGCACAATCGGCGCGCTGGCCGAACGCATCGCGCAAAACATCAAGACCGAAGGCCGATAAACCTTTTCCAGCAGGCAAGAATCGGCGGAACAAGTTGTAAGTGGAAGGAGTAACAATATGGACGCCAAAGGCGATTTGATTTTGAACCTGGTCACGACTTCGGGCGGCAGGCCGAAAGATTCGTTCGACATCACGCTCAAACACACGGTTTTGAGCTTGTCTGTGAAAGAGGAAGACCTGCCTGCCTCCCAGACGATCAGACTCGCTGAATTGGACGCGACTCAGGGTGGAACCTATCAGTTGCTGATCGAGCCGAAGCGTCATCGTCCGGTGAGCTGTTTCATCCGGATCGAAGAGGGCAGAGAAACTCCCTTGAACTTAACTCTGGCGGTCAGACCGGATAAGGTCAGAGAAGTGGAATTCCCGAAACACGCCGCTCTCCTGGACGATCTGAAGCGGGCGTTCGCTATTTCGGCTGTATCAGGTTTTGAGGGCGGCGCAGGAGAAAATCTTTACCAGGCGCTTGATAATTTTCGGCGCGCCGGACTGCTCAACATTTTCGCGAAAATGAAAGCGACCAGGTTGACCGACGGGCGCGATACATTCTCTTTCATTCAGTCCTTCACTGAGATTCGCCAGGATCGTTTCTTCGCCAAAGCCGATGGCGAATTGCTCGTGGCGGTAAAGCGGGATGCGAAAAAAGGGCTGTTTCGAAAAGCTTCCAAGGCTTCGCACGATGAACCGGATGGCTTCGAGTTGGCGGCGAGTTACAAGACGGATGACAGATACGGCAATCTGCAACTCACTTTCTCTGTCAATCCCGAAACCGAAGAGATCGTTGTGGACGCCGATATAGATGACGCGAATGGCATCTGTCACATCTTTCAGGTGCTGAGCCACTTTTTGACCGGAAAAGAGACTCATCCTTACGACATCCGCGAAATCCTGCTTCAGCACCAGAAGATCAATCCCGGCTACGATCTGATCGTTTAACAAAAGATTTTCACTTTACCTCAGACTTTTTTGCGGCCATGACTAACGAAACCGATAATCGAGACCCTAAACGACTCACTGCCGCGCTATGGCTGGTTGTGCGGCGTTACTACTCGCAAATCCGCCGGCATCCCTCCATATCGATCCCGGCGCTGTTATTGCCCGGCATTGGCAACATCCTCATTTTTTACGCGCCGCCGCTGATCATCGCCAGGGTGCTCGGCGAATTCGCGGGCGGCGCAAGGCCGAGCCTGCGCGGGCTAATGCCGTATGTGTTGGCTTTCGCCGGAGTCTGGCTGGCGGGTGAAGCGATTTGGCGAGTTGTCGGCTTTCTTCTCGCCCGCGCTGAAGTACGCGGACTGGAGGAACTGTACGTTGAAGCGATGGATGAATTGCTGGCGAAAGACCTGTCGTTCTTCCACGACAACTATGTCGGTTCGCTGACCAAGCGCGCTTTGGGATACGCGCGCCGTTTTGAAGACGTGTTCGACGTCATAACTTTCCAGGTGCTGGGGAATCTTCTGCCGTTAGGATTCGTTGGGTTCGTGCTGTGGAAGTACTCGCCCTGGCTGATTCTTACGCTCGTTGGGATGCTGGTCGTTACGTTCGTCTTGATTTGGCCGCGAATTCGCCGCCGTCGAAAGTTGGTCGACATTCGTGAGGCCGCTACGACCAGGCTGGCCGGACACGTGGCGGATTCGATCTCCAACGCCGAAGCGGTGCGCGCGTTTGCGAGAGAGCCGGAAGAGGCGCGGATTCACGCGCTAAACGTAGAAGACTACGGCTTCAAGACTCTGCGCGCATGGGATTACCAGAATCTCCGCGTCGATACGATCACGGCGCCAATGTACGTGCTGACCAACGCGCTCGGGCTGATGATCGCGCTGGCAACCGGCGGGGCGACCGGCGCCGGCCTGCAAGCCGTGTTCATCACGTTCAGTTACTACGCCGGCATTACGCGCGTGATGTGGGAATTCAATCGGATTTACCGCAATCTCGAAGGCGCATTGACGGAAGCCGCTCAATTCACCGAGCTGCTGCTCGATCCGCCCGCGGTTGTAGACGCGGAGGAAACAAAGCCATTCACTCCGGCGCATTACGGAATCGAAATGAAGAACGTTTGTTTTCGATATGCGCCGACTCAACCGTTGCTGTTCGAAGATTTCTCACTGGAGGTTCCGCACGGCGCGAAAATAGGCCTGGTTGGATATTCTGGCGGAGGCAAGACGACGATCACCCGGCTGCTGTTGCGTTTCGTCGATATAGAAAGCGGCGCCATTCTTCTGGGGGAACATCGCATTGACGAGATTCCGCAGGCGGCGTTGCGGCGCTCGATCGCGTATGTACCGCAGGACCCTTCGATGTTCCATCGGTCGATTGCCGATAACATTCGGATCGGCCGCCCTGACGCCACAGATGACGAAGTCCGCCGCGCCGCCAAACTGGCGCACGCGGCGGAATTCATCGAGGTTCTTCCTCTAGGTTACGAGACGCTCGTCGGTGAGCGAGGCGTGAAGCTTTCCGGAGGACAACGCCAACGAGTGGCGATTGCCCGCGCAATCCTCAAGGACGCGCCGGTGCTGATCCTCGACGAAGCGACCAGCTCGCTCGACTCCGAAAGCGAAGCCCTCATTCAGGATGCGCTTTGGACCTTGATGGCCACTCGCACCGCGATTGTTATCGCGCACCGCCTCTCGACGGTGAAGCGGATGGACCAACTGGTCGTGCTCGATCACGGCAGAATCGCCGAGAAAGGATCACATGGCGCGCTGCTGGCCCAGAACGGCATTTATGCGTCGCTCTGGGCCCATCAGTCCGGTGGTTTTCTCGCCAGCGAAGAAGCCGCGCACTTTGAAGCTGCGACTTAGAACGCGCCTATTTCAATCCGGCCAGCAAGCCTTTGGTGTAGCCTACCGATTCAGCCAATCCGGGCACCGGATCCTTGCTGTCTTTTTCGTATTCAAAGCCAACCAGGCCTTGAAATTTGATCTTCACCAGCGCAGCGAGGATGGACCTTGAATTGAGGATTCCCCGTCCGCCTTCGATCGGCGTGTTCCGGGCGCCCATCGCGGAGATGTCTTTCATGTGAACGTCGTAAAGACGCTCGCGGCATTTGACGATTGACTCCGCCGGATCAACGCCTGCGCGCGCCGTGTGGCCAACGTCAATGCAAAGGCCGATGCGCTTGTCGTAGTTTTCGACAGCTTTCATCACATCGTATGGCGAGGGGAACTGCTTGTCTTCGGGGCCGTGGTTGTGGATGGCGAGTTTGATGTTGAACTCTTTGACAAACTTGTCCAGCAGCGGGACGGCGTCTTTGGGCGGCGCGCAGACCATCGTCGTAACGCCAATGTCGCGGGCGTACTCGAAAGCGCGGCGGACGTCAGCCTCCTCGTTCTTCATTCCAACATTGCCGACGCTCAAGGGGACGAGTCCGGCGTCGCGGAACATCTGCGCGCGCTGTTTGCGCTCTTCGGTCGTGTGAGCGAGGTCAATGTGGTTTTTGACGTTCTTGATCGAGACGTATTTCAAGCCGACCCGTTGGATGGCCTTGATCGCCTCTTCAATCGGCAATTCGCGTACGGTGTAAGTGGCGACGCCGATCTTCAATCCCAGCCAGGGATCGGCTTCTTCGGTTGCGGGCGCGGCGAAGGACGCCAGGTTGATGGTTGGAATTACGGCGGCGGCGAGCGCGCCAGTCTTGAACAGATCACGTCGGGAAATGGTAGTCATAGTTTGGTTTCCTCAGAAGATGTACCGCAGGCTGTCTAGCCTGCGGGGGGGGGTGGTTGATGAGACCTTCAATTATCACCAAGCGGCATGATGAGGAAGCCTTCCGCAGGCTAGACAGCCTGCGGTACGTCGCCCGATTTTCCTTGTTTTGGGGCGGCGCGACGCAGGATGAAGGCTTACTACTACGTGGTCAGTTGGTGATAAAACGGCGATGCGCGGTGAAAGACGGCGCCAGGTTGCGCACGATTCCATCGTGCACTTCCTGCATCTGCACGTACATTTGAGCGTGAGTTGGATTCGGTTTCGCTCGCGTCGTTTCGTCAACGGCGATGTATCGGTCGCAGAGCTGTTCGATGCTCTCCGGCTTGCCGGCGCGCTTGCGATCAGCCCACAAAGCCTGGACCGCCGCGCCGACCGCCGCGCCCTCTTCGTTCGCCACGCAAACGACCTCGGCGTTGAAAACATCAGCCAGGATTTGTCGCCAGACCGCGCTCTTCGATCCGCCGCCCGTGGCGCGAATCTCGCGTAGCGCAATGCCAAGCTCGCGCAGCCGATTCAATCCGTAATTCAATCCCAGCGTCGTGCCTTCCATCGCGGCGCGCGCGAAATGTCCGATTGAAAAAGTCTTGTCGCGCAAACCGAAATAGACGCCGGTTCCGTCCGGCGCGTTCGGCGTGCGTTCGCCTTCGAAGAAGGGGATCAGCATCAATCCGTTGTTGCCAGCGGGAGTCGCCGCCGCCGCCTGCGACAGTTCGTCGTGCGACAGGTCGAATCGTTCGCGCACCATCTCCGTCGCGACCGTCACGTTCATCGTGCAGACCAGCGGCAACCAGCGCCCGGTCGAATCGCAGAACGCTGCGACTTCGCCTCGCGGATCAACGACCGGATGCTCGCTGCAAGCGTAGATCGTGCCCGACGTGCCCAAACTGACCGTGACGACGCCTGCGCGAACATTGCCTGTGCCGATGGCGCCCATCATGTTGTCGCCGCCGCCCGAGCTGACGATCACGTTGTCGCTCAAGCCGAGTTCGGCGGCCAGCTCAGGCCGCAACGTTCCCGCGATCTCATCGGAAGCGATCAATGGCGGCAGCATCTCGTTCACGCGCGGATCAATCGCGTTGATCGCAGCCTTCGACCATTGGCGGTTGCGCACGTCGAGCAGCGCCGTGCCCGAAGCGTCGCCGCATTCCATCGTCTTGCGCCCGGTGAGCCAGAAGTTGATGTAATCGTGCGGCAGCAAAACCCAGCGCAGCCTCGCGTAATTTTCCGGCTCGTGTTTCTTCAGCCACAGAATCTTCGACGCGGTGAAGCCCGCCGGAACGCCGTTGCCCACGGCCTCGATGGTTTTGTCGAGTCCGCCAAGCGCGGCGATGATCTCCTCGCATTCGGGACTCGTGCTGGTGTCGCACCAGAGCTTGGCCGCGCGAATGACCTGATCGTTCGCATCGAGCGCAACGAAGCCATGTTGCTGACCAGAGACTCCGATACCGCGCACGCCCGCGCGATCAACGCCGGATTTATCCAACGCAGTTTTGATCGTCTCGCGCACGGCGGCGATCCATTCGTCGGGATGTTGTTCCTTGTGGCCGGCGGGCAAGCCTTCGATCAATTCGTATTGCCTGCTCGCGCTGGCCACAATTTCGCCGCTCGCCGCGTCAAGCAGGATTGTCTTGGTGCTCTGCGTGCCGCTGTCAATGCCGATGAAATATTCGCTCATCTTCGCTGGCTCTCAAATTTTGGGTTGCGTGATTTTCGCCGGATTTGGCGAGCCAATTAAACGCAATCGGCGGCTGAGAGGCAAGGGAAGCGCGTCTGGCCAACGACGAATTCTTCCGCCAGCCATTCTGGAAAAACGCGGCGCGGGCGTTATAATCCGCGCGTCCTACCGAACGGTTAGCCAGGCAAAGGGGAAAGGCGATGATTCCTGCGTCACGGGACGTAACCCAGTTGTTGGTAAATTGGAGCAACGGCGACCAGGCGGCGCTCGATAAACTGCTTCCGCTGGTCAACGCCGAGTTGCGACAACTCGCTCGCCGCTACATGCGCCGCGAAAACCCTGGCCACACGCTGCAAACCTCTGCGCTGGTCAACGAAGCCTACCTGCGACTGATAGATCAAAAGCACGTGCAATGGCAGAACCGCGCCCACTTCTTCGGCATCGCGGCGCAGTTGATGCGGCGCATCCTGATTGACCACGCGCGCAGCCATCATTACGCCAAACGCGGAGGCGGGGCAATCAAAGTGTCGCTCGACGAGGCAGCCGCTGTCACCGAAGCGCGAGCCGCCGAACTGCTCGCGGTTGACGAGGCGTTGGAGAAACTGACGGCGATGGACGCGCGCAAAGGCCGGATCGTCGAGTTGCGTTTCTTCGGCGGGCTGACCGAAGAAGAGACGGCGGAGGTGATGGGCATTTCTACGCCGACGGTGCAGCGCGAATGGCGCGCGGCCAAAGCGTGGCTGCGCCGGATGTTGATGGAGGGGAAAGACGATGACGCCTGATCTGAATGACCCAGCAGTCCGCGATGCTCTCAAGCAGGCGTGGCTGGATTCGCAACCTGGAATCGCAGGCGGACACGAAGAAGGCGGATTCATTCTCCGAGATGAAACGGGTAAGATAACTGTGACGCGGTGGCCCAAAGGCGAACAAGACGAGATTCAAATGCCGCCGCATCCGGACTGTCAGGTTGATGGTTGCGAAATCGTGGCGACATTCCACACGCACCCGAATACCGGCTCCGATTATTTGCAGGAGCCGAGCGAAACCGATCTGCGCGCCGTGCGTGATGACCCTGATCTGAAAGGTTCGGAGTACGTAGGCGAATTGGTTATTTCGGCTGAGATCATTTACCACATTACGCCAGCAGGCCGGGTGCGCGAAGTAGGCGCGACCGGGGAGATTCTGTTGGCGGAGGAAGGAGTTTAGTTATGGCAGCTTCATTGACCGCAGATGTGCTGCAAGATGAAATGGCCGTCTCGCTTGCTCGAGTAATGGCGGCGGCCAACCGAAAAGCCCGTGAGTCGGGGATAGACTTGCTCAATTGCATCGTCAGCATCACCCAACGCTACCTTGAGGGCGGGCTGATTTGGCGAGTCAACTATGGCCCAAAAGATTATGTCGGACGACGGGGTGGTGATTTGATTGTTGAAGTTGACGCCAGTGATGGGACGATCAAACAGGTGCTGCGTGGACAGTAGCCACGATGAATTTCATCGTAGGGTGGGGAACATAATGAAGCCTGAGCGATGGCGACAAGTGGATCAGTTGTTCCAGGCGGCGCTCGAACGCCCGTCCGAAGATCGCTCTGCGTTCATCAGCACGGCTTGCGGCGGTGACGACTCCTTGCGCTGTGAGGTCGAGGCGTTACTCGCCGCTGATGAGGAAGCCGGAAGTCTTATCGAAACTCCGGCTTACGCTGTGGCCGCGCCGCTGATCGCTGGAGGAGATGGGCCAACGCTCCTGGGCAAGACCATCGGCCATTACCAAATCATCTCGCTCGTTGGCAAAGGCGGGATGGGCGAGGTCTACCGCGCCCGCGACACCAAACTCGACCGCGCCGTCGCGCTCAAGATATTGCCGGAGGCGATGTCGGCCGATGGGGAGCGAATGCGGCGGTTCAGCCGCGAGGCGAAGGCGGCCTCGGCGCTCAATCATCCGAATGTCGCTCACATTTACGAAATCGGCGAAGCGGAGGGCGTGAACTTCATTGCGATGGAGTACGTCGAAGGGCAGACGCTCGCGGCCAGGATCAATGGCCAGCCACTCGAAATCAACGAGATCATAGATATCGGTAGCCAAATTGCAGATGCGCTGGACGAAGCGCATCGCAAGAGGATCACGCACCGCGACCTCAAACCGGCGAACGTGATGCTCAACGAGCGCGGCCAGGTGAAGGTGCTCGACTTCGGTTTGGCAAAGATCGCGCCGCCTACAGGGCAAGCGGTTGTCAGCGACATCAGCACAATGGCAAAGACCGCGTCTGGCGTGGTGATGGGAACCGTGCCGTATATGAGCCCGGAGCAGGCGCTGGGGCGCGAAGTGGATCATCGCAGTGACCTGTTCAGTTTGGGTGTGGCGCTTTATGAGATGGCGACCGGGCGAATGCCATTTGCCGGGTCAAGCCCAAGTGAGATTCTGGATCGCATCCTGCACGCGCAACCGGAAGCGATGGCGCGGTTCAATTACGACGTGCCCCCCGAGCTTGAGCGAATCGTGCGGAAGTGTTTGGAGAAGGAGCCGGAGCGGCGCTACCAGTCGGCGCGTGAGCTGTTGGTTGACCTCAAAAACTACCAGCGAGATAGCCAACCCCGTGCGATGACGGCCACGCAAGTTGCGACTCCAAGTCGGAGCCGCCGCCGGTTGTTGACCGCGTTCGCAGTGGCACTGCTGGCGCTCGGCGGTCTCGCGCTTTACCTGCTCCTGTCACGCGCTCAGCCGAAGGGAGAGGCGATCAATTCGATGGCTGTGCTGCCGTTCAAACCGCTGGTGGCCGAGAGCCACGACGAGGCATTGGAGTTAGGGATGGCGGACACATTAATCACCAGGCTGAGCGGCATCAGACAACTCGTCGTGCGGCCTGTCAGCGCGGTGCGCAAGTACACGAGCGCGGAGCAGAGCGCGGTGGCGGCTGGAAAGGAACAGCAGGTTGACGCTGTGCTCGAAAGCCACTTCCAGCGGTCGGGCGACCGGATTAGAGTGACGGCGCGGCTCGTCCGAGTGGTTGACGGATCAACGGTCTGGGCGGGGAAGTTTGATGAGCGGTTCACCGATATTTTCGCAGTGCAAGACGGTATCTCTGAGCAGGTCGTGGGAGCGCTCGCGCTGCAACTAACCAGCGCGGAACGGACACTCCTGGCGAAGCGCGGCACTGAAAACGCAGAGGCTTATCTGCTTTACCAAAAAGGGCGCTTCTTCCAGAGCAAACGCACTCTGGAATCGTTTACCAAAAGCGCCGAGTATTTCAATCAGGCAATTGAAAAAGACCCGAACTTTGCGTTGGCGTACGTAGGATTGGCTGATGCTTACCCCGGTTCCGTTTATGGCCCTCCCCTAAATCAGGATTCGATCTTAAAACGCAAAACGGCGCTCAAGCGGGCATTGGAACTGGATGAGACGCTTCCCGAAATTCATGTCACGATCGCTAATGACTTTTTCGGGGAATGGAACTTAGCGGAGTCGAACCGGGAATTTCAACGGGCTCTTGAATTGAATCCAAACTATGCGCCTGCCCATCAAGGGTATGGCAGAAGAAATTTGTTGCTGATGGGGCGATTGGATGAAGCCCTCGCGCATCTGAAGCGGGCGCAGGAGCTTGATCCACTCTCGTTGATCATCAACTCCGATATCGGAACGTTCTATTTCTTCACGGGCCAATACGATAAAGCGATCGAACAACAGCGAAAGACGCTGGAGATGGAGCAGAATTTTTACCCCGCTCACCGATATTTGGCCCGTGCGCTCGAAATGAAGGGCTTGTTCCAGGAAGCGATCGCCGAATATCAGAAAGCGAGACAGTTGAACGAGAATCCCCTACTGCTGGCGCAGATCGGACGAGTCTATGCCGTGTCAGGCAGAAAAGCCGAAGCGTTGAAGATCATCGAACAATTGAAAGAGATTTCCAGGAATAGCTATGTCTCGCCGCACAGTTTGGCGATTGTTTACCTGGGGCTTGGCGAGAAGGATCAGGCCTTTCAATGGCTCGAAAGAGCATTTCGAGAGCGCGTTCTTGATTTGAGTCATCTGACAGTTGATCCGTATTTTGCTGGGCTCCGCTCAGACCAACGGTTCGTTGACCTGGTGCAGCGCGTGGGTATTGCGCCGTGAGTGAAAACTCCATAGTTTGAATTGCCGCCTCGGAATCTCATTTGAATTGTTGGCACAGGAACTTAATCAGCTTTTGGCGCGCGTCCAGCGAGGGATGCGTGTCGGTCTCGCGTATTGTCAGATTGCCCGCGCTGATGCCAATGATTATCAGGCGCTCCAAGATGCGGCCATAGCTCGCCGGCTCATCGCCAATCTCCTTCAGCGTAAAAGCCGCCACCGCGTCGCAGAACAGTTCGCACTCCCGCATCAATTTCCCGTCTTTCTCCGCCTTCGCTTTGACGCGTTCATCCCAGACGTACTCGTGGGCGAGTTCGTGCGCGACAACACCGCGAATCTCTTCGTCGCTGGCGATGACCATCATTCGGGTCGTGATGATGATGGCCGCGCGTTCAACCAGATAGGTGTCAGGTCTCACGACATCGTGGACTGATTCTTAATTGAGAAGCGGCTCACGACATCGTGGACTGTGAGTGATGCTTCGGTGGCGAAAATCGCTGGGACGCCCATTTGACGGGCATCCCAGC
>Ga0187892_10008255_pt1 | contig 14342 bp, 12 predicted proteins | sample MA1701073metaG_FD_139345 | JGI IMG/M metagenome (GOLD analysis project Ga0187892, IMG submission 139345) | Bio-ooze microbial communities from a basaltic lava cave in the Kipuka Kanohina Cave System on the Island of Hawaii, USA - MA170107-3 metaG ... | reverse complement strand
TCCAACCCAATCGTCGTAACATTCATCATGGACTCCTCTCTCTTCGTCTAAGTGGTTTTTCAAATCTCCACTTTGGCACATCACGATGCCGTTTAGGAGAGGGTGGAGTCCATCCCATTAGAGCGCGGTTTCTTTTGGCACCCTTCGACAGCCACATCGAACGGACCAGTGGCACCTCGACCGGAATATCACCGGCGCTGGGTGCCTCGGAGAGAATGGTCTTGAACCAGAGATAAGTAACTACTTCAGAGTTGTTCTGCTCTGGCGGATATAAGCCCTGTAGTTCTTGTTTCGCTTTAGGGAGGATTTCCCCCGCTCTTCTTTGCACTTCTTCACCGAGGCGCTGGCCATACTTGGGAATGTATTCGAGGACAACCTTGTTAAGAAGCACAGCGACAGGATTGAGGTCGCTGGCAAAAGCGTCCGCGCCCACGCGTAGCGCTTCGAGCGGGATGGAGCCTCCACCGGCGAAGGGGTCCACGACGAGCGGCCGGGTGCCGGGCGCACCGCCCAGCGCCTCGTGCGCCGCTTGGGTGAGCGCCCGGCTGGTTTCCAGATATTCCTTTACCGTGGAGTTGTCCCAGTTGGCAAAATCGGCTATGAAGTCGAGTAAGGCTTTACGCAGTTCCTTGTGGTCTTGGAGCTTCTCAGGGTCCTTTGCGATGGCGTTGAAACGGGGAAAGCTCTCGGCGCTCAGCCGACTAAGGTGAAGTCTCGCCCAGCGAAGCATCCACGCTCGTGCGGTCTCCCGGAAACTCTCGGGGCAGAGGGCGTCCGCCGGATCGGGCCACAGTGCCGCGCATATGACCGACCGGCAAGCCGCGAGCGGGCGCCGGGCCCACCAGATGTGGAGCGTCGAGATATGACCATGCCGAATCGACTTCTCCCGCCGAGCGTGCCCGGAGATGCGCCGGATGGGAAGATCGACTTCTATAAGTCGTTTCGGATAAGAGGAGTCCATAGTCTATTTACGCGCTGCAAGTGCCTCAAAGCGCCGCCTCAAAGATGGCATTAGCCGGAACGTGATAGTGCTCGATCTTGACGATGGGTTCCCAGGCCAGTTGGGCAGGGTCCTGGACCACTCGGATTTCCGGCGTAGCTGCACAGTTGAACACAACGTATAGCCAGTAGTCCTTCCGCAGCCTTTGCGCGGTTCTGTATTCGTTTGCCGTCAACGCGACCTCACCCACAAAAGCGCGGCCTTTGACCTCAATAAACCGGACCTCGATGGCGGTCTCTGGATCTTCGGGATGCGATCGGCGGGAGATGAGATCGAAACCGCGGTTGTCCTGCTCCACGTTGACCACTTGCCAGCCGCGTGCTTGTTCGTGAGCAATCACCGCTTTCACCGCGGTACGCTCTACTTCTTCGTCGCGTACCCAGGGTGCGACCTCGGGTTTTGCTCGCTCGGGGTGCGGCAGCACCCACGCGCAGCCTAAACGTTGAATGTCGCTGATCGTACAGTGGCGTTCTTTGGCAAGCTCATCACGTCGTCGCTCGAGTCGCCCATTGAGTTCCTCAAGCCGCTCTTCGGTCAGTTTGATATTCGCCTCGACCGGCGAGGAGGTGTCGCCCGAAAGCCGTTGTTCCTCCAGTTCCGCTCGCCGAATATTTTGTCGATGTATCAGTTCGTTTAGGCTGATCTCCATGTGGCGGGAGACAGTTTCGATTTCGCGTTCCCGTTGCTTCGAGACCTCGGTGAGAAAGGGCTCCAGGGCCTCGGTAATAAGAAAATGCTCGGCCTTGTTCGAATCGTTAAGGGGCACGTTTGGAGCTGGTGTATTTTTTGGCGCCGGGACAAGGTCCAACAGCAAGGTCGGCTGTCGAATTGCCAAGGCACCATCTAGTCTCTCCTCGACGCTGAAAAGCCGCCGGTGCAGCTCGTTGCCCCGTCCGTCGCGGATTGCACCCGAATACACGTTGATCTTGGAGGGCTGAGCACGATGTAGATCGTAGAAGATTGCACCACGCTGAAGGTCGGTGCGGACCTGCTCTTGGACGTCCTCCCTCACGGCTTCGAAAAGGGGATGGCCCGGTGTTGTCCATTCTATCGTCGGGTCCTCCTGAAGCTCGCGCTTATCGAAGGCGATCTGCTTGTACTCGCGGCCTAGCTTACCGAACCTAGGTTCGAGCCGTTCGCCGATGGGCCAGAGGTTGCGGGGCACGCGGCCCACGCGGTAGACGTGCTGGCCCCGAGCGAGACCCGTGAGCTGAACGCCAGCCATCGGCGCGGCCTGAAGGAAGAATTCCTCGACAACCTCAGGGACTAGGCGACGCTCTTTTGCCTCGGCCGATTTACCGACGATGGCCGAAAGGTTGAGCTCACGTTTGGCGAGCCCCTCGAGAGTGCTGTTGGTAATATTCCGGAAGTGTTCGATGTCGACCTGCTCGATAATCCGCTGTTTGATCAGCTCCTCCGTCATATTGTTGTGCGCATACATATCCCGCACCATCTTTTCGAGCTGGTTAGCCGGGAAGACCTCTCCCAAGACATTGAAGACCTTGCCGGTTTGCTTTGGGTCCAGATCGGCCTCGATCTGCTCAATGCGTTCGAACAGTTTGCTCAATACCCGACCCTCGCGAGTGTTGGTCGTCACGAAGTTAAAGATGAGGCAATTCTTCTCTTGGCCGTAGCGGTGGATGCTGCCCATGCGTTGCTCGAGGCGAACGGGGTTCCACGGGATGTCGTAGTTCACCATCAACCAGCAGAACTGCAGGTTGATGCCCTCGCCGGCCGCTTCGGTGGCGACGAGGACCTGGCAGGACTCGCGGAATTCCCGCTCCGCGTAGATACGGCTCCCCGGCGTGTCGCGATCGCCGATCTTCATACCGCCATGGATCTGGGTGACGGTCAGACCCCACTCGCGCAGTTTCCCGAGTGGCCGGCCGTCCCGGCCATCACCAGCGAGGAAATCGAGCGTATCTTTATGTTCCGTGAAGATGAGGAGCCGCATGTTCCGGTCGGCGAACACTCCTTCGGTATCGAGCAGCTTTCGTAAGCGCCGTACCTTGACCTCGGCTTCCTTCGATTCGAGCGCTTTAGCCCTGTTGATAAGCGTGCTGATCTCGATGATCTCTGCACGGAGGTCATCCGGATTGTAAGAGACGACGATTTCCTCGAGCTCGGCAATAAGCGCCTGTCGCTCCTCCTCTGTCCAGTCCTCGAAGTCCTCGGGGAAGCGCTTTGCTATTTGCTCCTGGCGGTACTTTTCAGGGTCCGCTAGGATCTTCTCTCGCTTGTCTTTCATGCGCTCAAGGGTCCTGCGCACGGCATAGATACTTGAGGCGAAGCGACGTTGCAGCATGGCCATCGTGAAGCCCACCGCACGTCCTCGGGCAGAATCGTCGCTAGCCGCCCGTATCGACTGGGACTCAACGTACTGCGTCAGCTGATCGTAGAGATCGAACTCCTCCTCGCTGATCTCAAAAGGCGTGGTTTGAACAATGCGGCGCGTGAAGAGGGCCTTGACTTTGCCGGTATCGGGATCAGGGAAGGCAACAAGCGCCTCCTTGACCCGGCGTAGATAAAACGGCGCCTCTTGTCGGTCCATCGCCTCTTCGAGGCTCCGCACGTCGCCGTAGACGTCCTTGTCGAGCAAGGATAGGAACAAGCAAAAGTTGGCCGGATCCCCTTTGTGCGGGGTGGCCGTCATAAGGAGATAGTGATCGGTCATCCCCGACAACGCCTCCCCAAGCTGGTAGGCCAAGGTCTTCTTGTCCGCGCTATAAGCCGACATCTTATGGGCCTCGTCGACGATGATGAGGTCCCAGTGGCTGCGCAGGAGCGATTCCTTGGCGTCCTCGACGCGGGAGACCCAGGAGACCGAGGTGATGACCTGGTTCCTTTCCTGCCACGGATTGGTGCCGTAATTGGCGCGCAGCACATCGCTGCGGATGACTTCGAAGCTCTCGCGGAACTTATCCTTCAGCTCCCGCTGCCATTGAAAGGACAGGTTGGCGGGTGTGACGATCAATGTCCGTTTGACCAGTCCCCGGATCTTGAGCTCTTTGATGAGCAGCCCCGCCATGATGGTTTTGCCGGCACCAGGGTCATCGGCGAGCAAGAAACGGATGCGGGGCAGTTTAATGAAGTAATCGTAGACTGCTTCGAGTTGGTGAGGGAGTGGGTCTACGCGCGCAATCGAAAGCGAAAAATAGGGATCATATTCGTAGGCGAGCGCTAGCCGGAGAGCCTCGACCCCAAGGCGGAATCGGACGGGGTCCCCGTCAAAGGGTTCGGTTTCCGGTGGCGCGGTGAGCGATTGGAGCTGCCCCAGATTGAGGACCGATTCGTATACCTTCTGGGATTGGAGTCCCTTGCCGACGAGCTTGACCGAGGTGCCCAGGGGAATGACCACGAGGACCTGTACCGGCTCAGGATAAATCGGCCCGGTAACGGTGATGTTCGGCTTGAGCTCTTCTGGTCGCATTGCTTACCCGTCAGCATACATAGGACTTACCGGCCTCGCGGTTGTTTGATGCCAGGTTCAGCCGGGATCCCGAGCTTCTTCGCTGCCTTGATCAGGCCCAGATCGAGTGAAAGGATTTTGTGAGCACGCTGGTTGTGGGCGACCGCCAAGTGCAGCCCATCTCCAGCGCGGAGCCCGGTCTTGTGGTTTTTGAGAAGCTCGACAGCGAGCTCGTAGTCCGCTGCGCTTGGTAACAGCACTTGGTAGGATTCGGCGAGCATGCGATCGAGCTCGGCCCTTACTTCATCGGCTTCTCGCTCGTCGAGCTCGCCCATTCGAAGCTTCCGAGAGACCAGGCTCGAAAACTCTACTTTGGTCCAAGCGCTCGTCGAAAGCTCGCCTGCAGCGAAGTTCTGAAGATACCGCTCCACCTCATCGCTTGTGGCCTCGGGTAGCAGCAAGGGCGCGACGATGCTGGTATCCAGATAAACCATCAGTAGCCTTCATCTCGCAGCTCCCGAATCAGCTCGGCACTCGATTTGCGGCCCTGTGGCAGCCGAGCTCTGAGGGAGGCGCGAGATTCGAGGGGTTTAAGCCCCTTTTTTACCCCCACGATACGGGCCACCGCTTGACCACGGCGGGTAATAACGACCTCTTCACCCGCCTCGACCTGGTCGAGAATGTGGCTTAGCTTGGCTTTGGCTTCGGCCAGACTGATTGTGTACATAGATAGGACCTTATTGGTCACCTAGTTAGTCACATTGTAGCAGAGCACGTGGTTCCAGCCTAGCTCAGGGCATCGGACCCGAATTGCGGGAGTCGGGCAGACGCAACCCGTGTAAGCTGAAGCGGCAAATCAGATTAAACCCTCTAAGCGGATCCCGACGGTCGCCCGGGTATATCGCTCGGTAGTGGAAGAGAGGAATGATGTGTTACCCGCTGCTTAAGATTGAGCTCCGCGGCTTCGGTTTCATGGTGGTACAGACCTTGTCGATGATCGTCGCCATCAGGTCGTCCCTTTCCCGCGCTCGATATTTTGGTGGGTCCCCTCGAACCGCTCGAGCCAAAGGTCGATCACACTGAACCAGCGGCCCAGCCCTGGCCGGATGAGCGCACGCCGTTTCGCGGGTGGCGGCTAACATTTGTCGGTCCACATATGCACTCACGCGGCGTGATCAATGCGCTGCACCAGAATCACGGGTTCAGTCCTTTGCCGCAACATTGATTGAAGTCGCGGCAAGCCCTTTCGGGTAGGCCCGTTCCCATTAGAGCACCCTTCCCATTCCCCTGCCATTGGCAAGCCCTTTCCTCTTGACCATTTCGCCCTTACCCTTTTTTGCCTTGCACCAGTACTACGTGTGGATTGGCCGAAGGCAAACTCAGACCCGGCCCGAACGCTTTTTCAGGATCGTCGATGAGCATCCCCTTGAGCTCGCGGATGCGGCGTTCGCCGATGACGCTGTACGTCCAGATATTGAGCCCCTCGGGCGTCTTGCGGTGGACCCGGAGTTTCTGGAAGCGCTTCTGGATGCTGGCCCAGGGTGCCTGCACTGCGTTGCCGTAGTCACGGAAGATCCCCGGGCTTACGAGCAGCACGCCTTCTCTCACGCGGTGCGCCCGGGCGTTGACGGCGCTCATGGGGAGATCGCCGCTCGCAAGCCCCGCTTTGAGCCAGGCGAGGAAGGCCGGGCCCAGGTCCGTAGGTACCGCCAACGCAGGGGATTCGGTCACCATGGCAACCAAGGATGCGGTGGGTGTAAGCCTGTTGTGTCCAAGTTGTTCGTCCGCACCCGCTGTCGCGTCAACCGTTTCCGCTGTTTTCCGGCGTTCGGGCGAAAGTTGCGCAGTGGTTGGAGATCTCGGCGAGTGCGTTTCCGGCACGGTGCGGGAGGGCGAATCGTCGCTTACGGCTCGCGAAAGCGGTGCCGATGTGTGCTGTGCTTCCGCGGCCTGGGCGTCAGCCAAGGGCACGACTGTGCCGTGGCATGCGTCCGGTCGGTTCTCGCTATTGGGCCAGAGGCGTACAGCAGGGAACCGTAAGAGCGTGAGGTCCTGTTGCCAGTCATCTAAAGTAACCCGCGCCGGCCAGACGGCTCGGTCGCCGTTGGGGATGAGCACGCCTCGTTGTTGCAGCTCGTCCATGAGCCGGCGGTTATCTCCTGGGATCCCGCTTTGGCCTTCCTGGAGCAGGTGGGCTCGTAATGCATCGAGCACCGTTTTCACCACAAGCCACAGCTCATTACCGATAAGCCATCCCGCGGCGCCCGGACGGTTGAGGGAAAGCTGTTGGTTATCCATCAAGTAGCGAAGCCCCGTGATGAGCCGCTCGTGCAGCGGACGCACCCGAGCAGTAGGCATCTGGCGTGGAACATTTCCTGTAAGGTCTGCGGCGGTCGAAAGCCGGTCGGCTTCCTCGACGATTTGTCCCAAGGACCCTGCGTCATCCGGCATCCCAGTGATGACCGCAAGCCACGCCGCCAGGACCTCGCGCTCAGATGTGAGCCAGCGTAAACCTTCGGAAGGCACGATGAAGCGGGCGAGCAACGGAGCCGCGCGTTGGTGCATGCGGTAGTTACGCCCTCGAAGAAACTGGGCTTCATACGCGTGCGCCTCCATCGGCCCCGCCCAGGAGTCCCAAGGACCAAGCGCCTGGCCGTGTCTATCGAAGAGCTCCACTTTCTGGTCCACCGCGGGTTTCCCGATGTCGTGGAGCAGGGCTGCCGTAAAGCAGGCATAGCTCCAGAGATCGGCTTGGGCGTCGATCGTCTCGGTCGCGGCACCGGGCGGAAGAAGATGGCCGCGGCGTAGCTTCAGTGAGAAGACTGCAGTCTCAAGGCCGTGGTCCAAGAGTCCCCCGAGCCCCGCATGGTGGTGGGCCTCGGAGGCGGGGAGCTGTTGGACGCAGGATGCATAGTTGAGGAGCGCTTGGCGGTAGAGCGTCTCAAAGTGGGTGGGGGTGACGCGCGTGAGCGCCTCGATGGCCTCAAGTCGTGATTGGCGCTCGGGGCTGGCAAGGAGCGCCTCGGGTGCGCGCACGAGGATCTGCCCCGCCGCGGCCGGAGCGGGGTTTGCCGGTGCGAAGGCAGTCGCCGGCTGGGGCCGCGGTGCCTGATGCCCCGCGAGTGCCTCGCGCAGCCAGTGACCAATGTTTATCCACTCGCCGGTCATGCCCGTGGCTTGTGGGCGCGGCGCGCCTCGTCCACAGGAACGGGACCCAGATACGCACTGACGCTGTGGATAAGTTTCCCCGCTAATCCGACGGCTTCCACCGGCGCCAGCGCTCGATCGCCCCCTCGATCAGGCTCTTGATCCCCTCGGGGTCTTTCACCCCCTCGATCCGAACCGGGTTGAGGCCGGCGCTGCGTTCGAGCACCACATTGCCGCGGTTCACGATCCGATGGATCCGGAACCCTTCCACACGCACGCTCCGAACGGTTTCGAAGTCGACCTCTTCGCTGTGGATGTGCCAGCGGTAGGAGCCGGTGGTGATCCGCAGCCGATCGGGCAGGAGTTCGTACCGGTGCCAGAAGGTTTCGACGGCTCGCCAAGCGGCGTAGAAGAGCGGCAGGATGATAGGCGAGAGGATCGCGCAGTAGACGTACAGCCAGAGGTTGGCGATCTGGCCGCGCCGCCCAGACCAGAGCGGGGTAGGCGTACGAGCAGGGCGGAGATCACGCCGTTCGGGAAGAGTAGGGGCTGGGCGTGTCGCTGTCATGAGATACCTCCAACAGGATGGCTAGAGTTAACGGATCTGGGATCTGCGTCTCCACCCGCTAGTCCTGGTGCTTTAGAGGCGTTCATCGTGGCGGCGCAACCTATGAGCAACGCGAAGGTCAGAGTCAAAGTAGAGGTGTAGACTGTGCGCATGCATAACTCCTGTGTGGGCAGGTTGGTAGGTATGTCATGGATACGGTCATTCTTGTTTTGAGTGCCGCCGTGGTTTTCACCATCGGCTACGGTCTTTTCTGGACAGTCCGCGCGGTGCGGCGGGTCGGAGTGCGACGGTTTAGGCGGGCGCTTGGTGCGTTTGTGCGGGCAGTGCTGGTGGCGAGTGTTAAAGCGATACTTCCAGGAGAGAAGACGCAGCGCGAGACGATTTCCGACGAGTCGGACCATTTTGACCTTCTGAATAGCATCAGAAACGCCGAAGACTCGGCAAGGCGGACTAGAGAAGGCGCGCTTCTCCAGTCTCCTTTTGATGAATTTAAAGACTTGCATGGTTCTTCCTAAGGATAAGGCTAAAGCTGTTTAGTGATTTTTTTATCGATGGCGGCCTTGCCTGTTCCGACGATTGCATCTGATCCCGCTCTTACGCCTCTTTGAATCGGATTGCTCAACGCCGCCACTATCGCTGTAAACCCAACCGCCGCACCGAGTCCCACCGCGCCCATCAAAAACGAGAAAATCATCGGCAGGACGATGTACATGAGCCCTGTCGCAAAGTTCAGAATCTCGTGCTTGAGCGCGAAATCCCCGCCGATGAGGTAATTGGAGCTGAAGAAGAACTGCGTGTGCGCTTTAAACCAGGACAGTCCATCGGGATAGAGCGCCTTAATGAGATTGTCTTCGAGCCACTTGGCGAGGTGCCAGAGGTAACTCCAGAGCTTCACGGTAAAGAGCGCGACCGAGATGAGGAGTAACCCTTGTAGGTTGTAACGCGCGGCCAAGAGTGCAAACGGCAGGAGCGCATAGAGCCCCGAGAGGATCAGCGCCTGGATGATCGGCAAGGCCGCCCGCACCACATACATCATCGGCGCAAAGGAGAGGCCTTCGAGCTCAAGGCCCAGGCCTCCTCCAAGCCGGGACAGGCTCAAGGCGTCCTCCTCATTGAGCGAGGGGATGAAGGCGGAGCCCGAAGGCGCGGTGGCCAAGCTCGTACCCACCACGCTTTTCAGCAGTGCATCCTCGACCTTCTCTTGGGTCAGGCTGCCCCCGAAGAGCACAAACTCGGAGCTTAGATCGATCCCCGCACCGAGCACCTCGGGCTCAATGACGCCGAGGAGCTTGCCGCGCAAGCCCCCCGCGCCGTTCGTCCACCAGTCGTTGCAGAGCGGCCGGCCGATGTGGGCGGGATCGAGATCAGCTGGCAACGGGTCCGGGTATTCCGTATCTCGCGTACGGTCGAAGGGCCAGCCGCGGATCCCCTCGCGGGGCCGGAAATGGGGGTTGTCGTAATAGCCCGGGGTGTCCAAGAGCACATGCGATCCGAGCCACTCCAGATCATCGGGCTCCTGCCGTTCCAAGATCGCGCTCACGTCCGGCTGCTCCCGCTCGAGCTTCGCCCGTGCCGGGCGGTAACAGTAGCGCACGAACTTGTTGACCTCGTTCAAAAGCTGCGGATCTTGGATGCGGGTGCGGGCAATCTCCATCTGGAAGCCCGAGAGATCCGGGGGGCAGCCGATATGAGCAATAGCCTCGCGGTTGATGCCCGAGGAGATGGCCATGATCCCCCACCACCAGACGGGCACCTGAGTAGGGGTGGCGATGACATCCGAGAACACGGCATCGAAGGTGGTGCCGGTGCTTCCGGGAGAAAAGGTCCCGGCGGGACCCGAGATGGTGTCGCAGGGCTTCTTGTAGGTGAGCACGGAGGCATTCAAGTCGATGGCCGGGGCGGCCGCGAGCACCACCACGGTAAAGGCGATGAAGAGATCGACCTCCATGCGCTTGACCGAGGTGGTCGCCGCATCGCGGGTCTCCTGGCTGGTGAGGGGACCGATGATGTTCAGCAGCAGGATGATCAGAAACGGCAGGTAGGCGAGCCCGGTGCCGGTGAGAATATTCCAGATCTGGTTGTACTGTTGCCAGCCGAAGATGGCGAGGTAGAGCTCGAAGAACGACTCAACCGTCATGGTTCCCCCCGTCGCATTCGAAGCGCCCGCTTTGTTGGCGGCGTCGCTCACTCCTCGCCGTACTACCCGGTACTGTCTCGTCGCTCACTCCTGGCCGCCTCGCGCTCATCTTCGACTGCTCGGGGGACTACGCGACCAGAAAGTTGATGAATCGACCGGCGACGTTCTGGCCCAGCAGTAGCTCGAGCGCGAGGAGCCAGGCGGCCACCTGCCAGCGGGCGGAGCGCAGGCGCTGGTGCTGCAGATCGGTGAGCTTACGCCAACGCGCAAGGCAGCGGCAGCAGGCCGGCCAGAAGATGACGAGGGATCCAAAAAGCACGAGCCGCCAGAGGAAAAACCAGGGCTCCACGGCCGCAAGCCTGCGGGTAATCGCCACGGGAGGCTCAGACTGGCTCCAGAAGAATAAACTTAAGCCCGTGCCAAAGGTGACCACAACGAAACCGGTGAGCAGGGCCAGCCCAAACATCATCCGCTTCCAGCGCGCCTGGCTCACGGTCTGATACTGCCTTCATCGAGGCGCTGCGCGTCGCGCGGCGGCACCAGCCCGCGGGAATCCGAGCGCTTCACGCCTTCATCCCGGAGCAGGAGCTCGGCGGTGCGCGACGCGATCTCCTTCCGCACCCGATTCTCAAACATGAGGTTCTCGATCTCCCGCTCCAGCTCATCGAGGAAAGGGCGAAGCTGCCGCGGCGCCGGGGTCGCCGAGACATGCGGATCGCGCATTCCGGTGAGCAGCATCCGTCGGGCGAGCAGCGCGCGCTCGACGGTGCGCTCCAAGGCGACTTGACCTGCGATCTTGCCGATAAAAAGCGCTTGCTCCGCGGCGGCCCTGGCCTGGACGGTCTCGATGACCTGGCGGGTGATCACGGTGCCGGGCGCGGTGACCTCTTCTAAGTTCTCGAGCGTCAACGGTGTACCGCCACTGACGAGCCCGTGGAGCAGTTCCGTGACCTTGATCGCCTCGGCATCGTGATGGTTGAGCAACCCCACCCCCGGCTGGGTCTCATCGGGGCCGGTCGAGACGGTGCGCACCACTTCATCGCCCAGCACTTTGACGGTCCACTCCGCGGCTTCCTCGGGCGAGGGCCAGATCTCCGCGATCCGGGGTGTCTCCTCACCCCCGCCCGGAGCCGCTCCGGCGGCGCAGCTCTCGCGGTTCATGAGCACGTTCCAGCCAGCGCGGGTCACATCGTAGACCACGCGCACCGGCTCCTGGCCCTCGCCGCCCCGCGCCTCCCCACAGAGCCAGGTGACACCGTTGGCGCCGAGATTTGCATCGATTTGATCTTTGGCGGTCACAACATCCATACCCCCCGAGCCGATCACGGTCTTCCAGTCCCTCCCGCGCGAGAGCACGATCCAGTCCTCGAAGGGATCCTGACCGCGGGCCAGCTCGGACTCCATCTGCTCGCAGGTCTTGGTCGCGACCGCGACCAGCTCCTCGGCGCGGAGCAAGGTATTCTGTAGCAGGTCATAGAGGCCGGGATTCACCCGTTGGAGGATATACATGGGAAGCACGGCAAGGCCGGCCGCGATCACATCGTCGATGTTCTCCAAAAGCGTCACCACGCGATGGAGCGCCGCATTGAGCCCCGCTAAGGCATCGAACTGCCCGCAGCGGTAGTTCACCCCGAGCTGCACGGAGAGCGGCAAGCGGGTGGTGGTCACAAAGCGATTGGCCGGCAGTCCCAGGGCCTGCGCGCCCCCGATGCGGTAATAAAGCCGCCCATCGCCCAAGGGTGAGGGGGTGAGCGCCTGGGAGCTACCAATCGAAAGTATCAGGCTTAGCGTCAGAATGAAGAAGGTGATCCGCCGCATCGGTGTCCTCTCATCAAAACTCCACACTCCCGAGAAAAACGCCTTCGCTAGGGAAGCAGCAGCGGTAGCGCCGCCAGAGGTTCCAGGCGTAGTCCTCGGTCTCATCCACTTGCTTGAAGTCCGCCCAAGAGAAGGGCTGGAGCACATCGTTGATACCGAAGACCTCACAGGTGGTTTGGGCGATCGGGGTCAACATCTGCCACTTGGAATTCTCGGGATCGTTCTCGAACACGGGCCCCGGCGGCTCGCAGCCGTCACCACAGTCCCCACCGCCGAGAGACACGTAGGCGTGGGGCTGAAGCTCTCGGGTGACGATATCGGCCGCCCGCTGGGCGCAGACTGCCCCGGCCTTGGGATCTTCCGAGGTGTTGACAAACCCCTGCCGCGGGTGCACCGAGCCCCAGGTGTTCACGGGCCAGTCGCCGATCTCCCGCAGCCCCGGGATGAAGCTCGCGGGATAGATGAGCTCGGTAACTCCCGAGCGCCAGCCGATGGCATCTAAGGTGGAGAGAAAATAAGGGAAGAAGGACTCGGCCTCGCTCCGGCACAAGAACTCCACCCCAAAGGACCCGAGGACATCGGCTGCTAGATCGAGACCCGAGACGATGGGGTTGCCGATGACGTCGGTCTCCTTGAAGCGCACGTTCTCGTGTGCGTCGATCCGGGTGCCCTCGCGCTGATGGCCCCCATCTACCAGGAGCTCCGTCGTAGCGCCAAGGAAACCCCGAACAGCGCCTGCGCTCGCCGCCGCCAGTCCTGCCATCTCGGCCCAAGGGTTCTCCCCGGTGCGCTGGTAGCTGCTCACCACGACATCGGGCAGAAAATGACTGATGCGGGCCGTGGTCTCGATGTGGCATTCGAACAGCTCGCAGACCAAGAAGAAGCAGACTCCGGTGATCTGATAGTCGAGACAGCCGGGGCTCAAGGAGAGGGCGGCGATCTCGACCGTCGAGATGTCGCGGGCGGAGGTCGAGCCTGCGAGCAGAGTGCCGAGGATCATCGCGCCAAGAGTGTGCTTACCGAAACCCTTCGGGCGGCTCATTGGACCCCCGCCTTCAAGCGCTGGTAGTAGGCCAACGCTTGCTCGAGATCGGTGATCCCATAGACGACCATCTGCCCATCGAAGACGATGGCCGGAAACCTCAACACGCCATACTGTTTCGCTTTGAGCAAACCCTGATACGCCAGCGTCAGGAGCTGGGCTTCCTCGCGCCAGGCACCTTGCACCTGAGCCTGGGCGAACTCGGCAGCGGCGTCTTTTCCCTGCGGCAAACTCGCGCTCAGCTCCGCCTGGATGCGTGCCGGCTCATCAAGGATATAGATCTGTACAGCGGGCGTGGCCCCTGAGATGGAATAGCGCGCGGTGGTGAAGATCTCGATGCGGGGGGCCTCTGCGGCAAACAGCGCCTCGGTCCAAGTGAGGAGCAGCATCGCCCGGCCCGGATTCATCTCGATCCTCCAGTCTGTCGCAGCGCCAGCGCCCTCTGTGCGGTGCGGCGCTCCTGCATCGCGGTGTAGTCGGGATTAAGTTCGATCCCGAGCCAGTGGCGCCCGAGCCGCTGGGCCACTTCCGCCGTCGTCCCGCTGCCAAGAAACGGATCGAGCACGACATCGGGTACCGGATCGGCTCCGCAGGAGCAGGTCGGCTCCCACACGATGGTCCGGGTTCTTGTGCTCCCGCGCGGGGATCCTTGCCATGAATTGGAGGCATCCAAAGGCTTTTGATCGCCGGCGCCGCGCACCCCCTTGGCGCGGGAAACATCGTGCTGAGGCACAAATTCTCGCTCGACGAGGCGTTGCCATCGCGCCCCGCACTCCGGGCAATGCCCGCGCTCGGACGTTCCGGCCAGGATACAGGGCTCGATCAGGCGCCGGGGGAAGGTGGCGAAGTGGGCGTCCGCGAAAGGCTCCGAGCTGATGCTCCAGACACTGCGACGATTGCGGGTGCCGGTCGGCTCGCTGAGCGCTTGGCCGCCCGGGATCGAGAAGCGATGCCGGGAATAGGTTGGCCCGTGCAAGGCCTTGCGGTCATCCCGGATCTCCGGGGCTGGGCTCAGCTGCTGCGACATCTTCACGGCCATTTGATCGAGTGACCGAGCCAGCGTTTGATTTCCCGGGCCTCCATTGGCCCACTTGTGGCGGTCGCTGCGCCCTCGCAGATAACGCGGCAGCGTATCCGGTTGCGCCCGCTCTTTAATCGCCTCGGCGTCGTAGAAGTAGCGGGGTGACTTTGAAAGCAGAAAAATGTATTCGTGCGCCTTCG
>Ga0187892_10008254_pt1 | contig 14343 bp, 10 predicted proteins | sample MA1701073metaG_FD_139345 | JGI IMG/M metagenome (GOLD analysis project Ga0187892, IMG submission 139345) | Bio-ooze microbial communities from a basaltic lava cave in the Kipuka Kanohina Cave System on the Island of Hawaii, USA - MA170107-3 metaG ... | reverse complement strand
TCGACCTCGAGGTCCTCGTCGTGCAGAGCGCGCGCAGTCTCGCCATCGAACGCCAGCTCGAACTGCCGCGGCCAGTTCAGCGCCGCGCGGGCCCGCGACAGGTCGTCATCCCACTGGCGCGCGTGCACAATACCCCGGGCGATGTCGCCGGCGTGGGCCGCGATCTTGTAGGCGATGCAGCCGGCCATCACGTCCTGTGCCTTGGGCAAGCCGACGTGTTCCTTGGGTGTGACGTAGCACAGCATGGCGGCGCCGGCGCGCGCCGCTTCCGTGGCACCGATGGCGCTGGTGATGTGATCGTACCCCGGGAAGACGTCCGTCACGAGCGGCCCCAACACGTAGAATGGCGCATCGTCACAGAGCCGCTGCTCGAGTTGCATGTTGAAGGCGATCTGATCGAGCGGAATATGCCCGGGACCTTCGACCATCGCTTGCACGCCCGCATCGCGGGCGCGATGTACCAGCTCGGCCATGGTATGGAGCTCGGCGAGCTGCGCCGGGTCGGAGGCATCGGCAAGGCACCCGGGTCGCAAGCCGTCGCCCAGCGAGTAGGTCACGTCGTATTGGCGCATGATGGCGCTGATCTCGTCGAACACCTCGTACATCGGATTTTGCTTGCGATGATGGATCATCCACTTCGCCAGCAGCGAGCCGCCGCGCGAGACGATGCCGGTGACCCGCCCTTTGATCAACGGCAGATGCTCCATGAGCACGCCGGCATGGATCGTAAAGTAATCGACCCCCTGCTGTGCCTGGCGCTCGATCTCCTCGAGGATCAGGTCGTAGCTCAGATCCTCGATGCGCCGGCCGATAATCATGCTGTAGATGGGCACGGTGCCGATCGGAATCGTGCTGTGATCAATGATGGCCTGACGGCATTCGCCCAGGTTGCCGCCGGTGGAGAGGTCCATGAGGGTATCGGCACCGTACTTTTGCGCCCAGCGCAGCTTGTCGACCTCTTCCATGGTGCTGCTGCTGACCGGCGAGGCACCGATATTGGCGTTGATCTTCGTCGTGACCATGCGGCCGATGCCCATTGGATCGAGCCGCTTGGCGGCGCGGTCGCCGCGGAGGTGGCCGTCGTCAGAAATCACCTGCCAGCGTTGGCTGACGGTCTGATTGACCCAGTACTGCCCCCCCGGCCGCGCGCCCGGATGCCCAATGGTTGCGTCTGACTCACCCTCGCCACGCGCCAACGGCGCATGCCCACCACTGCCGGCGAGGTGGCGCACATTGGCGGGAATGACCAGGCGGCCGCGCGCCACCTCGTCACGAATGAACTCTGGAATCACATTCTCACGCTGGGCGACGCGGCGCATCGCGTCGGTCATCACACCGCAACGCGCGGCCTCGAGTTGGGTCATAGTTTGGCTCCTCTTCGTGTGGGTCCCGTGGGCGGATACCGAGCCTCAGACTTTCGGTTCCTTCATCCTGGCTTGCAAGCGAATCTACGCTGTGTGGTTGGTGGGTTCAAGATTCGTGTCGCATCGTGGAAACGGCGCTTTGATTCTGGCACCTTGATGCGCGCATGGATGTGCGTCGCGGCTTTGTCGGTACCGTTGGTCACACGCCGCTGATCCGTCTCGAGCACCTCAGTGATGCGACGGGATGCGAGATTCTCGGCAAGGCGGAATTCCTCAACCCCGGTGGCTCGGTGAAGGATCGTGCCGCCCTCTTCATCATCCGCGACGGTGAAGCTCGCGACTTGTTGCGGCCCGGAGGAACCGTCGTCGAGGGAACCGCGGGCAACACCGGCATCGGCCTGACCCTCATCGCCAATGCCCGAGGCTATCGCACGATCATCGTCATTCCCGACACGCAGTCGCAAGAGAAGATGGATCTCCTGCGGATCTACGGCGCCGAGGTGCGGACCGTGCCGGCGGTCCCGTACCGTGATCCCAACAACTACGTCAAGGTCTCGGCGCGGCTCGCCGAGGAAATCGGCGGGTTCTGGGCGAACCAGTTCGACAACGTTGCCAACCGCCGCGCGCATTACGAGACCACCGGGCCAGAGATTTGGGCCCAGACCGATGGTCGGATCGATGCCTGGGTCGCATCGACGGGCACGGGCGGAACGCTCGCCGGCGCCGCGCAATTCTTCAAGGAGCAGAAGCCCACCGTACGTGTCGTGCTGGCCGACCCGCACGGCAGCGGATTGTACCAGTACGTCAAGACCGGCGAGGTCAAGGCTGAGGGGAGCTCGATCACCGAAGGTATCGGCAATGGACGCGTCACCCAAAACCTCGCCGGGGCGCCGATTGACGATGCGGTACGTATCGACGATCACAGCGCGCTCAAAGCGCTGTTCCATCTCTTGCAGGAGGAAGGTCTCTGCTTGGGCGGGTCGACCGGAATCAACGTCGCCGCCGCTGAGCGGTTGGCGCGCGAGATGGGCCCTGGCCATACGATCGTCACAGTACTCTGCGACGGCGGCGATCGGTACCGTTCGCGACTCTACAACCCGGCGTGGTTGCGCGAGAAGGGATTGCCGGTACCCGATTGGCTGTAGGGGCGGTTCGAGAACCGCCCGGACCCGTTCGATGCCACGTTCCTCCTGGGCGATTCCCGAATCGCCCCTACATCCTGGGCACACTGAGGGTGCTTGCGGTCGTGCTACGAGCGCAGTACATGAACCCACGTGTGTGAGACACTCGACCCCAACGCCAGTAAGGAGCACCCATGGAAAGCATTCGCTTCGACGACATCCAGACGCTGCGGAGCAAGGTCAGCGACACGTTCGGCGGCTGGGGCCCCGATGTCGAGGTGACACAAGAGATGGTCAACCGCTTCGCCGACCTCACCGGCGACCATCAATGGATCCACGTCGATGTCGAGCGTGCGCAGCGGGAAAGCCCGTTCAAGCGCACCATCGCACACGGCTTCCTCACGCTCAGTCTGATTCCCGTGCTACGCCCGCGCACCGAGTTTCAGGTCGTCGGCTTCGGTAACGCCACGAACTACGGAGCCGACAAGCTGCGGTTCGTCAGTCCGGTGCCCGCGGGGGCTAAAGTGCACGCCCGCATGCGCCTGGTGGCCGTCGACGCCAAGCCGAAAGGCACGCAAGTGACTCAAGAAATCCACATCCATGTTGTCGGCGAGGAGCGACCGGCAGTCACCTATACGATGCTGGTGATGTACCACCCGCCTTTGAAATGAAGGAGCAAGGTACAAGGTGCAAGGCGCAAGCCCGGAGGCAGGAACGTCCGTTCTTCCTTGCACCTCGAACCTTGTACCTTGCGACTCCACTTGAAATGAAGGAGCAAGGCACAAGGTGCAAGGCGCAAGCCCGGAGGCAAGAACCTCCGTTCTTCCTTGCACCTTGAACCTTGTACCTTGCACCTTGTCACTTGCAACTTCTAATGACCACGCCCATTCGCATTGGCATTCTCGGCGCGGCACGGATCGCACCAATGGCACTGCTCCGACCGGCTCAGGAAGTGGCCGAAGCGGTCGTCGTCGCCGTCGCTGCACGCGATATGCAACGCGCCCGACGCTTTGCCGACAAGCATGGAATCATGCGCGTGCAGCCGTCGTACGAAGCACTGATCAACGACCCGGAGGTCGACGCGGTCTACATCCCGCTCCCCAACAGCCTGCATTGCGAGTGGACCATCCGGGCCCTCCAAGCGGGAAAGCACGTGCTGTGCGAAAAGCCCATTGCGGCCAACGCCGCCGAGGCGGAACGCATGGCGGATGCGGCGCGACAGAGCGGGCGGATCCTCATGGAGGCCTTTCACTGGCGCTATCACCCGCTGGCCGAACGCATGAAGGCAATCGTCGACAGCGGTGAGCTCGGCAAGGTGCGCCATATCGAAGCGCACTTGCGTATTCCCCTGCTCTTGCCCGGTGACATTCGCTACCGCCTCGATCTCGCCGGCGGCGCGTTGATGGACACCGGATGCTACGCGGTGAGCATTGTCCGTTACCTCGCTGGCGCCGAGCCCGAGGTGGTGCGCGCCGAGGCACGTCTGTCGTCCCCAGGCGTGGATCGCATGATGACCGCTGACCTGCGCTTTGCCGACGGCCGCACCGGGCGCGTGACCTGCTCGCTGTTCTCCGCGATCTTGTTGCGGGCTAGTGCCAAAGTCGATGGCGAAAGCGGCGCGATGACCGTCGTGAACCCGATCGCCCCACAGCTATACCACCGGTTGCGTGTGCGAACGGCTTCTGGGGCTCGCTCCGAACGCCTCCGAGGCGAAGCCAGCTATACGGGTCAGCTGCGCGCCTTCGTGACCGCTGTACGTAGTGGGATTCGGCTGCCGACCGGTCCCGAGCATGGGATCGCCAATATGCGCGTGCTCGACGAGATCTATCGCCGCGCCGGTTTGTCGCCCCGCGGTCAGAGCTGACCGGGCGATTAGGGTAAACCCTAATCGCCCTGCTGGTAATTCCCTGCCTCGAAACAGAGATTCCTCCTTGACAGGTGACCCACGACTATGTGACACCTGCATGGGGGCACTGGTTCCAGAATGGGGATCCGCGCCACCGCTGCGATTAACCGAAGGGGGACACGATGCGCCTCGTTGGAAGCCCGGAAGGGTTTGAGGTTGGGTGCGTGACCGACGTCAGCGCCACACGCAGACCGTTCCTGCAAGCGGCGCAGGGTTTGCTGGGCTGCACGCTCGCTCTCGTCCTGACTCTCGTGTCCGCTTCTGCGTACGGCCAGACCTGTACATCCAGCGCCGAATGCGACGACGGCCTGATCTGCAATGGTAGCGAGATATGCGACACCAACCAGACCTGTCAGCCCGGGACCCCGCCGACATGTGGGCTCGGTAACGCCGAGCCACAATGTAACGTCGCCGAGTGTATCGAGCCGACGGGCTGCGTGGTGACGCCGCTGATCGATGGTTTCGGATGTCTGGACGACGATGCCTGCACGGCGCAGGACATCTGCATCGGCGGCGTATGCGTCGGAATCGAAGGCGCAGACACCGACGGCGACGGCTACTGTGATGCCGAGGAAGCTCAGTTCCAGTGCGACCCCAATGACGCGGCGGTCATCCCGCCGCAGGCGAACGTATACTCGGGCGGACGCGGTAACAGCGGCGGTGAGGTGTTGCTGACTTTCCGCTCACCGAGCGATCGCGACGTGCGCCTATCGACGAACGCTTCCTGCACTCCGACGGGCCAATGCAACCTCACAACCGGCCTCTGTGAAACCGGCAAGGTCGCCGACCCATGCGTAGCCAACAGCGACTGCAATCAACCGCCCGACACGTGCCGCATCGTCGCCAACTACGCCGGCGTCCCGGACCTGGGACAGATGTATCCCCAGGATCGGCGATCGGCCTTTGAGGTCACTCTGAAAGTCGCCAAGCTACCGAAGGTTGACCTCACGCCGAATTTCTCACCGGTGAGCCCGGGATGCAGCCGCAAAGTAGACGTGCTGTTACCCAGCAGTTTCACGCGCGCCAGCCTACGTTTCCGTATCCGGGGCACCACATCTGGAAAGCGGCGTACGGACAGGGACCGGATCAAGTTCGCGCCGTAAGCGTTGGCGCATCGCAGCATTCGCTAGTTAGTTGCTTACATGACTCCGATCGTACGTTGTCGAAGCAAACAGCAACAATACTGCCGCGCCGAGTCTGGCGCGGCGCAGCAGCGGCGCGGCGGGAACGTTCAGTCGTGCAGTTCCATCGTGCAGCCCGCACGGTTCTGAGCGGAGCCTATCTCGTGCTTTCCGCCGCAGCGTGGGGACAGACCGGAACCTCAGTGCGCATCACCATGGACACATTGCATCAACTCGGAGGCGTGCCACCCGGGTGGAGGCTGACGCCACCTGCTGGGGATGTACGTGCGGGGCGCGACGTCTACGTGCTGTTCGGCTGTCCGACTTGTCATGCCGTCCAAGGCGAATCGTTTTCGGGCGATGCCGCCAAGGGAAGCGGGCCGGAGCTCACAGGGATGGGCCGTCACCACCCGCCCGGATACTTCGTCGAATCCATCTTGAACCCTGACGCCGTCATCGTAGAAGGCGCGGGCTACGTGGGTGCAGACGGGCGTTCGACCATGCCGCGCTATCCCGACATGACCATGAGTCAGCTGGCCAACGTGGTTGCGTATCTGCAGAGCCTTGATCAAGGCGGGGCATGCCATCCGGCAGCACCAACCGCGGCCGTCGGACCTGCTGCAATGACCGCAATCACGAATATCCCAAGCGCGCCAGCGACGACCGCGACGCGGTTTCTGGTGCAGGTGTACGACATACAACCGGGGCAGCTGCAGGCGTTTGAAGAGTGGTTTCGCACGTCCGGCGCCGCCGAGATGCGCAACGTCCCGGGACTCGTGAGTCTCGACACCTACGTCGACCGTACCCGCGAGCCGCCGCATATCGTCTCGGTCTTCGCGTTCGCGGACGAGCAGGCAGTCGCGCGTTTCACGATGGCGTCGCAGCATACCGCCGTGGGCCAAAAGTTCGATTCGTTCATTGGACCGCACGGGCACATGGTCTTCGACACGGCGCCGCTGTATCGCAGCAGTGCGCTCTCGGCAACTTCCGGTCAACACCCGGCGAAGACCGTGGAAGCGGGCATCCAGGGGGCACCTATCCAATGAGCACCACAACCACGCAGGGAGTCCGGTTGGTAGCGGCTGCGGGCAACGCGGCGGCGTACGTTCGGCAGCCAGCTCTATCTGGCGTACCCCATGGGGAGGGGACCATGAAGCACAGGTTCATCGCTACCCGACGTCACGTGCGTCGTCCGCTGTTGTGGCAGGGAAGTTTGGGGGTGCTCGCCGCCATCACACTGCTCACGTCCCCGGCCGCGGCCACACACTTTCGCTACGGTCACATCACGTGGGTGCCGCGGACGGACATCGGACCTCGCACCGTCGACTTCACCGTGCAGAACGTCTGGCGTCGCGACGCGTACACCAGTGGCAACGACCGGTGTATCAATGTGGCGACGCTGGCGCGCCAGAATTGCACTGGACCAGGTGGGGCGGCTGGCATCGGGGACGTCATCCACGAACGGCAAGGTGGTACCCGGTTCGATTTTGGCGATGGATCGCCGCTGGTCGGGGTTACAATCAGCGGCAGCAGCGCTTTGCTCTACGTCGTGACGTCGATCGACTCCGCGAACAATTGGCTCTTTGGCTTCGCGCTCGACCCAACGAGCTTGCCAGCGATTGATACGACCATTGCGCACACATACGCGAGCAACGGCACGTTCACCGCGAAGATCGAGGACTGCTGTCGCATCAGCCCCTGCACCTCACCGAATGCGCACTTGAACAATCCCGACAATGGCTTCCGCGTCGCGACCGACGTCGAGATTGGCGGCGCTACCCCCGACAGCTCTCCAGTCAGTGGACTGCCACCCATCGTCCTGTGCCAGCAAAATGCCTCGTGCTCGTTCACGGTTCCGATGTCAGACAACGAGTTGGATCCAGTCACGTTCCGGCTGTCCACCAACAGCGAGGCGGATTTCGATTTCTTCGACGGCAGCAACGCGACGGTGCCCGGCTTGGGCCAGCCGGGTGTCACGGCGTGTCCCAACAGCGCCTCGATCGCGGGCGGCACGGGACTGTACTCGTGGAACACAACCGGGTGTCGGCTCGCGAGCAGCCCTGGACCAAACCCACCCGCAGGGGGGTGCAACAACGGCAGCCTGAACACCTTCTACTCGAGCCAGGTGATGATCGAGGAGACCAGTCGCCAGGGAGCCGTGGCCGTCGACTTTCTCGTGCAACTCGTGCCGCTGTGTCCGCTGTTCAACAGCGGCGGCCCGGTGTTTGGCGGCGCCACACCGGTCTGCGGATCGACGCTCTCGGTCAACCCCGGCGGCACACTCAACTTCGCCGTCAGTGCGTCGGATGTTGATGTGAACGACACCGTGACCCTCAACGTCACCGGCTTACCCGCAGGCGCCACCATGACGCCGGCGCTGCCGAACACTGCCAACCCGGCCAGCAGCAACTTCTCCTGGACCGCGCCGGCACAATTCGGCCAGCACGTCATGACGTTCACCGCAACCGACCTGTGCTCCGTGCAAACCATCTGCGTCATCAAGATCGACGTCAGCCAAGAAATCTGCGGCGATGGTCTCGACAACGACGGCGACACCCTCGCCGACTGCGCAGATCCGGACTGCAACGGTACACCGTGCAACGATAACCTCGTCTGTACTGTGAACGACGCCTGCCAAAACGGCACGTGCATGGGGGCGCCGCGTGATTGCAGCGACGGCAATGCTTGCAACGGCGCGGAAACCTGTAATCCAGCCTCGGGCTGCGAGGCTGGGACGCCGCCGGTGTGCAACGACAACAATGCGTGCAACGGCGTCGAGACGTGCGTCCCCGCCACGGGGTGTGTGCCGGGAACGCCGTTGTCCTGCAACGACGGCAACGCGTGCAATGGCGTCGAGACATGCGACGCCATCAGCGGTTGTCTGCCGGGTACCGCCCCGACCTGCGACGATAACAACGTCTGCAACGGTGTGGAGACCTGCAATCCGGCGAGCGGGTGTGTCGCCGGCACACCGGTGACCTGCTCCGACGGACTCGCCTGCAATGGTGTCGAAACCTGTCACCCCACGAATGGCTGCCAAGCCGGTGCGGCCTTTGACTGCTCTGCCTTCGCTGACGGCTGTAACGATGCAGCGTGCATCGAGCCGGGAACCTGTCTGGTCACGCCCAAGATCAATGGCTTCGGATGTAACGACGGGAACCCGTGCACGATGAACGACCGCTGTCAGGCGGGACTCTGCGTCGGTTTAACCGACGGCGACACCGATGGCGACGGTTACTGTGACGCGCAGGAGGTTCAAGCGAAGTGCAACAAGAACGACTTCCTCGAGATTCCTCCGCAGTCCAATACCTACGCCGGCGGACGTGCCGCCAACGCCGGTGAGATTCTCCTGACCTTCCATGCGCCCCGCGACCGCGACGTGTTTCCGGCGACCGATCCGAGCTGCGCGACCCAGGGCGCCTGCAACTTGACGACGCGCTTCTGCACTGCAGGACGCATCAGCGATCCGTGCAACGTCGACAGCGATTGCAACCTGGCACCGGGAATCTGCCGGGTCGTGATCAACTACGCCGCCGTGCCCGTCGCGGTACCAGATCTGACTCTCATCGAGGTGAGTCTTGGACTTGCACGGCAACCGAAGCAGTTCATTACGCCGAGCTTCTTCCCGACGACGGTGGGCTGCACGCGCAAGGTCGACGTGACCGTCGGGCCGGCTGGCTTCAAGAAGGGTGCGGTACGCTTCAAGGCTAAGGGCACGACCGGCGGCAAGTTGCGGAAGGATCGCGATCTGATTCGCTACAAGGAGTAGCCGAGAGGGGTGGCCCCGGTTTCCGGGGTCACCCTTTTCTACGGCTTCTCCCCAACCCCCGCGACTCGCTCGGAATCTCCCTTCCAGTGCCATTTCTGTGCGCGTCCTGCTACGGTCGATCGGTGCGGTGGTCTTCGGGTCGGGCATCGTTCTGGACCGTTGGGGCTTTGGCGGTCGCGTTGATTGGTCTGGCGGTCCTGGTGATCGTCTTGCGTCAGCGCTCCACCACCCCCCGTCCCGCGGAGCAGCCGCTCGCGCCATCTGCTCCCTTTGCCGCCTGGCTGAAGTTCGAGCCTGAGAAGGCGCGCAACGAGCCCCTGCTACAGGACCGTCTCATCGACACGCTGCTGGGCCACCAGGTTTTCCAGTTTCCCCCGCAAGGCCTGCACCCCGCCCAAGCCCGCGAGCTTCTCCTCGACGACGACAAGATGCTGTTGTCATCCGGAAAGAGGCTCTGGAATCACGAGCTCCTGCACCAGCCAGGTCTGACCGGAAAGTTCTGCTACTTGCACTCGAGCTTCTGTTTGCGGCGGCTCGTGGATGTCCAGTTCTTCATCGATGGAGCGCCCGCCGTCATCTATGACAACCAATACCGTATCGAGCGCTTCCCGAGCCATACACTCGTCAAGTATTTGCTCGGAACGGTCACGATCGAGGAATACAAGTACATCACCAACGATGATCGCGCTGTGCTGACGTACAAGATCACCTCAGCGGACCAAAAGCCCCATGCCGTCGACATCGAGGTCAGCGCGCCGTACCTCACCATGCCGAACGGCGATGCGGCCCACGCCTTTCCGCTGCTGGGCAGTGGTACGTTCCAGAACCTCCCGCTGTTCGTTTACCTCGACGCTCCCGACTTCACGCGCACCGCCACGTCATCGGTGCTCCTCCGCCGCCGGCTCGAGGTTCCGGCTGAGGGCCCCGGTCAACAAGCCCAAGTCGCCGTGAGCTTCGAGAACGCGCCGCGCGACTCGTCCCCCCCCACCCTGCCCGAGGATCTGCTGGCCCGCCACGTGCGCGAGTACAACCGCTGGTTTTTCGACAACGTGCCGTATTTCGATGCGGCCGACCAAGGGTTCAAACGCATGTGGTACTATCGCTGGTGGATCGTTCGCTTCAACATGACGGAAGCGGACACTCCCGATCTCTCCGGCCATCGGTTCTACGAAGGCAAGCTGGGTTTTGACAATCCCATCACATTCGCGATTCCGGTCCAGTTGAAGGAGCTGACCTACCTGCGCGACCCCAGTTTCGGGGTGGATCAGATCCAGAATACATACCGGAACGTCTCGTCCAACGGTGCCGTCATCGACCCACCCGGCAGCATGTACTGGAACGAGAATTACTCGCATTGGATTGCCGAAGCAGTGGAGGAGTTTGACCGCGTCCACCCGTTTGCCCCAGACACACTACGCGCCTTGGTACCCGCGATGGCGCGTGATGTGCGGGGCTGGCTGAGTGCATTCGACGCGGATGGTGACGGATTGCCGCAGCGGGCTCGCCCGCGGGTCACCGGCTACGACCTCGATATCCTCTCCTACTGGTACTTCAACGGGACCAAGCTCGATCTGAATGCCAAGCCGCCTGACTTGGAGCGCGTCGACTTCGCCAGCTTCGTCTACGCGAACGCGCGCGCCACCGCGACGTTGGCGCGTCACATCGGCGACGACAGCTTGGCCTCGGAGCTCGACGGCCTAGCCGGTCGCACCCAAGCTGCAGCGCTGACGAAGTTCTGGGACGACGAAACCCAGTTCTTCTATCCGCAGCGCGCCGGAGACGATGCACGGGCACCGATCCGCGAGCTGCACGGCTTCTTCCCTTTCACCACCGGCCTGGCTCCAAATGAGCCACGGTACGTGGCGGCGTTGGAGAAGTTCGTCGACCCCAATGAGTTTTGGGCGCGCTTTCCACCGGTCATCACCAGCCTGTATCACTACGAGCGCTGGACGTGGGGTATGGACGGATTGAGCCGCAACATTGCGCCGCATCCCATCAGCATGGGAGCCCGCACCTTGATCGCCGCGCTCAAGCACTATGACCAGACCGCGGTCACACCGGCGCATTTCATGGAGCTCATGCGGCGCTACAACGATCTCGTCTTTCCCACTGTGAACCCCTACGATCCGTACTGGCGGCCGAACGTTCACGAGTACTACTCGAAGTGGGAACCCCACCAAGTGTCGGAGCGGCCCAAACCGTCGGACATCTCTCACGACTTCCATTCGATGTTCAACGCTCTGGTGGTGGAAGGTGTCGTCGGCCTCACCCCGCGCCGTGACGACAAGATCGAATTGCAGCCGGCGGCGCTCCAATGGCCGTACTTCCTCTTGGATCGCCTCCGTTACAAGGGGAAGGACCTGACGATTGTCTGGGATCGGCCGGATGGCGAGGTCCGGTACGCCGGCTACCCTGAGGGCTTCTCGCTCTACGTCGATGGCAACCTTGCGTATACTCGGTCCGAGCTCGGCCACGTCGTGTTTGATCCAGCGACCAAGACCGTTTCGGGCTCGTGACCCACGCAAGGCGGTCGGTCTCTGAGAGCTACGGCTGTCGTTTGATGACGGTGCCAACGTAGACATACTCGAGATCGAGCGATGTGAGGGCACGGTCGGTGCCGCCATGCCGCACACTCTCGACGGAGGCAACGAATATCGTGTGATCACCGGCGGTCATACGATCGCACACGCGGCACTCGAGGTTGACGAACGCATCCCGGAGGAAAGGCAAACCGGTCGGCGAATCTTGCCAGTCGAGTTCGTCAAGATTGTGGGGTCGCTGCGCGGCCGAGGAGAAAAAGTAATCCTCCAGCGTTCGACTGGTGTGGCCGACGACGTTGAGCGCAAACCAACCGGTCCGCTCCACGATGGCATGCGTCTGATGGCGGCGATCCAACGCGGCGCTGAGTAGCGGCGGGGCGCCCGACACCTGCGTAACCCACGACGACGACATGCCGTGCCGGAGGGTGCCCTCCCGCACGGTCAGAACGTAAATGCCGGTGGTCAGTGCCGCCAGCGCGCGCCCCATTTCGGGGGTCATTGTCATGTCCTTTTCCTCCGCTCTCAGTGTGTCCTTCGGGTACGGCGTTTCAATGCTCCGTCGGGACCCCTGATCCCTCCGACTCCGTCACAAATCGGTGCTGGGTCAGTTTGATTTTCCAGGCTGGGAAGAAGCGTGCGCCGCCGACTCCACCAGGTGATGAATCACCCGGTGTGGCGTCGATCGCATGAATCAACTGACCCACCACCCAGAAACCGCGTTGACAAGCGACCGCAGCCTTCTTTAGGGTACGGTGGCCATGTTTGCGAGCTTGCTCAAACGCGGCGAGCACTTTGCCCGGGTCGAAGCCAACCGTGCCGCGCTGCGGTTCGTCAATGGCGTCGATTGGCTGGTGCGGGATCCGAAGGCGGTGGTGGGACGCACACCCTACGAGGTCATCTATCAACGCGACAAACTGCAAGTCCGGCGGTACCACGCCGGCACCGTGCGGCCGCGCTTCAACTTGCCGGTGCTCCTCGTGCCGCCGCTCATGGTCAAGCCATTCATCTTCGACCTGCATCCGGGCCGGAGCCTGGTCGCTTTTCTTCTGCAACAGGGCTTCCCCGTCTATCTCGTCGACTTCGGGGAACCCGATGCGGCCGACGCGTACGTCACGCTCGACGACTATGTGCTCGATTGGATCCCGACCGCGTGTCGGGAGGTCAAGCAGAGTGCCGGTACGCAGGAGCTCTCGATGCTCGGCTACTGCATGGGGGGCCTGTTTGCCCTTTCGCACGTCGCGGCCAACCGTGACACGTCAGTGCGCAACATTGTTAGCATCGGCGCGCCGGTTGATACCGCGAAAATGGGACTTTTCGCTTGGGCAACGAAGATGGCTGGGAACCAAGTCGAGTTCATCACCCAACAGATCGGCAACGTCCCGGGCGGATTGTCGAGTACGGTCTTTCGATTGATGACCCCGATGAAGAACGTCACGCGCTACGCCGACTTGTTCATGAACCTCTGGGACGAGGAGTACGTTAATGGTTTCGATGCAATGAACCAGTGGGTCGGCCAGTTCATTGCGTATCCGCAAAGCGCGTTTCTTCAGTTCGTCCGCGATTTCATGCAGAAGAACAAGATGGTGCGAGGCAACCTGAAGTTCGGACGCAAGGTGGCCGACCTCAAGTGGGTGCACACCTCTCTCTTCATCGTCGCTGGCCGAACCGATCAGATCGCCCCGGTCGAGGCGGTGCGTGCGGTGCTGAGCGCCGTTGGATCGACCGACAAGGAGTTTCGTATTGCGCCTGGCGGCCATATGGGTGTCTTCGCCGGGGCGTCGGCACCTGACCAGGTCTGGCAACCCGCGGCGCAATGGCTTGGGCCGCGTTCGTTGATCCAGCCGCGTCCACGTGCCACGCAGCGCCGCGTCCAGTCCCGCGGCACGTCGCAGACACTTGCGGCTCAAGCGCTCGCCTCCGGCAAGCCACGCACCCCGCACCCCCAGGTTGCCGCCAGCGGTTAGCGGCGTCACCCCACACCGATCACTACCGACGTGATGCATGAGAGGGCAGGACGATGTTGTTTGTCGCGGAGTACGAGTTAGGGTGGGACACGCTCGAAGCCGTTGTAGCCAAGCGGCTCGAATGGGACGCGGCACAGCCAGAAGATTTCCGCTTTGTCGCAGAATACGTCTGGCAAGACCGTGACCCGCCGTTTCGCGGCGTGGCGATCATCGACGCTGGCAGCGTCGACGCAGTGAACAGTTTCGTGTTGCACTATGGGCCAACGTTGCGTGTGCGCATGCACCCCGCCACGGATGTTTTGCATGGGATCGGCCTCATCCGCCACGGTGCCGCAGCCGCAAAGCGGCAGAGCCGCCCCGGCCCGTCACCGCGACGCAAACGCCGGTAGCAAGTGTTTGCGACGGGCTATTGTGCTGGACCTAACAGCGTAACACCTAACCTCAATCGGAAAATAATCCGACCAGTTGATAGTCGATAGTCCATAGTCGATAGCTGTTTTGGGCCCACCAACCATGACGCCGCCAGCTTCACTGCTGTGAGGTTCGTCATCGACATCC
>Ga0187892_10008253_pt1 | contig 14343 bp, 16 predicted proteins | sample MA1701073metaG_FD_139345 | JGI IMG/M metagenome (GOLD analysis project Ga0187892, IMG submission 139345) | Bio-ooze microbial communities from a basaltic lava cave in the Kipuka Kanohina Cave System on the Island of Hawaii, USA - MA170107-3 metaG ... | reverse complement strand
GGCGAGGGACCCAAGCTGCGCGGATGAAGGCGCTGGTCACCGGCGGGGGAGGGTTCCTGGGAAGCGCGATCGTCCGCGCCCTTTGCGACGCGGGCCACGCCGTCACCGTCCTCGGACGCGGAGAGTATCCGCACCTTGCATCGCTCGGAGTGCGTTTTGTTCGTGCCGACATCCGAGCGCCGAGCGCTATTTGCAGCGCGTGTGAGGCTATGGACGCCGTCATCCACACGGCGGCCAAGGCGGGCGTGTGGGGGCCGAAGCGCGAATTCCACGCCGTCAACGTCGATGGAACGCGGAACGTGATCGAGGCCTGTCGCCTCGGCGGTGTGCCCAAGCTGGTCTACACAAGCACGCCGAGCGTGGTGTTCGCCGGCCGCGACCTGTGCGGCGTCAACGAGTCGCAGCCGTACGCGCCCCACTTTCTGTGTCACTATGCCGCGACCAAAGCCGCTGCTGAGCGGATGGTTCTCGACGCTCACGGGCGGGACTTGTCGACCGTGGCGATTCGACCGCACCTGCTGTTTGGGCCCGGCGACCCGCATTTGCTGCCGCGAATCATCGAACGCGCCCGCCGAGGCCGACTGCGGCAAGTCGGCAGCGGACAGAACCGCGTCGATCTGACGTACATCGACAACGCGGCCCAGGCGCATCTCGACGCCGCCGAGCGTCTTGGCGCCGACTCGCCTTGCGGCGGGAAAGCGTACTTCATCAGCAATGACGAGCCGGTGACGCTCTGGGCGTGGATCAATGAGCTGCTTGGGCGCGCCGGTCTACCCGTCGTGCGCCGGCCGATCTCCCTGCGAGCCGCGTATACCGTGGGAAGGCTGCTGGAGTGTGCGTACGCAGGGCTGCGGCTGCGTGGCGAGCCTCCGATGACGCGATTCGTCGCCCTGCAACTGGCGAAGTCGCATTACTTCGACATCTCCGCGGCGCGGCGCGACCTCGGCTACGTGCCGCGGGTGGCGCTGGCCGACGGCCTCGCGCGATGGGAAGCGGCCACATTCGGGAATACCCCCTCGGCGTGCAATCGGCCAAGCTCGAGGTAGCTTTCCACCACGTGGTCGATCATCTGAAGGTCACGTTCGGTGACGCTTCGAATCACCCGGCCGGGAACGCCCATGACCACCGATCCATCGGCGATGATGGTCTTGGGCGAGAGCACCGCGCCGGCTGCGATGACGCACTGGCTGCCGATCTCGCAGTCGTCGAGCACGATCGCCCCGATCCCGATCAGGGTGCGACGCCCTACGCGGCGGCAGTGGACCACCGCCCGATGCCCGATCCCGACATCATCTTCGATGTCCAGGGGGACACCGCGCGGCGTGTGTAGGATGCTCCCATCCTGTACATTCACGCGAGCGCCGATGCGGATGGGGGCGATGTCCCCGCGGATCATGACGTGGTGCATGATGGTGACGTCATCGCCGAGTACGACTTCGCCGGCGACGTATGCGGTCGGAGCGATATACACGCGCTGCCCGATTCTCGGTTGAGGCGGCGTCTGCATCGGCGGAGATTATAAGGCCATGGACGCTAGGCGCCTCGCTGCCGTCGTTTTGCTCTTGGCGTTCGGCTGTCAGCGGCCCGGCCCGGCGGCGGAGGAGTTTCCTCGCCGCGAGTTTCGAACTTGGGTCGTTGCGCCGCAGGGAACCGCGCAGCCGCCACCGGTGCACTTCGCATTCGCTCCGCCAGTCGACGACTATGCCGGCGAGTTTCAACGCATGACCGGGGAGCTCCGGCTGCGAGACGATCTGTGTCTCGACGGGGCGAGAGGATCATTTTCGGTGAGCATCTTCGACCTCACCATGGGCGACGCGGACCTCGACGCGAACGTTCGCAACAACGTGGAGATGCTGGAGGGCGGACGATTCCCTGCCTCGACATTTCGGCTGAACTCCATCGAGGGCAAAGCCGCCTGCCTGCGGGTCGGCGAACCCACGGCAGTCACGTTGCACGGCGGCCTCAAATTGAAGGGCGTTGCGATTCCGCTGGCCGTGGCCGGCACCATCGAACCGCGCCGCGGCGAGGACGGTTCGATCATCCTTCAGCTCACCGGCAAATTCATCATCGAGAACTTGCGAGAGCGGTTCAGCATCTTCGGTCCTGGTGGAGAGAATGAGCCCGCGGGCAACCGCGTGACCGTGGAGGTGGATGTCATGCTCCGGCAGATCTCCAACAGCTCGGCGTTCGGGCTCCCGCCTTGGTCGCCCTCACCCTCGCCTCCCCGCGCTAGGCCGCAGGGCTTCGTGGCTTCGTGGTTGTCTTCGTGTCGTCCTCCTCGACTTTGACGCGGATGTTCTTGGGTCGGCTGGCGGCGGACTTGGGTACGGTCACTTCCAGAATGCCGTTTTGGAACTTGGCCGAGGCCCGCTCGCAATCCACCTCCCCCGCCAAATCCACGGTGCGACAGAAGCTGCCGAAGCGGCGTTCATGAAGTCGCGACGTTTCCTGCTTGATGTCCGTGGGTCGGCGTTTTTCGCCGCGTATGGTCAGGGAGTTGCCCAGGCAGGTGACCTCGACGGTCTCGGGCACGACGCCGGGAATCTCGGCGAAGACAGTGTAACGGTCCTCGAACTCGAATAGGTCGACGGGCGGGGCCCAGGGCTGGCCGTTGAAGGGCCGGGTCGAGAACCCCCCGTGCCAGACGCGCTCGAACAAGCGGTTCATCTCGTCCTGCAAGGCGCCCAGCGAAACCTGCGGATCCTGGAAGGGTCGAAACATGGCGTGCTCTCCAAAAGCCGCGGCCGACGAACTGTCGGACCTCATCGGCTTCTGGGGATTATACCGACCTGGGGACGTGTGCGTCGAGGCTTCTCATGCATTGCTCGGTCGGGCGGCGATCGCCGCCTTTAGCTCGGCCACGTCCGCTTCCAGCCGGGCAACCCGTGCCTCCAGCGAAGGCGCAGCGGGCGCTTCGGCGTCGAGGCCGACCGGCTCGCCGCCCAGCAAGTGCCGGAAGCGGTTCGCGGATCGGCCGGGCTCACGCGGCAATTCCTCAACAAAAGGGGTTGCGCGGCCCTTGAGCGATTCGAGAGCCGAGACAATCGACTGCAAGTCGGGCAAAGTCGTCATGCGAGAAGCCCTGGCCCGCAGTTCGCCGGCCGTCTGCCGCCCGCGGAGCATGAGCTCGGCCATCACCGCCTGTTCGCGGCGGTCCCATTGCAGTTGCTCGACGAGGTGATGCTCGAAGCGCACCGCTCGCGCCCCCGGCGACGGCGGGGATTGCGCCACCAAGCCCCTGCGTTCCAGGCTGCGCAAGGCCGACGAGACTTCCGATTCGCTGTAGCCCACCACCGGGTCGCGATTCTGGAGCTGATTCGCACCCGTCACGAGGGCGTTGATGGTCAGGGGGTATGCGCTCGGCGACGTGAGCGCTTTCTCGATCAGCACGCCCAGCACCCGAACCTCGACCTCCGTGAATGCTTCCATCTCACTCACCTTTGTCGCTATCCGCTCAAACGCCTCGGCGTAGCCCGTTGCTGCCTCGCCGCTTGCACGGCGCTGCGGAGCAGAATGGCCACCGTCACCGGCCCCACGCCGCCGGGTACGGGGGTAATGACTCCCGCGATTTCCTTCACTTCCTCATAGGCGACATCACCGACGACCTTCCGCGAGCCGCCGCTGCTATCGATGGTGTTGATGCCCACGTCGATGATCACCGCGCCGGATTTGACGTGTTCGGCGCGGATCATCGCCGGTTTGCCGACGGCCACGATCAACAGATCGGCCCGCCGGGTGTGCTCGTACAAGTCCCGTGTGGCGATGTGGCAGTTGGTCACCGTGGCCATTTTCTGCAAGAGAAACAAGGAGACGGGTCGTCCAGCGATGGGCCCTTGCCCCACGACCACGGCGTGCAGCCCGCGGGGCTCGACCGCGGCCTCCTTGAGAATCTCCATTACCGCCAGGGCCGTACACGGGGCGACGATGGGCGTATCATAGAACAGCAAGCCGATGTTGGAGGGGTTGACGCCCTCCACGTCCTTGTAGGGGTCGATGCAGTACTGGGCGGCGGGGGTGTCGAAGCCCGGCGGCAGCGGCAGATTAAGCATGATCCCGGTCACCGCGGGATCATCGTTGAGGTCGCGAATGAGCGAGCGCAGGTCGGGGTCCTTGGCCGCGGCGCTCACGGTGTGGAGGCGATACGAAATGCCAACCTCCTGGCACCGGCGGGCCTGCGAGCGGGCATAGATCTCACCGGCGCTGGGATCGCCCACCATGACGGCCGCGAGGTTGACGGCCACCCCCTCCGCAGCCAATGCGCGAACCGCCGCGGTGGTCTCCCGCTTGATCCGCTCCGCCAACGCCCCGCCGTCAATCACTCGTGCGGCCATGATTTCCCGGTCGCACAGTATAGGCGTAATTTGCCGAATGACAATTGACGGGATGAACGGCGCACGACGGTATTGCTTGGCTATGTCCATCACGGCTTTCAAATGGGTTCGTTTTGCGAGTACGTTTTTTCTGGAGTGTCGCGTAGTGGCATCTGTCGGAGTCGGCGGAGCTCGGCGAGGGCGCGGTGGATCTGGCGATCGAGCATGTTCTCGTAGCGGACGACTTTGAGAAGGGCGTCCTTGTCGGGAAGGGCGGTGACCAGGGAGCGGCGGGCGCGGCGAAGGACGGCATCTCGCTGGGCGGTTTCGAGCTCGGCGCTGAGGGCGTGGACGTTGGCTTGCAGTTGGGCGATGGTCTGGGGGAGACGCCGACGCACGACTTGTTTGTGCGTGCGGCGGTCGTCGAATTCCCGCAGCCCGCTTGCCTTGAGCAACCGCTCCAGCTCCGGGCGCTCCTGCTCGGTCAACTGGTGCACCGGCTTGTCCAGGAGTTCGACGAAGCGGCGGTCTGCGGAGAGCTGTTGCCGAGTGGCTTCGAGCTTATCTCGAAGGGCTTGAAGGGCTTGGGCGTCGGGGTCAGGGGTCTCGGCGACATTCCGGATGGCACCGACTTCGAAGCGTTGGGCACGGCGAAGTCGCCAATAACCGGTGGCGATGCGCTCGACGAGGGTTTCCTCGATGAGAGTGCGGGGCTGCAACTCAGCGATGAGGTCGGCGAGGAGTGCGTCGAAGTGTTCACGGCATTCGGGGACATCGCCGTCGGTGAGAACGACGTCCCTGGCGAGGAGGCCGTGTTTGAGGGTGTTGCGTGCGGAGCGGGCCTTGCCCTCGGGGGTTGTGGGGCCGGTGGATTGCCGGGCGTTGCGGCCGTTGGCCAGGCGCTGTTCTTCGGAGACGACTTTGGGCATGGGCGGATCCTCTCTTTCTACAGAGAGAACGCGCGGGGTGATCGCTTGGTTTGGGAATTCGAGCGAGCGCGGCATCTTGGGCGTGCGGGGAACGTTAGCCGTGCAGGCACAGGTCAATCGCCGGCGGCGAGGATGTCGCGGAGCTCGTCCTGCCAGTCGCGGCCGTGGGGGAGGCCTCGTCGAGGACTTGGAAGCGGAAGACGTGGTCGGCAAAGCCCTCTGCGAGCTTCTGCCACGTGACCTTCTTGCCGACCTTGTCGAAAGTACTCGGCGACGAACCCATCGGTTGCGGCGGCCTTCCGGAGGGCGTAGCATCCGAGGGATGTCCACTTCGACCTGCGCGAGGTCTTGGTCGGTGTGATCGAGCCGATCAAGGTCTCGGTCTTGGACAGGCCCATTGCCCCGCTCCTCAAACAAGTCGCCTCGCGCGCGTTTTCCGAGATAGCCGTCAGGAAGCTCCAGGAGAGGCTTAGCATCGTAGGTGATCTCGATCCGGTCATTTTCGACGGCGACAAGTTCGTCGATGGGCGACACCGGGTTGAAGCGTATGCCCGCGCTGGAAGGAAGACGATTCCAACTGTAGATATTGCGCCTCTGCTGCGGATAGATTGGGAGAAGTGGATGAACGGATGAGTCGATTCACTCGAACAGGAAAGGAGTTTCGCACCTCGCTGGAATCTCCAACTCGGGCCATCGCTTGATGAACTGCTGGGCGGAGATGCGACCCAATTCGCTCGGTTCGATCTTGTGTAGTCCGCCGCCGTAAACGCGGCCTTCACCGCGAAGTTCGCGGCCGGTTATGCGGCTCAGCAGTTCATGGACGTGCGCGGCGCGGTTCGGGTACCTGCGGAACATCTTCGCGAGGGCTCGTCGGGGGTAGAGCATGAGATAGAGGTTCGTTCCGATCGCCTTGGATCGGTTCAGGATGAAGCGGAACGGCTGCTTCTCGTGGGTGCCTCGCCCCATATATGTACAGAGGAACGGGGCTGGCTCGCGATGTTCCTGCTTGTACCACGGGCATCGCTTACTGACAAGGTATCCATCACGGACTCCCAGCAGAGTGGCCGTATTCAGGTATTCCCAGAGGGTGGGGTAGCGGGCCTCGAGAGCATGCTCCGGCAAGTCACAGTCGATGACGCAGAGCTGTCGGTCGATCAGGGGATAGCCGTCATGGTCAGACTCGATGACCGTCAGTCGCATGTGCCGCGGACTCGGCAGGATAGGGCGCAAGTAACGACTCGGGAGCTTCCGACGTCTTGCGTCGGCACGCTCAAGAATGAAGAACTCGTTGTTCCCGGTGGCGATCCCACGTTGAATGCGGAAAAAGTCGCCCAACGTCGGTTCACCGTTATCGCAAGAGATATGGCGGTCGTTGTGTGAATGAGCCGGGTAGATCGTCCACTTGCGAGAAGCACGCAATGTCTGCGATGAGATCCGCTCGCACGCGCGGGGTTCGGCGATTGTACCGCCGAAACTGAACTCGACGGCATGATCCAGCGGCGGAGGCGCTTTCTGAAAAACGAGAACGACCGACGACACAAGCGCGTCGGCAAACTGAACCTCGTTCGGGTCGAATCGATGAGCGCGGATTAGAGTTACACGATCACAAAGATAGCGTCTAAGCTCGGTGCCGTAGTTGACATCCATGAATTCCGAGGGGACCAACCATGCCGCATGGCCGCCGTCTTCCATCCAACCCGTTACCAGCAACAGGAAGTAGACGTACAGACCGGAAAGGCCGTTTACCTCGACACCGGTCATGCCTTGGGTGAGGCGCTGAAGGCGTTCCTTCTGGGCGCGGTCCAAATGATGGTGCCGCACGTACGGCGGGTTCGCCAACACGAGGTTGGGGCGCGGTGGACACGCGCCGCTTGCGACGATGCGGGTGAAGTCGCCGCGGATGACTTCAAGCCCCGACTTGCCCCACAGGCTGTGCGCCGCGTCGCAAAACACCGGGTCGATCTCAACGCCCAAGGCGCTCTTGATGCGCCTGCGACCGAATACACTTAGTGCTGCGGAAAAGAAGCTGCCGGTGCCGATGGCCGGGTCGGCGACGCGAATGTCTCGCGTGCCCGGCTCGAGAAGCGAATCTACATAACGAACGATCTCAAGGGCGAGCACGTTCGGCGTCGCGAACTGCCCGAGGCGGTTACGCTCCCCCGATGGCTTTGTTGCGTCGATCGAAGCTTGGACCGTTTGCCGGCGGCCCTCAATTGATGTTTCACGCTGCGCGATCATGTGCCCTACAGGCCCAATTTCGTGAGGTCATCAATGCGATGCTCGCACACCCAATCCAATCCTTCGGCAGCCTCATAGCCAAGGTAGTCACTTCCGAAGTAACCACAGAGGAACAAGACGAACGGAACCTTCGTTCCATAAGTCGCCTGGAGTTGGTGGATCTTCGTCGCCTCTTCCTTGCGACGTTTGTTCGTGTTGGTGAAGTCGCCAGCCGATTTTGCTTCGATCAAGGTCGGCAGCCGATGCCTCCTGGACTTCTTGGGCTGGATAACCACGTCAACAGGAATGTTGACCTTCAGCGCCTTGCCGACAGGGAGATTCATGCGGAAGGCGTACGTCCCGGGTTCCATCTCGGTCAGCGGCTTTCCAACTGGGTGCGCCTTCTTTTGGTAACCGCGTGCTCCGAGCCACTCGCCGATCATCTTGAGTTGGCGCTTCTCCTGAGCATTTCGAACGATGGGATTCGCTACTGCACTGCAACGACGATCAGCGATGATGGTCGAAGCGCGGTCTCGCTCGTGTTCAGTGGGGGTCTTGCCGGCGTCCAGCCAGGGAAAGATATCACGATCGAGCAGCTTGACCAGGACTCGACAGACCTTGGTCAAGTTCTCATCAAGCAGTTCCGCCTTCATGCGCGAGGCCAGTTTTCCTTCTTCCATGGAGCCGATGAGGGATTTGCTCGCGCCTGACAAACCGACAAGTCGATCAACCGCCAAGGGGGGAGCGGTACACATCCGAAGCGTGGGCAACGCGCCCGGGGTTTGCTTGAGGGTGGCAGGATTGACGTTACGAAGGTCGGCAGTGGTGAGCAATGCCGACTTGACTTCTTCAGTGGTTTCGACGCGCGTCGATCGGAAGGCAATGGGTGCAAATTGCATGAACCACCTGTTGAACTGATCAACGGAGGCCGCGATGTCGGCTTTCCAGAGGTACGGCTTATCCGCATTGATTCGTTTCGGCCGCATCAGATCAATCCAAAGCGAAAGCGGAGCGCGCCGGCTGGTACATCATGCGGCACCATTTGTCGTGGCGGGTGGCGTCTTCGGCTTGCCGACGGTGGCCTTCGGCGCAGCAGCTGGTCCCTTCGCAGCCCGGGTAGTCGATCTGATGGCTGGCACAGCTTATTTCACTTTCGCGGGCCTAATAGGTCAGAAGCAACCGATCCGCCACGACCTCTCTCTCAAGGGTCCGCCCGGCCATCTGCAATCGCCGAAGCATCGATCGCCCACAGTTGATGAAAACCTCGCGCTGGAAGAGCCCCTTCGGAATAGGTAGATCACAGATATGGTCGCCCGATCGCTTCGTCCCGTCGATGCTCAGGGCGACGTAGATACCGCGGGCTTTGCATTCGGCAATAGCACGAAGCAACTGGTAGAGGCGAAAGCGCTGCGCCCCGTAGAGGATGCCCTGGCTATGGGTGTACGGCGGGTCGCAGTAGATCAGATCGCCGGGCCTGGCGAGCGCAAAAGCTTGCCGGTAGTCCAGTCGCTGGAACTCCGCACCTTGAGTCCGTCGGTGCCACTCGTCCACACGCTTCGCGAACGACTCTGGTGACACGGGTTTATGAGGGCCGCACGGCGTGGACATGTAGCCGTCGGCTTGACGGAACCGAACTACGCCCGCGTAGCAGGATCGACACAAGAAAAGCAGGTCAGCCCCGTTCGGCTTCTTATTGTACGACTCCTTAATGCGTTCGTACTCTTTGACCTTCTGCCCTCCGGTCATGCGGTTGTATCGCTCAGCGTACCAGCGCTTGAGCTTTAATGGATCGGCGTGGAGGGTCTGCCAGATTTCGACGAGCGGCGCGAAAGTGTCCGACCCGATCGCTCGCTTGGGCTGCAGAGTGCCAAGCACGGCGGCACTGCCCAAGAACGGCTCGAAGTACGTACGGAAATCGTTTGGGAAATATGAAACGATCTGGTGGGCCATCCGCTGCTTGTTGCCGACCCATTTGAGGAGGCCCGTGGTAAACGGGGCCACGTCAACACCGGGGGTTTCTTCGAATAACAGCGTCTGCGCGGGAGCATCATAACGTCGCGAATGTGCTGGGCGGCTGCGGGCAAGTTGGGTCATTTCGTAAAGCATATGCTATTTTTGCATACTGGTCAAGAGGCCTTAACGTCTTTTTCAATGGCACTGCGAGCCAAGCTAACGAAGAAAAAGCGGTTCCTGTCGCTCTTGCGGCAGATTCGCGTCGAGGCGGGCTTACGCCAAGGCGACTTGGCGCGGAAGCTAGGGGAGCCCCAGTCATTCGTGAGCCGGTGCGAATCCGGAGAGCGCCGGCTGGACCTTTTGGAACTGCGAGAGATTTGCTCCGCCGTAGGCGTCTCACTCGCTGACTTCGTCGAACGACTCGAGGGGGATTCCCGGTGAAAGCCGATCCCCGCTTCCTGAATCAACCCACCCACTTCTGGGCAAACATACGGACGATCAGCCAGCACGTCGGGTACACGGCGCGCGGCACCGGTCAGATCCTTGTGCCGGATCTCGCCGTTATTGTGAAGGCGCTTGGGGAACTCGACCTCGGAACCGCACACGTCGTAGAGAAGGATGGAAGCCCAACACCGATCGGTGCGTCTCTCGTTGCGTATTTTGCTTACCGCGCAGACCTGTTGAACAGGACCATCCAGGCTCGCTTGATGAACGCGGAACAAGCGGCGAAAGCATTCGCTCGCGTGCGGCGGAGCACCAAGTCCAAGTTGCCTGTTCCCATGAACAAGCAGAAGGGCGACAAGAAGAAGCCCGCCTACCTTACCGCCATCGTGAACATGTTGATCGATGCCAACATCGACGGCGCTGATTGCGACTACGACCCACGCGAGCTCACGACTTTCACTCACATGGGGGCCCCACTCCGCACCCTCGCCAGACGGGTCGATGGGGCGTTCCCGTGTGCCGTGAACCCCGTCGCGGTGTGGGAGATCAAAGAGTACTACTACACCACGACGTTCGGTAGCCGCGTGGCCGATGGCGTGTATGAAACGCTTCTCGACGGCATGGAGTTGCAGGAGCTTCGCCAATCTGAAAAGGTCGAGTGTAAGCACTATCTGATGATCGATGCCCGCTTCACGTGGTGGGATTGCGGCAGATCCTATCTGTGCCGAATCGTGGACATGCTTCACATGGGGTATGTCGATGAGGTCTTGGTTGGGACTGAGGTCCTCGACCGGATGCCGGCGCTCGCAAGGGAATGGCTTGCGCTGCAGACTTCCCGTCAAGTCATCAACAAATAGCGTTTCGACGGTGGCGCCGATCCATTCCTTGAACTGGGGCTGGGTGAGGTTGTCGTTGTAGACCCAGCCTTCGTTGCCGGTGTTGTAGGGCGGGTCGATGTAGATGCACTTGACGCGGCCGGCGTGGGTGGGGAGGAGGGCCTTGAGGGCCAGGAGGTTATCGCCTTCGATGATGAGGTTGCCTTCCAGGGAGGGCTTTTCGCCCTTGGGCAGGAGGGACAGCTTGGGGTCGAACTCCAGGCGGTGATGGGGCACGGTGTGGTGGTAGGTCTCGATGACCGACTTGCCTTTGAATTGCAGCGTGGGCACTGCGGTCTCCCGCTCTCGTCTCTCGGAAGGAGAGGACAGAACGCACTGCTCACAGAGCAGTGGCACACAACTCTTTACGAGAACCCTAACAGGATGCGACCGGGGCCGCAAGGCGGAATCCGAGGCTGTGAGTTCTTACGGGTCGGATGGCGAGCCGCACCTGTGAAAAAAAGGGGCCGCTCGGCTTGAGGGGTCGGTTATCGCAGGGCGGCGGTGGCTTGGAGCTGGAGAAGGGCCATTTGGGGGATGCTGAACCAGTAGTAGGCGCTGGCGGCGGCGCCCAGGAGAGCGGCGGAGAGCATGGCCGACTTGATGCGGCGGACGGTGCGCTCAAAGCGAACGGCCAGTCCGGGGTCGGCGGAGATGGAGGTCAGGAAGCCGATGCGGCTGCCGATGGAGGAATGCCGCCAGCTTCGCTCGTGCGCGGGAATGCCGTTGAGGACGGCGACGCGCTGCAGGGCGGAGGCGAACACGGCGGCGGCGGTCGCGCAGACGCGGCCGTCGGCGGGCAGGGTCGTGGACTCGTCGGGATGCACGCTGCACGGCCGATCGCAGTCCGTGTTGCCGGGAGTCACGCAGCGAGCGCCGAACAAGTCGGCCTGTCGCTCGAAGCGCCGCGAGACCCACCCGAACCCCAGCCCCCAGAACAGCACCGTGGCCACGATGCCGACGCCCTCGATGGCCATGAACGAGACCGACCACGGTCCGCCCGCGCCGGTCGAGGTTCGGGCGAGCAGCTCCATCATGGCCGAGACGACCATCCACCCCACGAGGGCGAAGACAAGAAAATGCTGGATGTGCCGATGGCGGATGTGCCCGGCCTCGTGGCCGAAGACGGCTTCGACCTGCCGCGGGGTCATGGTCGCGAGCAAGGCGTCGGAAAGGAGCACGTAGCGGACGCGCGGCACGATGCCCATCACCGCGGCGTTGATCATGATCCCGTCGCTCTTCCAAATCAGAATGTCACGGCAGCGCAGGCCGATTCGCCGACAAAGGGCCTCCAAGCGCTCTCGCAAGTGCCCGGCGGGCAGCGGAGTGGTGCGCCATATGCGCCGGAGCATCAGCGGCGCGGTCACAAAGACGATTGCGGCCGCCACGCTCAAAAGGACGTCCGGCATCCAGATGGATCCGCTCCACGCTCGTATCGCGGCGCCGTACCCCCTGGTGATATCTGAGGCGAAGAGGATGATCGTCATGGGCACGGCGACGACCAGCAGGTGATGCCGAATGTTGAAGTCGAGATAGGAACTCAGCCGCCACTGCGGGTCGCATCCCGGGACGGCAATGGCCTGGTCCAATCCACGAAAACGCCGCTCCAAGGGGTATGCAACCAGCCAGAGGACTAAGCACCCTGCAAAATAGGGCGTCAGGACGATCAAATCGCCCACGATCTGCACGAGGGGCGAAATGTGGTCGAGTTCGAACCACTCCGCCCAGCGCGTCAAGAGCACGATGGTGACGAAGCCTCCGGTGAGCAGCAGGCGCAAGAAGAAGGTGGCGCGATGATGAAACTCGATCGCGGTCGCGACCGCCCCCGGTCGGGAAAGCCGCCGTCGAGCCAAGAAGACCATCACTTTGGCGGTGAGCGCCACCCCGACGACGTGGCCTAAGACGAGCGCCATGGTCCAGGAAAAATCGTCCGCCGGCACGATCCGCCACGATCGCTGCGACTCGGCACGCCAGAACAGCACCGCGAAGGCGATGATCGTGAATAGGTGCATTGTTACAGAAACCTTACCGTGCGGGACGGTCCTTACCTTCGCTCCCTGTACGCGACCACTGCGAACCCGGTACTATAGAGATCCGGTACTATAGAGATATCGTTCGTCGGGGTCATCCGGTGGTTTTCACTAGGGTTCTCTTGGGGACGGAGAAAGTGTGAAGATGACAGGTCGAATGGCAAGCATGGTTGTCGGTGGTTTCTGGACGCTGCTGGCCGCCTCAAACACCCTAGGGCAAGCGGGAGGTCCACTCGACCAGCCGGGCGCCACCAAGAAGGAGTCTTCCGCGGAAGCCCAAAAGGTAGAGACGCCGCGTGTTCGACACGCGCTTTATCAGGGCGCCGTTCTACGACTAATGATCGAGCAGAGGGTCGGTTTTACGGCGTCCCAGAAAGAGGAATTCGCTCGCTTGTTCGAGGGATTTGTGGCCGAGGCCCGGCAAAACCCCGCCGACGACATTCCGCACCATGTGCCGTTGGTAGAGCATGACGCGGACCAGTCTGGCTCCCTCCCCAAGGTTAACCTCGGAGTCGTCTCCGTTGATGTGAACGTCGCCCGGTTCGTCCAGAAGACCAAAGAGCTTCTCAAGCCGGAGCAAGCTGCAACGTTCGACAGAACCCTAAGACGATGGGCCATGTTCTGTCCCGCCTCCGGGCCGCGCACTGGTCCACTTCAGCAGCTCCGCAATGCTGTGGAAGATCCCGATATGGGCCTCTCGGCGTCGCAGGCGCCGGCCGTCGCGAAGATCCTTGGTGACGCTTTCGCTGAAATGCGCGAGATCGGGTCGGTCCCGAGTCCGGAAGTAGTGGCCGAAGCCGCCGGCAAAGCGAGAGTTGCGGTCTTCGAGAAGCTGACTGCAGAGCAGAAAACCAGGGTCAACGAGAACATCAAGATCCTGCAACAGGCCAGCGAGTTCGTCCTGGGGCCGCCTGCGGGGAAGGCCGACGAGAAGAAGCAACCCGCCGCGGACGAAAAACCCAAGTCCCCAGACGACAAATAAAACGGCTCTCGTTGTCGTGCTACGTATGTTCTTGGCGATCCGCTGGTTGCTTGCCATGGGGGCGGATCTGCGTTACGACTTCAGGCAGCAGTGAGGGCGGTCGGTGAGCGTGACGCGGTATACGATTCTTGAGACCGTCTGGGGCGCGTTCGCATATCTCTCCAGCGAGGAAAGGCTGCTGCGGACATTTCTGCCCCGTTCAAGGGCTGAGCTGACCAAACTGGTCCGTTCGATCTCAGGGGCAGCCGAGGACCGCACGGCGCTGCCGCAATTCCGCAGGCAAGTCCTTGATTATTTCCAGGGTAGGCCCGTTGCGTTCGATGTCGACGTTGATCTAAGCGGCGTTCCGCCTTTTCGTCGCCGGATCCTGGAAGTGTGCCGCAGGATCCCGTACGGGCGGACGGCCACGTACAGCGATCTGGCCCGCGCCGCGTGCAATATCGCTGCCGTCCGCGCGGCGGGGAGCGCCATGGCCCACAACCCGCTGCCGCTCGTGGTTCCTTGCCATCGCGTGCTTCGGGCCGACGGCACGATCGGCGGGTTTTCGTCCCCGCGGGGCGTGAATGAGAAGATACGACTTCTGCAGCTAGAGGGAATCCGCTT
>Ga0187892_10008252_pt1 | contig 14345 bp, 12 predicted proteins | sample MA1701073metaG_FD_139345 | JGI IMG/M metagenome (GOLD analysis project Ga0187892, IMG submission 139345) | Bio-ooze microbial communities from a basaltic lava cave in the Kipuka Kanohina Cave System on the Island of Hawaii, USA - MA170107-3 metaG ... | reverse complement strand
CATACTCTCGTTCATGGCTGGTCTCCTTATTGGTTATGCAGTCTGAGACTGCGTTGACGTTTGAGCGTGATGGTAAATCACAGCTCGCCGGAGACCAGCCTTCTCATTTAACCTCTGCGGTGAGTTTAAGCGCACATTTCAGTTTGTGGTATAGGAAAATCCACTTTCAAAACTGCCCCTCCACCATCCGCAACAGCATCTCGGTCGTTGTGGCGGCGGCGCCGATGTTGCGGTCGAAAACCTTCTGCGCGTTGGCGGCGACTTCCTTGCGGCGCGATTCGTTGCCGAGCAGTTCGCGCAACGCGCGCTCCAACTCCGCGGCGTCCGCCACCTGCATTGCGCCGCCCGCCGCCACAAGCTCGCGGGAAATTGCCGCGAAATTTTCCATGTGCGGACCGAACACGACGGGGTTGCCCGTGATGGACGCTTCGAGCATGTTTTGTCCGCCGCGCCCGACAAGGCTTTTGCCCACAAAAATCACCGTCGCCTCCTTATAAAATCCGCGCAATTCGCCCGTGGTGTCGAGCAATAGACATTGCGAGTCTGTGTGGGGGGCGGAATCGGGCGGCGGTGATTTTCCCAACTCCAATTCCGCGCGCCCGATGGCGTCGCCCTTCAGTTGCGTCCGCCTTGCGAGCGCAACGCCGAGTGTTGCAGCGAGTTTTGCGACTTCATTGCCGCGCTCGGCGTGACGCGGCGCGATGACGAGAAACAAGTCGGGGAATTGTTCGCGCAACCGCGGAAACATTTTCAGGAGAATCGCCTCCTCGCCCCGATGCGTGCTGCCCGCCACGAGCACGGGCGCGCCGAATTTCCAGCCCGCCGCGCGCCGCAACACGCGCGGCGCGACTTCGGGTTTGTGTTCGCCCAACGCGGCGACTTCGTATTTGAGGCTGCCGACGTTGTGGATGCGCTCGCGCGGCACGCCCGCTTCTTCGAGTCGTTTCGCCGCGCCGTCGTCGGGCGCGGTGGCGACCGCGATGCTGCGGAACGCGCGCCTGAACCAGAACCAGCCGAGTTTGTAGCCGCGCAACGATTTCTCCGAGAGGCGCGCGTTGATGAGCGCAACGGGAATGCGGCAGGAGCGCGCGAGCCGCATCAGGTTAGGCCACACGTCGGATTCAACGAGCACGATGAGCCGCGGCTGGAAACATTTCAGCGCGCGTTCGATGCAGATGGTGAAATCCACGGGGTAATACGTCACCGCCACGCCCGCGGGCGCGCGGTGCCGCGCCGTCTGAAACCCCGTCGTGGTCGTCACCGAAAGCGCGATCGGGATGTCGGGATGCTGTTTGTGGATGCGCCAGATGAGGGTGAGCGCCTCGTGGACTTCGCCGACGCTGACGGCGCGAAACCAGATGCAGCCGCGCCGAAAATACTGGTTGCGGATTTTCGAGGGGTAAAACCCGAACCGCTGCCCGAAGCCCTTGCGGTAGTTGCCGCGCCTCACGTGCCGCAGGAAATAAAACGGCGCGGCGACAATGAAGCCCAGCACGAACAGGATGTTGTAGAGGAAAATCACCCGACGCGAGATTGCGCAGCGATGAAGGGTGGGGCAAGGAAATTGTGTCGCGCAACGAGGGGCGTCATTCGGACTTCGGCTTTTTCACAAACAACGCCAGCGACGCGGTGAACCCGTGGAGGTAATTTTTGTCGGCGACGGGTCCGATCTCGCCGTTGCAGAAGAATCCCGTCAACGGCAGCGCGCGGAATTTTTCCGCGACCACGCTGGCGTCGTGGTTTGGCGTCTCAAACAAATTTGTCCCGCGCCCGTTGCAGCAACAGAGCAATCCAGCCAGCGGCGGCGCGGCGGCGGCGCGGCGGGCGACCCTGCTCAGGGCGGCGCGGATTTCCTCGTCGGCGGCTTCGGCGTCGCGCAACTGGAATTGCAGCGTCTGCCCCGTGCGCGGCAACGCGGCGACGGCGATGGCGCCCGATTGCGGGTCAACGCCGAGCAGGTTGCGAATGAGAAAATCGCCGCGCTGATGTTCCTCCTGATATTCGTTGAGCGCCAAACCGATGAAGAGATTGTGTTGCGCGCGTTTTTGCAGCGCGGGCGAAAGCGATTGGACGGTGTTGACGAGAACCTTGAACGCGGGTTGCGAGCCGATTTCGTGGATGATGTTGCGCTCGGCGCGCGTGATTGTCCACGGCTCGCCGATGGGCGTGCAACCCTGGCAGACAACGGGCAGCAGCGTCACGGCGCCGCCGATGGCAACGCCGACGGCGCCGTGATTGAACACTTTGTCATCGAGGAAAACGTGCGTCGCCTGTTCGCCGTGCATCGCGCTGGCGAGACCGCCGACCACGGGCTTGTCGGGATACGCCTCGTTGAGTTCGCGCAACAACCGTTCGCAATCGGTCTGGAACGGATCGGCGAACAGCAGCCACGCGTTCACGTCATCGGGCAGCACGCCCGTTTCCAGATGCCAAAATGCGGGACCGTTGGATTCCTCGATTTGCCTCTGCGTGAAATGCGTCGCAGTCAGTTCCGCGTCGGGCAGCGAGAGCAGCAGCAGAGACAGGGCGGGACGCCCTTCGATCTCCGTTGCCTGCCCCACCACGCCGTAACCGCTGCAGCCCGCAAGAAGCTCGGTTTTCGCCGCGGTGCGGATACGCGAGAGGATGTCGCCGTAACGACGCTGGAACGTGGAATTGATGAACACGAGCGCCAGATGCGCGGGGACGTCGCCGATGCCCGCCTTGGTCTGCACGAGAACCTCGGTCAACGCCTTCTCCCAATCGGGATTGTTGGAAAACGCGGACGCGGCTTTCATCGCATGCACTTTAGTCGGAGTCAGCAGAGATTACAGCGAGATTTTCTCAGAAATTCCCCCAATTGGAGGGACGCGCTCTGTCGCGTCTCCCGCTTCGCGGGACGGTCACGACGGAGCGTGACCCTCCCACTCGCTCTGCGTCAATCTTCTGAATCAAAATGGGGAAGTTCTGAGATTTTCTCTCCAGCCTTCGCGGTCTGCACATCCTTGTTGCCATCGAGCGCGTTGCGGATGGTGCTGGCGATTTCCTTGATGCGGTAGGGCTTGGAGAGAAAACCGCACGCGCCTTGTTCGATGATGCTTTGGGCGACGCCGTCGGAACTGTAGCCGCTGGAGAGAAGGACTTTGACGGCGGGGTTGATGTCCTTGAGTTGCGGGTAAAGTTCGCGCGCCGTCATTTGCGGCATCATGATGTCGGTGACGACCAGCGAAATTTCCTTGCAGCGGGCGCGGTAGATTTCGACGGCTTCGAGCGGGTTCGCCGTGGTGAGGACCTTGTAGCCGTAGTTCTGGAGAATGTCGCGACCGAGGTCGAGCAGGATTTCCTCGTCATCCACGAGCAAAATCGTCTCCCCGCCGCCCGTCGGTTCGGCGGGTGCGGCGGCTTCGATCGCTGTCGCCGCTGGTTTTGCTGATGCGGGAAGCATGATGGTGAACGTGGTGCCTTTTCCTGGGTGCGATGTGAAATTGATGTGACCGCGGTGGGCTTGGACAATTCCGAACACCAGGGACAACCCCAACCCCGTGCCTTTGCCGATGGGTTTGGTGGTGAAAAACGGCTCGAACACGCGGTGTTGTATCTCTTTAGCAATTCCCTTGCCTGTATCGGCCACTCTCAACAAGACGTCACTGCCCGCCTTCAGGTCAGAAGGGCGCTGAGAAGAATTCTCATGCAAGACAATCTCCCTTGTCTGGATCGTAATTGTGCCGCCCTCAGGCATCGCATCGCGCGCGTTGATGCAAAGGTTCATCAGAAGCTGGTTGAGTTGCGTCGGGTCGGCTTCCACGTTCGGGAGGTCTTTTGCTGTGTCCAAAGTGAAGACAATGTTGCGGTCCACCGAACGGCTGAGGATGGCGTGGACTTCGTGGACGATCTTGTTGAGGTCGGTTGGCGTAATCTTGCCGACGGACTTGCGGCTGAACGCGAGCAGTTGTTTGGTCAACCCCGCCATCCGCTCAATGCTTGTGTCCATTGTCTCCAGCCCCTTGCGCCACGGGTGATTCGGCTCGCACCTGGAAAGCATCAGCGAATTGTATCCCGACAACGCCGTGAGCAGGTTGTTGAAATCGTGCGCCACACCGCCCGCCAGCGCGCCGAGGCTGTCCATCTTTTGCGCCTGCATTAACTGCCGCTGCGTTTCGCGTTGCTCGGTCACGTCCTGCGCCAGCCCCTGCGCGCCAAGAACCGCGCCCGACGCGTCGCGCCACGCGCCGAGCGTCAACGTCACCAGCCGCGCCCCGCGCGGCGTCTGGAACCGCAGCTCGCACGACGCGTTTTCGCCCGCCAGCGCCGCCGCAAAATTCCGTCGGAACCCCGCGCGGTCTTCCGCTTCGATGCAATCCTCCAGCGGTTTGCCGAGCAAATCGCCAGGCTTCCCGCCCAGCGCGACGGTCGCGGCGGCATTGAAAAACGTGGCGCGCCCCTCCTTGTCCGTCTGGAAAATGATCTCGCGCACGTTGTCCATCACGTAACCGAGCCGCTCGGAAGTTTCGCGATACGAGCGCAGCAGTCCCGCGCCGTGCAGCGCGATTGCCGCCTGACGCGCGATCTCATCGAGCCATTCCCCGTCCTCGCCCGAAAATTTCCGAACCTGTTCCGTCTCATACACCGCCAGCGCGCCGACCAGTGTGTTCTGGTAAAGCAACGGTGTCACCGCCGCCGAACGCGCGCGCCCGATCGCCGCCAACGGGTCGGCGCTGTCAACGCTCACCGCCACGACGCTCCGTTTGGCTTCCGCTGCCGTCCACGCGAGCGTTTTTTGGGCGCGCGAAAACGCCGAGGCGCAGAAACGCTCCGCCGCGGATTTGTCAGTCGCGCCCGCCCCGCGCAATTCATCGCGCGCCGCGTCGTAACTCAGGATCGCGGCGTGCTCGGCGTTGACCGCGTGGCGCGCGCCTTCCACGACGACGCGCAGGATCAAGTCTTCGCTGGAAACTTCCGTGATGGCTCGATTGATGTCGTAAAGCGCGCGCAGTTCGCGGGCGCGCCGTTCCATTTGCGATTTCATGCGCACGCGGTCCGTCATGTCGGAGAGCGACACCACCGCGCCCTCGACGCGCCCGTCCACCACCAACGGAGAAACGGTCGTGAACCAGTGCGACGGGTTTTCGGGCGGACCGAATGCGGTTTCGCGCGCGAACGATGTGCGCCTTCCTGAAAACACGTCGTCGAGCGCGTCGCGAAACACGGGACGCAACTCGGGCGTGGCGATGCAGTCGAGGATGTTCGCGCCGACCCCGTTGCCGAGTTTCCCCAGCGCGCCGTCGCGCCGTGTCGCGCCGCGCGCGAATGACGACATTGGGTTGTTGACGTGCTGGATGCGGTAGCTGCGGTCCACCGCGTAGATGAGGCTGCCCTCTGAGTTGATGAGCGAATTGGCGTAGTGATAGGAGACGGACAACCGTTTCGCCGCGAGCCGTTTTTCCATGCTGTAAGCGAGGACCCCGACGCCGATGAAACAGACCGCCATCAACAGCAGGCTGCGCCGTTCCAGTTCACGCAAATCGGCGCCGATGGCTTCCTCGAATTCCTGCTGCGTCGCCAGCGTCCAGCGCAACAGCGTGTTGCCCCTGCCGTCGCCCACCGCGAGCGCGAGCGGCGCGGAGAGCACAGTCCTGCCGTCGTAATCGCGCGCGACGAACGAGCTTTTTTCGCCGACGCCTGGCTGTTCCGACGGCGTTTTCTGCGCCAGTTCCATCGGCACACGCAACCGCAATGCCGCGTGCGGACGGCTCAACGTCGGGCTGAGAAAAACCTGATGCCCCGATTCCTTGTCCTCGCGATAGAGACAGGTCTCGCCTGTCGCGCCCGGACCTCGACGCAACAACGGATACAAAATGTCTTCGGGCGCCGCCGCGTTTGCCCAGACTCCGAGCAACTGTTTCTCGCCCGACGCGGACTCCTTCCAGATGGGGACGGCAAAAACCAGTTCCGTCCCGCGCGCCGCCGCCTGCAAATCCCGAATGTAAAATGCCCCGCGCGCCGTCACCGTCCGCGCAATGTCCTCGCTCACGGGGTCGAGCGTCAGCGATTTGAAATGCGTCGTCACTTGGACGCCCGATTCCATTTTTTCCGCCAGGATCAACACCCGACCATCGGGCGCAATCAGCCACGAGCGGCGGAACTTCTCTCGCTCCACCATCACTTCGAACACCCGCCGTGTCCGCTGGATCGCCTCGGCGTCGCCGCCCTCGATCCAAAGTCGCAGGTCGCGGCGCAGGAGCGCGTCCGATTCCAGCGCGCGCGCCGCCGCCGATTTTTCCTCCAACCGCTGCAACACCCGCTCCCGCGCGTCCACCGCGATGTGGTGGAGCCGTTCCTCCGCTGTTGCCACCGCGCGACGGCGCAGTTGGAAGAGGTCGAAAACCGTCAGGCAGATGATTGGCAGCGCCGCAAACACCAGGACCATCAGCGCGATGCGGCGGCGCATCGGCTTGATCCAGTCCCAGTTGTCCGCGACGAACCAGTTGGGACCGTCCGTTTTTGTCCCGTTCGCCATTGTCCCATAAGAATCAGCACCCCTTGCGCCAGTTTGGAGGGGGTTGCCATAAGGCTTGCCCTGGAGACAGATCCGAACCGCCAGAAAACCAGAATTTCCCCTTCAAATGGCGGGAGCGACGGGGCTCGAACCCGCAACCTCTGCCGTGACAGGGCAGCCACAATGGATTGCCTGTCAGAGCGAAAACGGCAGGAGAATCCATGCGCCTATCAAGCCTGCCTATCAAGCCGCGCTCAAAAACCCACTCATTCACGCCTCGCCAAGTCCTTCACCGCATCGCCGACAACCTCTACCGCAGCGACGCTTCGGGCATCATCTACGGCATCGTCACGAAGGACGGGCGGCAGATTCGCCGCAGCCTCAAGACGGACAACAAAACCGTTGCCCGCACTCGCCTGGAAAAATTCCGCGCCGAAATCCTCGAATCCCCCAACACACGCCGCGACACCGAACTTGCCACGCTCCGCTTCGAGCAACTCGCCGAACTCTGGCTCAAATCCACCGCCGCCACACTCCGCCCCCGCACCGCCGAACGCCGCCGCTGGACTATCAAAGCACTCGCCCCCTGCTTCCCCCAAACCATCTCGCGCGTCACCCGCGCCGACGTGGACAAATGGAGCGCACACCGCAGCAAATCCATTGCCCCCGCCACCTACAACAAAGAAGCCGAAACACTCCGCCTCTCCCTCGACTTCGCCCGTGAACGCGGCGCGCTTCCCCTCAACCCCGCCGCGCACCTCAAACGCCGCAAAATCCCCAAGCCACGCATCACCGTCCCCACGCCCGAACAATTCCACGCCCTCCTCACCGAACTGCGCCGCGACTACCGCGCACGCGGCGCAGGCGACTTGGTGGAATTCCTCGCCGCCTCTGGCTGCCGCCTCGGTGAAGCCGTCAACATCCGCTGGCGCGACGTGGACTTCCAACGCGCCACACTCACCATCGGCGCAAACGGCGAAACCAAAAACGGCGAAGCCCGCACCATCCCCCTGTTCCCGCCCCTCAGAGCGTTCCTAGAATCACACAAAGCGCGCACACGCCAACCCGACGCCACGCCCGACACCCTCCTGCTCCCCACCAAGAGCGCCAAAGTCGCCCTCACCAACTGCTGCCGACGTTTGGGACTGCCCGTCTTTTCCCACCACAAAATGCGCCACTACTTCGCCACCAACTGCATCGAACAAAACATCCCGCCCCACATCGTCGCATCCTGGCTCGGACACAAAGACGGCGGACAACTCGTCTGCCGCACCTACGGACACCTCCGCGCAGAAGCCAGCGAACTCTTTGCCCAACGAGTCACATGGCAAACCCCCGCCAACATCATCACACTTCCGCCCCAAACCCCCACACCCCACACATACCAACTCCAAACCGCCGCCCCCTAATCCGCGCCCCCCACCACAATCGGCGCACCCGCAACCTGACACTCCCTCGGCGTCGGAAGATTCACAATCGCCAAGTTAATTGACGCCCTGCCCGACGGCGGCTCCTCAAAAACCCCGCACACACGATACGCCAACTCCAACGCCCGCAACTGCGCCCCGTGCGCAGCAGACCCGTCCGCGTTCCGCGCCTCCAACAACTCACGATGCTTCGCCGCCAACACCTCTGGCGTCACACCCGCCTCCACCAACGCCTCGCGCATCGCCTGCCGCACCCCCGCGCTCGACAACACCGACGCCCCTGCCTTCAACGCCGTGCTCTCGCTATAACCCGCCCGCCGCAACAACTCCCCATCCGACAACGGCTTCACCGCCCCCATGTTTTCAACGACGGACTTCGCCAGTCTCCTCTGTTTTGGTGTGCTCATATTCCTATCCTTTCCTATGTGCGCGCCCCCTATTGGCGTGCTTCTGTTCAAGCGTTTGTATGGTTAAGTTTGATTCCCAGAGTTTTTATTAAAGTGGACACTCAGCGGATGATCTGGCGGACACTACAGGGGACACGCAGCGGACGCCGTTCGAGCCGTTGCGATTCTGCTTGTCCGCTTCAATAGGACTGTCCGCTTTGATAGCAGCCTTGCTTGCCTTCATCTCCTGAATGAAGCGAGTCTCGCGCTGCCGCCGCTCTTTGTGAAAATTGTCGGAGTAGGTTTTGCTCTTGAGCAGCCGTGCCTCCATCTCCTCCAGCGTCATGCGGTGGGAATAATAAGTTTGCCGCTCGTTGGCGCGAGTCCGTGCGAAGAACCCCCGCTCATGCAGCGCGTTCAACGTGTAATTTATCTGCCGCAACGTCAGCGGAGTTGCGCCGTCTGTTCTGCTGGCAATCTCCGCTTGCATCACAGCGGGCGATTTGTAGCCAAGCATTCGACACTGGATTTGCTGCCGTGTGACCCGCACGGGGTAGGACTTCGCGCCAATGCACGAATACACGGCGCTCAATACCGCAAACTCCCGATAACTGATTCCGCAGTTGTCACGGCACTCGAACACCAAATCCTTTCGGACTCGCACTTCAACGTCGCGCCCGTGCTTTTGCGCGAACGATTCGTTGAAGTCACGCAGTCGCTTCCACCGCTCCAACGGGTAAGCGAGACTGTTCACGCGGACGCCAATCGCTTCCGTCCCCAGCATTGTCGCGACGTGCTCGGCTTTCCCCTTTTTGAAATCCCTCGGCGTCGTCGAAAGACGCGCAAACTGCTCGGCTTTCGCCTGGCAACTCTCTGAAGTCAAGCGGTTGTAAAATGTGAAACCCGCCTCGACAACCCCGAACAAAATGATGTTCCCAAGACGCGCCTTCAATTCCGCTTCAAACGCCAACGCGCAGAGTGGAAACTGGAAATAGGCTTCGCTCATTGAATTCTTCCGAGTTCGATGCGCTGATGAGTCAAACTGTGCAGGGCGCGTATCGGTAGAATCCTGCCGACTTTGTCGCCGCTGAAAACCCGTTTTTCTTCCAACGTCGGCAAGATGGATTTCAACAAATCCGCACTCAGCATGAAGCAGGACGTTTCTCTTATGAGCGCGTAAGTTGTTGCCTGCGAAACGCCGATACCTGACGGAGCGCCGTGCGAATGGGTTTCGAGGAAAAAATTGTTGGTGTCTTTAGCCCTGTCATCACACTTAAGTTCAACCGTCCCTCGCAGAAGTAAATCGTAGGCAGGGTTGCTTCCAACCGCAGCTTGCGAGAAAAATCCAGCGGCATCGCACCAACGGCGAAACAAAATTTCAGCCGCCGTCCCCCGAATCAAGTCGTGCTCGAAGGTGCTCATCTTCTCAACGCCTCCAAACTTCGCCGCTCAAGTTCCTCTTTCAGCGTGACGACTTGCTCCGCCGTAAAAATTCGACAGCCAGATTTTGTCCGCAGCACAGGCATCCTGATTTCGTCGGCAACGCGGCGAACGGTTGAAGCACTCGCGTTGCATTCGTGGGCAGTTTCGCCGACAAGGAAAAACAGAACGTCAGTCGGACGCTCGGTAGTAGTGAATTGCTGCTGTTGTTTCATGACAAAAAATTCGCAACATGCCTTTGCCTAACGCGGATAGTCTCGCTCAGAATCTCCAAGGACTTGTCGGCTTAAGGGGAAATTCGGTAAGACGACATTCAACTTGAAGTCACGCAAATCACGCCTTACTTTAGAGCCAAGACGGTGAAGAAATCCTCAAAGCAAACCTATCCCGACACGGCTGGCAGCAGGGCGGCTGCAAAAGCCCGCAAACTCGCCAATGCAATGACGGACGAAGAGCGTGCTCGCCATCTTCACCAAGCCCTCGCTATTGTCTATGGCGGCGACAATAAAAAAACAGTTGGCTCTCGACGCTAACGTGCCGCTTGACATCGCCGATAACCATTCTGGCATCCTCGAATTTCATCAGGAGTTTCTCAAACGAGGTTATGAGCTTTGGATTGCGCCCACCGCGTTGCTCGAAATCCACGTCTTGAGCGAAAAAGGCGACGCCAGAGAAAAATCTCTGGCGCTCAAAGCACTCAGTAATCTGCTCGCATGGCGCATCACGCCTTTCAACCTCAACTCCGTTGGACACGGACTGACGCAGATTTTCGCGGAAAAACTCATCACCAAAGGGTTGTTGCCAGAAGGCGAATGTCACGATGGTATGATTCTCGCCGAAACTGCCCTTGCGGAAATCCCCATGCTCGTCACGTCGGACAGCCACTTGTTGGACATCGAAGAAACCGACCTCAAAATCCAGTTCGACGAGTGCGGACTCAGCCACGTTTTCCCCGTCCATCCCGTGCGGCTTTTGCGGGCGCTGCGCTAGGCAAAATTCATCAGCGCGAAATCAGCGTTTGTTCGCGCTACGTTTCCGTGTCAGCGCCTTAAAAAAATCCAAGTCCCGCAAACCTTCCTCCCACGTCTCGCCAAATTCATCAGGCATCAACGCCGCAAGATGGCTCTTTGCTGCCGCCGCCGCCGCCCGTAGTTGAGAGTCCGTCGCAAACAACTCAGTTTGATTCGCAGGCGTCCCGTTGTTGGCGCGCGCGCCATGAAACGGCATCGGACACCCCTTATTATATCCGAGTTTTTCTTTTTCTTGCTTCGTCAACTTTCGCCGCTCCGCCCACTTCCGAACAGCGGCAGCATCTTGAAATTTCCTGCGATGCGTTCTGGCAAAACAATTCACTTCCACAAACACCCCCTCATGCGTCAGACATGAATTGTTCAATCGCAATTGTCTTTGAATTCGCCACGCCGCCAAGTCTTTTAACCTGTCGGTAGCTTCATCGTTTCGATTGTCTGTCACACCCTTTGATGGTTTGTGTTTCCTAGAGCGCGCCTGATTCTCTGGCAACTTAAACCACTCCTTAAACCGCTGGCTCATTCGCGTCGGCGACTCGGAAAAATCCAACGTGAATACGACATGAGCAAACCGCCCTCCGCCGCCCTTCATGTCCAGCACGGGCAACAGAGACGGCGAGTTGACACCTTGTTGCCTCGCCAACTTCGCATCCGCCGCCCTCTGTTTGAACTCATCAAAGACTCTCATCGCATCCAACATCACCACACTGTTCATCGTCAACGACTCGGTATTGCTTGAGGCAAACCCAATCAGAATGTCCCGTCTGTCTTGTTCGCTAACTTGATTCCACGGCTTCGAGGGAAAAACTGGACAACGCCAAATAGCCCCAAACGGATACTGAATCCACCAGTCCGTAGCCGATGGAATGGCATCTGAACCGCGCGTCTCACCCTCCAACTTCAACAACAAATTTTGCGCAGCGCGTTCCCACACGGCATCGGTCTTTTCCATTGTTGTCGGATTCCGCCTGTCTTTGCGCCTCCACTTTTTCTTCGCTAATTCATCCCGCTCGCACGCTGCCCGTCGTAAAAGTTTGGACTCCCGCGCATACTCGTAATGGCACGCCGCCTCATACTCATCACCTGCAACAATGCCGTGCAAATAGTCCATGCACTCATTTTCCAATTCTGATTGCGACACCGAGCAGAACTCAGCTACCCTTGCAGATTGCTTCTTTTTTCTCCTCATCACTCACCGTCCTTTCACGGTGAAGCGGTGGGCGCAGCAGTGGAAAGGCACTGCCACGCCCCGCGCGAGCCGTCGCCCGCTCCCGCTCAATATCAATACCCCACCACCATCGCCGCCGCTGCCTCTGCCTCTTTCACCACATCCTCAAACGCCCGCGCCTTGCTCGGCTGCGCCTGTTTCAGTTTCTCCGCAACCTCTGGCACCGCCTCCAACAAACTCAAAATGTAACTGCTTTTCACCGCGTAATTCACGTTCTGCGGCAAATCGCCCGTCAACTTGAACGCCTTCACCGCGTCCAACTTCGCCACCACCACTCCCACCACGTTCCCAAACTCATTCACCAGCGCCCCGCCAGAATTTCCCGCCTGCACCGCCGCGCTGATTTGAAAATGGCGCGGGTCGTCCTGCATCCCCGACAAACTCGCAATCTCTCCCTTGCTCAATTTCGGCGACTTTCCCTGCAAATCCGTCAGCGGAAATCCAATCGTGAACACCATCGCCCCCAATTTTCCCTCGCGACTGTTGACAATCGGCAACGCCGAGAATTTTCCCTCCACCTTCAACAACGCCAAATCATTCGACTTGTCCGCGCGCACCACTTTCGCGGGAAAACTTCCTGCCTTCGTTTTCACCACAATCCGCCGCGTATCCTCCACCACATGAAAATTCGTCAACACATACCCATCCTCAGTCACAAAAAATCCCGTCCCTCTCGACTTCTCAAGTATCACCCCAGTTTCCTTTTCAGATTCAGCATTTGCTCCCACTTATTCGGGACGCGCCACAAACGCCGCCGCTCGCCGTTGCCCCTCTGCAATCTGCTCCCGCGTCATTGCCCGCTCCAACAAGTCACGAAACTCTTTCGCAGTTGAGTTGCCGCGCGCTGCCGCCACATTCGCCCACCGATACGCCTCGACATAATCTTTGGGCACTTCTATCCCTTTGACATACATCACTCCCAAATCATTTTGCGCCTCCGCATCCCCCTGCTCCGCTGCTTTGCTAAACCACTTCGCTGCCTCCGCCAAATCTTTCTTTACGCCTTGTCCAACTGCATACATTGCGCCTAACGTATGCTGCGCGTTCACATCTCCCTGCTCCGCCGCCATTCGGAACCACTTCACGGCTTGCACCTCGTCCTTCTCTACGCCTTCCCCAAATTGATAACGGGAACCGAGCAACCATTGTGCACGCGCATCCCCGCCCTCCGCTTCCTTGCGAATTTCTTCGAGTGACGCAGCAGGCTGCGCTTTCTCCGCGTCTTGTTGCCCTCGACAAATTTCGGGACGACAACAGAACGCCGCCACCATCACCGACAACAGAAGAATGGTTTTCAGAAACCGTTTCATAAAACCCTCCACGCGATTCAACCACGCCACACCAAACCCGTCAACCCGTTCCTGCCGCTGGAAAATCTCCCGCGCCCACTCCTACAAAAACAACACCGCCCCAAAAGAGGGACACCCCCGCGACCCCACCGTCCCCTGCGCGCCCCAAGAGATTCCTTACCACGCTCGCCAGATTTCCCCACCTATCAAGTCCACCTATCAAGTCACCCTTGATAGGTTGCACTTTTCCCTTGATAGCCAACCGCAACGGCAGTAGAACCTTCTCGCCGTTTTCCCTCTGAGAAAAACCTTCAAATGGCGGGAGCGACGGGGCTCGAACCCGCAACCTCTGCCGTGACAGGGCAGCGCTCTGAACCAATTGAGCTACGCCCCCTTCATCTGAAGGCGGGTTAGATTATCTGAACACCGTCCTCTGTCAACGCGGAATCCTGAAAACAGAAATTCCCCAAATTGGAGGGACGCGCTCTGTCGCGTCCGATTCGCCAATGCGGTCACGACGGAGCGTGACCCTAGTCTCAGCCCCTAATTTTTTTAGAAGAGTCCACTTCGTCAGAAGCGGATTCGACGAAATGAAGCAACACGGCGCGGACAGTTCTACGCTCCGTCTGTTGGCGGGATTGGTGGAATTGCTTAAATCTTCCGTGTGGCTCTGGCAGCAACCCGACGACAAAGGGCGAAAGAATATCATCGCCATGCACTACTTCGCCGCAAAGCTCAAGTTGGACGGACGCGAGGGATTTGCGCTGTTGCGTGTGAGAGAGCAAGACGATTTCCACCTTTATTTTGATGGAGACTTCACGGACGCGGGGATAATAGAGAAAGGCGACCCGGCTCAAACTGCTCCGTCCAAAACGGAAGGAAATCCAAAGCGCCTTTCACAGAACAAGTTATTGCAATGGTGGATGAAGGTCAAGCCCGATGACGAGCCTTGTCGTGTTGTTTTCAAAATTGCACTTTTGTGTGTCAGCAAAACTGCACTTATTTCTTGGGAAGATTTGTGAAGAGGATGACGGGTTTGGTTTTCGGGTGCGGTGCGGCGACTAACACACTG